>Ga0209543_1000232_pt1 | contig 78561 bp, 76 predicted proteins | sample MesohylFT_FD_187296 | JGI IMG/M metagenome (GOLD analysis project Ga0209543, IMG submission 187296) | Host-associated microbial community of the marine sponge Aplysina aerophoba from Gulf of Piran - sponge mesohyl, lysed by freeze-thaw... | ecosystem: Host-associated > Porifera > Sponge >...
TATTGACGCTGTCGTTGTTGTGCAGAATCAAGGATTGCTCGATTCAATAGAGGCGAAGCAGAAACTGCCGATCACAATACGCGAGGCATTCCATCTCAGCGATGAGATGCTGCTCCGAAGTGTTGAAAAAAGTATCTCGGAATTTCATGCCAGCACCACGCGAAGTATCACTTAGTTTTCTCGGGCCGTGCAAGAAAACAAAGGTAAGGGCAATACCTCTATAGACTTCTAATGCGTTTCCTTGAAAACATTTCCGTTGGCATAAAAGCACTTCTCGCGAATAAACTGCGTTCTTTGCTGACAACGCTTGGCATTATTATCGGTATCGCATCTGTACTTGCTATGATCGCTATCGGTGATGGTGCCAAAGCGATTATTCTTGAGGATATTCAAAAACTCGGTGGGCTTAACACCTTCATACTTTACCGCGTTTCTACCAAATTAGTAGGGGGCCGCCGCGTACCGGTTCGGAGCAAGGAACACTTTACCTACGCTGATGTCCTGGCTATTGAAGCAACATGTCCATCTGTGAAAGGAACCACCCCGCGGCTGCCAGCCTTTTCGCGAGTGCTGGTTCTTGCTGAAGATGGTTCAAACATGCGTGCTGGCTATTACGGGGTCAATGAAAACTACACCAGATTGATGAAGTGGGACTTACAAGCAGGACGGTTCATCTCAGAAAATGACGTTGACAAGGCAATGAAAGTTGCTGTTATCGGATCGGGTGTGGCCACCGGGCTTTTTGGAAGCACATCGCCACTCGGTAAGGAAATAAAAATTGGAAGTGCCAGTAACCAATATAAGTATACACGCCGCACCGAAAGATTTACTGTTATTGGTACGCTTGTCCCCCGCGGACGAAATCTGAAGTTCGGCACGAATTACGATGAGCAGATCTTTATTCCCGTGACCACAATGCAACAACGTTTTACCGGCAACGACACGATTTTACAGATTGTCGTTCATGTATCTACCATAGAGGCTGTTCCCAAAGCCATTGAGGAAGTTAAAGCCGTTATTCGCAAACGCCACCGGAACGAAGACGACTTCTTCCGCATCTTTGAGGTGCGAGGAAGGTTAGAAAGTCTCTTGAAAATCAGTACTGTCCTAAAGATTGGGTTGGGCAGTATCGCTGGGTTTTCACTTCTTGTGGGCGGCATCGGTATTATGAACATGATGTTGGTTGCCGTAGGGGAACGCACCCGAGAAATCGGCTTGTGCAAGGCATTCGGTGCCAAAAATTCTGATATCCTGCTGCAATTTTTGAGTGAATCTGTTAGCGTATGTAGTATCGGTGGGTTGTTCGGCGTTGGACTGGGTGTCTTCGCAGGTAACGGAATGGCGCATCTTGCCGTGAGAATAGTGAAAATCGTTCCTACATGGCCCGCAGTGTTCTCACCGCTCTGGATATTGATATCGGTTTCCTTTTCCGCAGTGCTTGGCATTTGTTTTGGACTATACCCTGCTGTAAAAGCCATGCGGTTGTCACCGATTGAGGCATTGCGTGCGGAGTAAACTAAAGACAAAAAAATTAAAACCGTGATTTACGCCAGCACCCTGCGGAATTAACATCTGAATCAGAGGAAATTAATTGATGAAAATGCCGAAGTTTGCAACGGCAAAGGTTCGTGCAGCGCACGAGTGTATCACAAACAAACGGGTAAAACAGAAAAATTACATAATAGTATTGCTCATCACGCTATCGTTTACCTTAATCATACAGTTACAAACTTCGGCAGTTGAAAACATACAGACCGTCCGGAAAGAACTCCGCGCAGTTAAAACAGAACACCCACCTATCATTGACGGGGTCCTTGACGATGCCTGTTGGCAAAACGCACCGCAAGTCATCGGTTTCACCGACGAACGTACCGAAAAGCCAGCGAAGAACCAATCGGTCGGTTGGGTCGTTTATACAGATACAGCCATCTATGTTGGACTTTATCTTTATGACGATATGCCCGATAAAATTGTGGCGCGCCAAACCAAAGATCAGACTCGAATCCGCGGAGAGGACTGGGTCTCCTTCAGTCTTGACCCGTTTCATACGCACCAGTTTTCTGACAGAAATTTCTTCATCGTAAATCCACTCGGCACGAAATACGCGCATCTCGCTACGGGACGTGCGGAAAAAAGTGAGTGGATTGGACTCTGGAAAACCGCGGCGCGGATTGTAGAAGCCGGGTGGATTGTGGAGATGGAAATCCCGTGGCAGATGCTCGATTATCCCGCCACAACTGAACCCGTTCGGATGGGTATTAATGTTGACAGGCTACAACAACGGACTGGAGAGCGTTCATGGTGGTGTAATTTAGGGGTGAATGAATTTCGCGAGAACGATGGACATTGGATTGATGTGCTACCACCGCCTCGCAAGCGGGAACTCAAATTGTTACCCTATCTGATTGGTGGTATCAGTGAAACGGAAACCGATGAGAGGGAATATACTGCCCGGGGAGGCACGGACATCCGTTATGAGGTTACGCCACAACTGCGACTCATCGGCACAGCAAACCCTGATTTTGACAATATCGAACAGGCAGTGGAGGGCATTGATTTCTCCTATGGGGAACGTTTCGTATCGGATCGCCGTCCCTTCTTTTCGGAAGGCGGCAATGTCTATCGCCTCGGTCGCTTGTTCCATTCGCGACGGATAATGGATATGGACGGCGGGCTTAAAGTCTTTGGAAAAATCGGGAAAAACACATCAGTAGGCACCTTAGGTACCTATCATCGGAACAACCAGAACGCTATTCTTCAAGCCTCGCAATCCCTAACGGCAACATCCAGTATCAGCGCGGCGTTCCTTTCGCATCATCACCGTGACACTGGATTGAACAATGTAGGTTATCTTTCTGGAGATGTACGCCACGGTAAATTTTCAGTGGGTTCTAACCTCACTCAAACTTGGGCAGACGAATCGGATGGGAGGAATGCATTCATCAGTCTCGGCTACAACGGATCGCTCTTCCAACCCTACCTGTCCGCGTTTTTTGTAGATCCGGATTTCGTCAATAGACTCGGTTACCGTCCGTTCACCGGCTACCGCGGTATAGGTTTGGGTAGTTTTATCCGTAACGAATGGCGTGAAGGATTCTTCCGCAGAGCATCCGCTTCTATCCAAAGCCAGATCTCTAATACTTACGAAGGTGAGGTCTTCCGGCGTGACTTTTATCTATCTTCACTTGTCCTAATGCATAGTGACTATGCACTCGCCGCTGGCTGGAGGGGCGGGCAATTTGAAGAATTCAGCGATAGTGTTTTCAGCATTGGATTACGTGCGCGCGCTTCTGATAGGTTCAACAATGTTAATGTTACCTACAATTGGGGTGAACAGGCAGGCGAGACAATTCACCGTATTAGCGGAAATCTAAACCTTCACGCCTATGGCTTCACCGCTGGGTTCTCCTCACAAATCCAGTGGCACTTTGAGAGACGTTACCAACAGATATTCACCCTCACTTATGACTTTAGCCCCGCCTTAAGCCTCGGGAGTCGGTTAATCTGGCAAGTAGAAGGCATTAATATCTACTTCGCATTACGCCGTTCTGGCTATGCCGGCACCGATTTTTTCATCATCCTCGGCGACCCAAACGCTTTAGAATTCAAACAGCGTTTCGTTGCTAAGATGATCCACGCATTTTAGACCTCTTCATATTTCCACTACATAAAATTTTAAATAAAAAAATGCAACTGTTTTGGAACTCGTTTGTAGTAACGACAACGGACAAGTTTTTACTATCTTTTTTACCTGAGCGAACTCTATATAGGCAAAAGGAGGAGAACTGCAAAAGCTGGGGGGTTCGGAGAAAGCATCTTCTATCTCTCCATTTTTTCAAATTGCGTTCATTTGGTTTCAACATCCTTTTTGAAAATAATGCAACCTTTTGATGTCTAATACCATTTCTAAAAGTTTATATCGCATTAACCGCAACATTTATCCGGAGCCCGGTAGGTGCGGTTTCCTAACCAGGGTTCCCACCCGTTACTGGGAAGGGACGCCGGGCATAACCAAAAACAGTGGGACCTTTTACGAGGAATCATCAATCAGAATTGGTATAAGGTGCGTCACTTAAATCAACGGATGTAAAATTTCAGCAAAATTGCCGCTTCCGAATTCAAATGCAAGTCCTATTCTAATAAGGAGAAAAAAATGCGTTTCCTAATGATTAATCTATTCCTCGTCTGTTTGTTACTCTTCGGCATCGGTTACCTTGCTTTCGGCTCTGATGAGACTGTCGTGCCTGCTGAACCGCGCGATCCTCATACAGAGGAGGTACCTTGGGGAGCGTCTTTTGAAACATTCCATAAACGCCTCAAAATGGACGCAGACTTGGATTTGCGTTAAAAAGACGGTGTTTTAATAGAATTCGGATTAAGTCAACGCATCCTTAAAGTGAACGTTTGAATCGTATTGAAAAACAATTAACAGTGACAAATTTCACAGATAAAAAAAGGAGAAAAAAATGACAACGCAAATTCGCCAGCAAAATGGTATCTCGATTTTGAAACCCACTGGAAAGGTGGGCGGACGTTCCTCAGACTTACGGAAGGTTATCTTGCCACAGATAGAGACTTCTGATACCCCTCGTATCCTCATCAATTTCGAGCAGGTCAATCGGATCGATAGTTCAGGTCTTGGCACCTTGATGGAGGCATACGCTGCTGCATCACGAAAACAAGGACGCGTGGGGGTCATCAATGTCGGGAAACATATCAGAAATCTCATCGTTCTGAGTCGTGTGTTTAGTCTGTTTGAACATTTCGACAGTGAGGACGCGGCTGTTGCTGGATTGTCGGCTTAGCTTCTGAAGTCCAATAGAATGCCCACAGGGAACTGGTTTTTTTACCGGTTCCCTTTTTTGTTGCCTGACCCTCCCAAAACACCTACTAAAAACCCAGTTTTTCATTTTTTGCCCCAGGATGCAAGTTTTCCACCCAAAATTTCGTCTTTAATATATAGAAGGGTAAACTGTACCATATTGCTTTGCATAAAACTTGGCATTTGATTAAACTTTCGTCTTTAAATAATAGAGGGTCGGAACCTTAGCGTATTGCTTAATTTAAGAGTAGATCTAACACAAAACCCCTTAATTAGAATAGGACTTACGCAAAATTGTGCCGGAACTTCTATCTTACTATGGCGTGGACACGGAACGCCCTGCGCCAGGTGCGTTTCAAAACACACCTGCCAGCAAAGCGAGTAAGTCCTATTAGAATATTCCACCAAAGTATCACATCGCGGGAGACGCAAAATGACTTGCAAAAATATCGTTAACATTTCCTTTGATTTGTTCATCTATCTAATCGTTTTTACGGCAATAGCTTGGAGCGAGGGAGAAGAAATGAATCCTTTAACACTTGAGGATATTCGCAGCAAGTTTGATTCATTCATAGAGCAAGCAAAATCCGATCCTACATCAGGGGAGGATATTCTTATGGAGGCATACAACCAGATTGAAGTTGCACTGAAGGGTGAAATCACGCCTGAGGTGGTACATCTTGCCGATGACATATACACGTATATGGGCAAACTCGGATTAGAGAAACGTATCTCTCTACACCGTAGATATCTGAAGATCGCTTCAGATAACACAGAACGTTTCTGGTCGCATTGGCAATTAGTTGATACTCTTGCCGTTCTTCAGAGAAACCGAGAAACTGTTGAGGAACAGATTCGGCTTTATCGTTGGACGTGCAAACATCTATCAGATGAGTATGTGTTGGAAGTTCTTTACGATACGACCCAGGCTAAATGTTGGAAAGAGGAAGGTCGTATTGATGAGTGGTTTCAACTTTATGACGATGCCTCTGAACGTTTAGAGAACCCTGGGGTGAATCGCTACACACATTGCCGTCTCTTGCAAGCTGGGGCAGAAGTCTCATTCTCCAACGACAGATTCAATGGGGCACTTCTCGAAATAGAAAAGTTGGAACGTGCCAACAGCGACCCCAATTGGGAGCATTATCATGGGTTCTGGTTGGCTGTGGTAAGTACACGACTTCTGGTGTATAGCAAACGGGAAGATTGGGAACATTTCAATCAAGTCTTTATCAAAGCCAGCACATTTCTTGAAGAGGAGATAGAAAAACGGGACACTGGTCATCCAGTAAATATTGGAAACCTTACATGGGCTGCTCATGATATTGGGTGTTGTTTGTTGTGGTCGAAGAAGTACAACGAAGCGCGACGTTTCCTACAAACCGCCGTTGATTTCGGAAACAATAATGCTTGGAGTCATTTCTTCCTTGCAGTAAGTATTTGGGCTTCTGAGAAGGATAGAGAAAAAACTTTACATCATTTAAAGACTGCTCAGAATTTCATGCTAAACCCTTTAAATCGGGATATGTATTACCAGACTTTCCTTGAGACTCCTGAATTTTCGGATGTAAAGGAGGATTCAGAGTTTCTGAAGGTTCTGGGACAGAAGTAAAAGAAGACTCGTTGAACGTGAGTTTGACTTAAGAACTTAGAGAGACTCAGTCTGATATATCACACCTCTCAGCCTCTCATAAAGCGTCAGGAACTGGATATCCACAAAACAACTTTTAAAAAATTCCTATTTCTTTCATTTTTTTCAACAGGATGCACGTTTTTTGATTAAACTTTCGTCCTTAATAATAAAGCGTGTAAATCGGACCGTATTTCTTAATTTTACTAACCCGACATTTGATTAAATCTTTTGGTGAATGCAACACGATTAAATCTGTTCATTAGGAGGGAGTTTCGTGGAAAGAGAAGACGATGTTCAACTCGTTCGCAAAGTTTTATCGGGAGACGACGCGGCATTTGGTATTTTGGTCGAAAAGTACCAAAAGAGCGTTCATGCGCTGGCTTGGCGGAAGATCCAAGATTTCCACTATGCGGAAGAGATTATGCAGGATACCTTCCTGAGGGCATACAAAAAACTTCCGACCCTCAAAAATCCCAATCAATTTTCTGGGTGGCTCCATGTCATCGCAAATCGGCTTTGCATCGATTGGATGCGAAGCCAAAAATCTGTAATGCAATCGCTGGAGGATACACCTGTTGAAGAAATCGAGGAGTCCTCTTATACACATCATATCTCGGAACAGCGGATGACAGAGAGAACCGAGCAGTACCATGAACTTGTGAAAAGGCTTTTGGAAAAACTGCCGGAGAATGAACGCGCAGTTGTGACACTCTACTATCTCGATGAAATGTCAACGAAAGAGATCGGCAAATTCATGGGGGTGTCGGTGAATACAATTACGAGCCGACTCCACCGAGCACGGAAGCGTTTGCAAACAGATCCAGAATTCTTGGAACACGAATTCTTTGGTGATTTTCAATTATCAAACAATCTGAAGGAGAATATTATGAGTCAATTAGAGCAACTTCGTAGCAAGTTCGATGCATTTATGGAAAAAGTGAAATCTGATCCCGCATCAAGAGGCGATATTCTTACAGAAGCTTGCAACGAGATTGAAGATGCACTTAAGGATGAAATCACACCCGAAGTCGTACATCTTGCTGTTGATGATATATACCTATACATGGGCAAGCTCGGCATGGAAAAACGAATTTCTCTACTCCGTAAGTATATGGATGATGCACCAGATGATACGGAGCGTTTCTGGGCGCATGATGAGTTCGTCGATAGTCTCGCTTTTCTTGAAAGAAATCAAGAAGTTATCGAAGAACAGACCCGACTTTACCATTGGGCATGCCAGCAGTCAGGAAAGTATGTATTGAAGGTTATTGCCAATCTGAGTACTGCTGCATGTTGGGCGGCGGAAGGTCGTATTGATGACTGGATTCAACTTTATAATGAAGCCGCTGAACGCTTGGAAACCCCTGAAGTGAGTTACTACAGCCGCTGCGATTTTCTGCAATCCGGAGCAGATGTCTTACGATGCAATGATAGGTTCAATGAAGCACTCCTTGAAATAGAAAAGTTGGAACGTGCTAACAACGAACTCGGTTCAGAGCATCATTTTCAATTCTGGTTGACTGCCAAAGAAAATCGACTTCTCATCTACGGTAAACAGGAAGATTGGGATCGTTTTGATCAAGTCTTTACGGAAGTGAATGCGTATCTGGAAGGAGAGTTGAAGAAACGGGATGCAGGTCAACCTGTAAATCTTGGTCACCTTATGTGGTTTACGCATGATTTCGGTTGTTGTCTGTTGTGGTTGAAGAAGTATGACGAGGCGAAACGATTCCTACAGATCACCATTGATTTGGAAGATAACAACCATTATGGGCACTTCCAACTTGCTGTGAGTACTTGGGCTTCTGAGCAGGATCGAGAGAAGACTTTACATCATTTAAAAGTCGCTCAGGACTCCTACGTGGTAACTCCGTATAATCAAGATACCTACTACCCGACTTTCCTCGAGACCCCCGAATTTTCGGACGTAAAGGATGATCCAGAGTTTCTGAAAGTGCTGGGACAGCAGTAGAACAGCATTTATTCAGGGGACTCAGCAATTTTAAGTATTAACATTGAAGTTTTGAATCCGCACTTGGGTTGGAAGGGTGGAAGATAGCGGACTCCGTGTTCTTCCACCCTTCCTCTTCTTCCATCCTTCCTCAAAACCTAATATTGCTTATAGGAAAATCTAAAATGAAACTTCGTGATGCTATCATCGCGGGCGTAAAGCCCCTCGCGCAAAATAGACTCCGTGCAGGATTGTCCATTCTCGGCATCTTCATCGGGATTGCGGGTGTGCTCTGCATGATCGCTATCGGCGATGGTGCGAAACGCATCATCGCTCAAAACTTGGAAATGATGGGGGGTGCCAATCAAATCGCATTCTGGACACGAACTTCTATTTGGAAGGGGCAGCGGCTCGTCCGGCGCACTACAGAGCGGTATACCCTTGAGGACGCTTCTGCAGTTGAGGCAGAATGCCCCGATGTGCTGTATGTCTTGCCGAAAGTAGAAGACTTCAACACCTTTGTTAGCAACCGAAACGGGAATCAAGCGAAAGCGCGTTTAGAAGGTATCACAGCGGACTACGCTCTCGGCATGGGGTGGGCAGTTCACGCTGGCAGATTCATCTCCGACAGCGATATCGAAAGTGCAAAGCAGGTGTGTGTCTTGGGTGCTAACACCGCCAGTGAGCTTTTTGGGGAAACATCGCCCATCGGACAAGAGGTGAAGGTTCGATATCATTGGCGGCAATCACAGATTAGGTTGCGGGTTATCGGAGTGATGGCAACAAAAGGCATGAGCCTCAGCGACACGTACTCTTTAGATGATGCTATCTCTGTGCCATTGACAACCTATCAACAACGGATGAAAGGCTTTCGTTACGTTGATTACTTGCTCGTCTTTTTTAGAAAAGGTGCAGAGATGAACAGTATTATTGACTCTGTTAAAAACACCCTGCGTAAAAGACACCGAGGGAAAGATGAGTTTATCGGGGTCTGGATAGCGAAATTGACGGCTCACCGACTTTTCCACATTCAAAAAGTGATAAAAATCACCTTGGGCAGCATTGCCGGTTTCTCGCTATTCGTCAGTGGTGTTGGCATCATGAATATCTGCCTCGTTTCTGTGGGTGAAAAGACGCGGGAGATAGGCTTACGAAAATCGGTCGGTGCGAAAGGAATTCACATTTTTTGTCAATTTTTGACGGAATCAATTTGTCTCTGCCTCTGCGGTGGGGTGCTCGGCATTGCTGGCGGTTGGGGTGCGGCGCACGGGATGGCATGGCTCGCGGTGCGGATTGTGCCAATTGTGGAGACGTGGCCCGTCGTCCTCTCCCTTCCGTGGATATTGACCTCTGTTATTTTCTCGATTGTCATGGGCATAGGATTCGGTGTCTATCCTGCAATGCGGGCGGCCCGGCTTTCACCAGTCGACGCGCTCCACACCGAGAATTAACGCTGGCGCATGTGATAACCATCATTCCCCTAATTCTCTCTACGTCTACCCTACAAACCCTTAATTAAGAAGCTATTCTATTTTTTTTTGCATTCCCAGCATCCACGTGTTATAATATATAGCGTTGTTTGATAAGAGGCTACCATCTGATAAACATGTTCCGTTTTTGGCGCAGCTTGCAAGCCAAAATTTGCTGTTAAAAATGAAGGTGCAGCGATGTTGATATTTAAGGAACGGCTGAAACACCTGAAAAATGACAACATCGGGATGTACGACCTCGCTTCGATCGGGATAACACTTGCGCTCGCGATTTGTATCGGCTATTTTGGTGGCAAGTGGCTCGGTGGAAAATTAGGCAACGCAGCAGTTGGATCCTACATCGGTTTCGGAATGGGAGTTACCGCTGGGTTCATGGAAATGTTTCGATCGGTAGCACGTTGGAACCGCCAACTCGAACGTCTGGAAAAGCAGCGTCGTGCCACTTCAGAACAAACACAGGACACTGAAGAAGGATAAAATCTGAAAGCAATCGAATCCGAAAATTTCGGCGATCCTAATTTGCCGTGATTTTGACAAAGGAGTCGCTCGGATGGGTCCGGCTTTGGAAATTGGTGACCGATTTATCCGCCACGTCTATATCTTGACAATCTGTCTTACCGTAGTCATTTCGGCGGTATTGTTAGGATTTAAACGCGCCGCACTCCCAAGTTTTCTGATCGGTAGTGCTATCAGCCTGAGTCTATTCTGGTCCATTGAATTTGTGGTTCGGCGACTTGTTCGTCCCGGAAAAACGAAGCGCACAAAGTCCTTGTTGGGTTTCATCGCAATCGGTAAATACACAGTACTCGCTGGACTCCTCTATCTCTTGTTCAAAATGGAGTGGATGAATATATACGCGTTCGCTGGGGGGATTGCTTTAGTACAAGGTGCCATTATTATCAAAGCGATCGGTTTGATGGTGGCTATCCTTTCAAATAAAGATCCCAATCAGTCTTGAAACATAACTTGCAAGTAGGCTTCAAGTTGGGAAGTGCCCGAAACTATCCCCGCATTTAAGAGACACAACGACAAACATGAAAAAAATATCATTTATCTGCTTGGTTGTCGGACTCAGTTTGGCAGCAGTTGCCGGGAGTTTCGCAGCCGAGAACGGTCACCGTAGTTTACTCTATCCGATTTCAAAACTTTTACCAGATGAAATTATTCCTGAACCGACTCGGTGGCATCAGCCCGATCTAATTCCCAACACATACTTCGCTGTTCTCGTCTTAGTGTTGTTTTTTATCTTCGTTACCCGGAAGTTGAAACGGATCCCTGAAGGGAACGGACAAACCCTGTTAGAGGTGTTTGTAGGAAGTATCACGGACTTCTTCGGCGGTATTTTAGGCGATCAGGGCAAAAAGTATATCCCATTCGTCGGCTCCTATTTCATTTTCATTCTCTTCCTGAACTATCTCGGAGTCATTCCGGGTCTTCAACCTCCAACAGCAGATTTGAATACAACGCTTGCGCTCGGTATAACGGCTGTGATAGGCGTTCAAATTATCGCGATTAAAGAGAACGGGATAGGGGGCTATCTGAAACATTTAGCCGGTGACCCCCCTTGGTTGGGGGTTTTAATGTTCCCGCTTGAAGTGATTGCGCAGTTATCGCGTGCGGGTTCACTGGCTGTCCGACTTTTCGGAAATATATTTGGCGAAAAATCGGTTGTTATTGAACTGACAAAACTCGGACTTATCGTGCTGATTGCAGATACCATACCGATTATTCCGGTGCAAGTGCCTATGCTGTTCTTCGGGCTATTTGCTGGCTTCCTGCAGGCATTCGTTTTTACTATCTTAACATCTATCTACATCGTGCTGTTCATAGAACACCATGAAGAAGCGCATGAAGCGCATCACTAATTTCGTGGGACAAGTGTAGACTGTCCCTTATCCGTCCAAGGAGGACATTTCATGATTTATTTAGCAGTGTTGGCGTTCGGTGTAACTTTAGGATTGCCGATCGCTGTCATTTTTGCCTCGAGAGCACAAGGAAGTGCTACAAGTACCGCTCTTGAAGGTATCGCACGTCAACCGGATGCCGCTCCGCGTATCCAAACGGCAATGATTATCGGTTTGGCACTCATCGAGTCGCTCGTTATCTATGCGCTCTTAATGTTCTTTATCTTGCAAGCAAAACTTCCTGAAGGCGAGATGCTGAGAGAGATGATTGATGCAGATGCGAAACGAGTTGCGACAGATGTTAGAGACGGAAATTAATATTATATCTCTTGACTGAAGACGGACGGCGAGGCTTGCAAGCCCAGGAAAAGATGGACTGCTCAAAGTTGCAAGTTAATATTGAGACGTTATCGGAAGCACGCCATCGCGATGATCGTGCTCGCGTGACTTCCGAAAGTCTTCAGTTTCAACTACAGAGTAAATAAACATATGCGAAACATCAAACATACGCTTTCGCTTCGTAAGGAACGCTCACAAAGGGTGCACTACAGGAGTCTATATGGATGCTGCATCATTTTGATGAGTATGTGTCTCAGTAATGCTTTCGCCGCCGAAGTTCCCGCCGGCGAAGGGGGTCTTTTGGCACTGCTCGGCATCGATCCGCAGACGATTATCATCCAAGTTATCGGTTTCCTTATTGTGCTCGCGGTCCTTTGGAAATTCGTTTTCGGTAAGGTGGGTGGACTCTTAGAGGAACGCCGCACTGAAATCACCACGCAGTCGGAGCAATTGAGAACTGATCGCGAGGAATTGGACCGGCTCACTGCAGAGACGCGCCAACGTTTAGCCGATATTGAGACCGAAGCACAAGCCAAAATTCAAGCGGCGATTGAACAGGGAAATGTTGAACGTCAGCAAATTCTCGCAGAAGCACGGCAAGAGGCAGACGATGAAGTCACAAGAGCCAGAGCGGAGATTCAGCGTGAGAAAGATGAAGCAATCTCTGAGCTGCGAGGCGTTGTCGCTGAACTCGCAATTGATGCCGCCAGCAAAATCATAAGCGAAGAGCTCAACGCAGAGAGACATCAGCATATCATTGATGCCTCTATTAGTAGGTTGCCAACTGAGTAAAGGTAAAACGAGGTATGAGAGACATTCGGGTCGCAAAACCTTATGCACGCGCCCTATACGAGGCTGCCGTGGAACAGAACGCCTTGGCACCTGTTATCGCAGATATAGAGGGGCTGCGGGAGTTGGTTGAACAGTCTGAGGAATTCACGCAGTTGCTCCACAGCCCTATTCTGTCGCCGCAATTTAAAAGCGAGACGTTTCAGCTGCTTTTTACTGATATGATCCAGCCTCTGACTGTTAATTTTTTCAAACTCCTCGCTTTGAAGCAGCGTGAACGCTATCTCGTCGCGATAATGGATGTCTTTTCGGCAATCGTTGACGAAGCTGCAGGTAGGCTCGTCGCAAAAGTGACGACGGCTGTCCCTATAACAGCGGAGCAAGAAGAGCGGCTCGTGCAGCAGTTAAGCACGTATTCAGGGAAACAGGTGCGATTGGAAACCATAACTGACCCACAAATTCAGGGTGGATTCATTGTGCAGTTAGATGACACCGTTTTTGATGCAAGCGTTACAACACAACTCCAACGCCTGAAACAACAACTTGAAAAAGGATCTTAAACTACGGACCCTGAGCACCGCTCCTTGGGCAGCCTATGGAGATTTACAGGTCAATGTTACGCGGTGGTTTCTGATTAAGTCTCGGGTGGGTTTGGGTATCTTGGAAACATGAACCACAATTGTAGCCTGCAACATCGGCGCAGGGTTTTGCTGGGGTATTTCCCCTAGATATACGGAGAGGAGATCGAACCTCTAATTCACCTGACCGAACCGCAAGGAATAATTAAAAAATGGCAAGAGAAGTCCGACCGGACGAAATATCAAATATCCTTAAACAACAACTGCAACAGTTTGAACAGGACGTGGATGTCTATGACTCCGGCACTGTACTGGAGGTAGGCGATGGCATCGCACGAGTGCATGGACTTGCCAACGCTATGGCAAGTGAAATGATCGAATTTCCTAACAATGTCTACGGGATCGCTTTCAACCTCGAAGAAGACAACGTCGGTTGCGTCTTGTTTGGTGAAGATCAACTCATACACGAAGGCGATACAGCAAAGCGGACAGGAAGGCTACTCGAAGTACCTGTCGGTGAGGCACTTCTCGGACGGATGGTTGATGCGCTCGGCCAACCTATTGACGGCTTGGGCGATATTGAAACGGAACATCAACTGCCAGCCGAGCAGAAAGGGCTAGGCATCGTTCAACGCCAACCGGTTGGCGAACCGCTCTACACAGGCTTAAAAGCCATTGATAGTTTGACCCCGATCGGGAGAGGTCAGCGCGAACTGATTATTGGTGACCGACGCACCGGCAAAACCGCTATCGCCATCGACACTATCCTGAACCAGAAGAATACAGATGTCTACTGTGTCTATGTTGCTATCGGGCAAAAAGGCTCTACTTTGGCGCAAGTTGCGGCTACGCTTCGTGAGCATAACGCGATGGAGTATACAACGATCGTTTCAGCCTCTGCGAGTGCACCGTCACCGCTTCAGTACCTCGCACCCTATTCCGGTACTGCAATGGGTGAATACTTCAGGGACAACGGCAAACACGCTCTCATTATTTACGACGACTTGACAAAACACGCCTGGGCATACCGGCAGATGTCGCTGCTTTCACGAAGACCACCGGGCAGAGAAGCCTATCCGGGTGATGTCTTTTACTTACACTCACGTCTCTTAGAACGCGCCGCAAAGTTGAGCGATGAATTGGGTGGCGGTTCCCTCACTGCTCTACCGATTATTGAGATCTTTGAAGGCGATTTGACGACCTATATCCCTACAAACGTTATCTCCATCACCGATGGACAGATATACCTCACAACCGACTTGTTTAACCAAGGCGTGAGACCCGCGATTGATGTCGGACTATCTGTTTCGCGAGTCGGTGGCGATGCACAAGTCAAAGCCATGAAGGCGGACGAGGTTGCAGGCACGCTTAAACTTGATCTCGCGAGTTTCCGAGAAGTCGCCGCCTTTGCACAATTTGGGTCGGATTTGGATGCGTCAACACAATCTCTGCTCCTACGGGGCACACGCCTCGTTGAATTGCTGAAGCAACCGCAATACCAACCCATGCCTGTAGAACAGGAAGTCGCCTCTATCTTCTGTGGCACTAACGGCTATCTCGACGATATTGAAGAAACGGAAGTGGCACGGTTTGAATCCGAGTTTTTGCAATACCTTGACCGGAATCACGCTGAACTTCTCACAGAAGTGGCAGAAACGGGTTTGCTGGGTGATGAACAACTTGAAGTTTTACACACTGCCGTGAAAACATTCAAGGAAAACTGGGCTAATTCGTAGTTTTGAGTAAGATTTACAGGATTCTCAAGATTGAACAGGATTTAGAGCAGATTGGACTGTGAAGTTGGCTCTGCTTATCCTGAAAATCCTATAAATCCTTCAATCCTGCTCCAGATTCAATTAATTAAAATATGGCAACTTTACGAGAAATTCGAAGGCGTATCGCCAGCATTCAGAACATTGAACAAGTCACCGATGCAATGCGCGTCGTGGCTGCTGCGCGGCTCCGCCGTGCCCAAGAAAATATTAATGCGACGCGTCCTTACGCCGATAAACTCAACACGATCTTAGGGCACCTCATCTCGCAGATGGATACTGAAAATCAGGCAATAACGCATCCGCTACTTGAACAACGCGAGACAAAGCATGTCTGCATCGTCTCTGTCTCCGCTGACCGTGGGTTGTGTGGTAGTTTCAACAGTAACGTTATTCGGACAACGACACAACGCATAGGACATTATCAAGAGAGTGGTGCCGATGTGACGCTCATCTGTATCGGCAGACGAACGCAAGAGCATTTCGCTCGGCGCGATTACGACATCACCGATGCCTATATCAATATTTTCCGTCAGCTTGAGTTCCAAACAGCCGTTGACGTTGTCCACGAATTTGAACATCTTTATACAGATAAAAAGATCGATAAAGTCGAGGTTATCTACAACAACTTCAAGTCTGCTATTCTCCAGACCGTGCTTGTTGAGCAGCTTCTCCCGTTAGAACCTGAAATACCAGAGGGTGATGAACTTTTTCTCGATTATGTTTATGAGCCGGGGCAGGTGGAACTTTTTGAAATGCTACTCGGCAAACATCTGAACATGCAAATGTGGAAAGTGCTTCTGGATTCCAACGCAGCGGAGCAAGCAGCGCGAATGGCAGCAATGGAGAATGCCACACAAAAGGCGAAAGAACTCATCGACGAGTTGGTTCTTCAACGCAACAGGGCACGTCAAACACAGATCACAACGGAAATCTCCGAGATCGTAAGTGGTGCTGCTGCCCTGGAAGGTTAAAGGTAGCAGACAGACTCCGTTCTGCCGTAAGGAGGTTCCAGATGCCGATTAATGTCAACAAACAGATTGAGGAGGCGATGGAACGTGGCGAATTCGCGAATTTGCCCGGAGAAGGTAAACCGCTCAAGTTGGATACGAATCCCTTCCTCACACCGCAAGCACGGATGGCGAATCGACTTCTGAAAGGGAACGGATTTACGCCGCGATGGGTTGAATTAGAGAAAGAGATTAATCAGGCAAAAGCGCAACTTGAAAAAGTCCTCATAAATCTGAAAAGCCGCCGAGAGAGGTTGGCAGCTGCTGTCCAGCAGAATCCGCATCGGCGTAAGGTCATCAGTCGGAGTTTTGAACAGGAACGCGCTCGCAGTCTTGCACAATATAGTGAAAAGCTCGAAAACCTGAATCAAAAAATTCAACGCGTGAATCTCCTCATGCCAACTCGAAATCGGCAATACGCGTTAATCAATCAGGCGCAGGCACTTGCCCGCTTTCAAGAAGCGTGTCCGAGTCTCTGATCTTTTATTACGCGGGCATAGTTCGCATGTGATATAGAGAACATACGACTTGGAAATGTTGGTACGAATAGAAAAGCCAGAAAATTTGGGTGTAACTAAAAGTCAACGACTCTGAATTAAAAAAGGGAATATCTCATGAACCAAGGAAAAATCTTAGAAGTTGTCGGTGCGCGAGTTGACATAGATTTTTCGGGAGGCGCATTGCCGGATATCCTAAACGCTGTTAAAGTTCAACGTTACGATGGAAGCGAGCTGGTCCTCGAAGTTCAACAGCACTTAGGAGAGCATCGGGTGCGCGCTGTCGCAATGGATACAACAGACGGATTAGTCCGTGGCACACTGGCAATTGATACCGGTGGTCCAATCACTGTTCCGGTCGGTGATGCCGTACTCGGTAGAGTTTTCGACGTGACGGGTCAAACCATTGATGAAAAAGGTCCTGCAAATGAATCCGAGCGATACTCAATTCATAGGCCCGCCCCACCGCAGGCAGAACTCAGCACATCCACCGAAATGTTAGAAACAGGCATCAAAGTCATCGACTTGATTCAACCGGTAGTCCGAGGCGGAAAAGTCGGATTCTTCGGCGGTGCCGGGGTCGGTAAAACCGTTCTGGTTGCCGAGCTGATTTACAACATCGCGACACAACACGGCGGTTATTCCGTTTTCTGTGGGGTCGGTGAACGGACACGTGAAGGGAATCAGTTCTGGCTCGAACTTGATGAGTACGGCGTGATGGACAAAACGGCGATGGTCTTCGGACAGATGAACGAGCCACCCGGAGCACGTCTCCGTGTCGGGCTGGCAGGACTGTCTATGGCAGAATACTTCCGTGATCAGCAGGGTCAAGACGTTCTCATCTTCATCGATAACGTTTTCCGCTTCACACTGGCAGGTGGTGAGGTGTCAGCACTTCTCGGACGGATGCCTTCTGCTGTCGGATATCAGCCGACGCTCGCGACCGAAATGGGTGAGTTGCAGGAGCGAATTACCTCCACACAACACGGTTCAATTACCTCATTCCAAGCCGTCTATGTGCCAGCTGATGATTACACCGATCCGGCTGTCGTCTCCGTTTTCGCACACCTTGATGCCGTGACGCGATTGGAACGGAGTATCTCTCAGAAAGCCAGATACCCCGCAGTCGATCCGTTAACCTCAAGTTCGCGTATCTTATCAGCAGACATTATTGGTGACGAACATTATCAGACTGCCTTTAACGTCAAGCAGGTACTACAGGAATACGGAGACCTCCAAGATATCATTGCTATCCTCGGTGTAGACGAACTGTCGGATGAACAGAAGTTGGTCGTCAACAGGGCACGGAAAATAGAGATGTTCTTGACACAACCGATGTTTGTGGCACAACGTTTTACGGGGACACCGGGCAAGTATGTCAAGATTGAGGATACTGTACAAGGCTGTCAAGCGATTTTAAATGGCGATTGCGATGAACTGCCCGAGCAATCATTGCGCTATATCGGGACGATTGACGAAGCGTTTGAGCAGGCAAAAAGTGCAGACTTGGAAGAGGCAGCGGATTAGTAACTGGCAGTCGGCTATCAGCAGTCGGCTTTCGGAAGGAGACTTCATCTTATGCTTAGTAGGGGTTTTCATCTCGAAATTCGGACACCGGAACAGTCGGTTTATGAAGCGGATGTGACGAGCGTTAGCGCACCGGGAGTTGAAGGCAACTTTCAAATTCTCGCCGGACACATTCCGTTCTTGACTGCTTTAGAGGTCGGTGAGATCCGCATCCGTGAATCGGAGACACCGCAGTTAATGGCAACCAGCGGCGGTGTCTTTGAGGTGCTCCGGACAGGTGTCACCGTCTTAGTTGAAACGGCGGAGTGGGCATCAGAAATCGATGTAGAGCGTGCTGAACAGGCGCTTGACCGTGCCCAAGAGCAACTCACCGCGAACGCACCCGACCTGAACCGCCCGCGAGCAGAGGCAGCACTCGCCCGAGCACAAAACCGGATCAAAGTCGCAAGTAATTTGTAAGCATCATTCTGATACTTCTTGAGAAATAATGATTCGCAATGACCAAGAGCTTAAAGCGAGCCAGCAACGCATAGCATACTTTCAAAACTTGCTCTTACAACTGCGGGTTAAGGCAACGCCTGAAGAATTTTCGCTCATCTCAACTGGATATTGCACCGAGATCTTGAAAATGCAGGATGAGGTTCTTGAATACCTGACTCGACATTCATGTGAACCGATACCGGCGAAGGTGACTTCGGCTGAAATATCAGATGCTTCAAGTAACAAAAACCGATAATCGTTCAAACATTTCGCACCGATGTCCCTGTGTTGGTTCAAACAGCGGAATGGGCATCGGAAATCGATGTGGAGCGTGCTGAACAGGCACTTGAGTGTGCCCAAGAGCAACTCACCGCGAACGCCCCCGATCTAAACCGTCCGCGAGTGGAAGCAGCACTCACACGGGCAATTTGTAACCGTACCCCTTCTAATTCTCTGGTAGGCGTGTTTTGGAAGCGCGCCTTTCTCCAGCTTTCTCAATACATGCCCAATGGATCTGGATCTATAGATTTATCTGATGTATCAGGCGGTATCCAGGGTTGGCGAAAGATTTCCTCCCAATTATCTACTATCGGCATTACCAATAAATCTACTAAGGTTTCCGCCTTAAAGAGAAGCCAATATTTCTCTGTAAGTTCAGCAAGAAAATTTATACAGTCATCTAACTCACCGAAAGATGGAACATTTTCCACTAATTGCTTGTCATAGTGAGCAATCCGTTTGTCAGCAAAGACCTCTACTGCACGTCCAAGTTTCTTTAGTTTGTCCAAATCCCGTCTAACCTTGTTGGGGTCGATATACTCCGCGTCTTCTCTCGCGAATTGCCCAAAATCGTGATTTGCCTCATAGTGTGAATTTCTTTCGTATAAGGCTACAAAGCGTTCTCGCGAAAGTATGTAAGGCGTTTTTACTATTTCATGCAATAAACCAGCAAATGAGATACTATTTCTGTGGGGCTTGATTTGTCTGCGAATGCCCATTACACCATAAGCAAAATAGGTGTCTCCAGCAAACTTATAAAATGAATTCGGCTTCTGGATCTTTGGGTTATTTTTAACTATATCCCCCAATTTCCAGAAGATGTGTTTACTACGGACGAGATCCATCACTTCATAACGGATAGCTTCAAGCCATTTTTCCCATTTTTTCAATCTTTGATCCATATTAATTCCTATTTCGAGTTGCTGTCTTCACCACATGTTTATTCTTATCGCGCACGCCAATGGTAGATAATACCATTAGGACGCACGTAGAACATCTTGTAACTGCTATTATGAATATCAATCGCAATCTTCTGAAGGGTTTCGTTTAGCGTTTGTGTGGGGGAGGTTTCCTCAACATACTCATATTGATTAAGCAATGCATTCCAACGAACGACACCGCGTTTTTGAGTCGTGGCGGGCGGTGGCGTTATAGGGCGTGGTAGCCAAATGTAGATACGACCACCAGCACCATCAGCAGTTATCTGTGTAGGCGGTCCCCAACTTCGGATAACGGCTGAAATATGAGATCCCATCCACGAATTCATTATCTCTCTATTGTTCTTATAGGCACAACCGAAAAGCGAGAGTGCTGCGAAGATTATCAAACATCGTTTAATCATGATTTCCCCTTTATTTTCCGCGGTTCCTTGCTTGAATCGTATCACCCTCAAGCATTATCCCTGAACCTTTAGCACCAACCAATAGGTTAAACGCGTCATTAATTCGTTTTTCTGTCGTCACGAGTACTCCAGCAGTTTCGCCTCTACCTGCAACTAACCCTATATAAGAGCCATCGTTATAGCGGTTTGCCAAATTTAAAGTGGCCGCTTTATTCTTAAAACTGAGATTAATCTCAATATTTGATTTGCTGGGGTCACCATGATCAGTAAGTATCAATACGGGATCTCCATCAAGAAATGACAGCAATATTGCGCCATGTTCAGGATTTCCATCAGACACTACAATTCCCTTACATGCAATAATACTATCAACCCTGGTTATACCATCCTGTGCTTCTACATTTGGCGCAGAATCACCGATAAGATAACCGAGCGCGACGAGTAATCCGCCAATTATTAGCGTTATAACATATCTTGACCAATTAGAGTTTTTTAGCCTGTTAAGCATTATCGTTTTCTCCTTTATTTATGAACCATCTCCAGTTAATTGAAGAGAGGTCGGAAATTCACTTGAATACGTAAGATTACTTATTGTTAATTAAATTATAACGTATATTGATATAAAAAGCAAGAAAATGTTAAATTTTTCACAGATTGCAGGTCTTAACTGGAAAATGAATAACATTGATTGGCGACAGAGAACTTAATCTACGAGATGTCAGTGATTTCTACTAAGGGTTCATCTGCTTGTAAAATTGAAAGAGCTTTTGGGAAGGACTGGCGCAATATTTTACGCATTTGCACATTTGATGTGTTACCACAGGTCACCCAAATGAGTTTTGGCGGGGGACCAAACCTTTCCAATAATTGAACAAAATCCCGGTCTTTGGTTATCACAACCGCTTTTGCTTTACGCGCGGCGATGAAGATTTCCTCATCACTCGTATGTTGAAGCCCAAACCATCGGACTGAAAACGCTTCAACTGCAAAAGTTTCGCTTATCCACGGGGCAAGTGCTGGGGAAAGTTGTGCCTCTATCCAAAATTTCATGCAGTAATCACGGGGTGGTCAATTCTACGTGTGGCAAACTGCAAGCAAGCGACAATATCTTCAACTTCAAGGTCTGGCATTTCGTCAAGTATCTCTTCAAAAGAAAGACCACTGGCGAGCAAGTCCAAGACATCTGTCACTCGGATCCGCATACCCCGTATGCAGGGTCGCCCCCCGCATTGGTTTGGATTGAAAGTAATTCGGTTCATACTGTCCTAATTTTTCCTTGTGGCGGTTTGTTCTATACTCACGCTTACAACCTGTCCCTTCTTAAGAGTTCTCAACACGACATTCACTTGAGAGATCAGCGGCGCGAGATGCGCGTAGCGATTACTCTCAGCAATTAACAACACAATGCCTATTTGAATTTTCTCCAAGTTTTGCTGATACAAAAACCCTTTATCCATTGTGATAAAGACATCGAACTCAACCGAAACTTTTCGCAAAAGTTCTCCATTTTTTAGACCCTTCCACCCCTTATATCCAACTGTGACAACTTCAATTGGAGTGGCGAAAAGGTGTCTCAGTCTGTGGGGTAGATGCTCATCAAGCAACACGCGCATCAGCGAACTCCAGAGTCATCTGCAAATAAGCCACTGCCTGCTCACGTGAAACTGTCGGGAAATCGTCAAGGAATATATCAAGCGAGTCACCTGCAACAAGGTGTTGAATCAGGCTTTCAACTGGTACGCGAGTACCAGCGAAAACTAAGGTGCCATGCATCACGCCGGGATCTTGGGCAACAATTTGTTCTTTCTTCATCGCATCTTTCTCCTATTTGTATATTGGTTGTTTCTACTGTAGCCGAATCTCCTGTATAATCTATTAAGGTAACATGTTTTTGGGGAAATATCAAGGTGGTTGTTGGCTACCACAGTGTTAGCAATCTGAACAAATACTATGTGCTGTTAGGTGTTGATTTGGCACTTTGTAAGTGCACCTGATTACCCTTAAACCGTCAGCGTAACCTCATCCTGCTTCACAACCTCCTTGATGTGTCCATATCCCGCGGATTCTACCAATTCCAACGTCTCTGGGGATAATCTGCCCAGAATAGGTTCCGGGAAATTATGTTTACCGGTGTACTGTGGGAAATACCGTAAAACGAGAAACCGGCGATCTCTATCTTTCGGTTTCCAGCGCAACACACCGTGCGTTAGCAACTCCGAAATAATTACGATGTCGCCTGCTTTCGGTGTAATATTGACGAATACGGGATCATCAATTGGGTCAATACCATCTTCTTCGTTAAGTGTCAGCAGTTCTTTTGGTCGATCAAACTCACTCTTATGCGAACCTGGGATTACGATGAGGCCACCATCCCCCGGATAGACATCCGTAAAATAGGGAAAACAGACGAAGTTATCGCAGTAGATACGCCCGTTATCAGCCTCGTAACGCGTGCTATACCACCCGTAATCATCACGAGCGCAGTGCAGTCCACCCGGATTCACTTTTGCCCGCTCTCCCGGTTCCCACAAATCGTGCCTATCATGCTTCAAGGAACCTCTGGCAAACCGTGGCTGGTTGTCCGTTAACTCTTTGATAATCGGCCATATCGCCTTATGCACCGTTAAGCGTTCAAGCGATTTATCGAAGGCGAACCCGTGCTGATGGAGTCCTTTTACCTCGAAGCCTGGAGGCAATTCATCAGGAGCGGTCGTGATATATCTATCGACTGCCTCAGAAGCCTCCGCTAACGCATCGCCGGTGATAACATTTTCCAAGTGGAGGTATCCGGTTACATCAAACAGATAACGTTGTTTCGGTGTCATATTTTTAATTTTCCTTGCGGTTCGATTAGGTGGGTCGGTGATTTCTACGTTCCTTTCCGTAGACCCGCTTTCCACTTCGTTCCAAGCTACGCGCTATTTTAACTCAAAGAATCGCATTTCTAATTTTCCTTGCGGTTCGATTAGGTGGGTCGGTGATTTCCACGTTCCTTTCCGTAGACCCGCTTTCCACTTCGTTCCAAGCTACACGCTACTTTAACTCAAAGAATCGCGAGCGAAGCTCACTCCTACAAGCGACCGCTGAAAGAATTTTTTGTAAAAAATCCTTCCTGATCGCTGACGGCTATTCATAATGCCATGTCAAACTTCGTGCCGGTTACGTTACCTTTTACGTAAGCATCCCGAAAGAGCGTCTGGCGTTTGGGTGGCATTTCATCGAGCAACGCCTGCGGTGGTTTTGAAAGACTCCACCGTTTGTCTACCGAGTTGTAAGCGTTGAAAACTGCGACTCGGTCAGTGTCAGGGTTTTGCCACGGCTGCCCGCTATGCGTAAGTGCCTCTGTAAAGATGATGACAGATCCGGCAGGACAGGAATAGGTATCCCAGAACTCCCAATCTTGTGTGTGAGCACCCTCTGGTGCGGTATAAGCCGCCTTGTGGCTCCCTGTAATGAACATCGTGCCACCGTCACCTTTTTCCACAGGGTTCAGTTCCCAGACGACGCGAGTCAGACCGCTATACGCCTGACCGGGGAGGCATGAATACTGATGGCAGTCTCCCGGCATACGTAACATACCATTGCCGTTATGGGCATGGAATGTGAAAGGCGTTTCGTCTGTCGTCGCGCGCAACGCCAAAAAACTCATCTCCATGCGGAATCCGTAACAGGTATCCGATGCGAGATAAGGTGTCGCGAGAAATTCGTTTCCGAATGCCACAACGACTGGATGATCTGTCAACTTCTCCAAAGGACCGCCGTAGGTCGATCGGTGATGTTGCGGAATCGTTTCAGGGTTGTGCTTTAAGCGGTAACAGAAATCACGCGTCTCTTCGATCTCTGATTCCGTTAGTACGCCCGGCACCAAGATCCATCCGTTTTTGTCAAACAGATATTTCTGTTCCTGTGTTAAAGGAACAACCGGTTTGCCATCAGCGTTTGTTTGCGTAAGATCGGCGGGTGCTGTTGCTAACGGACTGCCTAAGTCTTTGTTAAATTTACCTAACTGTTCCATCACAAATTCCTTCCTCTCTGACGATATTTCGGAACGGAGCATCACTGTGCCAATGTGAAACTAATGAATACGCGCCCCCGTGAAATAGTCCGGGTTTGCTCCCATTTTTTTTAAAAGTGGTGCGGTGATTGTGTCAAGGTTCTCAATCACATCAGTAGACGGTTTGTATTCGAGGACGTGCAGGTTTTGCGTCAGTTCATTTATGTTTCGGGTGCCAACGAGCATGCACGTGATACCGGGTCTTGCCATCGCCCAAGCGATAGCAAGCCGAGCCATTGGAACCTGTTCCGCTTCCGCTATTTCCCGGATAGCCTCCAGCGTCTCAAACATTTCTTCTTCGGCACCTTCTTCGCCGTGCGAAGCCTGTTCTCGGTCATCTCGAAAATGGCGGAATCGAGAATGCACCGGTGGTATCTCCTCCGCGCTTTTGTACTGCCCCGTCAAAATTCCCTGTAAGAGTGGCATATATCCCAAAATACCGACGTTACGCTCTCGACACAGCGGAAGCACTTCAGGCTCTATTGCCCGTGACAGGAGGTTATAGCAGAGTTGATTCACAGCAATAGAAGCACCTGTGTTGAGAGCCGCTGTGAGTTGTTCCACCCCGAAGTTGCTTACGCCGATGGCACGGATAAGCCCACCCTCCTGTAGGCGCATTAATTCAGCCATGCTTTCTTCAATAGCAATCTCATCGTCGGGCCAGTGAATCATGTAGATGTCAACATAATCCGTTTGCAACCGGTTGAGACTCGCTTCGCAATGTTCACGTATCGTAGCGGGGTCTGGTCTGCTTATCTTCGTGCCGATGACCGCCTCATGCCGTCTGTCCTTCAGTGCGACGGCGAGTGCATCTTCACTCCGCCCGTTGTTATATCCCTCCGCTGTATCGAAAAAGTTGATACCAGCATCTAATGCCGCGTTAGCAACATCCGTAACATCCGATTGTGCCTGCGGTCCCCAATAGTCGCCACCGCCGTATGACCAACATCCAATGCCCATCGTTGAGATTTCAATTCCAGATTTTCCACACGTCCGCATCTCCATTTTTCAGCCTCCATGATATGTGGCGATCAGTTGTGGGTTTTCAAAAACCTTCGGTTAAGAGGTTTTCGTTTAGCGAGGGAAAAGGAAGTTTGAGGAAACGCCCAAGCAAAAACCCCTCTTGTGCTGACTGCTATTCCGCTGATGGCTAATGTTACAATCTATTCCAATTTCGCACAGAGTTCCGTAATTAATTGTGCGTTCTGACCGATCTGATCGCCGAATTGTTGATACATACCGAGCAAAAGTGGATCGATCGGTTTGGTGTTTTCTATTGCGAATTTCACCTCTTCGCGAATCTGATCCGAGCTTCCGATGGTTCGACCCGCGGCAAGCACTTTGAAGATGAGGCACGGCTTATCTGTCCGTTGAATCGCTTTACACATTTCATCGCGATCCTCCCGCGCGTAAATTTCGCCCAGAGCCGCGTAGCCGAATTTCTCCCTGAACTTCTCAGCACCACCGTGAAGGTTATAAAGCCCAGTCATATAGTAGTCTATATCCCAATCCTCGTCTTCAGCAATATGTAGGAGTTTCGGATCATGGACAGACAACCCAACGAGAGCACCGGTATCACGAACCCGTTTGAGGATGTCCTGTAAGTGATCGAGCCTGTTTTCACGTAGACACCTCTGACCAACACCCCCACCGTGCGGTGCCATACCGAACGGATTGTGCTTCGCCGCTTCAAAGACTGCGTCCGGCTCCTCATACCAAAGCCCACCCGGACTGAGGCAAAACCAGTTCAATGTACCACCCTCATCTCGGTACCGCTGTAGGTCAGAGAGTGAACGTTCTGTCAAGCTATTCTGCCACGCATTAAGTCCAGCCTCTTCTGCCCTTTTGAGCGTTGCTACGACACGTTCGGGTGTGTGATATTCCTGTTGATGCTGTGAAAGGAGTTGGTTGAAATGAGAATAACCGTAAATCGGATTATCCCCAATCACGAGCTTACTGATTTGATGATTACAAAACGAGATTTTCGGTAAGGTTGCTATTACTTATCCTCCAATAGTGGATTTAAGGACTCCAAACCAAACTTACAGTGGAACCACCGCATGCCTAACCGAACAGAAATCCTTCCAAAGCAGATGCGTCGATTTCACGCACAAGATGCATCGTCAATTCCAATGCTGCGGTGTAGTCATCGATGTTAATGATTGAGACATGGCTATGGATATAACGCGACGGCACACCGAGAACAACGGATGGTACACCTCTACCGGATTGATGGATTGCACCGCCATCTGTTCCGCCGGATTGACGCACCCCAAGTTGGTACGGTATCTCATGTCGTTTTGCCGTCTCAATCGCAAAATCTGCCAACTTCGGATTGACAATCATTGAGGAATCAATTATCCGAATTTGCACACCGCCGCCAAGTTTCCCTTGTGTCGAGCCGACGCTTAATCCTGGGGTATCATCGGCTGGAGGTCCCTCAAGCACAATTGCGAGGTCGGGTTCCACACTTGCCGCCATCGTCTTCGCACCTCGCAATCCTACCTCTTCTTGCACACTTCCTGCCCCAATAACGGTATTCGGATGTTCTTCAAGCCTCAAAAGTGCTTCAATTACAATTGCAACACCAACACGATTGTCGAACGCTTTGGCAGAGAACAATTTGCTATTTTTCAACGGCATGAAGGGTCCATAAGGTGCAATTGGGCATCCCGGTAATACACCAAACTCCTCCGCCGCCTGCTCTTCGCTTTCCGCACCTATGTCAATAAACAGGTCTTTCATGTCTAAGACTTTATCACGCGATCCTGAGAGCAAATGTGGCGGTGTTGAGCCGACCACTCCCGGCACTTTACCCAACTTGGTTGTGATTGTAACCCGTTGCGCTAAAAGGGTATGTGCCCACCATCCGCCGAGAGGTAGAAACTTGACGAACCCGTTATCCGTGACATTTTGCACAACAAAACCGATCTCGTCTAAATGTGAATCCAGCAGAATTCGGGGCTGTTCAGCATTTCCAACGCGCGTGCAGAAGATACTCCCTAATCTATCCGTCCCAATTGGGCCAACACCCGAAACAGCATCACGAAAGATCTCGCGTACTTCTGTTTCGTAACCCGGAATTCCATCTGCTTGTGTTAGTGATTTGAGGAGTTCAATTGATGTTTCAGCCATCGTTGTATTCCTTTGGTAATTGTGTTGTGATTTGAAGGCATTATAGCACGTCTCCGATTTTTTTCCAGCTTTTAAGTGGTTGTGTCCGAGGGGATAAGATTGGCATGCGGTTCTGGTTTGTGTTATAATTTTTTTCAACTGACATATTTATAGCACTAAATTAAAAACACAAACTTCTTATTAGGACTTTAATCATGAAAAACTACATGCTCATTCTCATACTACTACTTGCCACCATCTCCTGCGCAAGTGCCGAAGATTATGAAGATTATAGCGACGACGAAATCCGAACCCTACTGCCTTTCGATGCCATCCCTGCTATCACCGATCCGCAATTCGTTTCTGCAGGTGCCGCAAAATTAGACGTAGATACCCCCGTCATCGGTGTAACCTTCAACGGTGAGAGCCACGCCTATTCGGTTTATCTGTTGAACGGGCACGAGATCGTCAACGATGTTGTGGGCGGAATGAATATCGCTACCACGTGGTGACCGCTCTGCAATACGGCTATCGTGTATAGTCGGGATCTTGACGGTAAAACTTACACGTTTGGTGTTAGCGGTAAATTGTGGAGAGATGCCCTATTGATGTATGATCATCAGACCCGTTCCCTCTGGTCGCATATCACTGGTGAAGCGATACAGGGTCCCCTCACCGGTATGCAATTGAAACCACTCGCCTCCATGCCTCAGATCGCATGGAACACATGGCAGTTAAACTATCCGGAGACCCAAGTGTTATCTGTGCCTACCAGAGATGGCATGCGCGAGGGCATAAACCAAGATGTCTATGCAGACTACCACGCCAGCCAGCGCGCGGGTGTGAGTGGGATGGAATACACCGATAATAGACTACCGAATAAATCCCTCGTGATCGGTGTTCAAGTGCCAGCGAAACATGGCAATACACAGTTTCGCGCATACCCGCTAACACACTTTACCGAAACTGCTGTGATTAACGATACACCCAACGATATGCCACTGCTCATCTTTCATGACAAAAAATCTTTCGCAACGGCGGTCTTTAATCGGAATGTAGCGGGAGATGCTCGAACCTTTAGTCACCAGGATAGACACTTTGTAGAGGACAATACTGGGACGCGTTGGAATCTCGTTACAGGCGAAGCAGTATCGGGTAAGGATGAAGGCGCACGTTTAGAGCGACTGCCTGCTATCAATATCTATTGGTTCGCATGGGCACGCTACCATCCTGAGACTTCCATCTACCGCTAACCGAGTTTAGTAAGTCCAAAACTTTAATTGTCCAGTTCGACGATTTCACCTGTCATATTGCGGTGCATCGTCGGACGAATGACTAATTCCGGGATGTTGCTTCGCTGTGGTAACGTCGCAATCAGGAGAATCGCCGCTGAAGTCTCGTCGACATCTACCATCATGGCGCGTGCGGCAGCGTCCGGTGGGATCGGGCGTTTGTCCAGAATCGGTGTTGCCACCTCACCCGGAACAACGACGCTTGCTCGGATACCTGTGTTCCGTAAATCAGCATTGAGGAATTCAGTGAAATTGATAACCGCTGCCTTCGCCGCACCGTAAGCGAAACCGCTAAACGGACCCGGGGTAACCGCCGCTAGCGACGAGATATTAATAATCGTCCCCGATTTCGCTTCCAGCATCGCCGGTACAACCGCTTTCGTACAGAAAAATGTGCCGATTAGATTAGAGTCGATCACCGACTGCATCTCCTCAGGGGATGTGTTGAGGAGTCGTCGATGCTGTGAACTGTGTCCGGCATTGTTCACAAGCACATCAACCTGTCCGAATTTATCAAGCACATCGGCAGTCATCTGTTCGACAGCGTCGTAGTCAGCCACATCGAGTGCGTAACTCGCCGCTGTCCCGCCCGCGTCCGAAATTTCAGCACTGACAGATTCTAATTTTGATGCTGTTCTACCGATAATAACAACTGTCGCACCCTCTTGTGCCATTGAGAGGGCGGCACCGCGGCCAATACCACTTCCACCACCCGTAATAATACAGACTTGTCCTTTTAATCTCATTCTTTGCCTCCATTGGGTAAAACAGGTTTCACTGCCGTTTTCACCTCTTTTGACAGCGATTCCAGTTCATATTGTGCGTCCGATATCTTATCGCGATATTCGTCAAGTGGGTATCCACCTTTTCCAGTCTCATTGAAATAGGCACTCAGTTGGTAGCGTTGAAAGATGTTCATCCGCGGGTAATCCTCTGTCCACGGACTCGCATCGTGGAGCAGATTCGTCGAGAAGATCGCCACGTCGCCTGCCTCCATCGGGAGTGTAATTGAGGTGGGTGGATCGTGTTTCACAGGCAGATTCTCGGGGGTCTGAAACAGAGATTTATGACTGCCGGGGACGAGACAAAAGCCTGTTTCGGGTGGGACATCCACGAGCGCAACCCACGTCGCAATGTGGCTGCAATAGATGTGTCCAGCGGCGGCTTGATAATCGTTGTGCGGGTTACGAAACCCAGGTGGGAATTTGAACCCGCTGTCGTCACGATGAAAGTGTTGGGGAGCATTGTGCTTTGTCATCATCGTGAAATTACAGTGAAACAGACGCGGAGCATTCATTGTCAACCCCGCCACAACTCGCATAAGGTCAGGATTCATCGCAAGGTTTTCAAAAAGACGATGCCCATACTGGATATGTCCGATGTGTGTCTTACAAGGCTCCTGTCGCCCGCGATCGAGCGGCGGTGGAATGTCAACTTCGTCAATTGTCAACCAATGTTGAATCACCTTTAGCATCTCTTCAATTTCGTCTTTTGGGATAACGTTCCGTAAAACGAGAAATCCGTGTAAATCGAAATACCACTTCTCCGCTTCCGTCAAAGTGGATTGGATGGTATGCATTAACTTTCTCCGCAATTCTTATTTTTCAGTCTGCTTGAGTTTCCCCCAAAGCGTTGTCCGCTTCTCTGCACTTGCGGATACAGAGAGAAACCCCTCCGGCACCCATGCAGGAGATAGATTTCGTCCTGTATCCTTTACACCTGCATCCGTCACAAGCGGCATCCCGCGTCCGTTTCCCATCGCGTCTATAACATAGATGTCAGAAGAAAAAAAGTTTGTCGAATAGACATAAGCAATCTGTTTTCCATCCGGCGACCACGTAGGTTGGCGAATCTCCGGAAACGGAAAAGTGGGTGGCGGTTGCTTTCCCGCTATTACTGGTTTTTCTGCTATCACTGGTTTTAATATGGGACCACCTTGGGTGAGTTGACGAAAGTTTTTGCCATCTACGTCAATCACGCACAAGTGCATGCGATCATTCCTTGGGACTACAATACTAAAAGCGATCTGTTTGCCATCGGGAGACCACGCACACTCACTTTGAAATATTCCATTAACTGCCTGTACCTTTTGGTCACCGACGCGTCTCAACTTTCGCCCATCGGCCTCCATTATGTAGAGACCTATCCTCTCTTCACCCCGATGGTAGGACACGAACGCGATTTGTTTGCTATTGGGAGACCACGCAGGTCGAAGGTTTTTCCCTTGGTCTGTCAACTGCACCAGATTTGCACCGTTGGCATCTATTCTGTAGATGTGGCTCGTTATTTTAAATTTAACCGGCGGCACAATTTCATCGCTACGGGAGACAAAGGCAATCCATTTTCCATTTGGAGACCAAGCCGGTGCCCATTCGCTCTCATGGTGGTCTGTGAGTCGCCGATGTTCTCCTGTCCTTGTATCCATGACATAGATTTTGAAATCTCCGCCGTCCCGGTTAGAGACATAAGCCAAGAAACGTCCATCAGGAGACCACGCGTGTTCCAAGTCACGTGCCGGGTGGTTCGTCAAGTTGCGGAGGTTCTCGCCGTTGGTGTCCACGACATAGATATCAAAGTTTCCTGTTCGATTGGATGTGAAAGAGATCCACTCACTATTAGCAGCGTCTGCCCAGTTGACTGTGAATAGCAGACCTCCACTTAGCAACAACGCTGTTCCTAATACCACGTAAGTTAGAGTACGTCTCATATTGACAGATTCCTCCTGTTGTTAAGAATACAGATTAACAAAATTTCGTAAAATTTTCAAGGTTTCGGTTGATTTTGCGTTTCACAAAGCCGTTGAATTCTCGATCTTCTCTAAATTTCATGTCTCTTTGAGGAAAGTTAGAGTAGTTTGTGATTTCAAAAGACTTGACAAAAATCTCGAAACCCCTATAATAGACGTCACAATCTGGTTGAACCCCAAGGAGATTATTCCAGTGTCTTTAAAACAACGCATCCATAATAAAGAGGCAATTAACATCGCATCTGGTGTCCCGTTCGGTTGCACCCGAGACGAGATGGAAGCAGTTCTCGGTCAAGGCACCTACGATTTGGTCAGTACCGACCATCAACATGGACCCGAAAATGAAGACCAACTCGTCGAATTTTGTGCCATGGCGAGTGAATTCGATGTAGGTGTGCAGCTCCGTATCAAACATACACGTAACGCGTATCTCATCGGCAATCTGTTAGATCTCGGTCCCCTCGCGATTGTCGTGCCGCAAGTCGAGAACGTCGAAACGGTGGACGAAGCAATTGATTTCTTCTACTATCCTCAGATGGGAAAACGGAGTTGGGGTCCCAGCGGTGCTTACGGCATAAAACAGGGCTTGGACCGCCTTGAATACGCCGAGTGGTGGAACAATACCGGCATTCTTATCCTACAGATTGAGTCTGTGGATGCCGTGATTAACGTCAGCAAATTCGCGAAACCCGGCGTAGATATGGTAACCTTCGGAGAAAACGACCTGAATTTTAGCATAGAATCATATCCGAGTTCCCCGTTTCAGAACCTTCAAGAGTGCATTGCGCACGTGGAAGCACAGTTGGCGGATACGCATGTCAAAGTAGGTGCTGGGAGTTCGCCATCGGGGTCACTGTAGACACTTTTTCGCAATCGTTGTTAATCCCTTACGTTGGAAAGTGGCAGATTTCGTATACTGAGGCACGCAACAAGGACTTGCTGTCGAGAGAATGCTATTTAAGGAGTGTTATAATGTCAAAACGGATTAAAATCGGGATTATTGGATGTGGTATGATAGCCGGTTCACATGTCAACGGGTATCTCGCACATCCACAGCACGCCGAAATCGTTGCTGTTTGCGATACAGTAGAAGCGAATGTAAAGCGACGACATGCGGAAGTCCTCTCCGGTGCAGCGTCGCGCGCGGAAGCCGCAACAGCGGAAGTAGAAAAGGCAGATACAGCGGAAGCACGGGAGCAATTGAAAGCAGATGCTGCACTCTGGGCAGAATATGCTGACAACGGTGTCAAAATCTATAGCGACTACAACGAAATGATAAGGGAATGTGATTTAGACGCGGTCAGCCTTGCTCTACCGCCGTTTGTCCACGAACCCGCTACAGTCGCAGCTGCGCAAGCTGGAATGCACGTCTTCTGCGAAAAGCCGATGGCGCGTACGGCAACAGAGGCGAGAAATATGCGGGATGCCTGTGATGCCGCTGGTGTTAAACTCGCATACCAGAGCGGCGGCACCTGCCTTGATCCGACCAGTTATGCTATTCGGGACTATGTTACCTCTGGGAAACTCGGTGATGTTTATTACGGTAGACTGACCAGTTACCGTGTCCGCGGCAGACCGAATGTGGATATGTTCGGTTACGGCAGATGGTTCCTCCATTCTGTTTACAGTGGTGGCGGTACTATATATGACACAGGTGTCTACCTCATCAACCGTTCCATCTATCTCCTCGGTTCACCGCAGCCCGCCACAATTAGTGGCATTGCCTATCGTGGGATGCTCCCTGAATACACAGGTGAAGAGATTAACGACGTTGAGGAGCACGTATCTGTGTTCGTCCGGTTCACCAACGGGATGTCGTTCACATACGAGAACGGCTGGTCGAGCAATATGGCAGGTCAACCCCAAGGTATCTTCATTTTCGGCTCTGAAGGTTCGTTTAGCAACGATAAGCTTTTCCTTGAAAAAGGGGAATGGGATACCGATGATCAGGGCAATCGCAGACGTTATCAAGGCAATCTTGTCGAAACACCGTTAGAGCTGCCGGATACGTCCTTCCCCGATAAGTTCCGTGATTTCCTTGATGCCTGTAACAGCGATGCCCAACCTGTCAGTAATGGGGATGTCGGTCTGAAGGTTACGGAGATTATGAGCGGGGCACTCTTGTCTGCGAAGCTGGGTCGTGAAGTCAGTGTAGAAGAACTTTATGAACTGGAAGGACTCCGCGCGGAACCCATACCGGGTTGGCACATTCCGTAAGGGAGCATTCAGCGAATTTAAGGTTGACAAAGTACCCTTCAATCGGGTATTCTTTAAAAGGTGTCGTTGGGTGTGCGGACGCATATACACGTCGAACATATTACTTTACTTGAAGGAACATGAAACGGAGGATTAGATTTGAAAGGTTTTGAGTTTTTTGAACCTACCACCCTCGCGGAAGCATCTCAGCTATTTGCCCAGGAGCACACGCAACTCCTTGCAGGTGGGACGGATCTCGTTATCGGTATGAAGGCACTCACCGAAGCGCCGCAGTCCGTAATTAGTTTGCAGAAAATTCCGGGATTGGCGGGTGTTACCACAGAAGCTGATGGCAGTATTAGCGTCGGTGCCATGACGAAGGTCCGGGAGGTCGAGTTATCAGCAGATGTTCAGAAGCACCACGCTGCACTGGCAGAAGGTGCTGCAGAAATCGGCTCTATCCAGATTCGCAATCTCGCAACTATCGGCGGAAACATTGCACACGCTTCTCCCGCTGCAGATACAGTTGCTGGTCTACTTGTCGCTGACGCACAGGTTGACATCGCAAGTGCAGATGGCGAGCGGAGTGTACCAATTGACGAGCTTTTCACAGGACCGGGTCAGACCGTCTTAACACCCGGTGAGATTATCACACGCTTTCGTCTACCGAGCCCCTCGTCTGGCTCTCACTATATCAAGCATAAAATCCGGGAAGTGATGGATCTGGCGTTTATCGGTGTTGCTGCTGCTGTTAATCTGGACAACGGGACGATTACAGATGCCCGAATCGGACTCGCAGCTGTCGCGCCCACGCCGATTCGGGCGACGGAAGCAGAGAATCTCTTAAGGGGAAATGAACTTACAGAGGAACTCCTGGAACAAGCCGGTGAAGCCGCGGCAGCCGCGTCCAGCCCGATATCCGATTTACGATGCTCCGCCGAACATCGCAGAGAAATGGTTGATGTACTTACGAGACGAACCTTACAAGAGGCGGTCGCGAGGGCATAAACCCAAGTATTTGTTTACATAAAGATGCGCTGAGGCACGGAGCGTTCCGCCTCGCGTTGTACTATGGAATTATGGTGTGTAATAAAGGAGAAAAAATATGGCAAAACACCCTGTCAGTCTAACGGTCAACGGGGACGAACACGATTTACTGATTGAACCGCGCAAAACGCTACTCGCGATACTTCGCGATACGATCGGTTTGACGGGTACCAAAGAGGGATGTAGCACAGGGGACTGCGGTGCATGTACTGTTATCGTTGATGGCAAAGCCGTCACGTCTTGTATGGTGCTTGGTGTCACCGCCTCTGGCAAAGAGATTATGACCATCGAAGGTTTAGCCAGCGATGGGGAACTCCATCCTGTTCAACAAGCATTTATTAACACGGGTGGTTATCAGTGTGGTTTCTGCACCCCCGGTTTCATCATGGCATCGAAGGTACTCTTAGACGAAAATCCGGACAGAACCGAAGAAGAGTTCAGGCATGCGCTCGGCGGAAATATCTGTCGCTGTACCGGATACACAAAAATTCTTGAAGCAGTTCTGAAAGCGGCGGAAGAAGTCCGCACTACTGCATAATAACCATCAGCCATCAGTCATCGGCATTGTCCCGCAAGCCGACACGCGGCTTGCGTCAAGAGGATGCTCCTGAACCAGAAATCCTCTTCACTGATAGCCGAAAGCAGATTGCTGATAGCCAATATTAGGAGAAAACATGGCAAAGACTCATCGTGGATCAGGCATAAGGCACCTTTACATAGACCCAAATGGAAACGTCCACAACGGCGAATATAATAATGGTCGTGGCACCTGTCCGGTTTGTGAACGCACCGGCGTGAAAGTGCTTTATGAACGAGAAGTCGGCGAAGATACCGTTAAAGTCTGCAAAAAATGCAATACTGCCATTGGACGCGGTAAACTTCACCATCTCGTTGCAAGTGCATCATAGTTATCAACGGTCAGCGAGAATGGCAAAGAGGCAATCAGCAGTCGGCAGTCAGCAAGAGAAAGAAAGAAATCTCTTTGTCTTACCGATAGCCATTCTTCTGACAGCCGATAATTGATAGTCAATAAGAAAGGAGAATTAGATGTCAGAATATACTGTTGTCGGACAAACGGTCGCACGGGTTGATGCCGTCGAGAAAGTGACCGGTGCCGCCCAATACGGTGCAGATGTCCACCCTGCCGGTATGCTCTATGGCAAGATCGTCCGCAGTAAACAGGCTCACGCCAACATACTCAGTATTGACACCAGCGAAGCCGAAAAACTTCCCGGTGTCAGAGCGATCATTACGCAAGACGACGTGCCAAGTGGAAGAAGAGTCTTCGCGACGGATAAAGTCCTTTACTTGGGAGAACCGCTTGCCGCCGTTGCCGCAACCGATCCGGATATCGCCGAGGAAGCCGCTGAACTCATTAAGATTGAATACGAAGTGTTACCGGTTGTGCAAGACGTAATGGAAGCGATTAAGGCGTCGGCACCGCGCTTGCAAAGTGACGCAGCAAAGGACGGTCCCAATCGACGGGAAATCAGCGCACAAATCCGGAAACTCTCTCGCGATAAGGAGAACGACCACAGCGACGAAATTAGCAAACTTGAGGCAGCGTTAGAGGAATACCCGGATGAAGTTTACTATAACATTTCTGCCGAAAGCCATTCCGAAGCGGGTGATGTTGAGAAAGGATTCGCCGAATCCGATGTCGTTGTTGAAGATACGTATGTGATTCCGCGTGTCCACCAAACCTACATGGAACCACACGTCTCTGTTGCCAGTGCGGATTCATCCGGTAAAGTCACGGTCTGGGCATCCACGCAAGGTCCGTTCGCTATCCGTTCCGGTATTGCTGGGACTCTCGGTATCCCGTTGACACAAATCAACGTCATCGGCACAACGATGGGCGGTGGTTTTGGGGGTCGTTTTGGTGTCATCATTACGCACGTTCCAGCCGTGCTGCTTTCGCAGAAAACAGGGCGTCCAGTCCGTGTCCAGATGACGCGTGAAGAGGAATTCATTGATGGTAGACCAGCACCGGGATGTGTTATTAAAATCAAGACAGGTGCTACAAACGACGGACAGATCCTGGCCCGGGAAGCACTCGCCTTTTGGGATTCCGGTTCCGTCTCCGGGGCATCGATCGGTAGCACGATTCGAGTCCGTGGGGTCTACAAAATTCCGAATCTCAAGGTAGACGCTTATGGCGTTCACACCAACAAATCTGGTACAGCTGCCTATAGGGCACCCGGTGCCCCGCAAGCCATTTTTGCAGGTGAATCCCAACTCGACGAAATTGCTGATCGCATCGGCATGGATCCCGTTAAATTCCGTCTGATGAACATGCGCGAGGAAGGTGATCCTGTCCCCGCAGGTGCAAACGAACCGAAAGTGGGCTACAAAGAGACTTTGGAAGCCGTCGCAGATGCCGCTGGATGGTGGGATCGGGAAGCTGGCGAGAACCAAGGTTGGGGTGTTGCTGTTGGAGATTGGACGAACGGCTGTGGACCCGGTGGTGTTTATGTTTCTGTCCATGAAGACGGTAGTGCCCGTATCTTCCACGGGTCTATGGACATCACTGGAACGGATACTATGATTTCACAAATCACCGCCGAAATTTTGACGATACCGTATGAAAGCGTTACAATTCGGCGCGGTGATACAGATTCCGCACCGTATTCTACCGGTTCAGGTGGAAGTGTTGTCACCTTCACAATGGGCAACACCGCAAAATTGGCGGCGGAGGACGCTCACCGACGGATTCTTGAGCTCGCCTCAGAGCGACTTAATATGAATGTGGATAACCTTGAACTCAAAGATGGTGCTGTCCATGTTATCTCCGCAGACCCGCCGAAATCGATTTCGTTAGGTGAACTTGCGGCATATAGCTTGTCCACAACCGGTGGTCCTATCGTTGGAAAAGGTTCCTTTGCCCGACAAGCAAGCACACCGGCACTCGCGGCGCAGATAGCAAAAGTTGAAGTAGATCCCGACACCGGCAGAACGAGGGTCCTCAAACTTGTGGCTTCACAAGATGTCGGCTACGCCATCAACCCGATGGCAGTTGAAGGACAAATCGAAGGTGGCACGGTGCAGGGGTATGCATGGGCAATGATGGAAGAGATGCAGTACGGCGAAAACGGTAACATCAATCCCGGTTTTGTCGATTACCGCGTCCCAACCTCAGCAGATCTCCCAACGGTCGAGTCTGTCATTGTTGAAGTGCCTGCACCCAATGGTCCCTATGGTGCCAAAGGTGTTGGTGAACCCCCTATCACGCCAACATTGGCAACGATGGCAAACGCTGTCAAAGATGCCATCGGTGTGCGGATTACCGAATTGCCGATCAAACCGGAGAAGGTTGTTGAAGCATTGAAGAGCAATGGACACTAATCCGATGTCTATCTTGTAAGGTGACGAAAATTAGCAGTAGCGTGGCTTCTCGCGCTGCTGCTAATGTGTTTGAAATGAGGTCATGATACATAACACTGATGAACAAGCAACACAGAAGAATATTAGAAGCGATCTTTGCACAACCAACCTCAGGTAACATCAAATGGAGAAATGTAGAATCTTTGTTAAAAACCTTAGGTGCTGTCCTAACAGAACGTGCGGGTTCGAGGGTCTCTGTATCGCTTAATGATCACGTTATCGTATTTCATAGACCACACCCAAGTCCAAATATGGATAAAGGGGCAGTCAGAGATCTACGAAAGTTTCTCCAAAGGTCGGGGATTACACTATGATCGAGTACAAAGGTTATATCGGAGTCGTTGATTTTGATCCGGAAATAGACCTCTTTCATGGAACTGTGATCAACACACAAGATGTGATTACATTCTATGGAGCCTCCGTAACCGAACTTCGGGCAGAGATGCAGAAGTCACTTGAGGTTTACTTTGAAGTCTGCGAAGAACAAGGAAAAATACCAGATAAACCTTTCTCAGGGACACTCACGATCGAAACAACCCCTGAGTTGTACAGTCGGATTGCATTGAACGCAGAGCGTCGTCAATTAGAAATAGATGTCTACCTTCAAGAGGTCTTAGAGAAGGTTGTTTCGGCAGATTAGTACAATATCTGTAGGAAATACGGCAGGAACTGCAAAATGTAGCAAAGGTGGCTTTTATGTTGGGCGAAATTAGAAACGAACGCGGTGAACGCCTCGATTACTCCTTTCACGAAGGCGAAGGCGACAGAATTGTGGTGATTGGACACGGAGTCACTGGCAACAAGGACAGACCTGCACTCGTCGCTTTGGCAGAGGGGCTTGCTGAGGCTGGCATTTCTGCGCTGCGCTTCTCCTTCTCCGGCAACGGTGATTCGGAGGGGGCATTTACGGATTCCACTATCACAAAAGAGGTGGCAGACCTCGGAAATGTCATTGACGCGCTTGATGGATACAACGTCTGCTACGTAGGACATAGCATGGGCGGTGCGGTTGGCGTACTGCGTGCTTCCACGGATGAGCGTATCCAACTACTTGTTTCACTCGCGGGGATGGTGCACACAAAAGCGTTTGCAGAACGTGAATTCGGTGATGCCACACCCGATGAAGGCTTTATGTGGGATGAGCCTGATTGCCCACTCTCACAAACTTATGTAGATGATATGGCGATAATAGACAGTGTCGCAAAAAACGCGAGTCAGTTTGCGGTTCCATGGCTTTTGGTGCACGGCACTGAGGACGATATCGTTCCTATTGAGGATAGCCACGACATCCTACAGTACGCAAACGAAGAGACAGAATTCCTCGAACTACCCGGCGTGGATCATGTCTTTTCAGGCGACGGTACCGCTGCTATGGTTGAAAAAGTTGTCGCATGGATTGACCAAAAGTTGTGATTAAATAAAAATGAGTCAAGCACACTTAGCGTATGAGAGCAGAGTGAATTTGGGTAGTTACTATACTCCCACTGACATTGTAGATATAGCGTGGGAGATGATTGCGCCTTATGTGCATTCACAGACTATTATTATTGATAGCGCGTGTGGATACGGGGATTTTCTGAAAAATTGTGGGCAGGCTATCACAATTGGATGTGATATAGACGAGACTGCAATCGATGTAGCTAAAAAGAACAACCATAAAGTTCGGTTCTTTCAAACGAACGCTTTACGCAACGTATCAAGGACAAAATTCGGTATTCCTCAGCAGTCCGATTTGATAGTCGTTGGAAACCCACCGTATAACGATAAAACATCCCTTATTCGCCACAGTATCAAAGATATCGATTTTGACATTGATGAAGATATAGTGAGTCGGGACTTAGGCATATCATTTCTCCGTTCCTACAATAAACTCGAAGCTGACCTTATTTGTGTTTTGCATCCATTGTCCTATTTAATAAAGCCTACCAATTTTAGGTTATTAAAGGAGTTCACTGCAAATTATAGATTGATAGAGGGTCTGCTAATCAGCAGTTGGGAATTTCCTGAATCAGCGAAACACACCCCCTTCCCAATTGTCCTTGCGCTTTACCAAAGAAACACACAAGGCATGGAATATAATTTTATCCGTTCTTTTCGTTTCCGTGTAGCAGATAAAAGCGGTTTTTGCCTTGACGATTTTGATTATATTACGGGTTACATTGATAAATATCCCAAGAAGAATCGACCGACATCTGATGATTCCTTGTCTTCATCAGTGGATGGAGATGTCCACCGCTCCGAAAATGACGATCTGCTGTTTTTTTGGACCATGCGAGACATCAACGCACTCAAAAGAAATCGTACTTTTGTTGAAAATTATAGCGCAAATACAATTGTAATTGACAAACGAAAATTGGATTATTATGCCTATGTAGATGTGTTCAAAAGAAACCTGCATAGACTCCCTTTCTATTTCGGGAATTGTGATGTGCTTATAGATGATGAGCTGTTCAGAGAATATAAACCCTGTTTCATCAGCGATACTGTTAGACATCATCCTTTCCTAAAAAAGCATTTTCAAATAAATCTGACGGAGGAGCAACAGGTAGCGTCCGAATTAGATACGTATTTCAAATTGTTGTTAGGTGAGCATCATTGAAATGGTGAAAGTGTTCAGGATGCTTAGTTCTTCATACCCTGACGATATTCTTGAGATACTAAAATCTATACTCATATAATCCGCTTTTAGGAAACTATGTAACGGCACAACGGAGTGTGTCTACTACTTTGGAGGAATAAGATTATGGCAGCACCTCGACTCTCAGTCTCAACGTGGAGCTTGCATCGACAACTCGGAAAACCCGGATTCACGGGACCCGCGCACGACATGCAAATCCCAATCGAAACCCATAACAAGGGACCTATTCCACTCTTAGAATTACCGGCACGTGTCGCCGAATTCGGCATTAACACCTTGGAGATTTGTCATTTCCATCTGCCTTCTGTCGAGAAAACGTATCTCGCTGAGCTCCGTGCCGCACTTGCATCTGCGGACGTTGAACTTTTCTCTCTACTCATTGACGATGGCGACATTACCCATCCTTCTGACGCAGCGCGCGACATCGCGTGGATTGAAAAGTGGATCGACATCGCTGGTGAACTCGGTGCGACGTGTGCACGCGTCATTGGTGGTAAAGCCGATCCGTCCGCAGAAACCGTAGCACAGAGCCGTGATGTCCTCGCACACCTCACCGATCGGGCTGACACCGCGGGCATCCGCGTAATGAGCGAAAACTGGTTCTCCATCTTTTCTACGCCTGAAAACGTCAACGCCATTTTAGACGGATTAGACGGTAAGGTGGGACTCTGTCTTGACTTTGGTAACTGGCGTGGTGATACAAAGTATGAAGATCTCACTGCGATTGCTGCGTGGGCAGAATCGTGTCATACCAAAGCACATTTCGCGGCACCGCGTGAAATGGACAAGGAAGATTACGTGCAATGCCTTGATCTCGCCCAAAAGGCGGGTTTCGCCGGACCCCATACCCTTATCTACGACGGACCCGGCGACGACGAATGGGAAGGTTTGGCACTTGAACGCGAAGTCGTGAATCCATATCTCAATTAGGACTCGGAGGATCCAAGGATGGCTTCTAATGCTATTGCTACGATTACCCGAATGATGGAGACACTGCCTGAAGCGTTGCAAAGTCAAATTGTGGAGCATATGCGTGAGTATATTGCCGAGTTAGAGGATGAACTTCGTTGGGAAGCTTCCTTCAACAAGACGCAAGAGCAACTCATCGCAGCTGCTCGTCAGGCAAAACAGGAAATCGCCGCAGGAAAAGCCGAACCAATGGATTTGGATCGGTTATAAGAATCTCCCTTTATGGATGAAATATGTTTTCACTTTCACAGACACAACACAGTTTAACCGTTGATTGGGACGGACAGCAGGTCTTGGGCTACCATTTCCCTGAAGATGGCAACCGTCCCTTTTGCCACCCCTTGAACCTGCCCAGTGCCCCGTCACTCACGATGAATGAACCTGGGGATCACGTCCACCATCAAGGTCTATGGGTCGCGTGGAAAAAGGTCAATGAAGTCAATTTTTGGGAACAACCGGCACCCGGTAGCGATCCAACAGGTTTCGGCAAAATCGTTCATCAACGGATTGTTGAACAAAGTGCAGATGCCGACAGCGCACGTTTAGTCGCTGAGAACGCGTGGATAGATTGGCAAGGTACAACGCATCTAACGGAGCAACGCGAGATAACCGTTCATCCACCTACAGCGGATGCGATGCAGATTTCTGTGTCGTTGACGCTTCATCCAAACGAGCGTGAGGTTGTGTTGGATCTGCGGCGCGGTGAACCCGGGGCAGACGGCAGATTCTACAGCGGTTTAGCAATCCGATTCGACAATATCATCACACCGGGCACCCTATTGGATGCCGATGGACGGACTGAACCGACAGACATTTTCGGTAAACAGAGCCGTTGGTGTAGTTTCACTTCGCAACACCCCAGTGACGACAAAACATACGGGATTGCTATCGTTGATCATCCCGATAACCCTCGTTATCCAACAACGTGGTGGGTCCGCAATCGGGAAAACTACTGTTTAATCCATCCGTCGCTCGTTTACTATGAACCGCTCCATCTTGCATCCGATGAAACTTTGAAGTTGCAATATCGCGTGGTCCTCTATCGCGGCGATCCCGACGCAGCGTTTTTTGGGTAGATTATGGCGAACAGTGAAAATACCATTACAACGGTTTTTGTAAATATACTCCGAAACATGCGGGAATCATGGAGCGTCAACGAACAAATTACAAGACCGTTTCTCAATGCTACTAAAAAACCTGACGCGATCGTCACCGAAACAGGGCGAAACCCTATTGTCATTGAGGTGAAAATTGACGGGGACACGCCGAATCTTTCGGGTGAAATGCAGGCAGAAGCACATTTTGGAATGCTTCTTGATCCCAGCATCTTTACAGGACTCACCTACAACGTCATTGAGAATGTTCTGCGCGTCCGTATGCCTCTCCGATTTAGAACAATGCCGCAAGATAAGATTGAGTCGGAGATGCGGAGGGCAGAAGACATCGCCTACATGCTTCTCAATAAACCGGAACCAGAGAGCCAACCGGAACCCGATCAGGTTTTATACATCGCTGACCCAGAGCCTAATAACGAGATAGAACCTGAATCTTTCCCACAAAGTGGTTGGTTAAAAGGCAGTGTCGCCGACATCGCAACCGCTATTCGGGTCAGAGCGACTCCCATTTCTAAAATAGATGCTGCCGCTGATTTGTTGGAAAAACGGATAGAGATCGCCGCGCAGCAACTTGAGACAGCAATTAGAGAGCGTCCGAGCATCGGTGTAGAAATAGAGGCAATCCTTTTTCAGAAAGCTGGCGAACAGACCTCACGGATGGCAATGCTTATCGTCACCAATGCATTTGTATTCCAAAGTGTTCTCGCGGGTAAACCTGAAATGGAAAGGGTTATGTCCCTCAAACGGATGTTGTCTGACAATGCGAAACGGCTCCGATATGAGCAGGTTATAGCGGGATGGGACATTATCCTTAAGGTAAATTACCGCCCGATTTTCCATGTTGCTAAACGACTCATAGCGGCAATCGCAACCGACGATGAACTGGTTGATAGGATATTAGCAATTCTTTGTGATACCGCGAAGGAATTAGTTGATCAACGCCTCACACAGGTTCATGAACTCGCTGGGACGGTGTTCCAACGCCTTATCGTTGATAGAAAGTATGTCAAAGCAAATTATACGCGCCTTGAATCCGTTGCGTTGTTGTCTGCCTTAATCCTCCCCAAAACACAAGAGAATATAAGCGAGTTGAAGGTGGCGGATTTTGCATGTGGGACGGGCTCACTTCTGAACGGTGTATACCAACGTATCCTTGAACTTCATGAGCAAGCTGGTGACAAAGGCAGCCGTATTCACACACAGATGGTAGAGAAAAATCTCGTTGGCTGCGATGTGATGCCAAACGCCAGCCACCTCACCGCCTCTCTTCTGACAAGCATTTATCCTGACTTGAAGATCGGTAACACCCGAATCCACACGATGCCCTACGGTAGACAGAGAGATGGGAGTTATGCCCTCGGAGCACTTGATCTGTTTGATGTCCCTGAAGGAACGCTTCCTCTCCCGATGATGGGAACAGAAGTTCAACAAGTCGGCGGAGAAGACGACACAACAGTGATGACACAACACGAATTCCGCCATAACGAATTTGATATTGTTGTCCTAAATCCTCCGTTTACGAGACCGGATTCTGATCCGAGCAGTAGTACACCTAAAGCCGTGTTCAAAGGAAGCGACAGGGACAAAGATGAAGAGAAAAAAATGCGGAAGACTCGAGGGCAAAAAGATTGGCGGGTTGGAGATGGGAATGCTGGGCTTCCTTCCGACTTTGTTGACCTCGCAGACAGGATGCTGAAGACAGGTGGTAAAAGCAGAATGGGCTTTATCTTACCCGCTACGTGTCTTACAACCTCGGACTGGCGAAAAGTGAGGAATATGTGGGCGACCGAATACCACGATGTGGTTGTAGTTACCATCGCGGATGCCAAGGGTGAGAGTTGTGCTTTCTCTGCTGATACGAGTATGGCAGAGTGCATAGTAGTAGCGACTAAAGGTAAAAAAAACGGTAACACTGGCAGGGGCACATTTGTATCTCTGAACCACCGTCCCAGAAACGTGTTGGAAGCATTTGAGATAGCTAATACGATTCATAGGCTTAAAAAAGGACGGCGACTGGAAGATGAACCGAGTGGTGGAGATCTGCTCAAAGCAGGAAACGAAACGCTTGGCTATTCTCTCAATTGTCCACTGTGGATAGACAGGGCATGGGAAGCAGTACGTATCAAGGAAATGGCGTTGATCCAATCCGCACATCGTTTAGCAAAAGGTGAGATGTGGCTACCAACACAAATGAACGCCCTACAGATTCCAATATGCGGTGTAGCCGATATCGCCGAGGTGGGGGCAACGGATCGGGATATTCATGAAAAAGGGGAGCGAGGTGCATTTGACGTAGAAAAGGGCTACACTAACACTGATCTCTATCCAGGCTTGTGGCATGTAAATGCCCCTGCACAACGGGCAATGGTGGTTGAACCCGATTGTCACCTCGTCCCGCGCCCCAACCGTCATGATAAGGTAAAGAGGATACTTACCCGGAATGGACGCATACATTTTAACCTAAATATGAGGTTCAACGCCAACTCCCTCGGGGTCCTTTTCACTGAGAAACCAGTAATCGGTGTTGCTTTGATACCCAACATTGTCTTTAAGGATAAAAGTCGTCAATATGATTATGCATGGACACTTTGGGGCAATTCAACCTTGGGGCTTCTACTCCACTGGGCGCATAGCGGGAAACAACAACCAGGTAGAGGCATGAATGGAAGGAAAGGATTACTTCAAATGCCGACACTGGATGTACGTTGTCTGTCAGATGAAGCATTGACAAATGCTGAACGCATCTTTCACGATTTGAAACATCAGCGAATGCTACCCTTTAATGAGGCAGCGCATGATCCGGTGCGTCACGAACTTGATCGTCTTTTGTTGACTGAGGTGTTGGGCATCACAACTGAAGATGCCCATAATGCAATACATCGTCTCCGCGAATTGCTGTGTGCTGAACCGAGCATCCACGGCGGAAAGAAATCTCGGTGCAATCTTGAAAAAGAATGGAAAAAACTCAATCGGTGAGAACCTCTCTTTTTTGTACCTTCTATTTCTTCAACTTATATGATAGACTATCACAACCAGTTTGGGTGGCACTGTGAAGCATACTGCACGGTATGTCTGCAATCCTCCTACCTTCACAGACAACTAAAAGAACTGGAATTGGGAAAGCTAGATAGGAAGAATAAAAAAGAATCAGTATTTTTTCAAGGAAATCTGGTGATGCGTCCAGATTTGGGCTTACTCTTTTATACGAGGAGGTAATCATGGAAGTTAAGTTTGAGGAGAAATTTAAAGAAGTTTTGGAAAAAGAAGCAAAAGGCTTTGATATAGATTGGCAATTAGTAGACATCAAATGTATCCACTATCAATCTACACTAATGACTGCCCTTCCTATGACGCTTGATAAATACACAGTGAGAATGAGAGTAGTAGAGGTTGAAGGTGAAATTCCCGAAAATAATATAGATGACTGGTTCAAATCTCATAAGTTCATCTATGGTATGATGTCAAAAAGTGTTAGGACTGACTCGGAACAGACTGATATGCTAACATTTGATGTAGGAACTATTGAATCTATAGCCACACAAATTCGTGATACGTTCAGAAATTTTCATGAATAGTAAATCATCAGGTTTAATCGGAGTTGAAACTGATAAGATTTTGAACGCTGAAAGAAGAATTTTATGTCTAAAGATCTGAAAGGCATCATACAACCCAAAGATGAAGATACCGTGTGGCGATATATGAGTTTTGAAAAGTTTGCCAACATATTAGCAACGGAATCCTTGTTTTTTACAAGAGCCGATAAGTACGATGACAAATTTGAAGGATACGTTCCGGAATCAACAACGCTATCTTATGAATCTTCAGGCAGCCAGATTGTTCCAAATTTTCGCCAATACATCATGTGTAACTGTTGGCATCATGGCGACGAGGAATCCATGGCAATGTGGGACAAATATCACCTACGCAATAACGGTATAGCAATCAAAACAACTATGGGAAACCTGAAGAACAGTCTACCGGATAAACCTAATGTATTTATCGGTAAAATAGATTACATTGTGGATTACAATCAAATTGATATGGTTGAAGATGTACCCCCAGAGATCTGGCTGCATTATCCGTACTTCTATAAAAGAACACCTTTTAAGTACGAGCAGGAAGTACGTGCAATCATTGATGTTGTATCATGTTTACAGGATGACCCCTATGAATTTGGCAGACCTCTCAAAATAGATGTGAAAGCACTAATTGGCAACAATAGCGAGGTAATTGTATCACCACACGCTGACAAATGGATTGCAAGGACGCTTGAATTGATAGTTAAGCGATATAGATTCCAATTGTCCGTCAATCCATCAAAACTTTTAGATCCGCCAGTTTGAATTGGTGCAGTCGCTTCCGTGCGAATTATGGGGATCTAAACCTTGACTGCAATCAATGCAGATGATACACCCAGTTTGCTTTGGGTGAGGAGACTTAACAATGGTTACAGAACAATGTTCTTGGCTTTCTGTAGTCTCTTTTTTTGCATTTTTTGAAAAGTAGAATCTCTGCTTTGGATGTCAGTGTAAGCTAAAAATTTCTTTTAGAAAATAGATCTCCAAATCATGCAAAGAGCAGAGCATAAACTCAATTTCATAGATAAGCTTGAAGCCGTCCCTAACGCAACAAGACGAGACTTTCTTGCCAAAATCGGCAAGGGGGCACTGCTCGCAAGTTTAGGGATGTTTGGAGCAGGATGTGAAGCTGTTGACCGGGGTTTGTTGGACAGAGGACTAACACCTATTGTCTTGGTGGAAGCGCAAGCGGCGGGACTTCCGAAGCCGGGCATGCTCGTTCATTCGCAGAATCCTTTTAACGGTGAGTTCGCTCCGCACCTCCTCAACGACGACGTTACCCCGACAGCGCGACATTTCGTCCGTAACAACAATGGCATTCCAGAGCGAGCAGTAAGACAGGATCTCCATGGGTGGAAATTAGTCATAGATGGCGAAGTTCATAAGGAACTGGCACTGTCCATGGAGGACCTTGCGCGTTTTCCGCAGGTCACCATGGAAGTGGTGTTGGAATGTGCAGGTAACGGAAGGAGTTTGTTCTCACCGCAGGTCAGCGGGACCCCATGGCAGCGCGGCGCAGTCGCCTGTAGTGAATGGACGGGTGTCCGCTTGCGCGATATCCTGCAAGCCGCAGGTTTGAAGCCGGGTGCTGTCTATACTGGAAACTATGGGGAAGATATACCCAATGACGGAAGCGAACCCTTTTCACGAGGGATTCCGATCAAGAAAGCGATGGATGAACACACGCTCATCGCTCTTAAGATGAATGGAGAAGTATTGCCAGCAGCCCACGGATTCCCCGCGAGATTGATTGTTCCCGGATGGATCGGCAGTGCAATGCAAAAATGGCTCAACCGTATCTGGGTGCGTGATAAGGTTCACGACTCCGAAAAAATGAGTGGGTATTCCTATCGTATTCCGGCTTACCCAATAGCACCGGGGGATAACCCTCCAGTCGAGGATATGCGTATCGCGACTGCGTGGCGAGTTAAGTCGCTCATAACCCGCCCCGAACCACATCTGGAATTTGCGGCGGAAACCCCTGTAAAAGCGAGAGGTCATGCGTGGGCAGGCGAAAACCGGATTGATAAGGTCCTTATCTCTACAGATTTCGGTCTTCAATGGCAGGAGACCCAGTTGATTCAACCATCGAACAGATACGCGTGGTATCATTGGGAAACCGAACTCACCTTTGCCAATAGAGGTTATTATGAAATATGGGCGCGAGCGTCCGACAAAACGGGTGCCGCGCAGCCTTTCAGCCAACCGTGGAATCCGAAAGGCTACCTCGGTAATATTATCCACAGGGTGCCTGTCTCGGTAGCCGCCTAAACAAATTTTTAAATTATTGAGTTTTCGCTCTGCGCTCCGCTACGCTTACGCGCAGGTTTTTGGTTAAGTCGGTACTGGATTTGGGAATCTACACGATTAAGATTCAAAAAACATTAGCGCGTAACGAAGTGGAACGCGGGTTTAAGAACGTACTCGCTAATTCAAGCACACGTTATTTAACCGCAAGGAAGGTAAAAAAAATGAAAATTGGTGTCATGTCCGATAGTCACGACAACATCCCGAACGTCGAACGTGCTGTCGCACTCTTCAATGAAATTGGCGTAGATCTCGTCGTTCACGCAGGCGATTTCATCGCTCCATTTGCTATCGACCCGTTAGCCGATCTTAACTGCCGCGTTGTCGGCGTTTTTGGAAACAATGATGGCGAACGCGTCGTCGTTGCAAAACGGTTTGAGGCAATCGGTGAAGTGCATCCCAACCTTGCGCGTGTATCGCTTGGCGACAGAAACATCGCCGTGATGCACTACCCCGAACTCGCCATCCCTATTGCCAAAAGTGGCGATTACGATGTCGTCGTCTACGGACACACCCACCAGATAGACATCCAGAAGGGAGAATCACTCCTGCTCAATCCGGGTGAAACTGGTGGTTGGACAACGGGGAAGGCAACGGTTGCCGTTGTCGATCTCGAAACGCTTGAGGCAACAATCCACGAACTGTAGGGACGATGCAGAAAAAATGAAATACAGGGATCTGTTTACGCTAACGAGCAGAGAAGCACTGGAAAACTTACATCCACTGGAACCCAAACAAGAGTGCCTTATCTGGTCTGAGAATCATGAACACGCCGTTGCCGCCATAGACGATGAGATTCATCCGCAAGCAAAGCGTGTCTGGCTGGAATTTGAAGGACCTGATATTATCTATGCCTACGAAAAACACTGGAAAACAGGCGACTGGGAACTCGTTGAACGGAAAAAGGGCAACATCCCTTTAGTCAACAACAATCCTTTCAAGCCGGACAGTGAAAGCGTCTTTGTTGTGAACAAATAGGGGACACAGGCATGCAACATCACTCAACGTATCCCAGATCCCGCAACCTACCTTCCAAAATCTCCGTCTCCTCATCTGTGGATTCTTGTGTCAGCAGGTGCTGATAATTAGAATTCATCAAAATTTCGTCGTAAGCGTCGCGAAAACGGTCTGGGTCTTCACAGACGAGGTCCTCGCCGCTCAGCACATGCCGATACACGAACTCACCTGTCTGTTCATCTTCCCGATAGAGATATTCACCATCCGTCAACGACCAGAGCCGAACACCATCTGAATACTTGCCAATTTCCACGTTATCAACGGTCGTCCGGGAGGTTACGCGGTGATGCGGCATCTCTAAGTTGTCCCTACTGAGGAACCCGACGCCGTAGAGACTATCCAACTCCGACAATACTAAACGATTTTTGTCAATTTCCGATGGAGACAATAGGTCTCGTCCGTATCCGTGATAGTCTACATCAATACCGGCAAGGTTCGTAATCGTTGGGAACAGGTCAATCGCCGAAATCGGTGGATTCGGGCTTTCAAATGAGAGGTCGAGGTTCGTTACACCGGGGATGTGCGCTAATAGAGGCACGTGTAACACGTTCTGATTGAGCGTGCCGCCATGATCGGTAATCTCCTCGCAGATACCTTCGCCGTGATCTCCGAAGATGAAAACCGCCCAGTCTGAGAGTTGGAGTTGCTTCAGGATTTCAACTAACTTGAATTCGAGTATATGCGTCGCGGCGGCGTAATAGAACCGCAAAGCCTCATCTATCCTACCACGATCCACGAGTGATTTGAGACTCGGTGCCCCCGGGATCCCGCTCATACCGTAACCGCCGTGTGTATACCAGAAGTGCAGAAAACAGAATTGCGGCACGTCCGAAGGTTGATTGATTTGCTGAACAAGGTCTTCAAGTGAACCGAGATGTTGTGCTTCCGCTTTCGGGTCAAGCGATGTGATGAACGGTTCAAAATCAAGAAAGCGGAACACGTCCGGACGTTCGGAGCGTCCGGTGATATGATAGCCTGCGTCATTGAATATCTGGAACAGGTTCGGGATGCCTTCAAACATCTTGAGATAGGTTTGTCCGTAAACCCCGTGTTCAAACGGATAAAGCCCCGTAAAATAGGAGGTATGCGAGGGACGAGTTGCCGGTGCCGGCACGAAAAACTTTTCGGCGAGCGAGAAATCCTGCGTCAACAGATCGAACTTCGGCGTGTTGAAAAGGGGATTCGTCCGGCTGAGTGCGTCGAATCGCCAGCAATCAATTGAGATAAGTAGAAATTTATTGACAACGTTGTTCTGCATATTTCAATCCATTAAACGGGTGTTATATTGCCGCTCGGTATGCTGATATCCACTGAACAGGTCGGGTTGAAAAGGAGTAGGTGTGTAGATGTAGATGGCATCGCTATATGGGTCGTAGAGGATAACCTCTTCACGTGTGTCGCCGCAGACATCCGCAGGAAAGCAGTGATACCATCCCATTTTGCCGCCAGTAGAAGGCGGCAGTTCAGGGAACGTCACCACCTTGTTTCCGCTACTATCGTAAAGCGCAGCAGGACTATAAATCAATTCGCAAGTATCGTCCCCATTCCAGCGGATAACTTCTAAGCCTGTATTGTTCGGTGTTTCATCAACGTTAAACCTGTTTTTAATCTGCCCATTGCTGTCTACTACCATCAGGTCGGTGTGATGTCCGTTATATCGGATAACCAAGGCGTTTTCAGACGCGTCTGGTAGTAATCTGCCACACCGAATCTCTTGTCCGTGCGGCACAACGTCAAAACCGAGTGAGAGAATCGGATTGCCTTCGGCATCCACCACCTGTCCGCCGCCGGAGAGGATCGCTCGGTTCGTGCCGTTCCAATCAGAAACTAAAACCGAGTCCATATTGTCGCCAAAAAAGTGATTCCAAAGAACCGTGCCGTCGGCAGCGAGTCCGAAATTGCCACCATTGACTTCGTCGAGTCCGTCGCCATTAAAGTCTCCGATTGCCGGGATATATGCAGAGTGCTTCGGATAACGGAACCATTCGTCGGTATACTGCCAGAGCAGTTCCAATTTATGGTTAAAAGCGAGCAGATTCACACCCACCTTCACAATGAAATCTTGTGGCTGTGCGTTTCCGCAGAGGTTGGCGATCATCAAGCGCTGATGGACGTAGTTGGAGATATGGATTTCTCCTTCAGCGTAAGCATTACACTGGCACAACGCATCCGGCGCGAGGGTGTGTTTAACAGCACCCGTTGCCCCGTCTAAAATCATTAGGCGAATTGCAGACAGATTCCATTTACTTACTTCTGGAGCGTCCGTATCTACCCAAAAACAAATGACTTCTGCCTGTCCATCAGCATCTATGTCGTAAATAGCGACAGGACCGGGTCGGTCAGGTGAGAGGGTGGTTAGCGTGGTATCCTTTGCATCCGCGTCTCTGATTTCGAGATGTTTGTCCCCGACTGACCATAGCGGCTCGCCTTCGAGTGTGAACGCGCCGAGGAAACAGGGATGAATACCACCGATCGATTTGTACACAAGGAAGTCGACTGTTTCGTCGCCCGTCAGATCACCGATTCGGATATCGCCCCCCCACGCGTTTCCGGCTGTTTCATTCAGAAATGCGTCTGGGATTGCGACCCGTTTATAAAGGTGTGCTGGTTGTGGAGTGTCCATTTTTAAACAAATGCCTTGAAAATTCCTACGTAGAGGGCGAGCACCTTCTCTGGGTCGGGACCTGTATAAGCACATTCATTGGATATGTAGCCTGAGAAACCGGTGCGATCGAGCCATCGAAACATCTGCCGGTAAAGATCAAACGTCTCTGGTTCTTCCACCCGGTGCGTATGCACCGCAGTAATGTGTGAACCTACACGCGAAAAGAGGGGGTCAATACTTCCCGCATCGCAACCGATGAATTGCGAATTGAAAACAAAGCCAACGTTGGGGAGATTCACGCCTTCAATGACTTCCATTGCTGAATCTGGGTCTGTGAATGAACCGTGCATCTCAATAGAGACAGTAATATCCTTTTCAGCCGCGTAAGCACCGAGTGCCTTCAGACCCTCCGTGACGTAACCGACGATAGCGTCGCGGTTTTCTTCGGTATATCGGTCGCCGAGCACTCGGACATGATCGCAACCCATGAATTCCGACATGTCAATCACGCGTGTAACGCGTCGAACGGTCTCCTCACGGTCGGCGGCGTTTTCGGAGTGGAAATTCTGACAACTTGTGAGTGAAGAAATAACAACGTCGCTTGCATCGACCTGTGCCTTGAGTCCGTCCCAAGCCTCTCTTGGCGTATCCCACTCGAATCCGTGCTTCTGCTTGTAATCCATCAACAATTCGACACCGTGATAGCCGGTAGCGGCAGCGGTATCAAGTATGCGTCCGAGTTCCCACTCTTGGCAGGTTTGATAGGTATTTAATGACCATTTCATATTTTTAATTTTCCTTGCGGTTAACTGACGTGAAATTAGTATTTGAAGTGCCTTTCCGTAGATATGAAAAAACACCCAAGCAAAAACCCTTCCACTTCGTTACGGGCTAAGTTTTCGTTAAAACTAAATCTCTGGGTTGAAAATTATTCCTCTGACCGCTGTTTGCTGATTGCTGACTGCTATTCTTGTATTGGAATGGGATACCAGAGTCCTCCGGTTTTCGTCGTTAACGCTCTATGTGTGGTATGATTAATACCGATGACATCCACGGTGATGTTGTTCTGAAAACACTGTGCTAAAACCTCTGGTAGTGTATAAGACCCTTTACTCGATTCATCAGTGACAAGAATAAATCGGCGGTTCACTCCTTCTCGGAAATTGACACGACGAATTGTTTTTATGATCGCATTGTGTGCTCGCTCATCGCCAGCAGCGGCGACAACGTGTGAAGTTAACAGCCGTTTATATTTCTCGCTATCTCGCGTTTGCGGATGGATAATCGTATCGCCTTCAAGATACCTGAAAATAACGATGCCGAGAGTGAAATCAATGCCTTTTTCTTCAAACACCGTTACCATCCGATTGAGCTGCCTGCCGACTGCACGGATATTATCTATCATGCTCCCACTAATGTCAAGCAGAAAAACGAGGTCAACAGCAGTTTCGGTTTTACCGTCAGCGACGCTCTCCGCGATACCTTCTAATGCTTCCCCCATCCGTGCGTCTCTGTCAATCGGTTGCGCAGGGCTATTATTATCTGCCTCTGTGTTCAGCGCAGTTTCTCCTTGGATGGTTTTGGGTTTAGGAGCGATTGTGGGAGTCTGTGCATTTGCAGTCGCAATCGTTTTCCATGCAAGGGTTTTTGTGGTCTGCTCGTGCAGGGAGGTTTCAGCCATCGGTAACCGAGCGTCTGTCCTCAGCACGGGAATAGATGCGCTGGACGCTGTTGGAGGTGCTGAATGCGTTAGTTTTGCAACGTTTTGGTTAAGAGCGGGCGAGGTTTTGGAACGCGCAGGCGTTGACCGTCGCGTGGCTGGCATAGAACGTTTGCGGGTGCTGTTCACATGAAAGCGTTGGAGCGATGTCACCGCAATGGCTTCCGAAATAAGCGGTTCCGAAGGTTGCATCGGTCGATACCACCGAATATAGCCGAGACCTATAATTCCTATCGCAATGGCATGCAGAACCAATGAAACCAGAAACGCACGCTGAGTTTTTCTACGCCTATGGTGTCTGAAGTGCTGGAGTTTATCTGAATAGGTATCGAGTAGCAGCATATTCCGTTTCCTCGTTACGAGGCTATCTAAAAAATTGAGATCGTACCTTGATTCCCATCAACCTGGAGTGTCTGTCCATCTGTGATACGGCGAGTTGCGTTCGGAATGTTTGCCACGGCAGGCACACCATACTCTCTGGCAACGACTGCACCGTGTGAAAGGATCCCACCGCGCTCCATCACCAGTCCCGCTGCATGGAGGAAAAGCGGTGTCCATGCCGGATCGGTTGACGGACATACCAAGATGTAGTTCCTATCGGATGGACGCACATCTGTCGGGGTCAAAAGCACGCGCGCTTGTCCGGTCGCAATACCAGCCGAAACACCCACTCCTATATATGTATCGGTCGCTTCGATTGCGGGCGAGGCACCGATCTGATCCAACGAATCGCTGAAAATGACATCCGGCACCTCAATCTGAAGTGCTACTTCACGCTTCATCTTGCGTGTAGTAATAACTTCATTGAAAACCTTACCCTTTATGAGTTGTCGTAATTCATCTGGCACGAGATAGAAGATACCGCCATCGAGTTGATAGCGGCGATCCAATTCAAACAGTGCACGACGAACCTGTTCATAGCCGAGCATGAGATAGAATTTCGCTGTCTCTCTGAAAGGCATATAAGTTCTCGTGAAGTCCAGTTCACTCTCAACCTGCTTTCTTAAACCTGTTTTATTTTCGAGGTGTGCGACGAGTTCCTTTTCTGCGGACTCACGTTGTTCTATCTGTTGTTTCGCATCGTCACTCTTGGAAGAAGAGGATTCAACGTTCTTTTGCTGGAAAGATGCAACGATCTGTTCAAGATAGGTGGTATCTTCGCGCCAACGGGGCTGTGCCAATTCAAACTCATCAACGGCGCGATGCCCGTAATCTTTTAGGAAATCGGTAAGGGTCAAGTTCCCTGTTGCCACTTCCCACAATTTCGATGCAAGCCGCGGGTGGGTTTGCGGAACAATAGTTTCAACCGTGAGATTGTCAGAAGTCTCACTAATAAGTCTGTTCACAAGGATTTTAGTTTCTGTTTCACTCAAGCACTTCTGAAGAGCCGCTTCCAATCGTTGAAGTGAAAATCCAGCAAGGAGTGTAGCAGTAAGGGCTTTCGGTGCGAAGTCGTCCAGTGTTTTGGTACGCCATTCTTCAAATTTCGCCACTACTTCTGCATCTGTTAGGTCTGAATATGAAATGTTTCGTTCTGCTTCTACTTCCGTTTGAAACGCCGGAAATGCTTCTTCAGTTAGCAATCGGGCGAAATCAGAGCGGCACTGACGTAGACGTATCTCTGCTCTGCTCATACGAATGACATGGAGCGGCAGTTTCAACCAAAATGAGGCGTTACTCCGCGTAATATCAGTTTGTGCCTGTGCATACATCGCTTCTTGTGGATTTTGCTTTAAGGCGTTAAAATCGTGCGCAAAGGGGAACCCGTCGAAATGGAGTTCCGCCTCACGGTTCAAATTAACGTAAATCCGTTCGCATATCAGGTCGAGAATCCCCTCATTATTGACCCGTTCACTCGGATAGAATCCCAAGTCTCGATATGCTTTACCTAACCCACCGGCACCTGACATAAATCCCTTCATAATCCCCCACGTCATCGGGAGTGGAGCCGGCAGCACCTCAGCGAGGTTATGATGACACCAAACGGTACCGTGTTCTTCGGTATGTGCCTCCAATATCTGAATCTCTTTTTGACGGAGTTCCTCAACGGCTTCTTTATCGACTTCTGAGATGGAATGTGCCCATTCAAGATGCGTGGTAGATTTGGGGGGTATGGTGATGTAGCGGGACTGCAACAGGACGAACTGTCCATCTGCGAGTGCCCACTCAATATCCATCGGTTGCCCATAGTGGGTTTCAACCTGCATGCCGAGTTGTGTGAGCTTCTTCAGTTGTGGGTGCGTTAGACTTGGAGCGTCCTGCTTCGCAGAGGGTACCTCACTTACGCCAGCCACGGTTACCATTTCGCACTTCGTAGCGATGTTTTTTTCCAAAATCTCGCCTGTATCCCGCGACACGTGGAAACTATCGGGCGTGATAGCACCAGATACAACCGACTCACCCAACCCCCAATTCGATTCAATGATAGAGGTATTCTCATTAAACGGAGCAACAGTAAAAAGGACACCTGAGACATCAGCCGCGCACATTTCTTGAATGACAACTGCCATTGCCAATCCTTCATCGGCGATTTTCTGCGTCTGCCGATAAGCGATGGCACGTTCCGACCAGAGCGATGCCCAGCAGGCTTTGAGCGCGTTTAAAAGTTCGTCGGATGTTACATTCAGAAACGTGTCCTGTTGTCCGGCGAAACTCGCTTCTGCCAGATCCTCCGCTGTGGCACTGGAACGCACTGCGACTGTGGCTGTCTGTAATTTTTCTCGCGCCGTGTGGATTTCTGAGACGAGTTCTGGCGACAATTCTATGTCTGTAACGCTGCTTATATTCTGTTCCGATAGACCTTGAACAGACAATTGATAGGCATCCGTAGTGACGCAAAAACCTTTCGGCACTGAAAACCCAGCCCTTGTCAGTTTTCCGAGATTCAACCCTTTTCCGCCGACACGAGGCAAGTCATCATCATCAATTTCTGAGAAGTGTTTGATAAATTGCATGAACTTAAATGGGTCTGTGAGGGGTAAAAGCAAGTGGAAATAGTATATCAGAATCTATCTGCAGAATGCAAATGAGTCTGATGTTTCCGTTTCATAGAATTGAAAGAAGGTGGGCTTAAGCATAGAGGCTGGTTACAAACCAGCCTCTATAGTGTTTTAAAACAGTAGAATTGAAATTGTGTTTAGTCGTCATCATCGTCATCATCGTCATCATCATCATCATCATCATCATCATCATCGTCATCATCATCGTCATCGTCATTGTCTCGGTAGCCATCCGGGTAATCGTCATCATCGTCATCGTCTCGGTAGCCATCCGGGTAATCGTTATCATCGTCATCGTCATCGTCTCGGTAGCCATCCGGGTAATCGTCATCATCGTCATCGTCATCGTCTCGGTAGCCATCCGGATAATCGTTATCATCGTCATCGTCTCGGTAGCCATCCGGGTAATCGTCATCATCGTCATCGTCATCGTCTCGGTAGCCATCCGGGTAATCGTTATCGTCATCATTCGGATTGGTGGTAGATTGGCCCTGTAGTTTCGCTGGAGAATCGTCATCATTCGGATTGGTGGCAGATTGGCCGATCTGTAGTTTCGCTGGAGATCTGTAAAACGCTGCGAGGTTGTTGCCATCTGTGTCAGTGTTGAGTTTACCGACCAGAAGTCTGAACATACCCGTGTCTTCTGTTTGGACGGAGTACTTGCCGACGAATTCGGTTGCCTGTTTCCCTATCGGTTTGGCATCGCCGCTGCTGAGTTCCGCTTCCTTTGCCCCCTGTGGGTTCACGTGGTAACGGATGATTTTCCCGTTTGCTCTATAATAAAGGATTGGACGGGCGGTGTTGTCGTCTGCTGGCTTGTAGGTTAGCGGCTCGGAGAATACAACTTTTGTGTAGATCGTGGTTCCTGCTGGGACACTACCGCTGATAGGTTTCGTGAGCTGCAGGTCGCTGAAATAGCTTACGGATATGACCTTTGGTATCCCGTTGTTTTGTGCTGCGGGTGCCGATGGTGCTGCCGGAACAGTGTTCGCAAATCCTTTCATTTCGGCAATAAGACCTGTCGAGGTTGTGTCACTAATCGCAGCTGGTTCCTGTTCTAATGGGTTTTCAGTCTCTCCGCAACCGGTGATTGCCATCGCGGCGACAAAGAAAACCGCTATAAACGTTGATGTGAAAGATTCGGTTAGAAATGTATAGTTTTTCAATATTCTTCTCCTTTTATTTTTAATCATCATGATGGTCATCGTGATCATCGTCATCATCGTCATCATCATCATCATCATCGTCGTCATCATCATCATCGTCATCATCGTCATCATCGTCATCATCGTCATCATCGCCTCGATTATCAGTTGTTGGTTCTTGTTCATTAATCCAATCAATGAAGAGTTGAATTTGATCATCAGGCAACCGAGGTCCGCCAGGCGGCATTCTACCGGAAACGATTTCTTCGATAATATCGCTTGATCGAGCATTCCCTGGCGTAAATACATCGTCTCCTCCGCTGATGAAAGTTTGATATGTACTGAAATCGAGTCCTTCCGGTCCTCCGGCGACGTGGCATCCAGCAAAAGCGCATCTTGCTGTCAAAATAGGCAAGAGGTTTTGCTCAAAGGAAGCCTCAAGATCAGTGGATCCTGTGGTTGCCGCAAGCGAAGACCCTACATTTTCGGATGGAAAACCATCAGGCTGTAAGAAATTGCTTCGTTCTGTATCACATCCAAAAAAACAAAACAGTAGCCCAACAACGAGTAAGAAAAATCTTCGTATGTTTATAGCCATAGTGGTTATCTCTCCTATACCGTTTAAAACCGTTTGAATAATTTTGGGAACGATTCCACATCCAATGCCTTTTTAGCTTTAGTATCCTATAACTCTATAGATTTTAATTCAGCTAAGGGACTTCACTATTAGCGTTTAGCAAGGATAGTGCCAACCCAAAAAATGGTAAGATATTGCCTATTTTGCAGCTTTATCCAACTTTTCTAAAAAAAAATGGACAAATGCGTTCAAATAATGAACAGTATAACAAAATTTGTGAGTCGATAGTTGGGTGGGATAGAGAGATGTTAGAAGATTCTTTCGGGAGATATTGCGTGTGAGCGGCGGTTTAGCGGTACATGTTCGCGGCGGCTGGCGTGCCACTCTCGATTTTCAGATTACAAAAAGCGGTGTCCGTATAAATAGAGGCTGGTCTGAAACCAGCCTTTACAACATTCAAAATAGCAAAGATACCGGAATGGATGTTAGTTATCATTATCTTCATCGTGATTGTCATCGTTGTCCTCATGCCCGTTATCATCGTCGTCCTCATCATCATGAGCATCATCCATGTCATCATGATCGCCGTCCATGTCATCATGACCGTCATCCATGGCTTCGTCATGAGCATCATCTATGTCAACATGTTCATCTTCTTCCTCGTCATGATGCTCATCATGCAAAGCGATGTCATCTTGAGGGTCCTGTTGATTAATCCAATCAACGAAGACTTGGATTTCTGCATCAGGCACTTTCGGGAGCCCACTATCAGGTGGCGGCATTTTACCTTCAGTGATCTCTTCAACGACCTCGCTCTCTTCAGCATTCCCCGGGATGAACGCCGGACCATGCTCGCCTCCCACTATAAACGATTCGTATGTTCTGAAATCCAGACCGTGAGGACCATCGGCGACGTGACATCCAGCAAGCGCACATCTCGCCGTGAGAATAGGCAGAATGTCCTGTTCAAAGGAAGCCTCAATATCGGCGGTAGATGTCATAACTTCTGTCGGGTGTGATATGTGATCGGGTATTAAGGTATGACCACGATCGCGGGTACATCCAAGCACGCAAAACAACAATCCGATAGTGAGTAAGAAAAACCTTTGTATACTTGCGTTCATAATAATCACCTCTCTAATCAGGTTATAAGAGTTGTGAAATTTTCCGATTAAGGTTTAAGAATATTGACGGAGGCACACTGCTCCTATTTATTAGAGGTGAGGATAACATTTTCTGAAAAAATCTTCAAGATTGTATAGTACTTAATTCATTGTGTTTTGGAGTGTAGGTCTTCCTCGGACTTTAAGGCGGGTTCACTCGGTGGAATTCCTTTTGACAAATCACCACAAATTCGGTAAACTGCAAAAAGATGTTTCAGAACGCGATCGAAATTCTCACTTTAATCGCTTCCGCTGCCGTGCAGTGGCTCTTTTATCGGAAACGTTTGCCAAAGGACTTCGCGCCGGAACGGATCCTTGTTATCAAACTTGATCATCTGGGGGATGTCCTGTTAGCGACACCGGTGTTTTCAAATCTCCGTCAGGCGTATCCAAACGTTGAACTGCACGCGCTCACCGGTGCGTGGAGTCGTGTGGTTTTGGAAAGGCATCCTGATGTCAATCATGTTGTAGAATACAATTCGCCGACTTTCTGCCGTACAGGGCAGCCGACATCGTTCAGAGAAACGTTTAAGCTCTACCGCAAGTTACGCCGCCAAAAATACGATCTGATGGTCGATCTCCGCAGTGATTGGCAAACGGTCTGGTTTGCGTTCTTACGACTCACGCCGAAACGCTTCAGTCGTGCCGCTCTACAAGTTGCAAACAAATTGGGTTTTGCACAATTCAGTGGAATCCATGAAACGATGCGTAACCTTGATGTCTTAAGGCAAGCAGGCATCCCCACGTCCATACAAACCGCTATCTTCTCAGTAACCGCAGAAGATAAAAAATGGGCATCCGATTTCCTTACCACATATCAGATTGAGAGGCAACACCCGCTGATTGCTATCCATCCCGGCTCGCCGATTGCACTAAAACGATGGATACCTGAGCGGTATGCAGAATTAGCAGATTGGCTGATTGCCCAAAAACGTGCACAAATTCTGTTTGTCGGCGTGGAAGATGAAATACCAATAATCAACGAGATTCAAGCCCTCATGCGGGGTGAATCAATCAGTATCGCTGGCAAAACGACGCTGATACAACTGGCATCAATCTTGCATACATGTATTGTGTTTATCGGCAACGATAGCGGTCCGATGCATCTCGCTGCTGCGGTCGGCACTCAGACAATCGGACTGTATGGACCCGGAGATCCGACCCGTTTCGGTCCAGCGGGTGAAAAGTGTCAGACGATTCGGCGAAAGTCTAACTGCCCATGTTTGGGAACGATCTGTCGATTTGGAGAATCCGGATGTATGTCTGAAATTCAGGTTGCTGATGTGATTCAGACGCTTGAAGCGGCGGCATATTTGACGAAAATTGAAAAAATTGACCCTGAACAGCAACCACGCGTCAACAGAAACGAATTAACTTGACATTTTTTTGTAAAGAAGTTATAATGTCTTGTAATGTCTTAAACAGCATCCATGGAAAATGTATCTTAGCCATTAAGCGGTTGATTCTTGCCTTATACGCATTTGGGAAACTGGGAAGTGTGATTTTTGGATGCAACAGGCTTGCAACATGTGCTTGCAAGCAATGTGATGAATCTAAAGGAGGAATTTAGAAAAATGCAATCGAGATTAACGTGGCTCGTGCTTGCTGTCCTCGCAGTAGGCATCATGAGCATCGGCATCGTAGGTTGCGGTGGCGACACCGAAGAGGAATCTGCTGAAAAGCCGACAGAAAGCTCCTCAACGACGAGTTCTGGTGAAACGACAGTGGCTGCAAGACCCCCAATTGACTTTGCAGCAGAAAAAGCAGCGATTCAGGAAGTTTATAGTGCCTTCTACGAAGCCTTTAACGATGAAGATCTGAAAGCCATTGGGGATACCTTTCAGACGAGTGACAACAAGGTTGCCTTTGGAACAATCTTTGCTGGAAATGAACCTGTGCCAGTCGCCTTCGGTTGGACAAATGTTAAAGTCGCTATCGAAGGTTTGTGGATCGGCATCGGCACAAAGGGTGCCAAATGGGGACAGAACGACCAATTGACAGATTTTTGGATTCGCTATAAAGGCAGCAAAGTTGAAGCGAGTGCCATAGGCTACAATTGTTACAAAGGAGCGTTTCCTGGCGAAACGCATCTCTATTTGATGAAAGATGACAAGGGTATGTGGAAAATTCACGAGCTTGATAGCAGCACCGAAAATAACCTTGGCATCTTTGGCTTTCACAAAGGTAAACCCCGACTTAAGGAGGCAGGCCGCTTCTTTACGACAGATGCCGACAAAGTCGAATAAGTCCAATTTTGGTGCACACAGTTGCTAAAGACTGCCCCTTTTCGTGCAGTTTAAAAAGAGATTGCCCCTTTTCGTGCAGCTGAACCCGTTTGATGCAGGGATTCATCGCAAATCCAGTGTTTTTTACATTGGCACGGAAATTGCATATATTCCTGCATCAACAACTTTTTATTTTTTGTTAGGATACGCAAATATCCCTTGGAGGTAATAACGAATGAGTGCAAAAAGAACCTCAGGTGCCTTTATGACTTCATTGGTACTCCACGCGATCATCGCGTTCGTTGCTGGCATTTATCTTGTCACGCAAACCGAACAGTTTAAAGATCTCGTGGGTGCTGAAGTGCTCCAACCCAAGGAGCCGCCGAAGCCTAAGGTCCGTAAACCTGTTGTAAAGCCTGTTATTAAGCCGACTGTTCCGACACAGAACACCGTCGTCGTCGAGCAGGTTCAAGTGCAACCTCGTGTAACGACTGCGTTTGTTGCCAAGTCGAATTTCCAACCGCAGACAGTACTCGAATTTTCAAACCAAACCGTCAAAGTGGACGCACCGATTAATCCGAATGTACCGAGAGTGGTTACGCCGAACGCCCCCGTGCCAACAGTTGTAACACACGCCGATTTACCTGTTTCGGATGCTCCCGGTGCTTTAGCGTTCTCCGCCCCCGTTGCAACTGCGCCCTCCGCTGGACCGGCTAATATCGGTCGTGGTGTCGCAGGTAGCGTCGTGCAGGTGAAAGTCGCTTTTGAACGTCCACCCGGACTCGCAATGGTTGAAAATGTCGGTGCCGCACGCGATGCCCTTGGCGATGTCGTTGAAAACATCACCCTCGGTAACGTTGAAGTGCCACCCCTGCCCAGAGGTGAACCCGGTGGACGCGTCATTGGTAAAGGTAAAGACATCCGCGGTGTATTCCGTTTCACACGGATCCGTCACAGTCTCTCTGACTGGTGGGCAGATGCTTCTTCCCTCAACGCACTGACGAAGTGGCTCAACGAACGTACCAAAATCAAAACCGACATGAACGTTGAAGGTGGCGCATTGAAACTGACCGATGCCAACCTCTTCAAAACACCGTTTGTCTTTATGACAGGACATGATCCGTCCCTCGTCCGCTCTCGTAACCTCCTCGGGCGGCAGTATGGTGGCGGTAAAATGGATAGCCGTCTTACTGAGACTGAAGCCGCTGGAATGCGTCGTTATTTCGTCGAAAAAGGCGGATTCTTGGTCTTTGATGACTGTGGTGTGAACGCTCCCGCACAGGCAATGATTCGTCTCTTCCTCGCACAGATGCGTTACGTCATGCCTGAGTATCAGATTGAGCGGATTGCTAACGATCACGAAGTCTACGATAACTTCTATGAAATGGGTGGTCCCCCCGTCGGATTCGACATCTTCTGGTGGGGTACACGTCCGCCGAAACGGAACTACCTCGAAGGTATCTCTGTCGGTGAGAAATTGTCCGTTATCGTTGTCCGTCGTGACTACATGTGCGCGATGGAGTCTGTCAGTCTCCCGACACGTAGTGTCCACTATTCACCCGGTGTCTATCGTTTCATGACGAACGTTGTGGTGTATGCGTTGACGCACGGTCAGATTTCTGACTACTCCGGTTATGTGCCTGAAGACACATTAGCCAAGAAGGAACTCCCGACACGCGCACCTGAAGCTGCGAAGGTCAGCGGTTTCGAGTAGAACTTTTGTATCGAAGCGCGGTTTTTAACCTCGCACTTTGTTGGGGCTGTTTGGTTACCCTCTAACGGTAATTGAACAGCCCTCACATATTGCAACCCAGTTCGCTTCCCAGCGGTCTGAACATAAAGCCCAGTTCTTCCCCAACAACAATTTCCCCAGCATAATTCCTAAAAAATCCAATTTTTTTTCATGTAATGCAATGTTTCCTGTCCGAAATCGCGTCTTAACACTACAATAGCGTAATAGTGTGAACGGTATCGCATTGTTTATAGTAAAATCCGAAAAGATGCGGGCATTTTAGAAGGGACAAAACACCTCCCCTTGCTGGCGAGGTTTCTAACATCGCCTTCCGTTGGTGTATAGGTGGTTATGGGCTTTACTATAATTTTACAAGACCAGCTTTTGATTCTGCCTTTTGGCGAATGCGAATATACTTCAATCTGTTTGTTGGGAGGAAGCCGCGTGAAAAGAGAAAACGATGTTCAGTTGATTCGCAAAGTTTTGTCAGGCGACAGCGAAGCATTCAACACTTTAGTCCAAAAGTATCAAAAAAGCGTTCACGCCTTTGCGTGGCGGAAGGTCGGCGATTTTCACTATGCTGAAGAGATTACACAAGATGCCTTCCTCCAAGCATATCAAAAACTTTCGACCCTTAGGGATCCCAATCAATTTGCTGGATGGCTCTATGTCATTGCGAATCGGCTTTGTATTGCTTGGCTGCGGAAACAAAAACCTATGATGCAATCGCTGGCAGACACATCTGTGAAGGTAATAGATAATTTAACTTATGAACGTTATGTATCGGAGCAGCGCGAGTTAGAGGCGACCGAACGTCGTTGTGAAATCGTCGAAAGGCTTCTGAAAAAACTGCCGGAGAGTGAACGCACGGTGATGACACTCTACTATTTTGGTGAAATGACAATAAAGGAAATTGGCAAATTCTTAGGTATATCAATGAACACGATTAGGAGCCAACTCCATCGGGCGCGAAAGCGTTTACAGGCAGATTAAGAACTCTTGATTTCGACTTGAAGGTTTATTGTCCTCAATGGAAACTGATCGCCGAAATGTTTCCTGAGGACGAAGCAAAAAAGGGCTTTAGGTGATAACGCGATGTTTCTAACGCTCATTCGGAGAGAACTCCTCGACAATCTCATGGCATTCCGATTTGCGGCAGCTGTCGTGATTATGCTGTTGCTGGTCGTTGCGAATACCGTTGTACTCATCAAGGATTATGAAGGGCGGTTGACAGACTATAACACCGCTGTCAAAACCCACCGGCAGGAACTCCGCTTGGAGAGCAAAACCTATTCAGATGGAATGCTTAGTTTCTGGGGAAAGATAATCGTTGACCGACCACCGAACCCATTGAGTATTTTCAACACGGGTTTAGATAAGCGATTGGGGAACGAAATTCAGGTTTCTCACATTTTTACGCCGACAATTTGGGATGCCAATAAGCACGCGGCGGATAATTCATATTTCAATATCTTCACTTCAATTGACATCGTCCTCATTTTTCAAGGGATCCTCAGTCTGCTGGCACTCACTTTCGCCTATGATGCTATCGCCGGAGAATATGAACGTGGCACGCTACGCTTGGTGCTATCCCATCCCGTGGGACGTGGGTACATCCTGTTCGCCAAATATATCGGTGCGATGGTCTGCTTGCTCGTGCCGTTGTTGATGAGTCTGCTCCTTATGCTCATTTTACTGACGACATCCACCATGATTTCCCTGAACACCGATGATTTTCTGCGTATCGGTGGGATTGTTCTTACGTCGCTCATCTATCTGTCGCTGTTCTACCTCATCGGTATGCTAATTTCTGCAATCACACGGCGAACCAGCACAGCACTCATTCTCTCAATGTTCGTCTGGGGATTCTTGGTGCTCGTCTACCCAAATATGATCCTCACCGCAGTCGATACTGCTCCGCAAGTGGACCCGGAACCCGCCGCTTACCATCAGATTAAGCGAGTATGGGACGAACTTGAGAGAAAGCGGGATCAGTTTCTCCGCAACGACGCTGTCCCAGGAGAGGGTTGGGAATTTGACTTGGTTGACGTGGAAGGCACAGGCTCCACTTTCTCGGGGTGGGAAGACAAACCATCAAGATTGCTATATTACACTTACGTTGGATCCGAATTTGAAACGATTCACGAAAAATCCGAACCATACGTGCCACACGCCCAGAATTTTTACGGCTTCATTGGACCCCTGACCGTCAATACGGTAGAACGAACATGGCTCATCCGAAAACCGGCACTCGAGACGATTTACGTCCAACCGGCAAACAGAGGACGAATGTTGTTGAAGTTCTCACCCGCGGGTTTGTACAATGCAACAACCGAGGCGTGGGCAGGTACCGACCTCAATGGTATCCAAGATTTTTTCATAGCGGCGCAACGCTACCGACAAGCAATCGTCAATTACTTTTATGACGAAAAAATATTTGCGTCCCGACAGTGGTTTTCTTCCGATCAGGGTGCCGTCGATTGGGACACACTCCCGCAGTTCTCTTTTCAGAGAAGCGATATAGGCGTAAATGCAAAACGAGCATTGCCGGATCTGTTTCTGCTGCTCACGATGAATATCCTTCTTTTTATGGCAATATTTCTCGTTTTTATCAACAGTGAAGTGTAGAAATGTGGCATATTACAAAACGCGAACTCTACGATAACCTGAATAGCCTCCGATTTGCGTTGACAACCGTGTTGTTGTTGGCACTGATGGTAACCAATGCCGTTAGATATATCCGAGAGCATCCAAAACGGGTCCAGAAGTATCGCGACGCTGTCGCTGAATCTATGAACCGATTAACTGCTCACGCCGACGCCAGTCTCTATACACTGGCACAACAAGGACCCGGAACCCTCTACAAACAACCGTCGCCGCTCCATTTCTGCGCAGAGGGTGGAGAAACCTTTTTACCTGATAGGGTCGACAGTTCTTATTATACAGAAAGATTCTGGAGACTAAGATATCCAGATGTCAACATAAATATGATGAACGTTGGACCCGACGTTTCCCAAGTCGATTGGACATTCATCATCGGTTATATCTTGAGTCTTGTTGCACTTATTTTCACTTTTGATGCTATCTCCGGCGAACGCGAGCACGGCACACTCCGATTGATGTTGGCAAATTCAATCCCACGGCGGACTGTGCTTATCGGTAAGTTTCTGGGGGCGTTGATAAGTACGACTATTCCCTTTATGCTTGCCGTGTTGGTGAATCTTTTGATACTTTCTACCGCAAGTGCTGTTCACCTGAACATCCAAGCGTGGGGACGCTTAGGTATCATTTTCTGTATCGCACTTTTGTATACATGTCTATTTCTTGCGTTAGGGCTGTTGGTATCGGCGCGTGTGCAACAGAGTGCTGTGAGTCTTTTGATACTTCTGTTGACGTGGGTCACTTTTGTCGTTTTTATGCCGAGTACGCTCGCCTCCCTTGCGAGCGGCTTTTCATCATCTATGTCCCGCGATGAATATGACGAACGATACGGCCAAAGTGATGCCGAACTTCGGAGAACTTGGCAAAGGTCTTGGTACTGGGCAGATAAATCGGAATTGGACGAAAGAACGCTAACGAAAATAGGTGAGTGGCACACCAAAACAGCAGTAAGCGAAGAACGCTTGAACGCCGGGTATGTAACCTTTAAGATTAACCAAGTTCAACGTGCACGTGCGATAACCAGCATTTCACCCGCGGTGCTCCTCCAACATCTCCTTGAGTCGTTTGCCGGAACAGGTCTTGATCGGCACCAGCAATTTATAGAGAACGTTCAGCGTTACGCTCGTGAATACCGAGAATTCGTTGTCGATATGGACAGAAGCGATCCGGAGAGTCTCCATATCATGGGGGTTCGCGAGGGAATGTCTCAGAAACCCATCAATCCAGAGGCAGTCCCAAAATTTGAAGATACACGCAATCTCAGCAAGGATTTCAACACTGCGGCAACAGAGTTACTGCTATTGACACTGTTTGTCGTCGTTTTGCTGGCGGGTGCGTATCTCGCGTTTGTGCGTGTTGAAATCTAATTAATTTATGCTAAGTTTTTAGCATTTTTCTTGACAACTGTTTTCGTAAATGCTGAAATATTAGCATATTACCAAAAGAGGTGAAAAAATGGAAGACTACGGAACCGTCAAACTGAGTCGTCGGGAACAGCAAATCATGGATATTGTCTACCAACGCGGTCGCGTTTCCGTTGCCGATGTGCTCAAAGACCTTCCCGACCCACCAAGTTACTCTGCAGTTCGGGCGCTGTTGCGGATTCTGGAGGAGAAGGGCTATCTCACCCACGAAAAAAAAGGCAGACGCTACATCTACCATCCGACGCAATCCCGCCATCTGGCGGGACGTTCTGCACTCAAACAGATTTTTCAGACGTTTTTTGATAAGTCCATTGAGAAGACGGTCATGACATTGATTTCCGACGCTGATCTCTCGGATGAGGAGCTTGACCGTTTAAGCCAACGCATTGAGCAAGCGAAAAGCGGAAGCATGCCATCACAATGAGTGTGATCGCCTGACTTCCGAAAAGGAGATACTTCATCATGATCCGATTCGTTGAGACGCTCTATGCAGACCCGTTGCTAAAATTTCTCGCGGACACGACGATGAAAAGTTTCGTGATTTTCGCCGTTGCCGGTGTATTCGCGTTCTGCCTCCGTCGTAGATCGGCGGCGATGCGCGGTTTCATCTGGAGCATGGCGATCGTCGGATGCCTCATCATCCCGCTGCTTTCGCTCGTGCTCCCAAAGTGGGAACTCGATATCCTCCCGGAAACACCTGTTTCAAGGGCACCGATCCAATTGTCAACAGAGTCGGTGTCGTCTATACCAATTACATTGACACCGCCGCAACCCGATCCCGGGACCGATCAGAGTGCTCCCTTTACTACACTATATTGGACAGACTGGATAGCAATAGTCTGGGCAGGTGCTGGACTGTTTCTGCTTATCCGTTTGATTGTCGGTATCGGTGCTGTTTGGCATATCTCTGCTCGTGGTAGCAACTTTAGCCGTGCTGCCGAGCAGTTACGATCCAATTGGAATCGACGCGCAAATGTCCGTCTCAGCGATAAGATTATAGTCCCGATGGTATGGGGTTTCTTACGTCCTGTGATTTTGCTACCAGTTGATGCAGAGCATTGGCAGACCGATCGACTCCGTGCCGTTCTGCTCCACGAATTAGCGCATATCAAACGATGGGATTGGGTGGTGCAAACGATTGCACAGACAACGTGCGCAGTCTACTGGTTCAATCCGCCTGTGTGGTTTGCGGCGTATCGGGTGCGGATAGAAGTAGAGCAAGCCTGTGACGACCATGTACTAAACGCTGGGTATCGATCAACCGACTACGCGCAACATCTGCTTGATATTACACGCAACGTGAAAATTGCAAAGGCGACTTCGAGAGCGGCTGTGGCGATAGCACGTTCCTCGAAGATTGAAGGACGACTCCGAACCGTTCTCGCCGAAAATCTGAATCGGCATCCTCTGACGAAAGTTGCCGCGGGAATCGGACTGCTCGTCTTCATCTGTTTTGCCGTCCCGGTGGGCACGAGGCGTTTGGCACAAGCGGTTAACCCAGAGGAAACACTCAACCAGCAAATTCAGGAGGTATCCATGTCTCAATCAATACCGAACGAGAATCGTTCTGATGAAACTACAAAGCCATCGCAGGCTGACAAAAACATTGAAATCTGCAAGCAACATCTGGTCGAAATTGGCAAGGCAGTTGAAGATTATAAGAAAGAACACGATGATTTCCCTGAGTGGCTCTCAGAGCTTCACCCAAAATACTTACCAGACACAAATCTATTGCTTTGTCCCGCAGATGAAGGGAGTGGCAAGCCAATTTTTCTCACAATGCAGACCCAAAAATGCCCGTGAGTTATGGCTACCAGTTCCACCCTGAATACCGAGAGGAGAAAGCTCAACAACGCGAAGTGTATGGTGATGCTATACCGCTTGTCCGTTGTCGGCATCATGAAAATCAACCCTTTGACTGCCTAAATTTGAGTTTTTCCTTTAAGGTATATCCTTCATCTCATGTTTGGGAATTCACGCCAGAAGATATGTATGGTAGCCCCGAAGCGGCTATCGCTGCTTTTGAAGAGGCACTTGAGCGACACCCGGATGACCCTCGTTTCTTTGAAATCTATCCGCAACTTATCAAACACTACACCGAAGTGAGAAATGAACAATCTGCAAATGCCCTCATTGCGCGTCTCAAGTCACACATGACAACAGACCTTGATTCTTATCGAGTGCTGTTTGATGTGCTTGTGGGGACCGAGCGATATGAGGATCTGCTTGAGATTTTTAAGAAGGCTGAGCAGCAGCATCCAGACGCGGAACCTATCCTCTGGAGACTTGCCTACATTCATAGGAAGTTAGGAAATGTTGAACTCGCCGACGTGTATGACCGCAAGGCTGATCCCAAGTATGAATTGTGGGGAAAACCTGTGACCGACTTTTCAGCAACCGACCTTGATGGGAATCCGATTTCGCTTCAGGACTATCGTGGAAAAGTTGTCTTGCTCGACTTTTGGGGAGTGTGGTGTGGTTTCTGCATTGACGAAATGCCGAATCTCAAAAAAGTCTACGCGACCTATAAGGATCAGGGGTTTGACATCATCGGTGTCAGTCTTGATGATGAGGAAACGGAACTGCGAGACTACCTTAAAGAGAAGGACATCCAGTGGCGGCAGATTTTCAGTGGTGAAAGGTGGGCAGACGATCCACTCGCACAGCAGTATGAAATTACGGGTGTCCCAGCACCGTGGCTTATTGCCAGAGATGGCACATTAATTTCGCATAAAGCGAGAGGTGAAGATTTAGAACCGCTTGTAATCGAAGCACTTAAGGACAAATCCACAAACCAATAGGATGTTTACTTTGGTATCCCAAGTTGCTGCCTAAGGAGAGGGCGCGGCTCTAAACGCGCCCACATCATCTGAAGCCCGGCTTTCAGCGAAAATACCTGTTGAGAAAGATTAAGCGATTGACCTTGAGAATATTGATAGTGACTGTTGCTTTTAGCAGTTTTTCGGGTTACAATAGAAGCATTCTTTCGCTGAAAATTTTTCAGTCGAACAAGGAGGTTCTCATGACACTGAAACGGATACAGGTTTATGTGATGTTAAGTATCACAGTGTTGGTCAGCGATAACCTTTTGATCAACAATGCACAAGCCAGAGTTCAGGCACTCTCTTTTATCTCCGAACACGAAGGGGTTGCTGATCTCTATCTCATTGATAGCACAGGTCAGAATCTACGAAAACTTGACACCAATCAAGCAAAAAAAGGGGGGCAACACGCTTGGTCACCTGATGGACGCTTTTTTGCCTATGTATCCAGAGAAATAGGGAAAACCGCTATCCACCTAATCGACCTCAGGAGCAAGGAATTCCGTCGATTGATAGATCACCCAAGCCTGAACTACTCTCCTGCTTGGTCGCCTAACGGGAAGTGGGTTGGCTTCGTCTCTGATCGAACCGGGGATCGGCAAATTTATAGAATTAATGTAAATGGCTCAAATCTGAAGCAGTTGACAAAAAAAGGAGATAATGGGAATCCCACGTGGTCGCCAGACAGCCAATGGATCGCCTTCAACTCCTATCGAGGACCGGAGCATAATGCGGGCAATTTTTTGCTCTATGTGATGACTGCCGATGGTGGAAGGTTGAGAAAACTGGCAGAGAATGCATTATCAGGATGCACATGGTCTCCCAATGGCAAACAGGTTGCCTATGCTACTACGAGTTTTGGAAATAAAAAGAATATCCTTGTCATTGATATAGATGGGAATAACCTTCGCCAGCTGACGCGATTGGGCGAAGGCAGATGGGCAAGCTCTCCCGCATGGTCACCTGATGGACAATGGATCGCCTATGCTTTCAAAAGGATAGTCCGGGTACCGGGACCTGGTGAAAGACTCCGCGTTGATGAAGTCTTTGGAGACAGTGCCATTCATCTCGTAAAGGCTACAGGTGGACTCAGAGAACCCATTGAAGTAGCAAATGAGTTGTCCCTGGATTTGTACCCAGCGTGGGTGCCGGAAGCATTCTTGCCCGTTTCACCGAGCACAGAAAGGCAAACAACGCTGTGGGGCAGACTCAAGCAGCATTGACGATATAGCAGATGGTGGCAGATTTAGAGCGGTTAGTGGCAGAGGCAGTGGTGAATAAAAAATCCGCGGAATCTGTAAAGTTCGCGATAATCCGAGATTCAGACGATTGATAACCGATAACCGATCAAAAAAGTGGATTTAGCATGCCGAGTTATGCTATCATAAAAAGCACAAACACTCTAACTGAGGTGATAAATTGAAACTCGGTGTATCCACTTATTCTTATTGGCATTTCAAACCTGAACGGGTGCCGATTGAACACGTCATCGAAGAAGCCGCACGGCTCGAACTCGACGGCGTTGAAATCCTACATCAACAGATGGCATCGGAAGCGAATCCGTATCTCCAGAAACTGAAAAGGCTCGCTTTCATTCACGGACTCGATTTATATGCACTCTCCATCCATCAAGGCTTCGTTTCGCCAGACGAGGCAACACGGCAAAAAAATATCAATCACACCATCCACTGTATCCGATTAGCACACGAACTCGGTATCCCCTCAATTCGCCTCAACTCAGGACGATGGGGCACTGTTCCCTCTTTCGATGAATTAATGAAAACCGAAGGGCAGGAACCAGCACTCCCAGGACACACAGAAGACGAGGCGTTTGAATGGGTGATTGCCGCCGTTGAAGAGTGTCTTCCAGATGCTGAGAAATACGGGGTCGTCCTCGGACTCGAAAACCATTGGGGCCTGACATGCATGCCTGAAGGTGTCAATCGTATCGTCTCCGCAATCGATTCAGAATGGTTGAAGGTGACAATGGATTGCGGGAATTTCCTTTCAGATCCATACCAAAAACTGGAACAGATTGCCAATGACGCGGTGCTTGTCCATGCGAAGACTTATTACGGTGGTGGTGAATGGTATACGTTAGATTTGGATTATGCTAAAATAGGCAACATTCTAAAAGATGCCGGATTTCAAGGGTACATATCCATCGAATTTGAAGGGAAAGCCGATGCACACGTCGGTGTCCCACAGAGTGTAGCAATGCTCCGCGATGCGATCCCTCAATAATAGGGTAAGGATAATCTTTTCGAACATCGGATACCGATAGAAACGGGACGAATAGACGCGGTTTCTGCGTAGTATTGGAAACCTGCAAGTGGCACCTTGCACCACGACTTATTTGGAGAAACTTCTAATGATTAAAAAGATCGTAGTATCAATTTTGGTTTTCGCGCTGCTCGGAATAGTAGGAGGGCTCAGGACAATGGCAGACACTGGCGAAATGGCGGGAGCAACGAACGCTTCAGAGACTTGGCGCGCCTTACAACGCCTGCAGACAACTGCCACCGTTTTACATACCGTCGCGCATCCTGACGACGAAAATGGTGCATTGTTGACGTGGCTCAGTCGCGCACGCGGTGTCAGAACTGGATTATATTCCACGACGCGTGGTGAGGGCGGTGCAAACCTTATCGGACCCGAATTATTTGACGCGCTGGGTATCGTACGGACCGAGGAGCATCTCGCGGCTGTGCGCTACTATGGTATTGACCTCTTTTTTAGCAGTGCTGTCGATTTCGGGTATTCCAAGCGGCTGGACGAGACTTTGGAAAAATGGGACTATCAGATGCTTTTGGAGGATATGGTCCGCCTCATCCGTCTCTACCGTCCAGATGTTGTCATTTCTCGGTTTCAAGGCAACCGCCAAGATGGTCACGGACACCATCAGGCGTCTGGCGTCGTGACTTTAGAGGCATTCCGTGCTGCAGGAGATGCGACTCAATTTCCAGAGCATCTCGCAGCGGGACTACAACCGTGGCAGCCGAAGAAACTCTATATTTCGCGTTCCAGATGGCGACGCAGTAGCACTGAAACTGCCGATACACCCGTGCTAAAAATTGATACGGGTGAATACAATGCTTTATTGGGACTCTCTTACGCTCAAATGGCACGTCAGGGGCTTAGTTTCCAACGGTCACAAGGTGTCGGTCAGACTCGCGCCGCCAAAGGGGCTGCCGTTACGGAATTGCGATTAGTGGATACAACTCTGACCGCTGAGAAAGGAAAACCCGAAGAGAGTCTCTTTGATGGGATTGACACGACCATTACGGATATGGCGAAGTTAGCGAATACATCTGCATTGGACGCGGAATTCACACAACTTCAGGAAAGCATCAATGCCGCAATCCGTGATTATGATGCCCGCCACCCTTGGACAGTTGTTCCGCATCTGGCAAGTGGGTTAAAAATGGCTCGCGGCTTAATCGAAAGTGTCCAGCGTATAGATCTTGATGACAACACTCGGTCGCATCTTCTTTTCCTACTTCGGAATAAAGAACAGGAATTTATGACCGCCGCGAACGCTGCTCTCGGTTTATCTTTAGAAGTGCTGGTTCAACCCACAACGGAAACCCGTTCATCCGAAACCTTTAACGTCGCAATTCCGGGACAAAAGTTTTCAATTGGGATGCGAATGGTGAATCCCACTCCGATCGCAGCTGAACTCGTCGACGTCTCGCTCCACACCCCGGAAGGCTGGGTTGCGAATCGTTCCCAGAAAGACTCGAATAGCGAAGGAATAATCCCTATACAGACAAACGAACCCATCTCTATCGTGTTTGAGGTACAGGTGGCACAGAACGCTGATTACACGCAGCCGTATTGGACCCGCGCGTCTGAATATCACGATGCTGTCTATACACTGAAGCGTCCAGAATTTCGCTTTCTACCTTTTGCATCGCCTGAGGTCAATGGTGTTGTGACCTATCGTGTAGATGAGGTGGACTTTACGCTGACGCAGCCAGCACAGACAGTTTCGATTAATAGACCTTGGGGGGAAAGACGACGTTTGCTAATGGTCGCCCCTGCTATCAGTCTATCTGTTTCACCGCGTATCGGCGTTATTCCGATCTCTGAACCCGATGTAGCGAGTGGGAAAACGACTTTTACCGCAACAGTGGAGATGCTAAATAACGTAAAGGGTGAGGCAGAGGGGACACTGTCACTCAAATTACCAGATGGATGGCAGTCATCGCCTGAGGATGCGCCTTTCGCTTTTACACACGAAGGTGCAAGCAAAACGTTTGCTTTTCAGGTATCTGCCAAGAATGTTGAAGCCGGCACAGACTACACAATTCAGGCAGTCGCGACATGCAATGGTGAAGAATATACCACCGGCTATCAGGCGATTGATCATCCTGATCTTGAACCGCGACACCTGTATCGCCCTGCTGTTATGACGCTTCGCAGCATACCGCTCAAAGTCCCATCGAATTTGAGCGTTGGGTATATCATGGGAGTCGGGGACAGGGTCCCCGAGGCTCTGCAACAGATCGGCATCGACGTGGAGATGCTTGATAGGGAGGAACTCCGCACCGGTGATCTGAATCGGTTTGGGACGATTCTCGTTGGTATCCGAGCGTATGCCGTTCGACGGGATCTCGTTGCCTATAACAGCAGACTCCTCGATTATGTGCATAAAGGAGGCAACCTCATCATTCAATATCAGACCCCGGAATTTGATGCCGCTCCGTTCGGTCCCTATCCTTATACAATGGGTAGACGACCGGAGGAAGTCTCCGAAGAGGATTCACAAGTGATCATTTTGATGCCAAACAACCCGATCTTCCAGCACCCGAACCAAATTACAGCGGCTGATTTCGATGGGTGGGTCGAGGAGCGCGGTTCTAAATTCCTTGCCGAATGGGACGCAAACTATCAGGCACTCCTCACATGCAATGACCGTGAGCAGGAACCGCAACACGGCGGATTCCTCACTGCGAAATACGGGCAAGGGATTTATACTTATGCCGCTTACGCCTTTTATAGGCAACTCCCAGCGGGTGTGGCGGGTGCGTATCGCCTTTTCATCAACATGCTAACGCTTGGTAAATAAACTATCGTGCTAAGCATCTTCCCACGGTGCGACATCGCCAACAGGCTGTGGTGCTGGGAAACGGCTCACGACATCGATAGGTCTGCCAGCATCAGACGATTCGATTACCCGCTCACAGACCTCTAACGCGTGCCGTGCCTGTGCGCCGTTACAGCGCGGGTTTCGGTCAGATCTGATCGCGTCCGCGAAGTCCGCTACGCCTTTGCCCCAATCTAATCCGGTAAAGGCTTTCGGAGGAGAAGCTTCGTCTTGCCACCGGTCCTGCGGCGTAAACTTTTGGATACCACGTCCATCGTCGTGTGCCTGAAGGGAGAACCCACCTGCTGTACCATGGATTTCGTAGGGCGGAATTCCAGAAGCGACAGTAAAACTGTGGTAGATGAGTCCATGTGCCCCGTTCTGGAACTCAAGCACAGCAAATCCGTGATCCTTCTCATGTACCTCAAATTCGGTGCCTTTCCGTGGTCCCTGGTGCAGCATCCGTTTTGGGACAGCAACTCGTGCGAAACCATGTACCGTTTTGACTGGAGCGATCATCGTCGTCATCGCAGTGAGCGGGTAAGGTGCGACATCTCGGAAGGGACCGGCATGCATGATGAAAGCGTCTGCGTTCGGGTGCCAGTGTTCTAAGGGACCACCGAAGTTGCCAATCGCGGAAATCACATCACCGATTTCACCCTCACGAATCCGTTGCCAGACGTTCTGCTGGACGTAGCCGAGAATTGCCGATGGCGCGCACGCCAGTTTTAACCCCACTGCTTCTGCCGTTTCTACCAGTTCATTTGCCTCATCGGTTCGGATAGAAATCGGTTTTTCAGAGTAGACGTGTTTTCCTGCTTTCAATGCGGCTAATGAAACTGGGTAGTGAGAGATGTGAATCGTCAAATTCACGATCGCTTCTACGTTTGGATCGTTCAGGACTTCGTCAAGTGATTTGTAGACGTGTCCCCCGTTTCGTTCTGCCAGTACTGAAGCGCGTTCTTCATCTTGGTCATAGTAGCCAACCAATTCAATAAGATGCGGATACGCTTGGCACCGCGGTTGGTAGCCTCCCGCCGCTATCATACCACACCCAACAATCACCGTGCGGAGTGGAGTCGTATTAGCCATTCAATATTCTCCTTTTTGCGTGTCAATTGTGTCACGATGTCCGAGATATAAAGTGTAGCAGATTCAGGCATTCCTTGCAAGTCTATACTGTGAGTGAATCAGAGGGGTTCAGTTTTAAGAGTTATCCATGGATGAGGTTAACTGCGAGTTTAGGAGTGTCAGCGAAGTGTCGTAGCGTTTTCGAGATTTTTGTGTATCCTGCGAATCGTAGGACGGAAATGGCGGTGTTTCGCAACGCCGCCATGACGTGTGGAATGCTGCCGGTTCGTGCGTGTGATGCGTCTTCACCGAAGATGACATCTCGGACCCAATGGAGTTTGTTTTCTATCGTCCAATGGCCCCGCCGAAGTTTGAGCAAATCTTCAGCGGAGGCTTTTTCAGGGGTAAGACTTGTGATGCCATACTGCGTCTGGTGTGTGATTTTTCCCGTCTGGGTGTTGCGTCTCTCGATGTGGTATTCGTAGACCTGTGCGAGTCCGGGCCAGTCGGTATCGTGCGTCAACAAGGTGCTACATCTCAGGGTTCGGGTGGTAGTAAAGCCGTGTGCGGTTTCAACGTCGGTGTGTTCGTCAAGATGTGCCTCTGCTTGGGTGTGGAGGTTTTCAAACCGTCGGGCATCTATTTCCGGGAGGTCTGTCTCCGAGAGAGGTCTAAACAGGTCTCGGATATCCTCAAACAAGTGCTTCTGATTCGCTTTGACGGGGAGGGCGTAATCGGCATTCGCGGCGAGAACGTCTTTACAAAAAGTCCGCTGTGTCAGAAGGGCATCGGTTGTGATGACTTTCCCGGCGACATCAAAGTGTTTCAGGAGTTGGGAGGCCACCGGGATTTCATTGGTTTTCTCACCGACAGCACATTGCGCCAGGGGGATGCCTAACTCATGAGACGCCGCAGCAAGTAGATGGAGTCTGCGAGACTCTTCGGGGTCGGTGCCACGCAAACTTTTCCCATCTATCGCAATGCCCGTCAGACGCGTCTCGAAAAACGGGTGTCTTTGACGCGTCGCCATCACCCACTTCGTCAGCGTCTGTTCTAACTTGACGACATCGAGGGTCTTCAAGAGATTATGAAACGTTGCGACACACGGCGTTTTTCGGGGTCTGAATCCCAAGGCTTTTGCGAGTCCGGGGTGTCTTTGAAGCCAGGGGGCTATACTCGTATAACCTTTATGACCACACAGCAGCCCGACGACTAACACACCGAGCATTGCCTTCAAGGGATACCGGCGTCCTTTTTTCTTGCGAGGTTCGGGGACTTCTGCTAACATATCAAGTAAGTGGCAAGAGTGGTTTCTTGTCATGATTCACCTCAAAAAGAGTTTGGTTTTAAGGTGAAGTATAGCAGAAGTCGCGTGATATTTCACGCGACTTCTGCTTATGTCAAGATATTAACATCTGTGAAAAAATAAAACAAAAAAACTAAAACTGAACCCCTCTG
>Ga0209543_1000235_pt1 | contig 78276 bp, 67 predicted proteins | sample MesohylFT_FD_187296 | JGI IMG/M metagenome (GOLD analysis project Ga0209543, IMG submission 187296) | Host-associated microbial community of the marine sponge Aplysina aerophoba from Gulf of Piran - sponge mesohyl, lysed by freeze-thaw... | ecosystem: Host-associated > Porifera > Sponge >...
TGCTGATTCCGGCCCATGCCGATCAGTGATTCCATTCCATGCCGATCACCGATTCCGGTGCATGCCGATCACCGATTCCAGAGCATGCCGATCACCCTGGAGTGAGCGAGTAGGAGCGCTGGAGAACCTGCTGTAGCGACGTCTTCTTCCATCCTCGCCGAGGTCCCCCGAGACGAGGAGGAAGAGGGTGTCGCAGAAGAGGTTGTCCATGCGGAAGATTCGAGAGCTTCTGCGCCTGAAGTACGAGCTCGGGCGCAGCCACCGCGAGATTGCCGCGTCGCTCGGCATCGCCAACAGCACGGTGAGCGACTACGTGCGGCGGGCAAGCGCGGCGGGCTTCTCCTGGCCGTTGCCGGAGGGGTTGGACGACACCGCGCTGGAGGCGGCGCTGTTCCCGCCCCCGCCGCCGTCGCGGGTTCGCCGGCCGGAGCCGGACTGGGGAGATGTCCACCGGGAGCTTCAGCGGCACAAGGGCGTGACGCTGCAGCTGTTGTGGCTGGAGTACCGAGCGGCTCATCCGAACGGCTATCAGTACAGCTGGTTCTGCGAGCGCTACAAGGCGTGGCGGGGGCAACTCGACGTGGTCATGCGGCAGGTGTACCGGGCGGGCGAGAAGGCGTTCGTCGACTACGCGGGCCCGAAGTTCCCGGTGGTGGACCGGGGCACCGGAGAGGTGCGCGACGCCATGGTATTCGTCGGCGTTCTCGGCGCCTCGAACTACACCTTCGTGGATGTGACCTGGAGCCGGTCGCTGCCGGACTGGACGATGTCGCACGTCCGGATGTTCGACTTCTGGGGCGGGGTGCCCGAGCTCGTGATCCCGGATAACGAGAAGGCTGCGGTCCGTGAGGCCAGCCGCTACGAGCCGGACCTGAACCCCACGTACCAGGAACTGGCCACCCATTACGGATCCACGGTGTTGCCGGCGCGGCCCCGCGCTCCGCGGGACAAGGCGAAGGTGGAGGCCGCGGTCCAGAACGTCGAGCGCTGGATCATGGCGCCGCTGCGCAACCAGACGTTCTTCTCGCTCGGCGAACTCCGCGAGGCCATCGCGCCGCTCCTGGCCACGCTGAACGAGCGGTCGTTCGACAAGACCGAAGGCAGCCGCCGCAGCTGGTTCGAGGATCTGGACCGGCCGGCGCTCAAGCCCCTTCCGGCCGAGCGCTACGAGTACGCGGAGTGGCGCAAGGCACGGGTCAATATCGACTACCACATCCAGGTCGCGCACGCGCTCTACAGCGTCCCCCACCCGCTGGGCCGCTGCGAGGTCGACGTTCGCCTCACGGCCCAGACCGTCGAGATCTTCCACAAGCACCGCCGGGTTGCCGCTCACCTGCGGATCCACCGGAGAGGCGGATATGCGACCGAACCGTCGCACATGCCGGCCGCCCACCGCGCCCACGCTGAGTGGACTCCGTCGCGGCTCATCGCCTGGGGCCGCAAAGCCGGACCGCACACGGTCGCGTTCATCGAACGGCTCCTCGAGAGCCGGCCCCACCCCGAACAGGGCTACCGCAGTTGCCTCGGGCTCATGCATCTGCTGCGCGCCTACTCCGCCGAACGTCTGGAGGCCGCCTGCCGCCACGCGCTGGAGATCGGCACGCTGAGCTACAGGTCCGTCAAGTCCATCCTCGCCACCGGCCGCGACCAGACCGCAGCCGCCGAGCAACACACGCTCTCCCTGCCCGCAGAGCACGCTCACATCCGCGGGCCGGAGTACTACACCAACTCCCAGAACGGAAAGGAGTCCTGACGATCATGCTTCGCCAGCCCACCCTCGACCTGCTCCACGAACTCCGGCTCACGGGCATGGCCCAAGCCTTTGAGGAGCAGACCGCCATGCCCGACATCGCCGAACTTTCCTTCGACGACCGCCTCTCCCTGCTCCTCGAACGCGAGAAGACCGAACGGGAGCAACGCCGCTACGTGCGCCTCAAGGGCCTCGCCAAGCTCCACCTCGACGCCACCATCGAAGACCTCAACTTCAAGGCCCCGCGTGGCCTCGACCGGTCCCTCGTGTTGCGCCTCGCCTCCGGGCAGTGGATCCGGGACGGCCAGACCGTCCTCGTCAGCGGCGCAACCGGGTCGGGGAAGTCGTACCTTGCCTGTGCCCTCGGCCACCAGGCCTGCCGCCTCGGCATCTCGACCCGCTACTACCGCGTCTCGCGGCTCCTCGACGAACTCACCCTCGCCCGGGGCGACGGATCGTATCCCAAGCTCATCCAGCGGCTCGCACGGACCTGGCTCCTCGTTCTCGACGACTGGGGGCTCGCCTCGCTCTCAGGCCAGGGACGCCACGACCTCCTCGAGGTCCTCGACGACCGCTACGCCCGCCGGGGCACACTGCTCGCCAGCCAGGTCCCCGTCGACCACTGGCACGACGTCGTCGGCGACCCCACCTTCGGCGACGCCATCCTCGATCGACTCCTTAACAACGCCCACCGAATCACCCTCAAGGGCGGTTCGATGAGAAGGCTCTACGACTCGACGAAGACCGACTCCACACCCTAACTTCCACCTTCAACCCCCACACCCAGCGCCCCTATGGACCTCCGCTCCTCCAAGGTGATCGGCATCGCCTGGAATCTGCGATCGGCTTGGCGGAATCGGTGGTCGGCATCGCCGGAATGGGCATTGGCGAGGTGGCCTACGCCAGGTTGCGTTTGCCGACGGTGTCGGAAGCTCTGGCGGCCGTTTGCAGTGGCCCCTCCAATACCGGGGGGACCGCTGTCTGGCTCGGCCAGGTGACGTTGGCTGGTGGATCGCGCTTAGGTCGAACGGAGGTGATGGTTCGTTGGCCAACAGCGACAGGCTACCTTCCGCCAGCCATCGCAGTGCCTCCCGGCCCCGAGGGAGAACCCGGGTCCGATTGGCGTTTGGGCCGAGACGGCCACTACACGACCGCGACGGCCCGTACGGACGCTCGCGGGCTGTTCATGCTCTGTGATGTATCCTGGGGGGCGCGCCTTCAGGTAGTCGTGCGAGGTGAAGCTGGGGGCGTATCGGTTGCATCTGCCACGTTCCTGGTGCCATTGGGTGAGGATGTGGTCCGGCAGTCGATCGTGGTGCCGGGTGCCTCTCGTTCGGGCCCGGTGGGATGGCCGCGTCGGACCACGCCGGATCGGCTTTGCAACGTTTTTCGGGTGAGCACTGTTCATACGGGTACACGGCGGAGGTTCGGTGCCCCCGCATCTCATGGACGAAGTGATGAAGAAGGCGAGAAGTCGTTGGTCGCGCTAGCCGTGGTTGCAGTTGTCCGGCGGTTTGGCAAAGGAGCCGCCGCAGTCTCGTGACAATGGGTATCATGATCGCTGTCTCGATGATCGCGGTTGGGCAAGGACTACTGGCCCAGACCGTTGGACGCCGGGCCGAGACACACGCTACGGTGCCCCCACCTTCCCAGCTTCTCGGCCCGACCTTGGTCTTGCAGGATAGCGTCATTCTTGAGGAAGGCGCCGAGACGTATGTCGGCGATCCGCTGGGCTTCTTTGTCGGCCCGGACACGTCGTTTCATATCCTGGACGGGTTTGGCAATCAGGTGATTCGCTTCGCCAAGACGGGCGAGTTCGTCAGGACGTACGGCCGTCAGGGCCGAGGACCCGGCGAGTTTGGCTTCATTGGTGACGTCGGGTTTGCCTACTCCGACTTGATGGGCGTAGTCGACTGGCGGCCACCAAGGCTGATTTTCTTCGATCCGGAGTCGGGGAGGAGCCTCGGGAGCATACGCTTGAGCGATTTCGCGCATCACAGCGTGTGGGCAGACGTCGACAGGGTGTGGGTAACGGGAATCGATGAGACACCAGGCGGATGGCGCGCGGTCGCCGAAATCCCGGTCAGCGCACTCCCCGGTGGCGACGGAGAAGTCGTTTCCAGAGTAGCCTCCGACCGCGTGTCCGTACCCAAGGTGTACGTGGAGAGCATGCAAATCCGATACGGCACCGGCTCGGTATTCGTAAGTCCGGGTCGTGACGACTTGTTGATCGGCTTCGGAGCGAGTCCATTCCTTTTGCGCGTCAGCCGGACTGGCGAGGTTCTGGACACACTGAACCTGCGGGCAGTGAAGCGCAGGGGCGTCCCAGCGGACGACGACTACATCAGGGGGATGGACTCGAAGCGCTATGATGATATGGGTGCCTACACTCGGGCGTCTTTCGAAATGGCATCGCTGCTGGCGAGCCTGTCGCGGGGAGCGGAAGATGACTACGTGTACACGGTGCACTTTGACCCTGTGTGGCGGGATTCGGGCGGGCCTGTCGGACTTCGAGGCGGGCCTGGCGGACTACGATACGTCAGCAGTTCGAAGGTGGACGGCAGTGAGCCCTGCCCTGACACCGTCGTGCCGACGGAGGACGACGGACGGGTCGCAACGAGGCTCCGTGGAAACGAACTTTTTGTATTGGACCAGCGGATTGTAGCGGGAGCTGGCCATGTAAGGACGGTGATTCGCCGATTCACAATTGATCCGACCAGGTGCACAGGTGAAGTGCTCCGATGACGGGCAAGACCTTGAAGAAACCACAAGTGCCGAGAAGCAGGTTCGAAAACACCAGGCGGACGCGCATGTCGGCCGGCCTGCCAATCGGACTCATCCTCTTCATGCTTGCCCCCACCGGCTGCGAGTCCCCGCCAAGGCCGCAGGGATTGACAGTCACCGACAGTGCCGGGGTCCGGATTATCGAGCTTGGTCCCGATCCGGACGGTGTCGCCGAGCGGCGGGTATTGGCCGACGAGCCGGACTGGGTCATTCGGTCTCGCGAGGACGATCCGTCGTTCGTGGTGTCCAAGGTCGTGGACGTGGAGCTGCTGTCGCAGGGCCGTATCGCGGTTGCGGACGACGTGGGGAACGAAGTCCTCGTTTTCGACTCGGCGGGACGTCACGTTGCGACCTGGGGCGGGGCAGGTGATGGGCCCGGTGAGTTCAGGCGGCTCGGGTGGCTGGCGTCCAAGCCGCCAGATTCCCTCGGAGTTGGAGACTTTCGCCTGTTCCGGGTCACCGTTCTCGATGCGAGTGGCCGATTCGTCAGAAACGTCGAAACCGCGAGCGGGATGACCCGATCCGCAGGAACGGTACCAGGGCGGCCCATTGGACTGCTTTCGGATGGATCGGTGGTCACGGTGGTCTACCGGTCACCCGCCCCGGTCGAGGGTTCGCAGCGCCCTGAAGTCGAGGTGACGGTGATCCCTCCGTCCGGGGAGGGCGCAGAGGTGGTCGGCACCTGGCCGGGCGACGAGCTTTCGCCGTTCCTGGAAGACGGGCTACTCCAGATGACGGCTCCTCCGTTCGGCAGACGTTTCCACATCGCTGCCTCGCCCGACGGGGTATGGCTGGCTGATGACGATCACTGGGAGTTTCGTCAGTATTCCGCGGGAGGTCGCCTCCGAACCGTTGTCAGATCCACCGTGAGCCCGACGGCCGTGTCCGATCGCTTGCTCGAAGAACGGATTGCCGAGAAGTACCGGCACGTATCCCCAGGTCCGGAGCTGGAAGGCTTCAAGGCGGATCAGCGCCGGATCGCCGGTCACGCGACGACACCCGGCTTCGGGAGCATGCTCGGCACGGTGAGTGGCGGCGTTGCCATCGGCGAGTATCAGGCGGGCAGGGCTCCAACGAGAACGTGGGTGGTCGTGGATTCGACCGGAGGCGTAACCACGGTCGATCTTCCGGGTGCCCTGGAAGTCAAGCGGTGGGGCCCGGACTGGGTAATCGGGGTTGTGAGCGACGAGCTGGACAGGGACGAGATCCGTTGGTATCGGATCCTGGGTGCGGTTGGGGAGGGTGGTGGGTAGGGTGGCTACGGTGTGGCTGGTGCGGGCGTGGGATGATGGGTCCGGAGTCTTCACGCTCGATCCACTTTGCACGCTTTTCTCATGAGTCTTGTTCTCATAGTACAGCCGGGCGAAAGTCGCGCGGCACGCATCATGGAAAGGATGGACATCATGAGGAAGCTCTGGATGTTGGCGATGGCGGTAACGGCTTTGGTAGCCGCTACGTGGGCACCGACACCGGCCAAGGCGCTGGGCTGCTACGAGATCTGGTCGATCTGCAACGACGGGCGGGATTGCTGCAGCAGGATCTGCGAGCGGCTCGTCGATGGCTCGTACTGCACTACCGGTTCTGGTGGCGAGAACTGAGGGGACATCGTTCAATGTGGAGAACAGGAACCCGTCTGGATGCCAGAGGCACAGCCAGTGCCATCATTGGTACACTAGCCCTTCTGATGGCGTACACAGATGCTGTCGGACAAGAGGGGATTGCCAGTGATTCGGTGCATCTCTATCGCTACGCAGGTGTGGACCAACGCCTGCCTTGGAGCGCCGTCGAGCTTTGGCGAGTCGGAGAAACTCTCCAAAGTAGTGCAGTGGTGCAGTTTGAGTCGACGCCCCAACCGTGGGATGTTGCCACAGACAGTTCGGGCTCAGTATACATCGCAGACCGTACTCAGGTTTACGTGGTGTCATCCGACGGTCGTAGCGTCGGAGCCGTCGGTAGGCCCGGTCCTGGTCCGGGCGAGTTCGGGTCGGGTGTCTTCGGCTTGGATATCGCAGGCGACACGGCACTTGTCGTGCGCGTTGCCGGTGCGCTCGTGCGTTGGCGCCTGCCCGATCTCACGTTGCTCCCGCAGGTACGAATCGGGGCAGCGTATGCATTCCAGGATCTTCGTATGGCCAAGGACGGGTTCCTGTTCTCCAGCGTAAGCCGAGCTGTGCTGGATCAGAAGGTTCGGGACACAAACCGACTACTACGGTGGGAGGGTGGCACATCCCGCGTCGTGTTCGAGGGCTCGAGTCACGACAAGACCGAGGCGGGTCCCGAATCGGTCTGCTTCCCTGGCGTCCTCTTCGCCAAGCTGTTCGCCCCCACTCTCAACTGGGACAAGAGAGGCGATGTCCTTGCCGTGGCGCACGACGATTCGTACACGATAGACGTCATCATTGATGGCGGCCGCCATGTCCGTATCGAGCGGGCAATAGAGCCTCGCAAGGTGACTCGAGATATGGCTCTTCGTGCCGCGGCGTTCGACGAAGCCCTCGCTTGGGGTCCTCCAGGCGACAAATGCATTACCACGCCGGAGCAAGCCGTGCGCTTGTGGGGATACTCGGAGTTCCTCCAGCCGATAGGGGCACTGCGGTTGTCGGCGGCAGGCCATGTGTGGGTGCTCCGCGGGCGTGTGGCGGATGAGCCCTACGCAATAGACATACTTACAGTCGCAGGAGAATACTTGGGAACCGTGGAAGGACTACCCATGCCCGTCGCCTTTGGCCCCGATGGTCGGATGGTCGTTGTGGAAACAGACGAACTTGGTGTACCGAGCGTTACGGTGTATCAAGTGAGACAGCCAAGCGGTGTGCTGCCGTGGTGAGCCCGTCCCGAGCACGCGTGAGGAGTGGCCTACTGAACGCCGGTCTCATAGTAGTGACCATGTTAGCGGGTGCCGCCGTAGTGGGTAATTTTGGTCGGCGTGATGACCCATACGTTGCAACGCCAGTGGATGGCTGGCAAGACTTGGCCGCGGTCGGTCATCGCCAGGGACCGAGTGACGCTCCGGTGACGATCGTCGTGTTTTCGGACTTTTACTGTCCGTTCTGTCGGCTTGCCGCTGAGGACCTGGCCGAGCTACGGCGAAGCTACCAGGACAACTTGGCCATTGTGTATAGGCACTTTCCAGTGTCCGGCGTGGAAGCGATCGATGTGGCCCAGGCGTCTGAGTGTGCTGCGACAGAAGGGCTCTTCTTTCCGTTTCACGACGCGGTTTTCGCTACAGATTCAGTTGATCTGGCAAGAACCTTTGGGGATATCATGAGTAGGCGCGATCGGGAGCCGCTCTCGTTGGAGCAGTGTCTTGCCGACACTACATCCCTTGCGATGGTCCGGAGAGATGCCTTGGTTGCCCGGGATTTGGGGTTGACAATGACGCCGTCGTTCCTGATTAACCACCTGAAACTGCAGGGGTATCCAGGGACAGCGCGCATAGAGGGACTGGTGAAGGGAGTCCTTCGGGAGACAACGCAGGACAGCCCCCAGTAAAGGTCTCGACCGGCAATTGCGCACCTTTGATGCAGACACAACCGCAGCGACCCCCCGTCAAGACACTCGGCGAACTCCGGCAACCACCTCGCGCTTTCACGACACGCTGGAGAATCAGTCAACATCCCGGACGAGCGCGTTTCCCCGGCGCTTGGGCAAAGAGGCCGACGACCCTCGGCCTGAACGCGTTGGGCGACCCCAGCCTGATCCGCCAGATCGAAGGTGACGAACTTGCCCTCGCTGAGGACGGCGGGCCGCTTGCTGTCGTTTGTCAGCGAGTCCGAATCGGGACCAGGCGGGGCCGGACGGGGGCTTGTCGCGGGCCACGATCTACGCGCGCATCGGCCAGGATCGCTTCCCGCTCGGGCGGTCCAGCTAGGTGCGCGCGCCGTCTGCTGGATCGAGGTGGGGGTGGACGGGTGGGTCGGCCAACGTATCGCGGGGAGGCGGTTACAAAGAAGGGGCGCGGTGCCGGGTCCATCTCAGCGCGCCAATCGGAGAGCAATTGATTGGGGGCATCGGACCCCCCCGAATCCCGCGAGTCCAAAATGGGATTGGGTAGAATTGAACGACCGACCTCACGCTTATCAGGTGTCTTCAAGATGGCGTGAATCCCGGCAAGAAATCGTCTAAGTTTATACAGGACTGCACGATCTGCCGTTCTTGCCGTGAGGTCGTCATCGGGTCTGTCGTGGTCAAAAGGCGGGAAAATCGGTTCAAATGGCGGGCATTTGGCGGGCAGTTGACGCTGCCCTTCACATGGGGCCAGTGCGACGGCATGAAGGAGCCGGGCCCTCCACCGGCGCGAGGCTGTCGGGTACGAGGGAGTCTTCATCGAAGCCGCCCGGAGGTCGGCAGCCCGTTCGGTCAACGCCGTGGGACGCGACGGCGCTGGCGCCGCTTTTCGGGCGGGAAGTTGGTGACGATTTGGGTCCCGTCGGAGGGCCGGGGCTTCTCTGTCTGCAGCGTCTGGCTCATGTGCTCGTCTACCTCTGGTGCGTGATCTGGGCTTCTTGCCATCAACCATATCTGATTCCACCGTACCGGAATAGCGGCACAACGGCATCAAATGGCGGGCAAGCGGCACCCCGCAACCTCCTACCCTCACTAGCGCACCGTCGAGCACGTTTCGGTAGAGTGCGGCCCGCGCCTTGGGCATGATTCCCGCTGCGGCTACCTTTCACAGCCACGGACGTGCTTCAGCAGCCTCGTCGGACGTGAATTAATTCTGGCGGAACAACAAGACTAACGTGCGGGAGCCTGGCCTCTTGGCGATGCCTGAGCAGGATACGCGACCCGTTGGACATGGACATGCCGAGTTCGCCAGATCGTACTGGGAATAGCGGTCAACGAGAACCGTCTCCCTACAACGATCCCCATCAACAGTCCAGTGCCCTTTCGCCTCGAGAGCAGGAGATTGTGGCCGGCCTGAGGCGTTTGGATCCGCAGCTTGCGGGCCTCTACGAACTCGGGCGGCGGCTGGCGAATGAAATCGAGCAGCCCGGATATGCCCACACGGTCGCCTATGTTGGCCGCGAGTTGTCCCGCGGCGTGATCCGGTGTCGCCTGCGGGATGCAGGAATCGAAGAAACTGGACAGAATGCGCAAGAACCGAGATGTGCAGTTGATCGTGAACGGAATCGCCGGAGAATAGCCGCTGCCTTGCAGCTTCCAGAGGACGACCCCCGTGTTACGGAGTGGCTCCGAATGCCGGCGCGCTTCGCGAGATGGGAGAAATACCGATATGGCGGGCCGTCTCCTGACCACGTCCGAGACGGCTTCGAGCAGTTCTCTCAGATGCTCTTCGGCTTGGTTGCGCCGTACTACGCGACCGAGGCTGAACTCGACGCACTTCTTAAATTGGACGCGCCGGCCGCCGAGCATGCGCGACTTCTTCGGGACCTTCAGCTTCGCCCGGCGCAGCGAAGGTACTTCTTCGAGCGCTTGAAGGATCCCCGGTGGTTGGTACACCTGGTGAACGAAGGCTTTTTCGCCAATCCGCCTAGCAGGGAAGTACATGAAGACGGCACTTGGAGCCCACGTTGGTGGCCGGAGGGTGACTACCTTGCTAGGGTCGCCCCGGACGTGCCTGCGGACGTCACTCGCGTCCTGGTCGCGCTCCCTTCGACAAACGACAATCCCGATGTCTGGAACTCGGTCGCCAAGGCGGCTTCGCAGTTGCCCGCCGACTTGGCGGTCCGTGTGGTCCCAGCCGTGACGAGGGCGTTGAAATCGGTGCCGGGGCTTAATCACTGGTCCGATACAGTAGTTGGCTTGATCGAGCACCTCGCAGCATCGGGATCTTCTGAGATCTTCGAGCTTGCAGACCATCTTCTCTTCATCGCAGGGGCGAACGCCGTTGACCCCGAAGACGCCACATACTGGCATACCACCGATTGGGTCGTTCCTCGTATTGGCGGGCAAGACTGGCAACGGTTAGTAGGCCGATTGGTCGCCGCCCTTGAGGGCACGAATCCCGAGCGCACACTCGGGCTTCTCCTAGCCAAGATCGGTCGCGTTCAGGCGCTAGCGGACACTCTGCGAACGGAATCACATCCCCTCCCTTCCAACGTCGAGATGCACCTGCGGGAGTCGCTTGCGCGAGACAACGACCCTCGCCCAGAAGCCAAGACGGTTAGGTTGCTTGCACAGAGCACTGTTGGCGTAGCCCGGCGGTTGGCGGCGAGCGGCCCCGAAGAGGCTGCCAGAGTTATTACGCTTGTTGAGGAACGCGAAGGCCGCTTCTTCGCGAGCCTCAGGTGTCACGTTCTGGCCGCTGCGGGCCACTTCCTGACGCGGCGGCTTGATCGGTTCCTCCAGTCAGACGAGGCCCGCAACCCCGGATACCCTGCCGACGAGGTCGCCGCTCTGCTTCGGGAACAATTCCGGAATGCCTCTGCCCCTGCCCGGAAGGCGTACGCCGATGCGGTAGCGGAGGGACCTGACCGCGATGAGCTTCGCGCGAGGCTCGAAGAATGGTCGAAGAAACAGGTAACGGACGATGAGGTGGAGCAGCAGGTCCGCGAGTGGCAGCGGCGAATCCTGACGTTCTTCCGAGATGACGTTCCTCAGGAATTCCGGCACTTGGCGAGGGATCTTGGTCTCGCGGGTGGCACACCTTCATGGCAGGACCAGCAAATGGCAGAGCAGGGATCGTACTCCGAGGCTGGATTTGGGTACATCGGGCGCGGCGAGATGCAGAGCTTGACAGGATGGGCTGCGGAGGAAGTCGTGGAGTTTCTCCGCAATGGGGGAGCCGCAGACTACATCGCTTTGGAGGCGTATGCAAAGGACCAGCCCGCAGATGGAGTGCACCTTCTTGCCGGTTGCGCGACAGGCGCGGTAGCACCCGGTGCGGTCGACGGCGTGCTCAGTGGGCTTGCCGAAGCAGTCAAATCAGGAGCGCAACTCGACTGGTCGTTGGTTTTGCGGAATCTACGACAGGTCGTCCGACAGATCGCGGCGCTGGAAGCCCCGAGTGCCTCAGTGTTGACGGAGTGGCGCAGGGCTGTGGACTACGGGGCGCGGCTGATCCGGCAAGGTTGTACACAGGATGCGATCGCGACAGAGTACGCTCGCGAAGTGTGGTATGCTCTTGAGGAAGCAGCGACGCTCGGTATGGTGTGGTCGGAGCCAATTCGGGATCCGATCACGGATTTCGACGGCGTGCTATCGGCTGTCCTCAACGATGCCGCCGGGACCATAGCGAGCGCGGCGATAGCTGCGGGACTGTGGCATTACCGATCCTGCCTTCCGAGCGGGCAGGTATCTTCCGAGGAAGAGATTGCTGCGGCGCGCGCGCTCGTTCGACGGCGCCTAGTGCCGGTCTTGAATGGGCTGGTCAACGTCGCCGGACCGAACCATCCGATTCCCAAGGCCGTGATCGGAGAGCGCCTGCCTTGGCTCTACTTGTTGGTGCCTGAGTGGCTAAACGAAAGTACCGACCGCCTCCTCCGAGGCGGCCTTGACGACCCCGTCGCAAATCCCATCTGGACAGCGTACATCATCAGGAATGGTCTATACGATGCTGTTTTCCACGCTTTGCGGCCGCGGTACGTAGAGGCGGCGAGCAATGCCGCGATGTGGAGGGCGAGCCTGGGAAGAGTCGCCCAGCGCCCAGAGGAAGTCACAAAGGCATTTGCGGGACATCTCGCAACTGCGTTCCTGCGAGGGTGGATAGGGCGCGGAGATGACGACAGGCTCCTCGAGACCGCCTACGCGAATCTGTCGCCCTCCGACTGGGCCTACGCGTACTTTCGTATCTTTCGCGACTTCAGGGACGGAGACGGACCGGTGCCGGCGGCGATCATCGAGAGGTTGATCACGTTATGGGAATGGAGGGTCTCGGAACTCACCCGGCAACGCAGTACGGCAGCTACAGTAGAAGAGGCAAAGGGCCTCAGTCGGTTCCTCTACACCCCCCACATTCCAGCCGATGCCTTGGTGCGACTCGGCCCTCGCACAGCGCGCCTTGCCGAAGGGCGGGTGATGTTGGATTGGGGACGTTTGCTGGAACTAGCCCATTCTGACCCCGAAGGCGCATTCGAGGTCGCGGATGCGGTCTTGGACGGTACCCTCAGAGCGCGCCATGGATACGTTCCCGTAGATGAGGTCAAGCCGGTACTTGGGCTTATTCTGAAGACTGCCGAGGTCGAGGTCCAAAAGCGGGTGCACGGCCTGATCGACCGCCTTGGCGAGCAGGGCTATCGCGACTTCAAGGATCTGGTCGATGACGAACGACAGTGAGCAGCCCCGGAATTGGCGCGAATGTCCTCCGCGGCACTAAACGTCGGAAGCTCCTATCAAACCGTGAGCCAGGGCGTGCGGAAGATGCTTACCGATCATCGATGTAGACGCGGTGGCCCGGTTGCTGCACCCTTTGCGATCCAGATGGTGCGGGCGGCTCCAGCCGTCCTCGTTATTGATTGCCTGAAGCAGCGGCCCGATGGTCCTATGCCAGCCGTGCGGCGCGTTGTTCTTTGCGACTGCTCGTCTGGAGTTCGCTCCGGTCTGCCGAGGTGGGGTCAATGCGAGGGACGTCCCGTCCGCACCAGCCGGGCGAGTGCCCTTGCGCTCGCACACCGGCTTCTCGTGGCTCTTGCGGGACCGCCGCAGGCCCTCGACGCCCCAGAGGATGCCCGCTACGGAAAGGAGCCTAGCTCGGTAGGGACGACTTGCCGGACGAGCCCGAGCGGGCGCAAGGACCGGTCTGATCCATCGCCCGGTCGCCCTCAACCTCTGTCCGACGGGAGACCCTATGTCGCATCTTGATGATCTCCCCAAGCGCCATTCGAGCCACCGGATCGAGGAACAATCCAAGACCGCTTTCCGCGTCGCCATATCCGAGTGTGAAGAGTTCGCCATTCAATCCGACGACTGCGACTACGGCACAGATTTTCAGATTGAAGCGGTGGACGGTGGAGAAATGACCAATGTCAGAGTACATGTGCAACTCAAAGGTACCACCTGTGAGGCAAGTCCGGATGGCTCCGTCTCCGTGTCCGTCGCCAGAACTAATGTTAGCTACCTATTGATGCAGCCGGGTTCCATATTCGTCTGTTACCATATTCTAACGAGGCGTTTGTTGGTTTGCAGGGTCGATGACGTTGTACGCCTATACGAGCACCGCGGCAAAGAATGGTGCGATCAGCAATCCTTGACGGTGAGATTCAAGAACACGTTTGATCACGGATTCCAGCAATCGCTGAGGGAGTACGTTGTTGCTTCAGCAAGGGGCGAAAGAGATCGGCGGCTGAACTTGGCGATCCACCCTCCCGAGACGCTAAGCATGGTTCGAGAGGAAGGAGCAATTGACCTGCCGGTTCCCGCTGATCCAACGCAAGCGAAACGAGTGTTGGTCGAGCTATACGAGGGAGGTCAAGACAGGATCATAAGCCTATCCTTCGACAAATTCCGCGCGGTCCTAGGCTCTTCAGATGACACGTTTCTGCTGGCATATATGGCCGAAATCAACCTGGGAATCAACGGGACGAAGTGCGACCAGATTCGCATCCGTCAGGGAATCGACGCCTTACACAACACCATCCATGGAGGCCAAAGCTCCCCAGGCTCGGTCCTCTACAGCATTGGCAACGGGTGGCTTGCACTCAAGGAGTTCAAGAAGGCAAGGGATGCCTACAATTCGGCCCTGCTCCTTCTAGACGAGTCCAAGGGCGCTGCCGCACGGTGCAGCAAGAATCTGGGGACGGCTCTGGAGAAGCTGAACCACCCCGATGCGGCCCGATCGCTTTACGAGCGGGCGCTGGAGCTCGATCCAAACCTTGCAGAAGCACATTTCGCGCTAGGCCTTTGGCACTACAGACACAAGCATGCCGATCTCGACCGCGCCTTGGACCATCTGGACGCGATTGTATGGCCTAGGGGCTCTGCCGGAACCTTGCTGGCCGTGCAGGGTTGGCGCGCCGAGATCTTGTTCAGGCAACGAAGGACTAGGGAGGCTATTCGGGAGGTTCGCGCACTACTTCACGGTGCGCCTTCGGCGGCATGGGTATGGCCATGGTGCGCAAGACTGGTGTCCATATACGGCAAATCATCTGTCGAGGCCACGCAGTTCTCGATCTCATTCTGGGGCGCGTACCTAGAGGAGTTCAGGGACGATCTTCCAGCGAGGAAGGAGATACTCCTTTGCGTCTATTACCTTCACGATCGCGGTGAGCGCACCGGATGGGACTACGAACGGTTCAGAAAAGCGGCCGAGACCTTAGCCGCTGACGGAGACCCGGACGCGGCCTTACTTTGGGATCGTGCCGGGCACTGGGCCCAGATGGCGGAAGACTGGCAGGAGGCCGAGACGTGCTTTCGCAGAGCCTTTCAGCTGTCGCCGAATGAATACGGCTATTGCCTAGGTACGGCGCTGAACTTTCTGCATCGGTATGAGGAAGCCATCGCCGTGTTGCTGCCACAAGCGACTGAGCATCAACCGGACGCTATGAGTTGGTTTCAGCTAGCTGTCGCCCGCGAAGGAATCGGAGATGTCCACGGATGCATCGACGCTTACAAGCAGGCTTTGGCGCTGGATGAAGGGTACGATCGCGCATGGTTCAACCTCGGCGGTGCCTACTGGAATTCTGGAAACCACACAGCTGCCGTGTCGATTTGGAAAGAAGCGATACGATTGTTCCCAACGCATCCGCTGTCGTCAAGACTCAAAACGGATTTGCCACATCTGTTGGGTTGATCCGGACTGTGCAAGTGCGGTAAAGAATACCTGAGGCCCGAATCACGACAAGGAATCACGCAAGTTCAATCAGCACTGCACGATAGCAACGCCATCTTATCGTTACGGGTGTCGGGGGTTTCCATGTACTGGAAGCAAGGATGCGGCCGTTGACTGTCCCAGAGAATGCACAGAACTGCCTTTGGCAATCTGAGCGGAAGGCGTCAAGACTGGCTATCGCACCATTGACAACGCTATCCGACATGTTACTAGGGTATTGCAGGAACACATGAAACGGTCCGCCAGCCCAGTACAAGGTTGGCGAGTCTGGTTTGGTCATCGCTGATTCTCCTATCCTGAGGGTATCGTCAACCGGTAAGCGAAGTACGAGTGGCGACCCACACCGGAGCCAGCCACGGGAAGGCGCCCTGGAATCACTCAGCGCTTTGGCCTTGATGGCCGGACTCGCGGAGCCTGTTGCTGATCCCTTGGAATATGGCCCGTGCCATGATCGGAGATACGCTGTTTCCGATCATCCTGAACGAGTGCCAGATCGTCGGATGAAAGCGGTGGCGGTCCGGGAACCCCTGCAAACGGGCTGCTTCCCGAACGGTGATTACGCGGGGATGTTGTGGATGTATAGGCCGTACTGCCTGGTAGGAACCTCGATCAGCTCCCGTCCCAGCCCGAATTGCGGGACTCTGTCCGGACCACGACAAACGCGGATGCCGTCCGATCCGGTCGACGCCCCCTGCCGAAACGCCCGCGAATCGACGTGCAACCGACTCCGAGTGGCGGGTTTTCCGGTGTCCCGTAAAATGCCCATCCGCGGACCGGAGGGCGCGAGCGTAATCAGTCGGCCGGCCGACACGCGTGATGCGCCAAGTATCGAAGTCGTCCTCATCCGCCAGCGCTGAAGCATTCTCGAGGTCTACGATGGCAGCTCGAACCGACGCGGCCGGCTGCTTAAGAAAGTCTAAGTCTTCAGCCTTCAACGGGTCACCGTAGTCCTCATGAATCCCTACGACGAAGAGCCGGGCACGATTCGTTGCCGCTCCGAACTCTGCGGCATTCCACACGACGGGACCCAAGGTTCCGTATCCTTTGGTGTGTCGGAGGGCCTCATCAAGGATATATCTAGCGTTTGCATAGCCAAGACCAAGTACGTTCTCCATCACGAAGAACACGGGTTGAACCTCTCCCACGATCCTGAAGAAATCGTCCAACAGGCGACGCCGCGGATCGTCCGGGTTACGCCTACCGATTGCACTAAACCCTTGGCACGGTGGGCCGCCGACGATCGCGTGTACTTGCCCACCCGCGGCCTCCCGAACGGCTTCGCCATCGAGTTTCGTCACATCTTCAAGCACCAGTTTTGTGTCGGGAAAGTTGTATGCGTACGAAGATACCAAGATCGGGTCGTTGTCGATTGCGGCAGCGATCGAAAAACCGGCCTGATGGGCTCCGAGTGACAGCCCACCGCCTCCACAAAAGAGATCGACCACCCTCATGACCGACTCACACCTGGCCTTGCCGCGGTCCGAGGGTCCATCAGCGAGGGCACCGGAGGTTTCATCCTCTCTGAATCACGTCAGTCGCATATCGGGTCACCGGCTCTACGCGACAATCTGGGCGAACATCGGATACTCTCGGTAGTAGCGCTCAAATGCCTCGATCTGCTCCTGTTCGAGGTCGAAGCCCGACACGCGGACCTGTTCCCGTGTGAGTTCGTCGTCACGCGGGAGCAACGACAGCAAGGTGACCGCTTCCCGAATCGTGAGAAGCGGAGCGACGATTCGCCTTTGCGGGCGACATCGCCAGCGTTCGTCGCTAATGACGTCTGTAGCACTGCTCACGTTCCCTGGGGCCGGGACGATTCCGCCGACCGTCACCATTTCCATCGTGTCCTTGTAGATAATCCGAAACGCCGGTATGAATCCACCTGGTCTCGCCGACTCCACTCCAATCGCCTTCATGAAATCCGTGACCAAATCGGCCAGCGTCTCCTGCATCCGATCCCCTTTGCATCCCGCCTTGGAAAGGTCGTCCGGGACGACATCTCCAAGCAGGTCGCGCAGCCGTTCCTTTCTCTGCTCTGGGCGCCCGTAACTTGTCGCACGCGCTTTGAACGTCGTCAGGAGTATAGTGTCGCTAGGGGACCTTTCGATGACCGCCCGAATGTCACCGACCATAGCTTCGCTTAGACGTCCATCATAATCCAACCATACCACCCACGGATGGGCTTGACAGTCATCGTCATCGTGGAGCTCGGCGAGAACTGCCGACGAATGACCGTGTCGCACCTGCACGGTTGCATATGGCTTATTGAAGCGTGCGCGACAATAACCAGTATCATCCGCCTCGATGGACACCATCCGGCGTATGTCGAGCGATTTGTGAGCCTGAACGAAATCTGAGAACCAGATGGAACCAAGCCCGACATAGATCATATCGCTTAACTCCAGCCGCGACTTGAGCATGCGGATGCCGTCGAAGATGATCTGTCTCTGAATGCCTTTGCTGGGCCTGAGACTGTAGTTCACAATGTCGAATGAAGCCATCAGCCGTCTCCGACGTGATCGTCGTACGTATAGTCGAAGGACTTCAATCCCACGTCGCGGTACGTCATGTTTACGTTTCCGAGCTCGGTCGCGAGGCGCTTCATCTTAGATACAGGAACCGAGTAGTTTACGTTGGCCACAGGTTCAGTCTTTACCCGAACGAGTTTCGGGAGCGCGATCGAAAGTCGTTTCTTCACGTGTTGGATCGGCACGGCCTCGGGAACCGCCTCTCTTCTCTTCGCTTCGGCCAGAGCTTGCTTTCTGACGTTCGTATAAGCGATCCACTCTTTGGAGATGTCCCGCATGCGACGGCGCGCACGCAAGTAGACTCCCGAAGACGCATCGACGCTCCGTTTGGTGGTCGTGAGCGGAAGGTCGGCGGCATTCGCTGCGGTGAAGAGAACGATCCCGATGAATCCAGAGTACTGCCGGTGCCACTGCGGCCAATCCGAGGTACCCCATCCGGAGACCGTGGTCTTGTCTGCAGCGAGCACAATGCGTCCATTGCACGCGACGTACCATCCAAACCTTCTGTCGCCATCCTTAGCGTCATCCGGGTCGATGCTCTCTGGCGGCGGCGCGGCCATGCCCCCGATGATCTCCACCATGACCTCGTCCTCGCCTGCTTGATCCTTGTATTCGACCCGCACCGGCGCGAAGCCGCCGCCCTGGCGAAGCTCGATGGGCAATCCCTCGACGGCTTTTCCACCAACCGCGATCTTGAGCCCGCGATTCAGGTGAAGCGAATAGTCTCGGGCGATCATGCGTCTAAGGTTACGGATGAACGCAGGATTCCCGAACTCGGCTTTGGTGCCTTCCCTCAGACTCTCGACAACGATCTCGACACCATCGTCATCCAATTCGTGGTCCTCATCTATATCGAAATCCCAAGGTGGGTTGTCGTTCTTCATCCATTCGTCCACAAGGATAGGTACTGCAAACGCCTCCCTGGCTCCATCGGAATCCGTATAGGTGCTACGCACCCGTATGTTCGTGCCAAGCTTAAATGCCGCCCGTTTCATGCCGATGCCATAGACGCCAATGCTGTACTCCTCCAGCTCTTGTGAGCCGCGCCTGCCAAAACTGAAGGCATGCTCCACGGCGTCATCAAGGGTCATGCCCCCGCAATTGTCCCTGATCGAGAACCGCTCAGGCGACGCAGAGATGGAGATCCGGTAGGCGGAGAGGTCCACGGTGTCGGCAAGCTCCATCGCTTGGCCACCTTCGTTGTGCCAAGCGGCGTCTATACTGTTGTCGATCAAGTCAAGAATCGTGTCTTCCAAGGTGATATCGCGAGTGATCATGTTGACAAAGAACCCCTTGGTCGGGCTTGCATCGACCTTGTCCCCACGTGTGTTCACTACCATGTTTTGGATTGCTCCTTCAAGTGGCTGACGTATGAGCCCAAAGTCGGTGCTCCTCCTTCTCGCTGCGAGGATCCCTCGGCGGAGTCTCGGGACAGAGCGTCGGTCGCTGTCAAAGGACCCACCTGAACGCTGCTGAGTTCCTGCGGGCGTCCGAGCGATGACCGCCCGGACCCTTCGCACGAAGCGGTGGCATGACGGTGAGTCAAAGTCAAGGTCGACTCGCTTAGCTGCAGATCAGACAGCCTGACCTCCTTCGTCCGACGCGTGCACCCGTTCGGCGGGCCGACCCAAGGGTGGTTGGAGCCATGCTTCGAGTCGGGAGGCGCGCCGAACCCCGGCGATGTGAGTCCTCGTCGGCGCTGTAGTCGGCGGGCGCGAAGAACGCGTAGAAGGCCACGCGTAGAGGTTGGCTGTCCGACGGTGCACGCGGTCGAGGGCGGGTCCGGCCGCGTGACGCCCGCCGAGCCGGATAGCATGGCGACCGGGAGTCCGGCGCGCAGCAATCGAACGAGGGACATGAGGTTCATGACCAGTCAATAACGTCAACGATGGCCGGGCTGGCAAGACTCGGTTGCCCGCTTGGGGACGGCGCCTTGGGTCGCGCTAACATCGCCCGCCTCGTGACTGGTGCGTTATCGTACGGGGATGCCGCGCGGGGGGGCGAAGCTCACCAAAGACCAATCAAGCCCAGAAGCGACGGATGGACCAAATCAGAGAATTCGTGGACGAACGGCAGAAGGCGTGGTGCATCCAGTGCGGCGATCAGCTCGGGGACGTGGCCACCAACCGGGACCACGTGCCGTCCAAGGCTCTCCTGCGCAAGCCCTACCCGGAGAACCTTCCCGTCGTCGACACCTGCGTCGCCTGCAACAAGAGGTTTTCGCCGGACGAGGAGTACCTGCGCCTCTTCCTGCACTGCGTGCTCATTGGTTCCACGGACCCGGAGCGCCACTCGGACGCCAAGATCGCGCGGGCACTACAGCGCCACAAGAAACTGCGCGCGAGGATCGAGCGATCGAAGACGGAGTACCGGACCATTGCCGGCGAGACGCGTTGCGTCTGGAAGCTCGAAAAGAAGAGAGTGGAGCGTATCGTGGTGAAGAACGCGCGCGGCCACGTCTGCTACGAATACGGCGAACCGATGCTGGGTGAAGCGACACGCGTCTGGACCCAGACCCTAACGGCGATGTCGGCGTCTGAGCGCGAGGAATTCGAATACGACGGCGTAGTCGAGGAACTGGCAGGTTCGCCCGAAGTGGGCAGTCGAATGATGACGCGCGGGCTCACCGGGCAGGACATGCGTGACGGCTGGGTCATCGTACAGGACGGTGTCTACCGGTTCCGCGTGCAGCAGCGCTGCGGGATAGTCGTCAGGTCCGTGCTCTCCGAATACTTCGCGACCGAGGTGAATTGGAGCGACTACTGAGCAGGGCGACGGCACGCGCCGGTGCGTTCGCGCCCCTGACAGTTATCCACTCAGTACGACCCTTGCGTCGCGCGATACCGAGGTAGCGGTTCGTCGCGGGAACGAACGTCGAGCCGGGTTCACAGTTCCTCGACGACGACTGGAGTCGAGAAGGAGTGGCTCGCCCGGGTCCAGGTCTACTACCGCGGAACCGGTAGACGATTTGCAGGCAATGATCCCCGCAAGGTTCCTGCGGTCCCGGACGACGTTCTTCCGGAACTTGTCCTCCCAATACGATGCGCGTGTCTTCGGCGTGGTCGCGCGGGCGCAACCATCGTGGCGGTGCCAGAAGCCGGGACCTCTAGCGGTTCAACCTCGGGAGGTTCCCTTCGACTGGGGCTCCGAAGGGGCAACGTACCCGACCTGTTGCTCGCGTGGAACTCCCGTCGCAGCCTCTATGGCGGCCTCGGTCAGATCAGCGGTGCGGCGACTGATGCCGAGATTGACGGTCACCGGCGTGTGCTTAACGGGCTTCGATTCGCTACGGTTAGGGTTCGCCATCAGGTTCTCTCCTAGTCATCAGGGTGGTCGGGCAATGGTCATGTTCACAAGCGGAACCACTCTCGTCAAGCCAACGCGGACTCCAGAGTTGCCTTTCACGCGCCCAGATACCACCCCAAGGACCCTACCCGAAGCGATGTCGAACACGGGTCCTCCGCTGTGCCCTCCGTGGACAGGTAGCTGCGTCAAGTAGGCCCCGATACGAACCGAGGGAAGATCCGGGTGCGGGTAGACGGCACTGATCACTCCCGCCAGGATCGACGGTACTTGAACGGGCTCCTTCATGAGTCGATTTGTCACCTGCGGCCAACCACTAGCACCCACATGCTGTCCCGCCCAGGGCACCGTTTCGCTTAGCTATGGTCAACACGCTGTCCGGCGGAAACGTATGGTTGAACTCTACTGCTGCGAAGTCCATGTTGTCAGCGGTAGTGACGTTGAGGGCGTCTGCCAGCACGAGGATTTTGGCCTCGTAGTCCACCGCTCCGTTGTTCGGCGTGGCGCGCCTCACCATCATCACGTGGGTGGGGGTCTTGGTACTATCTTGGGGTTTGAGCACATGCCGCGCTGTCAACACCATACCCCGCGCGTCCCTGATCGGAAATCCAGACCCGACAACCGTTAGCTTGCTTTCGTCGCCATTCTTCTTCGACTGGACGTGGACGAACGCCAGCGTGCCCCGGCGTACCCGCTCAAAGATTGCTTTTCGTCCGCTCGTTTGCCGTGGCTTCTTTTTCTTTGCCATCCGTTTTCCCGGGTTGGGGGCAAGATATGGATTTCCCGAGACTCCCGAAGCAAAGGTAACGGGCCTTCGGAGAAGGGCCAAACTACCAGTTGCCCGCTGCCTTGGGGTCAGCCGTACCCCGTCGGCGGATCGTCGAACATGGCGTCCTACAGTTGGATGGCATCCGCTTGCTTCATCACCGCTTTGGCGGCTACGCGGCGGACATGCGCCTGCGCGGGGAGTCGGCGGCGGTGATGGTCCCGAGCGTCGCCAGCCAGTTCTCGGGCCACGGCGCGGAGTTGCTCGATGGTCGTCATGAGGGGTGGTCCTCGGGGCTTGGGGGGGCTGAGGTCCCCGAAGATACGATGGTCTCATCACCAATCCATCAGCGCTGCCCCCGGCCAGTACCGACAAGCGGCGTTCCGCAGGGTGGCGGAGCGAACGCACCTGTGGATGAACACCCTTCCCGTGGACCCGGCGGTCTCCTATGCCGTGCCGGGGTCTCCGAAGCTGTAGCCGACGCCGCGCTCGGTGAAGGTGGTACGCCGGCGCGGCCGCGTCGTCGCCGAGCATCTGCCGGAGCTTCTTGACGGCGGTGCGGACGCGGTCGGAGTCGTCCGATCTCCGCCGCCCCCACACCTGGCGGAGCAGCCTACTGCTCCCAGTTGGGCCCGGGCCACGATCCGTTCGACCTAGGTCCGGTGGTGGGTGCGATGGCATAACTTCGTCGGGAGTCCGAAAGCTACGCGCATGGCCCTTGAGAGCCGCTCGAATGCGCATGCTGCACAGGCAAGAGGCCCCGACGCGCGGCGAGCATCGGGGCACCAGGCAGTCTTATAAGGCGCACCAGTTCGACCAGTCGGACGGTCAGCTCAGACGTTGGGGCGGTTGCCAGGACCGGAAGTCGCGTCGACGACCCAGCGGAAGTGACCTTCCCGGAGCCTCGCGGCGGGCCCATCGCTGGCAGCAAAGGCGTTCGGCAACGTAATCCCTCCCGCCCGACAGCCCGGCGCTCGTTGAGCCCGCTAACCAACGTCACCGAACGCCCCGCTGACACCGGCCACGGCACGAAGCGAGTGCTGCCCCCGCTGGCGAGGGGAACCCCGTCCGCTGACCGAGTACACCGGGACCACGGGAGGATCTCGCGAAAAGCCAGATCACCGAGCGCGCCCATCGCGGCCCATTCCCCAAGTCTGGTCGGGCTCCGTCAGCGATCCCGCGCCAGAGTCCGCTTCCCGATCTCGCCTCCAGCAGTACACGATGGCGGCGATGGCGCTTGCGCCCGCAAGGATCGCCATATTACCAGTGGCCACCGTAGCCATGCCGCCCATCCTCATGATGAAGAAGATCAAGAGCGCCACCGCAGTCAGTAACCCGAAAAGACTCAGCTGGCCCCACCCGGCGGGTCCGTCCGACTGCCGCGCCATTTCGGTGATGCCGGCCATTACCCTTTGGTTCAAGTCCTGCGGATCGTTCCGCATGCCGGTGTGCAAGTAGCGCGCACCCTGCTGAATCTGCCAGTCCAGCCAACAGGAATGGCATGTCTGGAGGTGCTCCACTACGGCGGGGTCCGCTCTCGGAGTGCCGACTCGCGCGAGGTCGGATAGATCAGGACAGGTCATCTTTGCACTCCTCAAGTAGTTCCCGAAGTCTCGCCCTGACATGGCGCACGTGGGACCGGACGGTCGTGTCCGTCACGCCCAACTTGTGTGCTGCTTGCTTGGGGCTGTTTCCCTCCAGAACGACCAGCTCGAACGCCTCCCACTGGCGCGGTGGGAGATCTTCGAAGGCCCTCTCCAGGGCATCCAGGAATTGATTGTAGTTCAATAGCCTCCGCGGGTCACCCACTAGCCTGCCCATGTGCTCGCGGGGGACGTGCCCGACCGAGTACCGGGCGATGGTCCCGTTCTGAGACACCCTCTTCGCACGCCAGTTGAAGCCGTGGCGATGCCCCAACTTGTAGACCCACGAACTTAGCACGCCCCGGTCATCGTAATGGTGCCGCTGCCCCCAAATGCGGACGCATATCTCCTGGTATACGTCCTCTTGGTCGTCGGGGTTGTCTGTGTACAAAGCCGCGATGTCCCCAACCAGGCCAGAGACGCGGTCCAGTACCTTCTCGAATTCTCTTGGATCGCCACGCCGAAAGGCTTCGAAGTCGATTTCCGTGTCGTTCTTGTCGATGGTCATTCCCACCGACGTCCTCGCACGAGATGGAACAGCAGGAGACCCTCGGCCAGGGGGAACGACATGGGAGCCCAGGCGGCGACGATGCCGGAGCGCAGCGCCCCACTCTCGAGAAAGGCTTGCGTGGGCTCGACAAAGCGCTCAAGCGCGAGGAAAGCGATCGCGCCCAGGAGGCCGATCGCCAAGCGGGCATTTCGTCGTCGCCCGCGCTTGAGATCGACGGTCAACTGAGCGGCGATCACTCCAAGGACCACATTGATGAAGCCGAAGACGGCCATGGCTGGAGGGCGATGCAGTTGCCAGAGGAGCAGGTTCGGAGGGAAGCGATGGGGACTGCTCACCCTCAGGGTGTACTCGTCAGGCGGGTTCGCCTCTACGAACCGCAGATTCCGGAGAACACCCACCGGCGTTTGGGCGCCGAACTGCCGTGCGGTTTCGGTCTCGGACCCAAGGCGAGCCAGCGCTCGATGCTCGACTGCAGGTGCCGCCCAAGCTGACAGGAGGTAGCACATGGTGCCTGCGACGACGCCCACCAGGACGATGGCGCGGATGACCTGCCGAGAGTATCCCAAAGTATCCCTCACCGCTACACCGCCCGCGAATAGCAGGAATGGAAGGACGAACGCGGTGTCGTCCACGACGAACGACAGCCAGCTAAGCAAACCTCCCGACCACTCGAAGGGGGGCCAGTGAAAAGAAGCCAGGGGTCGTGCCGCGACGAATAGCAGAAGCCACGGCAGCACCGCCCGTGCGACCGCGACCGCGACACGTATCTTGGGTCGCTCAGGCCACATGGTCATCGTTGGACTCCCCAATGGTCAGCTGCCTCCTTAGTAGGCGCTTTGACAGTCGCCATCGGAGCGACAGAGCCTCCCATTCACGCAACAATCGCGGCAACAATACGCTTCCGGCCCTTCGCCCCGACAGCAGTCCCGCGTCGCGTCCCTGGTCGATCGCCGGTGGGATAAATGAGCCGTTGCCAAAAGCAGATTCAGCAGGATAAGTAGCACCGTCGCGAGTCGCAATCTCTTCGTGCTCCTGAGTTTATGGGCTTGCTGGTCACAACGGGGATCCTCTGAGAGCCCCTCCAACACTGAGATAACAGCTCACAGGAGGGAAACGTGCAAAGGGCGAGATTGCACGGTTCCGGGATGAGAACTGTTTTCTGACCGTGACTGCATTGAATCCCCGACCGCGTCCAACCGGGGATCCGTGCGCCAGGAGACTCAAGTGACCAACGTCAACAATGAGATTCGGAGCTGCCTGTGACACTGCTGCGCGATCGTGGATCTGCCCGTGCCGGAAGTAGCGGGGCCCTCAGGGCCTTGTTTGTGGTCTTGGCCCTGCTGGCCGCTGCCCAGACGGTCAGCCTCGGGGTTCGAACGCTTGGTAACCGGGATCACCTTCAAGCGACGCCGGTTGGCTCCGATTTGTCGTCGATATCCGTCAGGCTCGCAGACGGCACCGTATCCAGCCTCGGAGCCGGGAAACCCACCCTCGTCCTGGTGTTCGATCCGACCTGCGAGCACTCTCGTCGGATCGCCTCGGAGTGGTCGTCCTGGCTCAACGCGGCTGATCTTGAGGAGCAATCCGTTCTCGCCATTTCGCCCGGGCCGCTCGCGGCAGCGATCGCCTACGCCCAGGAGGTCGACTGGCCGGTCCGGGTCGGGTCCGTTGAGAGGGATCCCTCCTTGAGAGTCAGTTTGGCCCTCACACAACGGACGCCCTGGGTTTTCGCGGTGGATGGAGCGGGCCGCGTAGTGGCGGAGGGACAGGGCTCCAAACTTCGTGAGATGATCCTGGCGCGGGGGAAGCCTCCCATCCGCGCATCGACCGGTGCCTCCCCCGTGGGTTAGACTTTTCCAGTACCCCGACATGGAGCCCAAGATAGGTGTGTTGGTCATGACCGAGCCCACTCCCGAGTCCCCGTTCCCGGGACGGATCTGCGTGGATTCACCCGCCCTGCGCGACCTGTTGGGCCGGGGCGTCTCCATCGCCGTGATCGACAGCGGGGTCAACGCGGAACACCCGCATGTGGGCAAGGTGGCCGGCGGGGTGCGGATCGACCTCACGGGCGATGTGTCGGGGGACCATGTCGACCGAATCGGACACGGAACCGCGGTCTTCGCCGCCATCCAGGAGAAGGCCCCGGGAGCGGAGCTGTACGCCGTGCGCGTCTTCGAGGACAGGCTCCGGACGAGTGTGCGTGCGCTGGTGGCCGCGATCGACTGGGCGGCCGAGCGGCGGGCGCGGGTGGTGAACCTGAGCCTGGGCACGGTCCGGGAAGAGCACGCGGAGATGCTCGATGCCGCGGTGGGGCGGCTGGCTGCGGTGGGGGGCGTGGTGGTGGCGGCGGCGGAAGCCGACGGGCAGCGGTGGTGGCCGGGCTCCCTGCCGGCAGCCGTTGGGGTGGTGATGGACGAGGACTGTCCGCGCGGGTGCGTGGAGGTGCGGGGGGGAGCGGGCCGCGACTTGGTGGTGGCCGCCGCGCCGTACCCGAGGCCGATTCCGGGTGTGCCGGTGGAGCGCAACCTGAACGGGATCAGCTTCGCGGTCGCGAACGTGACGGGGATGCTGGGGAGGGTGGTGGAGGGGTGGGGTGGGGCCTTGAGCGCGGAGGGGTGTCTGGGGCTGCTGGGGGAACCGGGTTGATCTGAGCGAGGCCCTGACCGCCTCGTTCCAGATCGTGACCAGGGGTGGGGCCCTTCGAACATCCGAAGATCCCTTCAATGAAGAGGATGTTCGGGGAACCGAGATTGCACGTTTTCCGGGTGAGCCCTGTTCTCTAGATGATCGAACCCCTCATCTGACGCGGCCGGGCCATCTACCAGGTGACCTGGCCCGGCCATACGAGAATCGCCAACACCAGGGAGACGGCCTACGACATGGACATCTCCTTGCGGGATCGGGGGCGGGTCGCTTGTGGGTGCTCGCGATAATCGGGCTGACGGTCGGCGGCGCGCTTCTGGCCACCGCTGACGTGCTGACTGGTCGCGGACTGGGTGAGTTCGCAGGCCTTCGGCGCACTCTTGCAGAGCAGGGCGGTGGCGTGGTGTTCATTCGGAATCCCGCCGACTGTATTTCGTCCTCATCTCCCATTGATGCCGTAGCGAGGCAGCTTCATGGACTCGGTATCGTCGTAAGGGGTGCAGTCATCCGAGGATCATCCCATGCTGAGGCAATCAGCATTGCCAACCAGGTGTTCCCTCATCAATCCCTGTCGCCCCACGCCGCCGCTGTATTCACCCACTTGGGCTACCGGAACACACCCTTGGCTGTTGTAGTAACACCTTCCGGCGAGGTGTCTGCCGTACTAAACGTAGGTGGGCTCAGTGTGAACGACCTTGTGGAGGCGCTGACGAATGCCGCAGCATAGAAATATTGGTATTGTCTTCACGCTCACACTAATTGTCGCGTGTGGTGAGACCGCTGGATCGTCGTCGCAGGTCGTTCTGCCCATTGACGCTGAGCGTAGATTTACCGCCACCGTCTTCGATACAGCATGGGTGATGGGCGGACCTTCCGATACACTGTTGGCGATGCCATCAATGCTGCGTCCGTATGGGGACGGCGGATTGGTTTTCTATGACTATCACAATCGGAAGGTGTACCGCGTCAGCGCCGAGGGTGCGATGCTTTGGTCTTGGGGACAGGCCGGTGAGGGACCCGGGGAAATCAAGAATGTTCGAAGCCTTGACGTCAAAGACGATGGCTCCATTATAATTGGTGATGCTGGTAATCAGCGCATCCTAACGATAAGCGCCAACGGAGACGTGATCGATGAGAGCCAGTTGTCGGCCCGCACGCTGCATTCCGTGTCTGCACTTGTCGACGGCAAAGTAGCATTTCATGGAAAAGTGCCTGCACTTGGGGTCTGGGATCCTGATCAGGGCGTTCAAAGCGTTGTGCTGCCTGCTGGGTTCGCCAATCTATCGTTTGTACAGTACCAAGGACGGACGGTATCATGGAGTGACGAGAGGTGGGTGTTTGGATTTGCGTACGGAAATGGCTGGGCAGTGCTGGATGGTGCCACGGTAGTCGGAATGTATCCATATGTGGAGGCTACCGAATTCCCCGCAGTGCGCCAGGCTAGGGAGGGTCTCGCGAGAGTGACGCGAATGGTGACCCGGCCCCCATCATCGGGGCGATCCCTGTCGGTTCGCGGGGACACTCTTTTTGTGCTATTCGGAGGCACTAAGTACGGCGGCAGAGTTATTGACAAATACAACCTGAACACAGGTCGATACGTGGTAACCGACAGACTGCCACATTATGCCAATAGAGCAGTAGTGGGACATAGTGGGAGAGTATTCACAGTGATGACTGCCGATTTGTACCCAGTCATCACGGCTATCACACCCAAAAGGGGAGTAGATCAATGAAATTGTTGCGTGTACGGGTTGCATACCTTGTTGGTGTCTTGTTGATTGTCGTAGCAGGCACCAATGCAATGCTTCCAAAGTCGCTGGGGGCGGCTTCCTGTCCGAACACGGGAGACGATGTATGCGAGGACCACGCGGGTCCTGACAAGTTCTGCTTCGACTGGGTCGGCAACTTGATCTCGCTCTGCATCGACTTTCACTACTATTATCCTCCCGAAGGTCCGCCTCCCGGTCCGGGAGGATAGACAACGGCGGGCGGGTCGCAATCCAATCCTGAGGAAAGGGGACATAATTCCGATGAGTATGCTCAAGAAGTGGATGCCCTCGGTGGCTATCATCGTGGCGCTTGCAGGCGGAGGGGTGACGACATTTCTCGGGGTCAAGGCACTTGCTGCCCAACCCCCGCCGAACATGGTCTGCGCCGATGGACCATACAGTCTCTGCGCCGATGGTGAATTCTGCATCGCGTTCTTCTGTTGGGATATCGAGGACTACTGGGAGGAGGAGGAGGAGGAGGGGGATGGTCTGATTTGTGGCGTTAACTGGGATTGCGGGGTTAACTAAAGGGCTCTGCCCCGTCCCTCTTGGGCCGCAGCTGCGTCGACCATCAGAGCGCGGGCTGGGTGAGGGTGTTGACCCTACGGATCCACGCTTCGACGGGCGCGGGCGCCTCGGTCCCGTTACGCGCACGGCCCTGTCATCCAGGTCACGGTTGAGCTGGTCGATGTGGTTGGCGTGCACCGCCGTGTAGGATCGAACTGGTGGGCGAGGCGGATCCGGAGCGCCTCCGAGGCCACCCAGAAACGCATCGCCATCACCGTCGGAACGCCCAGCGGCGCGCGGCGAGAACTCCGCGATCCGGCGCTCGTCCGCGCGATAGGGCATCCGGTCCACAAAGCCGCCGGGTGCCCGCCACTGTGGCCTGGACCGCGTCTAGGCCACAGACCGTGTCGATGCGTCCTCCACCGCGCCGTCGCCTGCGGTCCAGAGTGGCGGCTGCCAGAAACGATGCGCTCGAGCTTCACGGATCGTCGCCAGCCCCTTCGCTCGCTGCGCGGGGCGACGAGATCGAGGCGCGTACATCCGGTGTCAGCCGAAAAGACTCAGCTGGCTCTACCTGGTAGGCCTGTCCGACTGCCACGCCATTTCGGTGTTCCCGACCGTCGCCTAGCGAGTCCGTCCGCCTTACCGTCCTGGATCCAACTGTAGTATCCGCCGCCGGCAATGGCGAGAGCAGGGCTGGCCGGTGCAAGTTGGGTCTCCCGTTCCCGACCTCCAACACCCAGTCCGCCAGCAGCGCGATCTGGACGTCGTTGAAGATCCCCTTGGGCCCGAGGGCCGGCATCCGCGAGTAGCTCGGTCCACGCCTGATGCTTGGGCCGGCAATCAGCCAACGCCCGTCTCCAGGCCACCAGGGGGGCGTGTCACCCCGCAAACGGGGACGCAGTTGGGGGAGCAGGAGCATCGCAAACTTGGCCGAATGCCCTGTAAAGCCGCGAAAAACCGGGTGTTTCCGGTGTTCCGGCGCGTTGAGTTTGCTACTGTGTCCGGGTGAGTGGCGGAGGGGAGGGGGCGGTGGTGATCGGACAATGATGACAGCCAACTAGCCTGTCGGGCCCAGCGTGCCGCCAGAGCCCAGGAGCTACATCAATGCCGATCAGTCCCACGCGTCCGAACGCGGTCCTTGTCATGGGCCCGCCGTACCGTCATCTGACCCCGTTGGACCTCGCCGATCCCGTGCTGCCCCAGGAGGGCGGCTGGGTCATGCTGTGGCACCTCGGGAACGCGGGCTGGAGCGACGGCGCGGACCTGGTCGCCCACCGGCCGGCCGGAATCCCGCTCGCGATTGTCCTCCCGGACGGGGACGACCGCCTGGCCGTCCTCCGGATCCTTCGCGCCATTGAGCGCTCGCGGCCGCAGGCCGTCCTTCCCTACCACGGAACCCCTGCGGCGGGCGAAATCGCGAGCGTCATCCGCCGGCCTCCGACATCGCTGTCCACCAGCGTTTCGGAGTACTTGGAGTGGCGTGGATTCTCGCTGGACCCCGTGACGAGGAGCATCGTTCGACGAATCGTCGAGCTGAGTCCCAGGGTTCGGACCATCACCCTGCTGGCGAAGAGCCTGTACATGTCGAGGCGGGCGCTTGGACGCCGTCTTCTCAACAGCGGGCTGCCGGTTCCGTCCCACTGGCTGCACATCGCCCGGGTCCTGCGAGCAACGATCCGGCTTCAGAACTCGGATGCCAGTCTCTTCAACGTCGCCTGCTCGCTCGGGTACACCGACGGTTTCTCGCTCAGCAACCAGATGAAACGCCTCTGCGGCATCCGTCCCGTCGAGGCGCGCAAGAGGCTGGGATGGGAGTGGGTGTTCGAGACCTGGCTGGCCCATGAAGCCGCCAGGGGCACTGTCGCCGCACGCTTCCTCGGAAATCGTCCGTCCATCGTCGACCCGGAGTCGGTCAGCCTTCCGGCCGGCACGGACAGCGCACCTCAATCGGCCGCCATCTCAAGCTAGGGACAGGACCTTGTCCGCAACCACGACGCACGATACCAGGGACTTGAGCCTGGAACTCTTCGGGGGCCCCCTGCTCAGGCGCGACGGGGAGGTTGTCAAACTCTCGCCTCATCAGGCGGCCCTTCTGGCCATCGCATTCAGCGAAGCGAGGAGCCGTATCCCGAGAAAAACGGTGCAGCGGAACCTGTGGGACATCGAGGAGGGCAAGGCCGTCAGGCACAGGCTCAGCCAACTCGTCTACCAGACCAACCGGAAGTGTGGTCGCAAGGTAACCCAGCTGGACGGAGAGTTTATCCGGGTCCACCGGGAAGCCGTACGATGCGACCTGGAAGACTGGGCGGACATGATTCGGAGGAAGAAGTTCCGAAGAGCGTACGCATTCATCGAAACCGGGTTCCTTTCGGCATGCCCGGAGGTGGGCAAGAGCACGTTCTCGGATTGGGTCGGGTACCAGCTCATCGCCAAACGCGGCCGTTTGCGAACCGAAGCCCTGGTTGCCCTGGAAGAGGCCCAGTCCGAGGACAACCGGGCGATTGCCCTGGAAGCGGCCGAGATCCTGTTCCGCATCGATCCCGACGAAGAGGTCGCCCTCCAGCGGAAGATGCGAATGGACGTGATGTACGGGGAGGTCAACGAGACGGAAGCAAGCTACCAGGCGTTCGGGCTGCGCAAGGATCCCTCGGGACAGTGGATTGCGCTGCGGGAGACGCGGGAGCTGTTCAAGGCGGTGAGGTCCATGGTCGAGGGACGGAGCGAGGAGTCCCCGGCGTCCAACGCCCTCGCCCCGGCGGCCACCATGAGCGGACGAGCCGACGAGCTGACCCGGTTGATCCGCCAGGTCACCCGGACGGACGGCAACAAGGTCCCGTGGAAGACGGTAACGATCGGCGGAGAAGCGGGACTTGGGAAGACGAGGCTGCTGGAAGCGGCAATCAACCGTGCCCGTCTTCACGGCTCCGCCATCATCCGGGCTTCGGCGTCCGAACTGGAGCGGGACATCCCCCTCAGTCCCCTCCTGGAGGGATTGAAGCAGTACTCGACGACAGCCGCCCGGGGCGAGAGCGAGCAGTCATGGCAACCCGCACTCGACAGTCTGATGTCGCAGCTTCGGGAGCCCCGGGGTCCCGGCTCCCACGGCGACATGCGCCGCGACAGGCTTCCGCGCCACACCTGCGAGGCGTTTCTCGGGCTCCTTGCGGAGATCGCGTGTTCGCGGAAGGTCGTTCTCTTCCTGGACGACTTTCAGTGGGCCGACACGGCCACCGCCGCAGTGCTGCATTTCCTGAAAAGGCGCTGGTCCACCGGCACCTTCACGCTGCTGCTCGCCTATCGGCCGGAGGAGTTGCGAACGGGCCATCCGGTCACCCGGCTCCTCCAGCAGCTGGAAGCGGATCCGGCGGCAACCACGATCCGGCTCAAGGGAATGGAGCACCACCAGATGAGGCAGGTGGCCGAGTCCACGTCGCCGCGGAAGCTGTCCGACACGGAGCTGGACGAAGTCACGGCGTTGGCAAACGGCAACCCGATGTTTCTGGGTGCACTCCTGGCTCAATCGGCGACGGGCGACAAGCCCCCGCCGGGCGGCGCCGTCCTGGTGCCCCCGTCGCTCCAGCAGCTGGTCGACACGCGTGTCGAACGACTGAACGCGATCGCCAGGAAGATGATCTCGGTGCTCGTTGTGCTCGAGGACGCGACCACGCTGGAACAGCTCACACAGATCATGGGCCATGACAGCGACCAGTGTGTTGACGCCATCGAGCAGCTGCAGACCCTCCATCTGGTGGAGTGGACCGGCAGGGAGGTGCGGGCTCGACCCGACATCGTCCGTCACGCGATCTACCGGACGCTCAGCTCGGCCAGGCGCAGCATGCTTCACGCGTCGATGGCCGAACTGATTCGTTCCCGCTCCGGGAATCCCCCGCTGGAACGGGTGGCCTTCCACTATTCCCGTGCCGGCGACCACGAACTCGCCCATCTCTACGCGATGGAGGCCGCCTCGGCCGCTGACCCGAAGACCGCTGCTGAACGTGAGCGGGTGCTGCGCTTTGCATACGACGTGAGCAGGGGGGTGCGAAGGACTCGGGTGGCCGTTCGGCTCGCAAGGCTGAAATACAGGTCTCTGGAGCTCGGTGCCGCGCTGCCGCTCAGCAGGGAGGCCCTGGAGGACCCTTCCGCACTGTCCCTGTCCGAATCGCTGACCGTGCGCCTGATCGAGGCCGACTCCCGGAATCTGCTGGGGATCGACCCCGCCGAAACGACCCTGGAGAAGCTGGCCGAAATCGAGAAGGAGGCTCGTGACGGTCGGGAGGAGAGGTGCCTGTCGGCCATTCTGGCTGCGGCCCGCCGGCTGATCCTGAGATCCCGGGACCACCGCCGCATGGATGGGCTGGCTGCCGACATCGGTCGACTGGAAGGGGCCTCGGACGAGGTGGCCAGGTGCCGCGGCCTGGGCGCGATGGCAAGGGTTACCGCCCACACGGATCCGCAGGCCGCCCTCGCGAGTGCCGAGGCGGCGGTTCGGCTCGCGAAGCAACGTGGACTCCGCAGCGGACTGTTGCTCGCTCTTCACCACCGCATCTCCGTCTTGATCATCTGCGGGCGGCTGGCCACGAAACAGGGTCGCGAGGCAATCGAGGAGGTCGCGGCCGCGGTGCCGATGAGCAGCGACATTGCTTCCCACGCCCGGATTCTGCTCAACCTTGCGGAATGGCACACGAACGTCGGTCACCGCGAGCTCGCCCATGAGTACATCGAGCAGGCGAGTGCGGCGACGGCATCCATGGATTGCCCGCACATCCTGGGCCTTGGGCATCTGGCCAGGGTGAAACTGGCGCTCGCCAGACAGGACGCTGCCGAGGCGGAGGTGGCGCTCGCCGGGGCTCTCGACCTGGCGAACCCGGAGGAAACGCCCGAAGGCAGGCCCATCGACCGCTTCCACGAGCGAAGCGTCGCAGAGCTGCCGACTCCCCCGAGCCTCGATGAACGGTTGGCCGCGTTCGGGGGCATCCTGCTGCTGGAGTTCGCGAGACTCAAGCGGGCTTCCCGGATCGCCAGGGAGTTCCCGCTCAGCGCCTCTCTGGACCAGGCACCGGTCTGCCTGATCGTCTTTCACGCGCGCTTGCTGTCCCGCCAGGGCGACACCGCCGGCGCTCTGGCTCTGCTCGAACGTGGCGCGGCCGAGACGAGCCAACGATACCCGCTGGCGTGGATGCGCCTTGCCCTCGAAACCGTCAGAATGGCACGCCGGAACGCCACCCCGCGACCGGAGCTGGCCAATCGGGCGCGCGCGATGGCGGAGTCACTCGAATTGACCGTGCTGGCTCACGACTTCGCGCCCTTCGTCGACTAGAGGTTCGGGCGGGACTGAAAGGCGGTCGGCAAATCGACCACGGGGGGAGTGTCGCGGTGTCGCGCGACCGCTGATATTCTATCTTCCGACAGCAGCCCCCTTCCCCCCAACCACCAGAACCAGCCGATGAGTCACCCGAGACTGCCGGCAGGCGAAGGAACCAGCGACCCGAGCCCTCCAGCCCGTCGGGGTTTCCTGGCGGGCATCGCGGCCATCGCCGCCGCCGGGGTCGCCTTCCTGGCCCCGGTCTGGTCGGGGATTCGCGTTGCGCTCGATCCACTCGGCCGGACACGGCAGGATCCCGATCTCGTTCCGGTGGCCAGTCTTGCCGCCCTGCCGGCCGACGGCGTGCCCAGGAAGTTTCGGATCCTGGCCGACAAGATCGACGCGTGGAACACCCATGTGAACGTCCCCGTAGGCGCCGTCTACCTTCGCCGCACGGGTGACACGATCGAGGCGCTGAACGTGGTGTGTCCCCATGCTGGCTGTTTCGTGAACCTGGCCCCGGACCGATCGCGGTTCGTGTGCCCCTGCCACAAGAGCAGCTTCAGCCTGGACGGGGCCGTCAACGATCCGGCGAGTCCCAGTCCCCGGGACATGGACGCGCTGGACGTCGAGGTCCGCGACGGGGACCAGATCTGGGTGCGGTTCCGGAACTTCCTCCCGGGCCGCGCGGAAAAGCTCCCGGTCGCGTGAGAGCACTCCTCGGCTGGCTCGACGACCGGACCGGGTACCGGGGTCTTCTGCGCAAGGCCCTCGTGGAATCCATTCCGGGCGGCGCGAAGTGGCGCTACGTGTGGGGGAGCACCCTCCTCTTCGCCATCGCCGTGCAGTTCGTCACGGGGCTGGTCCTGTGGGCGGGGTACAGTCCCAATGCCAACGGCGCATGGGAGAGCGTCTACTATATCGAAAACAATATGGCCGGCGGATGGATGCTGCGTGGAATACATCACTACATGGCCCACGCCACCATGGTGCTGCTCGTCCTGCACCTCATGCAGGTGGTGGTGGCGGGCGCCTACAAGGCACCCCGCGAGGTGAACTTCTGGTTCGGCCTCGCCCTGCTCCACATCGTGATGGGGCTGTCGCTGACGGGCTACCTGTTGCCCTGGGACGAGCAGGGGTACTGGGCGACCAAGGTGGCCACGAGCATCGCCGCGGTCACCCCTGTTGTGGGCCCGGCGCTGCAGAAGGTGCTCGTCGGCGGGGCGGAGTACGGCCACCTCACCCTGACGCGCTTCTTCGCGCTGCACGCCGGCGTGCTGCCGGGTGCCCTGATCGCCCTGATCGCGGGCCACGTCTTCCTGTTCAGGAGGCACGGGATCACGACGGACGCGGGGAGCGACGCCGTGGGCGACGAGCCCGCCCGCAAGCGCCGCGACGGCATGTTCTGGCCCGACCAGGCGCTGCGCGACACGGTGGCGTGCCTGGCCGTCATGGCGGCCGTGCTCTTCCTGGTGATCCGCGCGGGCGGCGCGCCCCTGGGCGCTCCCGCGGACCCCAGCGAACCCTTCCCGGCCGCGCGTCCCGAGTGGTACTTCATGTTCCTCTTCCAGTGGCTGAAGTACTTCCCCGCGGGCACTGAAGTGATCGGTGCGATCGTGATCCCCGGGATCGTCGTCACGCTCATTGCGCTCATGCCCGTGGCCGGGAGATGGCGACTCGGCCACCGCTTCAACCTGGGACTGATGGGGGCCGTGCTGGGCGGTATCGTGCTGCTGACGTGGCAGGCCTACACTCAGGACGGCGCGGACGAGGAGTTCGTCTTCGCCCACAACAGTGCCGAGGCCGCCGCAAAACGAGTCGCCGAACTCGCGGCCGGCCCCGACGGGATTCCGCCGGGTGGTGCGCTGACGCTGCTCGGAGCCGACCCATTGACGCAGGGACCGCGCCTGTTCGCCGACAGGTGCGCCAGCTGTCACACCTACGATGGCCACGACGGACTGGGCAGACCCGTGACGGAGCCCCAGACGGCCGCCGATCTGAAGGGGTTCGCGAGCCGGGAATGGTTGGCCGGGCTGCTCGACCCGGACCGCGTCGCCACGCTCGAGTACTTCGGCGGGACGGAATTCGCCCAGGGACGCATGGTGAGGATGGTCCAGCGACGGGTGGCGAGCTACGACGCCGATCGCCGGGAGCAGCTCGCCAAGGTGGTCAAGGCCCTGTCGGCGCAGGCGGCGCTGTCGTATCAGGCCGCGCTGGACGAGGCCGACCGCGACGACATTGCCGAGGGGACCGCCCTGATCTCTTCCGCACCGATCCGCTGCACGGAATGTCACGAGTTCCAGGGGGTCGTGGAGGAGCCGTGGGGGCCGGTGCTCACCGGATTCGGGTCGAGAGAGTGGCTGACTGCGATCATCCGCGATGCTTCCCACCCGAGCTTTTACGGGGACCGCAACGATCGGATGCCGGCCTTCGGGCCCGATGAAATCCTCAGCGATGTCCAGATCGCGCTGCTGGTGGATTGGTTGAGGGAGGAATGGGAGGTGGGTGGGGGCTGAGAACCCCCTTGCGGTTGCGTGACACCGCCTCCGAAAAGGATCTTCCAGAGGGCTTCGTACAATCATCTGCCACACCCACGTGACGCAATCCACCCTCTTGAAGAGCGGTTACCACATTGCCTGACATTGCCACCACCTCGGCCACCGCCGAACCGGACCCGACCCTCACCGCCGCACTGCGCCGACTTGGCGGCCGGGCCACGCTGGGGGATTTCGTCTCCGCGACCGGCCTGCCCGAGCATGACGCCGAATCGGCCCTCAAGAGCCTCCTCGAGACCCACCGCGGCCACCTGGAGGTTTCGGACTCGGGCGATCTTCTCTACCAGTTCGACCCCAAGCTGATCGCGCGGTACCGGGAGCCGTTCGGCGTCCGCTTCAGAAAGGCGGCGTGGTCCGCGTTCAAGACGGGCTTCAAGGTCTGGACCGCCGTGATGCTGGTCGTCTACTTCGTGGTCTTCGTGGTGTTGATCATCGCTGCCATGACCGCGAACCGGGACGGGGACCGCGGGGGGTTCGGGGGACGCCGTGGCGGCTTCGGCCTGGGCGACTTCTTCCTGCTGCACTGGCTCATGGGCGGCCGGGGCTGGAACCGGGGAAGCCTGTACTACGGTCACAGCTACGCGAAGCGCCTGCCCAAGGACGCCCAGCCACCCTTCTACAAGAAGGTGTTCGCGTTCATCTTCGGACCCGAGGAGCCTCGACCCACCCAGCTCCAGAAGGACAGGGGCGTGCTGCAGCTGATCAGGGCCCGCAACGGCGTCCTGACGACGGCCGAACTGGTCGAGCACGCGGGCTTGCCGCTGCCGGAAGCGCAGGAGGAGATGGGCAGGCTCACCGGTGCATACGGCGGAGATCCCCGCGTCTCCGATCGCGGCGAAGTCGTCTACGCGTTCCCCGACCTGATGAAGAGCGCCCATGGGCGGGTGCGGTCACGTGAGCCCAAGCCCGCCTGGCTCCGGCTCGAATACCCGAAGAAGCTGACGGGCAACAGCGCCGGGTCGAACCTCGGGATCGGGGCCATGAACGGCTTCAACCTGGTGGCGGCGAGCGTGATGGGCCTGGGCCCCGCAGTGCAGTCGGCGAGCCTGGGTCTCGGTCCCGTCGATCCGCTCTGGTTCTTCGGGCTGGGTGTGGTCCCCGCGGTGTTCAGCAGCATGTTCTTCGGGATTCCCGTGGTGCGGTCGCTGGGCCTGAAGGGCGAGAACCGCGGCCGGATGCGGCGGAATGTTCGCCGGATTCTGATCGGGATGGTGTACGGACGCAGCGTCGGCGCCGTGCGCTGGATCTCCGTGGAGGAAGCGATTCGCCATGTGGGCAAGCGGCTGGAAAGCTGGAACGTGAGCCCGAAGGTCGTGTTGAAGGAGCTGGAGACCCTTGCCGCGGAGTTCGACGCCGAGGTCGAGGCGGACGACAGCGGGTTCCGGTACCGCTTCCCGGCGATCAGGGAGACGTTTGTCGAGGCGGAGCTGATGAGGCGCCGGCTGAAGCTTCAGAAACAGAAGCTGGGCCGGATCGTCTACGCCACATCCGACACGAGCGCCGAGGCATCGAAGCGCGATCTGGATGCGTTCGACAAGGAACTGGCCCGGGCCGAAGTCGACGTATCCCGGTACCTGCCCTCCCCCGGCGAAGTGGGCTACGAGGAAGACTTCGAAGTGGTCATGGACGAGCGTCCCGCCCGGACTAGGGTCCGCCGCCGCTCGTCCCCGAGGAATCGGCCGCGATGGCAGTGAAGGCGTCGTTCCACCACTCCACGGGCTGAGCGCCCATGAGCGGGACCCCGTTGACCAGGAAGGACGGCGTCCCGCGCACTCCCAGGCGGGCCCCGGAGAGGACCCCGCTACGGACCCGGGGCCTCGGCCGCTGCTCCGCGATGCAGGTCTGGAACTCGTCGGCGTCCGCACCGGCCTCACGCGCCAGCTCCTCGAACACCGGGTAGGGCTCGCCGAGGTTCTTCCAATCCGCCTGGCGCTCGTAGAGCGACTTGCTCATCGGAGTGAACACGCCCTGCTCGCCCGCGCATTCAGCGGCGTAGGCGGCGGCCAATCCGTTCGCGAACTGCCCGCTGGCGAACGACACGTACTTCCAACGCACCTTCCCGGTCTCGACGTAGTCCTTCATGAGGGTCGGGAAGATATCCGTGTGAAATCGCCGACAGTAGCCGCAGCCGTAGTCGCTGAACTCGATCACGCTGATGGGCGCGTCCTCGGAGCCGAAGTCGAAGCCGATCTCGTCCAGGGTGAATTCCTGGGCGGGGGCCTGGAAGCTCGGATTCCCGGCGGAAATCATCGAGGAAGGCATCGACTGCGAGGGGCTTGCCTCCGATGTGCCCGGTTCACCGGCTTCGCCCTCACTGCCGCACGCGGCCGGCACGATCAGGGCCATGATCACGAACACGGTCGGGGCGACCGTTTGTCTCTTATGTGCATTCACGCCTGTTGACCTCCCGTTTTTTCCGATACGCGGTCCGCCGGGCCCTCCGAGGGGCCACGCCCGGACACCCTATCCTTACCTCCCGCGGCCGCTTCCGCTACCCCTTCGGCGGCACCCCGCTCGCGGTGCAAGCGGTTTGGCAACCCTTCGCGTATGACCACGGTCTCTGTGATCTTGTCGTGAATGGCCTGCCGATTCGGGTCCCACCACACCTGCGCGAACCCCAGCAGACCGGTGGCCACGCCGGCCGCATAGCCACCGGCGCGTTCCAGGGACATGAAGAGTCCGAGAGGCTGGCCGTTCAGGCGCACCACCCGCAGGCCCAACACCTTCTTGCCCGGCGTCCGCCCCTGCCACAGCGCCAGGAACAAGGTGAGGTAGACCGTGCCCCAGCCGAAGATCAGCCCGGCCTCGTCGGCGGCATCACGGATCCAGGTGAACAGGGTGGACCGGGACTCGGCTTCGGCCAGCGCGTCGCGTGTGTCCTCGAGGTCCGCCTCGCTTTCCCTCAGGTCCGATCGCACGTCGGCCAGGCTCTCGTGCAGCGCGGTGACGGAATCGGTCAGCGCCTGTTCGAGGGGTGAGACCGGGGGGCTGTCGGCCAGGACTGCCCCGGCGCCCGGTTCTCCAAACAGCGCGTCGTCCACGAGGCGGGCGATGTCGTCCCCGTCGAAGTCGGTGTTGTCGTCGACGAAGTCCTCGATGGCGGTGCGGACCGCGACCCGGTCGGCCCCGAGAGTGATCATGACCCGCCCCAATTCAACCGCGGCGTCCAGCGCCTCCTCTTCGTTTTCGGCTCCAGCGAGGTTCCGTGCGCCCGTCAGGCCACTCAGCACTCCCGCGACGGTGCCGCCCAGGCTGCCCGGGTTGGCCACGCCGCCCGAGGCCGTGTCGGTCGCTACGGAGGCATTGTCGCCGCCGGGGTTGACCATCCTCAGCGCGGCGGGTATGAGCGACGTGATGCCCACGGCAACCACGAGTACAAACGCGCCTGCACAGCCCATGGCGACCTTGCGCCCCCGGCTGGAAACGGCGCCGTCGGAGCGCCGCGTGGCCATGCGCAGGAGCATCAGGGCCGCGATTCCGCCAAGAACACGCCAGCCCAGCAGTTGCAGAAAGCCGATCAGGACGAGGTCGATCATCAGCGCGACGAAACGGCGCCAGGGTTCGGCGAGCGGGGTACCGAGGAGGTCCGGCGTGACCGAGAAGGCGTCCGGCGTGACGATGCTGCGCGGGTCGGTGGTCATTTGTTTCCGCGTCGGCGAAGCAAGCCCGAGAGGAAAAGGCCCGCCGCGAGGCCCGCCAGGGCGGTGACCACAAGGAGTGTTTCCAGGCTCCGGGCCGAGCCGGAAGTGGTGGGCGGGGGGGTGGTGGGCGCAGGTGCGTCAGGCGCGGGTGCGTCGGCCGTGGGTGCGGCAGGTGCCGGGGTGGTGTGCAGGGGGATCCCGCCCGCTTCTTCAAGCCGCGCCCGCAGGAAGGACTCCTCTTCCGCGAATCCGCAGTTGGCACAGGTGACGAGGCCGCGCTCGCGGGCCGTGCGGTTGGTGTACACCAGTTCGCCGTCGCCATGTGGACAGGGAAGGCCCGCGGGAAGCGGCGCGATGATGTCGTAGAGGGCTCCCTTGGACAGATCGAACTCCTTCGCCAGGCGGTTGACGCCCGCTTCGGAGTTCCAGTACGCGTCGTTCGCCCGTGCGACGATGTCGTCGGAAAGCTGGTTCATGGCGCCCTCAGATCAGCCTGGATGTCGTCATGGCCCGCGGATCCTGCCATCGGTGGGTAAAACGTCACCGCTACCGCTAAAGGTACACGGGGCGATACGATGTATGCACGGTACAATTCGACTCGTTCGTGTCGAAGCATCGGCCATGGGGGGGAATCGAAGAGACACATGCGCACGAGATCCAGAATCATCGGCAGCCTCGAGGGGGTCTACCGGGAGGCGTTCGACAAGGCGGCGGCGGGCGATGACCAGAGCCGCATGGACGCACTGGACTTCGGCTTCCAGCGGGACCAGGTCCTCCTCGAGGTTCTGCTCGATGTGCGGGACGGCCTCGCGGGTCTCCGCCCGGACGACACTCCCGACGAGTCCAGCCTTCTGGACAAGGCCAGGGCCATCCGGAAATTCACGAAGCTGGGATCGCGTTGAAGATCTACACGAGGCGGGGAGACGACGGGCAGACCGGCTTTTTCGGGGGTGGCAGGACGCGGAAGGACGATGTTCGGGTGGAGGCGTACGGAACGGTCGACGAGTTGAACGCGGTCATCGGGGCAGCCGCCGGGCACGTCACCGAAGATCGGATCCGCCGCCGGTTGAACCGCCTGCAGTCCGACCTCTTTGCGATCGGGGCCCATCTGGCCACGCCTCCCCGCGAGGGTCGCCCGGCACCGGGGCTGCCGGAGTTGCCGACCGAACGGGTCGCGGAGCTGGAGGCGTGGATCGACGAAGCCACCTCGGCCACGCCGCCGCTCAGGAAATTCATCCTGCCGGCAGGGAGCGCAGGGGCGAGACACCTCCATGTGGCGAGGGCCGTGTGTCGCAGGGCGGAGCGGCGAGTGGTGACCCTGGCCGCGATTTCGCATGTCGACAACGAGGTCGTACGGTACCTGAACCGGTTGTCGGACTATCTGTTTGCAGCCGCCCGTCTCGAGAACGTGGCTGCCGGCGACGAGGATGTGGAATGGCGGACCGGTCGATGAATCCCCGGCTTCCATTGGCCACGGGATTCGCGTGGCGTGCCGGGACCAGGGGTGTCCGGTGACGGTCAGACACGAACGCGCCGAGACGAAGCCACCGCACGGAGACGTCATCCGCGTCGATGTCCGGCACCCGGCCGGGGCGGACCCGGAGTCGGCCGTGCTGGTCGCGCACGGCTTCAAGGGCTTCAAGGACTGGGGCTTCTTTCCCCATCTCTGTGAGCGCCTGGCGGAAGACGGTCACCTGGTCGTGTCCTTCAACTTTTCGCTCAACGGCATCGGGCCCGATCTGATGGGGTTCACGGATCTGGAAGCGTTCGGGAGGAACACGCTGTCCCGGGAACTCGAGGATTTCCACTGGATGGTGGACCGGACGCTGGCGGGCGAGTGGGCGCGTGGCCGCCGCCCGGCTTCGGTCGGGGTTCTGGGGCACAGCCGAGGGGGTGGCACGAGCGTCGTCACCACCGCGGAGCATGACGGAATATCCGCTCTGGTCACCTGGGCGGCCGTGTCGACCTTCGACCGCTGGACGCCGCAGCAGGCCGAGGACTGGACGTCCCGCGGCGTGACGTACATCGCCAATGCCCGGACCGGCCAGAACATGCCGCTCAACCGGACCCTGTGGGAGGACCTGAAGGCGAACGCCCGTCGCCTGGACGTGTTGGCCGCCGCGGCGAGGGTGCGCGTTCCCTGGTTGATCGTACACGGGTCGGAAGACGCCACCGTGCCCGTAGCCGAGGCGGAGCGGCTTGACGAGGCCGGTCCCACCGCGGAGCTGGCCGTCATCGAGGGGTCGGGCCACACGTTCGAAGCCACGCACCCGATGCGGGAATCGACCCCGGGTCTGGAGGCGGCCATTGCGGCCACGTTGGATCAATTCCGGCGGTTGCCCCGGGGGTGAGGCCCGATCCCGGGCTCCCGAGAGGGTTGCGGGTGGGAACGCGTTCGACAATCATAGACCCCTGACAGTCCGTGTGCTTCGCGGCATTCGAGCGCGGGTTCCGCCCGCCTCGCTGGAGCGGGCGCCGCAACGGACTGCTGAGCCAACGGCAACTTCTGAGGTGTCAAGGTGACCTACATCATCACCGAGCCCTGCATCGGTACCAAGGACGCCAGCTGCGTGGAGGTCTGTCCAGTCGACTGCATCTACGAGGTTGGCGACCAGTACCTCATCCACCCGGACGAGTGTATCGACTGCGGTGCCTGCGAGCCGGAGTGCCCCGTGCAGGCGATCTTTCCGGACACGGACGTTCCCCCCGAATGGAGCGACTACATCGAGAAGAACATCTCCCACTTCGGGTAGTTCGGTGTGTTCGCGGACAAAAGAAGGGGGCGACCGGATCCCGGTCACCCCCTTCGGTTCAGGGCTGGGCCAACCCTTGTACGGCTCGGCTGCCCGGCCCGAGCCGTTCAGGCTAGATCCCCAGCTCTCTCAGCTTTTCCAGCCTGATCTGGCCGGGGATCGTCTCCCCCGGAGGAACCTCGTCGACCTTGATCTCTGCAGGCTCAAGCCGCTGGTTCCCCTGCCGGAGAAGCGCGATGCCGGCGGCCGCGAGTGCGGCCGCGCCCAACAGGTTGACAGTGAACTTGCGAATCGCTCCCTCCTGTGTCCCAAAGTGTGGTAGTGTGAATGCTGCCCGACGGAGACATCATAAGAGCAAGATCCATGCCATGACGCTGCGGCGGCGGTCGAGGGGTTGCTGGAGACTCGATTCCCCTTGTCTCCATTACGTTTTTGGCGGCTGATGGTTTCCGGACCACGGATATCCGGAAGACAAATGCGTACGCTTTTCCGGACTACATTGTGAAAATCCTACCACAGGACGCGGTCACCATGACCCGGGATCTGGTGCGGACACCCTCCGTGAACCCGCTGCTGGAGGAAGGCGGCGCGGGCGAGGGGGCCGTGGCGGAGCTGACGGCGAGCTGGTTGAACGACTTCGGCTACGATCCGGTCGTGACCGAGGTCGAGCCCGGCAGGTGGAATGTCGTGGGACGCCGCGGCAACGGTTCCGGGCGCTCGCTGCTCCTCAACGGACACCTGGACACGGTCGGGGTCGAAGGCATGGCCGAGCCCTTCTCCGGAGCCATCCGCGACGGGCGGCTGTTCGGCCGCGGCGCCGCCGACATGAAGTCCGGGGTGGCGTGTGCCCTGCATGTGGCTTCGGCGCTGGCGGACGAAGACCTTGCCGGCGAACTCGTCGTCGCGCTCACGGCCGACGAGGAGCACGCCTCCGTGGGAATGGAAGCCCTGGTCTCGTCGGGGATAAGGGCCGACGCCGCCGTCGTATGTGAGCCCACGAGCCTGGCGGTGATGCCGGCCCACAAGGGCTTCCTGTGGATCGACGCGCATGTGACCGGGCGTGCGGCGCACGGCTCGCGACCGGATGCCGGCATCGATGCCATCGCCCACATGGCACACGTCGTGGTGGCCTTCGAGGCAGAGGCGGACCGGCTTTCCCGCGACACGGACCACCCGCTGCTGGGTCCGGCATCGCTGCACGCTGGCACCATACAGGGAGGCAGTGCGCCTTCGATCTACCCGGAGGGCTGCCACCTGGTCGTCGAGCGGCGGACGTTGCCGGGAGAGACGGCGGCGAGCGTGATGAGCGAGGCGGAGAATGTCATGGCCGCTGCGCGCCGAAGTTGTCCCGGGCTGAATGCACGCCTGGAGGCCGGTCTCTTCCGCGCGGCTACCGAGGTGCCCCATTCGTCCGCGCTGGTCCGGGGGTTGCGGCAGGCATGCGTGCGCGCCGGCCTCCCGGGGACGGTTCTTGGGATGTCGGCGTGGGTGGACGCGTGCTTCCTCAACGAGAGCGGTACGCCGGCCGTCTGCTTCGGACCGGGATCGATCGCGCAGGCCCACACGACCGACGAGTGGGTGCGCGTGTCGGAAATCGAGACGTGCGCCCGGGTGCTCGCCGATTTCTCGAGATGCTTCCTTGCCGGTGGTCCGCGGGGTGCCAGTTGAACTGCGGCTGCCGGATCGCTGGCTCCCCCGCAGGCGTCATCTCCCTCGGCTGGTTATCTCGATTGCCCCGCCGGGGTAGTTGGTCCCGTAGCGCATCGTGGCGTCTGAAGCGTTGAGATACCTCAACTCCGCGATGTCGGACACCGGGATCGACCTGAGTGCGTTGTCTGGATCCCCCAGTCGCGCACCGTCCTGGATGACCTGAGCGCTGCTGCTCCCCCGGCTCTGCAGCCAGCGAGGCCGCAGGCGCCGAATTACATCGAGAGCGGAAAGGGTGGTGTAGTCGGCCAGTTCCTCGGCGGTGATGAGGTTGGGGTCTCTCCGGGGACCGCTGGACCCCCCTCCGCTGCTGCAGGCGGCGAGGGCCGTCGCCAAGCCGAAGGCGACGACGAAGGCCAGGGTGATTCGCGAACGGTTCAAGCGCATGTCCAACTCCTTGTGATGGGCGGCCAGTACCCGGGCGGAGCGGCCCTCCACTCCCACCGCTCCGTCGCTGCCATTGTAAACCATAGGGGCCGAAGCATGTCAAGGGGTTGCCGACGCGTGTGTCTCAGGGGATTCGGGGGATGGGCGCCCTCACCACGTAGGGGACGTCCAGTTCGTCCTCGACCCAGGTATAGATGTTGCCGTGGCGGACCCACAGCGTGGCGTACTGCCCGGCGTCGAACCCCAGGCGCAGGGAACCCAGGTGGTCTCCGTCCCCGGAAAACAGGTCGTAGAAGGCGGGCCCGTCGTTTTCGACGACCCTCCGGACCCAGAGGCGGCCCTCGTCATCCACGAAAAGGCCACTGAGTATCGGTTTGACCTCCGGCATGAGAGCGGCGACCTCTTCGGCTGCGCGGCGGTCGTCGGGGTCGCGCTCGACCGCGGCGTCGACGTAGGCGGCGCGGTCTTCGGCCGTCACGGGCCTGACGGGAAGAGCGGCTTCGATCACCAGCAGGGTGTCTCCGTTCTCGGCCGTCCGGGTGATCCGGTACTCCGCGGTGTTTGCCTTCCAGAAACCCCCGGAGGGGTCCACAATGGTGGGCGTGGACGCCTCGAACGGAATCCCGCGATAGGAGTAGCCCCCCCCGGTCTCGGCAATAAAGGACCGATAGGTGTCTTCGCCCGTGTACACCGAGTCGGTGGCTTCCGTGGCAATGTCGTAGGACTTGTAGTAGCCGCGCGACGTGCCCGTTACCAGTCCCGTTTCGGGCGGAAAGGTGCGTTCCTCGTCGGAATGGCTCGTGCCCATCCAGAAGCGCCCCTGGTGATCGAAGACGCCGTCCCATATGTAACCGTACCTCCGGACGGGGAAGGGGAACCGGGCGATCTCCTCTCCCTGCGGCGTCACGCCGATGATGGCCATCTTCCCGTGATCGTTGATCCAGAGGAGGCTGTCGGCCTCGAGAAAGATGCCGTTGGCCTCTCTGATCTCACCCGGGCCCTCGCCGCTACGCACGATCGTCTCCAGGTACTGGCCGTCCGGGAGGTACGCACGGACCTCGACGGCCTGGTAGTCCAGCACGTAGATGGTACCGTCGCTTGCCGCTTCGATGCCCCGGATGTCGCCGAAGATGAAGTTGGGATCGCCATCCATGACGCCGAGCTTGAGGTCCACCTCGGCGACAGCCACCTCGGTTCCGGAATCGTCCGTTGCCGGCAGGGACAGGTGCCGAACCACGACTGCACCGTTCGGGAGCGTCTCCCGTACGACGTCACTCGCGGGAGACCCCGCGCCACATGACCAGGCAGTCGCAACGGCAATGAGTGTCAGCGATGAGCGGAACATCAAGGTGCCTCCGTTTCAGGGCTCGGGGGAGTTGGCCGCCACTGGCCCGTCCGATATTCTACACGGCAACATGCCGTCCACCACGAAGACTCCCGAAGCCGACATTCGGCCGTCCCTCCGGCGAGCGGTCGGCACGGGCCAGTTCTTCACGCTCGCATTCGGAACGATCATCGGCGTCGGCTGGATCATCTACCTGGGCTATTGGCTCGCTCCGGCCGGTCCGCTGGGCGCCGCAATCGGATTCGGCGCCGGAACGCTGCTCATCGCGCTGATAGGTCTATGCTACGCTGAAATGGCAAGCATGTTCCCCGTCTCCGGGGGAGAGCTCGCGTACGCCTTCGAGGCCTTCGGCACCCGCGCCAGCTTTGCCACCGCGTGGATTCTGGCATTCATCTACACGGCGGTGGCCGGATGGGAGGGAATCGCCATCGGAGTGCTGGCCGAGAATCTCTTCCCGAACTTCGGCGGCCCGGTTCTGTACACGCTCTTCGACACGCCGGTGCGGCCCGGGAATCTGGCGCTCGGCGTGGGCGTCATGGCGTTCATGGTCTGGATGAACATCCGGGGCGTGGCCAGGGCCGCGCGCTTGCAGGATGTTCTCACATACGGGTTCTTCGCCCTGTGCATCCTGTTCATCGGGGCCGGCCTGTTTTTTGGAGACGCCTCGAACCTCGGGCCCGCTCTGGTGCGGGACGAGAGCGGCTCGGTCCTGCCGGGAATCATCGCGGCGTTCGTGACCGCGCCCTTCTTCCTGGCCGGATTCGACGTGATCCCCCAGCTGATGGAGGAGCGCGCTCCGGGCACGAGCGGCCGCTCCGCCGCGCTGATGCTCCTGGTGGCCGTCCTGGGTGCGGGAGCCTTCTACATCCTGATCATCGTATCGGCGTCGATGGTGGTGCCGTGGCAGCGACTCCTCGAATTCGACCGGCTTCCCGCCGCGACCGCGTTCCGGGAGGCGTTCTCGTCGCCGATCTTCTCGCGGGCGGTGCTGGCGGCGGGGTTCATCGGCATCCTGACCACGTGGAACGCGGTGATCATCGCGGCGTCGCGCGTGTTCTTCGCGATGAGCCGGGCGCGCATGTTGCCCGCATTTCTCGGCACGATCCATCCGCGTCACGGGTCGCCGTCGGGCGCGTTGATCTTCGTGGGGCTCCTGGGGGGACTGGGGGTAATTCTCGGCGAAGGGGCGATCGCCCCGCTGGTGGGCACGGCGACGATCTGCTTCGGGATCGCGTTTGCGATCGTTTCGCTGGGCGTCATCAAGCTGCGCCGTACGCGCCCCGACGCCACGCGACCGTACAAGGTGCCGGGAGGGGTCCCGACGGCCGGGGCCGCTGCCCTCGCGGCGGGGTTGTTCGTCGTGCTGGCGCTGCTGGACCCCTACGAGCCGGGGGGCGGCATTCCCACCGTGTGGCTTCTGCTCGTCATCTGCCTTGCCCTGGGCGGCGTGTTCTGGTTCGCCTCGGCCCGGCACCGGAAAACCGTCTCCGAATCGGAGCGGCGAACCTTGATCATGGGACGGGAGGCCCCGCCGGCATGACCCCGCGACACCTCACACCCGAGAATGCCCACGACTCCATCGGCGAGACCTTTGTTTCCGACTGGATCGTCGTCGACCAGGACCGCATCAGCGCATTCGGCCGCATCACCGAGGACCCCGACCCCCACCACATGGACCCCGTCTACGCGGCAGAGCACAGTCCCTGGGGCGGGACGATTTCATACGGTTTCCTGACCATGTCGCTGATGACGCCCATGATGTACCAGATCTACCGCTACCGGATGGACGGCGGCCGCGAGGACGGCTACCCGGCGTCCTACGGCTTCGAGGGGGTGCGCTTTGTGGCTCCGGTCCCGTCGGGGTCGCGCATCCGCGGTCACTTCACGGTCAAGGACGTGACCTGGCGGAAGCCGGGACAGCTTCTGATCACCTTCGCATGCCGAGTGGAAATCGAGGGCGGGGACAGGCCGGCGCTGGTCGGGGAGTGGCTGTCGCTATGGCTGACACCGGGGGAAGGGGCGTGACGTCGCAGGTCCCCACCATCGTGACTCTCCTCGCCGAGAGGGCGAAGGACCATCCGGGGAAGCTCTTTCTCCGCTTCCGCGAGGCCGATCTGAGCTACGCGGCCTTCGAGGAACGGACCCGTTCCCTGGCCGCCGGGCTTCGGAGCCACGGCGTCAGGGGCATCGTGCCCACCCTGCTTCCAAACTGCGCCGACGCCGTCTCGCTCTGGTTCGCCGCGAACCGCGCGGGCACGGTGTGGGCGCCGCTGAACACGGGATTTCGCGGTCGCGGCCTCGCCCACGCGATCAACCTCACCGGTTCCCGGAACCTGGTCGTCGACCACACCTTGCTCGACATCGTCCTCGGGATCGGCCACCGCCTGGAGCACGTTGAACGGCTTTTCGTGCGCGACCCCCCCGGGGCTCTTCCCGGCACCGTTTCGGGTGGCGGCCGCTCCTTTGCGGCCCTCCCGCTGGAAGCGCTCGCCATCGACGACGACGGTTTGCCGGCCGCGGTCCCGCCTTCATCCGCCGAAGCGTCCCTCCTCATCTACACGTCGGGCACGACCGGGGCCTCGAAGGCGTGCGAACTGTCGCACCGGTACGTTCTGGTCCAGGCCGCCCTGCTGAGCCGGGCCACGCAGATGTCCCGGGAGGACGTTCTCTTCTGCCCCTATCCCGTCTTTCACTGGGACGCCACCATCGGGACGGTCGCCCCGGCCCTGACGGAGGGCGCCACCGCCGTGATCACCGAGCGGTTCAGCGTGTCGCGCTTCTGGGAGGACGTGAAGCGCTACGGCGTCACGGTCTTCGACTTCATGGGCGCGACGCTGACCTTCCTCCATAAGCGGGACCCGGCGCCCGCCGACGCCGACAACCCGGCCCGGCTGGGGTGGGGCGTGCCGATGCCCGCATTTCAGGCCGACTTCGAGGCGCGGTTCGGGCTGACCCTCATGGAGGGATACGGCTCCACCGAGGGTGGGGTGATGGTCTTCCAGGAGCCGGGTGTCGCGTCTCCGCCGGGCTCCTGCGGTCGCTGCGTGCCCGAGTACCGGCTGCGGATCGTGGACGACGCGGGGCGGACCCTGCCTCCTGGCGAAATCGGCGAGATCGTTGTGCGGCCGGCCGCCGACGAGAACCGCCACGTCATGATGACGCGGTACTACGGCATGCCCGACGCAAACCGCGAGGCCTTCCGGGACGGATGGTTCCACACGGGCGACCTCGGGCGCGTCGACGAAGAGGGCAACCTCTACTTCGAGGGCCGCAGGAAGGACGCGATCCGACGCCGTGGCGAGAACATCTCCGCGTTCGAAATCGAGCAGGTTGTCGAGGCCCACCCCGCGGTACTGGAAGCCGCGGCGTACGGCGTGCCGAGCGAATACACGGAAGAGGATGTGGCGGTGGCGGTGGCCCTGAAGCCCGGATGCCAACTGGCCGCGGCCGACCTGCGGGACCATTGCCGCAGCCGCATGGCTCGCTACATGGTGCCGGCCCATGTGCGATTCCTCGCCGCGCTGCCGAAGACGCCCACCGAAAAGGTGGCGAAGGCCGCCTTGAAGGAGAGTCATCGCCGGATCCTGGAGGAAGCGCGGCGTTGAAGCCGGCAACCTGGCGAGGCGGACTCGCCTGTGGCAAGCGATGTTCCCCCGGCTCGGCCGAACGGCTAGGATTCGGTTACATCCAATCGGAGGCCAGATGCAAAGAAGGTTCGGGGTACTGATGACGGTCGCGCTCCTTGCGGCGCCTGTGTCGGGTACCCGGGCACAGACCTCCATCGGGCTCATCACCGGGTTCGCCGCTGCGACGTATTCGGGCAGCGGGGCAAGCAACGCGGAATGGCGAACCGCCTTCATGGGTGGCGGGGTAGCCGTTTTCCCCGTTGGAGAGACCATCTCGATACGCTCCGAGTTCCAGGTCGCGACCAAGGGCTCCAGCGTTCGAACCGAGACGGGTGCGGTAGGGGAGAATGTACTGGAGTTTGCGTACATTCAGGTCCCCGTCCTTGTGCAACTGCAAGTGCCGGGGGCCGCGGCTGTGCGACCCCGTCTGTTCGGCGGCATTTCGCTGGCGCTGCCGGTGTATTGCGCTCGAAACAACGTTTCGTGCGCGGACGTCGAGCACCTCGATGTGCATTCCTTCGATGTCGGCGTTCTGGTGGGTGGCGAGATCGAAGTACTGGGAATTGGCATCGGTGCCCGCTACGAAGCCGGTCTGAGCCCGGTGCTCACGTCGGTCATGGGAACCACGGTGAAGCACGGCGTTCTCTCGTTCACCGGCAGGTACATGCTGAGACGATAGCCGCCGGGCACGGACCGCTCCCGGGGGTCGTGCGGATCCGTCAACGGGCCTGTTGGCCAGTCCCGTTTCCCTCGCGGAAGAACTCGGAAACGAAGTCGGTTGCCGGGGCGGTCGCCAAAGCCTCCGGCGGGCCGCTCTGCGCCACGCGTCCCCCCTCGAGGGCGTAGACCACGGGGGTTCCCAGCGCCTGGACATCGCGGGGGTCGTGCGTCACCACGATGGCGGGGACCCTCCGATCGGCGAGGTGAGCCGCCAGATAGGCGCGAAAGTCCCGGCGGGCGGCAGCGTCCATGGCCGCCAGCGGTTCGTCGAGCAGGAGCATGTCCGGATCCGGCAGAAGCGCCCTCGCCAACGCGACGCGCTGCTTTTCGCCGCCGGAAAGGGTGCCGGGGCGACGTCCGGAAAGGTGACCGCACTCCATTTCGGCGAGGATGGCGGCCGCCGCCGCGCGGCGGTCCCTGCGGTGGTTGCGCATCCGCGAGGAGGAGCGCCCGAAGGCCACGTTCTCGAGGACGGTCAGGTGGGGGAAGAGACCGTACCCCTGCGGGACATACCCCACGCGCCGCTCCTCGGGAGCCAGGCAGACCTGGCGCCGGGAGTCGTAGAGGACGCGCTCGCCGACCCGGATCCGGCCGCCGAACGGGAGGTAGGCGCCCGAAATCACCCGCAGGAGGGTCGTCTTGCCCGACCCGTTGGGGCCGATCAGGACGACCGGGTCGAGGTCGCCCCGCACGTCGGCCTCGAGGTTGAAGGAGCCCGCGCGCACGGACACGCGAAGGCTCCAGGTGCTCACCCGATCCGCGTTGCCGGCGGGGCTCACCGGTCCCGGTGCCGACGCGGGGCTTGTGCCAGCGCCGGGACGGCGCGCAGGGGGACGAGCAACAAGGCGCTCGCCGCCGCCAGAACCAGCGCGAGCGCGACGGCGACCCGGGTATCGGACTCCAGGGCGGTGTAGATCGCAAGCGGCATGGTCTGGGTCGAGCCGATGAAGTTCCCGGCGAAGATAAGGGTCGCGCCGAACTCGCCCAGCGCACGGGCCCACGAAAGCGCCGCGCCGGCCACCATCCCGGGCAGTGCCAGGGGGACCGCGACCCGGAAGAAGGCGCCCGTGGGGGACTGGCCCAGGGTCCGGGCGACGATCAGGAGGTCCTCGTCCACGGCGCGAAAGGCGGTTGCCGCGGCCTGGATGTAGAACGGCGCCGCGACGACCACCTGGGCCATGACGACCGCGGTCGTCGTAAAGGGGACGTCGATCCCGAACGAGGACAGGGCCGGGCCGAAGACTCCACTTTGCCCGAACGTCTGCAGAAGCGCGATTCCCATCACGGCGGGAGGGATCACGATCGGGAGGTCGACCAGCACTTCGACGATCCGAAAACGGTGTCGCGACGGGCCCGCCATCCACCAGGCCAGCGGTGTGCCCGCCAGGACGATGACCGCCAGCGCGGCCACCGTCGACCGCGCACTCAGCCAGAGGGCGGGCCCGAAGAGGGGGTGGCGCGTCCCGGCCGCGATGTCGGCCGGCGAAGACGCTCCGGCCAGCGCGATCAGGGGGACCGCAAGAATCGCCAGCATCGGCACGGCGACCAGGAATCCCCCCCGCCCCGACAGCCCCCTCCAGAGCGGCTTTCTCACGGCGCGGGCGCGGAGCCGGGCAGGAACCCCCGCCGCGTCAGGATCTCCTGACCCTCCGGCGATGCCACGAAGTCGAGCCATCGCTCCGCGCCCTCGGGGTTCGCCCCGCTGCTCACCGCCCCGATCTCGTAACGGGCGCGGACGTTGGCGCCGGGCGGCAGGGGGATCGTCCGTACCCGGCCCGGGGTGGCATCGGTCCTGTACACGACGGCGGCGTCGGCGACGCCCAGCTCGACCTTGGCCCGCACCAGCCGGACGTTGCTCTCCTCCGAAACGACGCTGCCGAGCACATCGGCCTCGAAGGCGGCGCCGTAGTCCCCGGCCGCGCGGTGGAGCGCCTCACGGGTGTAGGCTCCTGCCGGGACGTGCTCCATCCCGATCACGAGGCGCTCCGAAGCGGGCAGGTCGGCAAAGGACCGTATGCCCGCCGGGTTGTCGGACGGCACGATGACCACAAGTTCGTTGCTCGCGAAGACCGTTCGCTTGCCCACCAGCCCGGCGCGTTCCAGAGACTCGGCGTGCCGGGGGTCGGCGGACGCGAAGATGTCCGCGCGTGCCCCCTGTTCGATCTGGAGCCGCAGGATCTGGCTCCCCGCGAATACGAGCACGACGTCGGTTCCGGGATGGGCGCTCTCGAACGACGCCTCCATATCCTGGAATGCCTCGGTCAGCGAAGACGCCGCGAAGACGTTCAGCGGCTGCCGCCCGGTGCCGTCCTGACCGCACCCGGCCAGAGACGCGGCTCCGAGAACCAGGATCAGGGCCGAGGTTCCGACAGCCGTCGGGCGCCGCCAAACGCGCGTGCGGTGGCGCGGACCAGCTCTTCCCGGCGTCCGCGCGGCAATGCATCCGCGCTGGACCGAGCGGTTCGTCATGCTGCTTCCACGGTCGTCACCTCGCCGCTCGCCGAAACGTCGTAGCCGGGCAGGTGCTCGACCTCGGCGCGGAAGCCCGGGTCGTCCAGGGTCTCGATGAGGCGCGAGACCGGGGTCCGGGACGCGGTGTCCTGCGCGACCACCAGGTCGAAGCGCTCCTCGGAGAGGGGCACGAAGTCCAGCCCTTCGGCCAGCGCGGCGCCCTCGATCGCGATGCCGACGTCGGCGGAGCCCGAGCGCACCATCCGCGCCACCTCGCGGTGACTGGACGCTGCCGGTCCGCCATCCGGGTGACAGGCTCCCTCGGCGCCCAGGAACCGGACCGCGAGATCGTGGGCGCCCGAACCCTCTTCGCGCCTGACCACCCGCAGGTCGGGGCGGAGCAGATCGGCGCCGGTGCGGATACCGAGCGGGTTGCCGGGGGGCACCACCAGCCCCTGCTTCCAGCGTGTCAGGTTGGCCACCATGACACGCCTGCCCGGAAGAGCCCGTCTCGCAGCAGCCGCGAGGTCATCGGCGTCACCCGACAGGTGAAGCCCGGCCACGTGAACCAGTCCGGCCGCCAGCAGGTCCATGGCCTGGCGGTTGCCCGCTTGCAGCCACGTCACGCGGGCATCGCTGAACCGCCGGTCCACCCGGTGCCCCACGGTGCCAAGGAGGGGCGCGCATCCGGCCACCAGCGCATTGCGCTCGAGGTGTGCGGTGTCGCCCAGGGGTCGAACAACGGCCGTGGACCCCTCGCCCTCCGACATGACGATGCCGTCCGCGGCGGTCATTCCGTGGGCGGGCAGCCGGTGAGCGACCCAGCGACCGTCCACCTTGCCGAGCGCGACGCGCGGCCCGGTCCCGCCGCCGGACGACGGCGCCAAACGCGCGTGCAGCCCCCGGTCGGGGGCCAGCCGGAAGATGTCTTCGACCGTGCACCCCAGCGCATACGCCAGCTTCAATCCCAGGCTGGTCGAAGGAACGTTCCTGCCCGCTTCGATGGCAAGGATCGCCTGGCGCGATACGCCGACCAGCCCGGCCAGGGCATTCTGTGATAGCCCGGCTGCCTTTCGCTGGCGCTTCAGATGGTTCTCGATGGTGGGCTCCGACATGGGTTCCTCCGCCTGGGGTCGTGCACTGGGAGAGAAAATGTAATGTCTACATTACATCATGTAAAGCAGAGTTGTCAGATTGAGTGCATCGGCGATGGCTGCGCACTGACGCGGACGGGCGCGCACCGACGCGCCCGTCGGGCGGCTATGCCATGTGCGGCCGGATCGCCTGCGCGAGCGAGACCTCGATATCCCGGATCGCCGCGGTGACTGCACGGCCGATCAGGTCCATCCTGCGGATCAGTTCGATGCGGGGCATGACATGCCTGAGCTCGCGCTTCGAGAGCAGCTCCGCGAAGATCCCGCAGGCATCGGACAGGCAGATCATCACCACGTCGCGGGGAGTGGGGACCTGGTCGCTGAACAGCACTTCCATGATGCGCAGCTTGACTTCCCGCTCGGCCTTGCCGTCGATCACCGGGTACCGCCGGGCACGGAACACCCACAGGAACCGGCCTTCGCGGCGCTCGAGGATCCCGCGCGCCACCAGGCGGTCGATGGCGGCTTCGCGGGTCTCGTAGGCGTGGTTGGCGGCCCGCTCCACCCAGAAGCGGGCGTCATGGGTCCCGCTGGCGGCGGCGATGTCGGCCAGCACCGGGTCGAGCACGGGGTCCCCCAGGGGCGTGCCGTCGACGAGGATCAGCTTCTCGAGATCCGTGTCGACGCGGTCCTCGAGAGCCAGGTCCATGAGCACCGCGCCCGCGAGCGCGTACCTCAATGACCAGTCGGGCACCCGTATGAACTTCTCCTGTTCGTCGTCGAGAAGGAGAAGCATGATCTCTTCGGCGAATCTCAGCATGGTTCGATCCCTTGTTGCGGTTGCCCCGACCCGATGCCCCCGCCCCGGATTTTCCGCTGTCAGAAGATATTGACTTCGACCTCGGCCTGCGCGCCCGCGAACCGCTCGTGGCGAAACGCGGTCACGTCGAGCGTGTCAGAGCTCCCGTCGGCCACCAGTTCCGAAACCGCGAGCCCGGTGGCCGGCGAATGCATGATGCCGTGGCCGGAAAACCCGCACGCGTCGACCCATGCGCTGGCGCCGGGGTTGAATCCGATCACGGGGCTGTTGTCGGGAGTCACCCCGTAGTACCCCCACCAGCTCCCCCGGCGATCCACGCCGAGGTCCTCCCACCACGGATAGCGCTCGACGCCGGTGAGGAAAACCTGCTCCAGCCAGCTCCAGTCGATGCCTTCGGTGAAGCCGTCGTCGTTGTGGGCATCGAGGCCGAAGAGGATGCGCTCGCCCTCGCTGCGCAGGTAGACCCCCGTCCCCAGGTCGATGGTGAGCGGATAGACCCGCTCGTCGGCGACGGGAGCGCTCAGAAAGATCTGGATGCGCTTGGGCCTTACCGGGACGTCCAGCCCCGCGAGGCGCCCGACGACGCCGGACCATGCACCTGCAGCGTTGACGACGTGGCCGCAGGCGAACGACGCCGCGCCCGCTTCGACCCGCCACGCGCCGGCCTCGGGCCGGATGGCGGTCACGGGGTGGTTGAAACGGTACTCCACGGTGGCCGCGCGACCCATGGTGACCCAGGCGTGGGTGGCCATGTGGGGATCGATGACGCCGTCCCAGGGGCCGTACGTCGCTCCCGCGAGACCGTCCGTCGCGACGGGGACGTAGCGGCACGCATCGTCAGGGGCCAGCACCTCCACCGGAGCGCCGAGGCTGCGCTGGAGCGCGACCGATTCCAGGTGGCGGTCCCAGCGGTCGTGCGGCACCAGAAGGAGGTAACCGATGTCGCGGTAGCCGATCTCGAAGCCGTGCCGCTCGCTGAACTCGCGGTAGACGGGCAGGGAGTACATGGAGAGTTCGATGTTGGGCCGGGTGGTGAATTGCACCCGCACCCCCGCCGCGCTCCGCCCCGTGGAGCCGAGCGCGGGGGCGCCCTCCCGTTCCAGGACGGTGACCGACAGGCCGCGCTCGGCGAGGTGGTACGCGCAGGAAGCCCCGACGATGCCGGCGCCGATGACGACCACGTCGGTGGTGTGGGTGGATCCCTCGCCGCCGGGGGTGCGACGCCGAGCCGGGTTCACGACACGGGTGCCCTCGCCACGTACTGGACGCCCAGCTCGTCCACGATCCGGGTGTAGATGTTGCCGTGCCGGACCCAGAACCGGTATCCGGGTTCAAAGGTGAAGCGGACGGCACCCACACGGTCGCCATCTTCGGAGAACAGGTCATAGAAAGGTGGAGTGCCGGCCGGGACGGCCCTTTCCACCCAGAGCCGGTCTTCGTCGTCCACGAAGAGATCTTCGAGAATCGGTTTGAAGTCCGGCATCATCGCGGCGACCGCCTCGGCGGCGCGGCGTTCCTCCGGTTCGCGCTCGACGATTCCCTGGACGTATGCGGATCGGTCTTCGGACGTCACGGGGATGTTCGGCAGCGACGCTTCGATCACTGTGAGCGTGTCTCCGCCCTCGCCGGTGCGCGTCAGGCGGTATGAGCCGGTATTCACGTGCCAGAACCCTCCGGACGGGCTCACGACATGGATGTCCGATGCGCTGAAGGGGACCTGGTAGCCGGCCCGTGGAGAGACGTATACCCGGTAGGTGCTTTCACCCAGATAGACGGAGTCGACTTCCTCCGTGGACAGGTCGTAGGACTTGTAGTACTCGTGCTCCCTGCCCTCGATTGGACCCGTGTCGATCTCCTGGTTGTCATCCGTGGAGTACTCGACCCGCCTCCAATAGCGTCCGTGCCGGTCGAACGTGCCGTCCCAGATGTACCCGTAACTGAAGATCGGCTTGGTGAACCGCCGAACCTCCTCACCGGCGGGGTCCACTCCGATGATCCTCACTTGCCCGTAGTCGTGCACCCACAGAAGGGTGTCGCCGGAGAGGAAGATCCCGTTGGCTTCACTGATCTCTCCGGGGCCCTCGCCACGCCGCGCGACGGTGCGCAGGAACCCGCCGTCGGGACCGTACGCCCGAACCTCGACGGCCTGGTAGTCCAGCACGTAGATCGTTCCGTCGCTGGCGGCCTGGATGCCCCGGACGTCGCCGAACAGGAAGTTGGGGTCGTCGCCTTCGCGGCTCCCGAACCGCAGATCCACCCGTGCCTCGATGACGTCGGGGTCGACGGAGTCGATGGCGGGAAGGCCGGGGTACCGCACCAGCAGCGCCCCGTTCGGCAGGGTCTCGCGCGTCGGCTCGCCCGCGGGGGGGTCCGTCGCACACGCGGTGATCGCGGTGCCGACCGCGAGGGCAAGGAGGATGGGGCCGGGCGTCGTACCGGGTGGGATGCGCCGTCTGATGCCCATGCTCAACGCTTCACGAACGCGATGCTGCCCTCGATCTCGGCGTGCAGGACCGAGACCTTGCCGTCCGTGCCGACCTCGAAGCGGAGGAATTCGTTCTGGTCGGCGGTAACGCCCCAGGTGCTGCGGAAGGTGTCGTAGTGCCAATGCTCCAGGGGGCCCTCGAAGCCGGCCCCGAAGGTGGCGCCGAGAACTCCGCCCTCTTCGGTCACCGTGATCTCGCCGTACATGTCATTGGCGTAGGTGCCCGCGTATTCGGACAACGCCAGCGTGGGCGATGTGCCCGCGGCGCGGCTCTCTTCCGCCTCCCGGGCCTGGTCGGCCGCCTGCGCCTCGACCGGGGCAAACAGATCTTTCATCTTCTCGCTCCAGGCCGTGCCCTCCCAGCCCTCGAGGCGGTCGATGATGTGATTGTTCAGTGCGACGGTGAAGCCGTTCGCCCCGTTCAGATTGGCCAGGATGACGATTCCATGGTCGCGTTCCGGGATCATCGACACGAGGGCGGTCATCCCGTCGATGTTGCCCCCGTGCGACACCATCTTGAGGTCCCGGTAGTCGGCCAGGAACCAGCCGAGTCCGTAGGTCAAGAAGTCGGAGTCGGGGAAGACGAGCGCCCACAGGCCGTCGCTCCGCATCACCATCTGGCTGGTGTGCATCTCTGCCGCGACGTCTTCGGAGAAGAGTCGTTCGCCCTCGTACTCGCCGCCGCCCAGCTGGAGACGTACCCACTGGGCCATCTGCATGGCGCTGGAATTGATCGACCCGGCCGGCCCCGCGTTGTCGATGTTGCGGTAGGGCACCACCAGCAACTCGCCGTCCGAGGTCTTCACGTGGGGCGTGGCCACGTTGTCCAGCCTGCCGAGCGGCTCCATCAGGGTCGTGCTGCGGGTCATGCCGAGGGGGCGGAAGATGCGGGTCGCCAGGAAGTCGTCCCAGCTCATTCCCGAGACCGCCTCGATGAGCTCGCCCGCCGCGATCCAGGTGGTGTTGTTGTACTGGAAGGTGGAGCGCAGCGGGAAGGTAACCGGCTGGTGCCGGACCTGGTGCAGCACCTCTTCCCGGGTGCGACCGCTCCCGTACCAGAGGCGGTCGCCGCGCATCAGCCCCGAATTGTGGCTCATCAGGTCGCGCACGCGCAGATCGCGGGTGATGTAGGGGTCGCTGAGCCGGAAGTTCGGAAGGTGGTCGATGACCGGGTCGTCCCAGGAGACCTTGCCCTCGTCCACGAGCATGGCCATGGCCGCCGCGGTGAAGGCCTTGGATGTCGACCCCACCGCAAAGATCGAATGCTCGTCGACCGGATCCGTCCCCCCGACTTCCCTGACGCCGAAACCGCGCGCGAAAGTGACCTCGTCGCCCTGAATCACCGCGACCGCCACGCCGGGAACATCCCAGTCGCGCATCATGTCGCGCACGGTGTCCTCCAGCCCGGAGAGCCGCTCCTGGGCGGCACCGGAGACCGGGGCGAGGAGGGCGAGCACGGCGAGGATCGTGACGGCGACCAGCCTCGCCCCAAACCGGGAGCGTTCGCTCATGGCGCTGCTCACCAGCTTCCGAGTTCCCCGGCGCGCTCGATCACGCCGCTCAATCGTTCCGCGGCGTTGCGCCAGTTGGTCTGCACGGACGTCTGGGCCAGATCGGCGTCGCCGGCCTCGATCGCGTCGATGATGACCTGGTGTTCCTCGACGGAGACGGCGAGCTGGTCGAGCAGGGCGTCGATGTAGAGACGCGTGTAGCGCTCGGCCTGTGGCTTTATCGCGTCGTGGAGAGCCACGAGCCTCGGCCCCGCGCCGCCCTCGACGTAGCGGCGGTGAAAGCGGGTGTCGAGCTGGAAGATCCGTTCCCGCGAAGGCCTCGCGGCGGACGCCTCGGAGAGCAGCTGGGCGTTGATTTCGTTCATGTCGTCGATCATGGCCTGCCGGTCTTCCTGCCTGGCGGCTTGCCATGCGGCCAGGCCTTCCATCTCGGCGACGATGAAGAAGAGTTCGACGGCGTCGTCCTGAGTGAGGGGCGCGACGAAAGGGCGGCTCTGGCGGCCCCTCGGAGGTGCCGCGATGTATCCTTCCTGCATGAGTCGCTGGAGGGCGCTCCGAACCGGAGTGCGGCTGAGGCCCAGGCGCTCGGCGACTTCCGTTTCGATCAGCCGCGAGCCCGGCGCCAGACGCCCGCGAACGATCAGCTGCCGAAGGTGGTTGTACGCCTGCGTCCCGCGGTCGCTCGCGCTCTGTTTCGCTTTGGGCATGTGTCTCCATCCTCGCGACCGCCGCGCTTAAGGCAGTCCGCGTTTCGATTATGTCGTAGATTATTATAACCCCGGACAGTGTATCGCAGTTTTGTCGCAAGATCTGGATACCTTGCCGTATGCGATTTCGAGCGGTAGGATGATTGGTTCATTCCGACGATTCCACCGATACTCGAAGCGCCATGGCCACCGTCCCCGGTTCAGCGAGCGTTGCGACCCTTCCGGACCGCCCGGAGATCGAGATCCGTGCGGTCACGACGCCCGAGGAGTTTGCGGCCTGCGTCGACCTTCAGCGTCAGACGTGGGGCTACGGCTTCTCCGATGTCGTGCCTGTGAGCATGATGCAGATCACGGTCAAGATGGGCGGCATCTGCACAGGTGCATTCGGTTCCGACGGTGATCTCCTCGGCGTCGTCTTCGGGGTGACCGGGATTCGTGGCGGCGAACTGGCACACTGGTCCCACATGCTTGCCGTCCGGTCCGACGCGCGGAACATGGGGATCGGAAGACGGCTCAAACTGGCCCAGAAGGAGCAGTTGCTGGTCCACCGCGTGAACACCATGTACTGGACCTTCGACCCACTCGTTGCCCGTAACGCGCACCTCAACCTCAACCACCTGGGCGCCACGGTCGCCGAGTACGTGCCCGATATGTACGGGACGTCGGACAGCGATCTCCATCAGCTCGGGACCGACAGATTCATCGCCAGGTGGGATCTGCTCGACAGCCGCGGACCACGGGGCAGGACCGAACGAAAGGCGGGCGGGGACGGCTTCAGCGAATCCTGCCTCGTGATCGGAGTTCCCGGGGACAGCGACCGGGTGCCCGCGGACGCCGATGTCGTGGAAGTGCTGATCCCGAGCGACATCGAGTCGATCGAAGAGCACTCATTCGAGGAAGCCTTCAGGTGGCGCCTGTCGACCCGGCGCGCCTTCACCCGTCTGCTGGACGGCCCGTACGAGATAACCGGTTTCGTCTCCGGACGGGACCATGCCAGGTACATTGTCTCCCGGACCGCCAACCCCTGACCGCTCTCGTATCCTCTGGGGGGACTCCATGAACCGCATTCCGACCGTCGCGACCCCGCCGGGGCGCACCTCCGCTCGCGCGTTGCGAGCCGCGGCGCCTGTGCTGATCGCCGCCGCGCTGCTCGCGTCCCCATGGCCTGCCGGCGCCCAGCAGGCGCTCGATGTCCTTACTGCGCACGATGTCTTCGACCTGGAATTCGTGAGCGACCCGCAGGTGTCGCCCGACGGATCCCGGGTCGTCTTCGTGCGGCAGTGGTCCGACGCGCTGACCGACCGCAACTACTCGAACCTGTGGATCATGAACGGGGACGGCGGCGGATTGCGCCCGCTGACCTCGGGCAAGCAGAACGACAGCTGGCCGCGGTGGTCCCCTGACGGGACCCGCCTGCTCTACCTGTCGAACGCCCGGGGCGCCATGCAGGACACCCCGCCCCAGATCCACGTTCGCTGGATGGACACCGGACAGACGCAGAGGGTTACAGACCTGGTCGAAGGGCCGCGGGTGCCCGCATGGTCTCCGGACGGCGGTCACATCGCCTTCTCGTCCTTTGTGCCCTCGGCGGGAATGGCGCTCATTTCCATGCCCGATCCGCCCGAAGGCGCGGAGTGGGCCGAGCCGGCCCGGGTGATCCACGAGCTGGTCCACCGCTTCGACGGAGCGGGCGATCTGGAGCACGGCTTCACCCACGTGTTCGTGATGCCCTCTCAAGGGGGGACGCCGCGGCGGATCACCAGCGGCGACTTTCACCACGGCGGGTACGTGGGGCGCGCGGGCAGTGGCCGGCCGGTGTGGTCCGCCGACGGCCAATCGGTGCTGATCACGGCGAACCGTCACCCCGACTGGGAGCTGGAAAACCGCAACACGGAGGTCTACGAAGTCTCCCTCGATGGCGAGATCCGTGCCCTGACGGACCGCAAGGGACCCGACGGCGGCGTGGCTGTCTCTCCCGATGGCCGCTGGATCGCGTACGCCGGTTTCGACGACCGCTACCAGGGGTACCAGGTCACCGGGCTGATGATGGCCAACCGCGACGGATCGGACGCTCGGGCCGTGGCCGCCCACCTTGACCGGACCGTGGGGGGTCTGGCGTGGGCGCCGGACTCGGAGCGGCTGTACTTCTCGTACTCCGACCATGGCAACTCGAAGATCGCGTACGTGGAACCGGGCAGCGACGAGGTACACGTCGTGGCCGGGAACATGGGCGGGACGGGTTCGGCGTACGGCGGCGGAAGCTTCTCGGTCGGCCCCGGCGGAATGTTCGCCTACACGGTGTCGACCCCCTCGGTGCTGAGCGAAGTCGCGCTCGGGGGCGGCGGAGGGGACACGCGGGTCGTAACCGCGGTGAACGACGACGTCCTGGCGCACAAGACGCTCGGCGACGTCGAGGAAATCCGCTGGCCCTCCTCCCACGACGGACTCGAGATCCAGGGCTGGATCATCAAGCCGCCGGGTTTCGACGCCGGCCGTCGCTACCCGCTGGTGCTCGAGATCCACGGCGGACCCTTCGCGAACTACGGGGATCGATTCGACATCGAGAAGCAGGCGATGGCGTCGGCCGGGTATGTCGTGCTGTACACCAACCCGCGCGGCAGCACGTCGTACGGCGAGGAATTCGGCAACCTGATCCACCATTCCTACCCCGGCGACGACTTCTTCGACCTGGACGCGGGGGTGGACGCGGTGATCGACCTCGGGTACGTGGATCCGGACCAGCTCTACATCACGGGCGGAAGCGGCGGCGGAGTCCTTTCGTCCTGGTCGATCGGCAAGACCGACCGCTACAGGGCTGCGGCGGTTCTATACCCCGTGATCAACTGGTACAGCTTCGCGGTCAGTTCGGACATCCCGATCACCGTTGCAAAGTACTGGTTTCGGGCCATGCCCTGGGAGGATCCCGAGCACTACATGTCGCGCTCGTCGATCTCGCTGGTCGGCAATGTGACCACGCCGACGATGGTGATGACCGGTGTCGAGGACTATCGGACGCCGATGTCGGAGTCGGACCAGTACTTCCAGGCGCTCAAGCTGAAGGGCGTGGAGGCGGTGCTGGTGAAGGTGCCCGGCGAGCCGCACGGGATCCGGGTGCGACCGAGTCACTTCATGCAGAAGATCATGTACATCGTGGGGTGGTTCGATCGGTATCGGGAGCGGGTGTCCTAGTATATACTAGTTGGATCAACTAGTTTGCAAGAGCCAGAAGTGATTGGCCCGACAGCCGACGATGAGGGAGGAATGACGATGACCACGGTGGGCGCGTTCGAGGCGAAGACGCACCTGTCTTCGTTGTTGAACAGGGTAGCGGAGGGCGAGGAAGTACTGATCACGAGACGGGGGGTGCCTGTGGCCCGGCTGGTGCCGGCCGAAGAGGCCGACAGATCCGACGTAGCCGATGCGATTCGCGAGCTGCGCGCGCTGCGCAAGGGAGTCGTGCTCGGCGACGTGAACTGGAAGGATCTACGCGACGCGGGACGCCCGTGAGCGGATTCGTCCTGGACTGTTCGGTCGCCGCAAATTGGCTGTTCGATGACGAAGCGACACCCGAGACGGACGCGTTGCTGGACCAATTGAAGGAGGAAGGCGCCGTCGTTCCCGGCATCTGGCACCTGGAAATCGGCAATGTCCTGGTCCGGGCCGAGCGGCAAGAGCGAATCAGCGCAGCGAAAGTTGCAGCCTATCTTCATCTCTTGAGAAGGCTGGCGATCGCTACCGATACCGAGACCGATGAGCGTGCGCTGCGCGAAACACTGATGTTGGCGCGTGAGTGGACGTTGAGCACCTACGACGCGGCATACCTCGAATTGGCCATGCGGCGCGGGAAGCCCCTCGCTACACTCGACCGTGCTCTCATTCGGGCGGCCCGCTACGCCGCCGTGGAGATTCTGCCCCGAAAAGCGCACACGGTGCATGAGAGGTTCGAATGAAAAGAGAAGCTCGCTTGATCGTTCCGAAACCGGATGACGTGCCGGTCACCCCGGCGCTGCCGGGTTCGCCGGCCGCCTCGTCTCCGTTGTCCCGCCGGGCGGTGGTGAAGGCGGTCGCCGGAGCGGCCGGATTCGCACTGGGCGCGCCCTTTGTGAATCTGGGCCGCTTCGCGCTGCATGCCCGGGGTCCGGGTGGCTCACGTCGCGGACGGTTGGATTCCGCACCCGCCCAGGAGTACTCCGCACGCTGCATCGACCTGGTGACGGGCTCCCTTGTGATCGACATGCTGTCCCCGCTGGCCATCTCCCGGTCGGTGCAGGAGAGGTGGGGTCCGGGGTTGTGGGGCATGACGGAACGGGAGGAGCAGGACTTTCGCGACTCCGAGATCGATGTCTTCCATATCGGCGTGGGTATCGGGGGGCGGGACTTCGATGACCAGTACCACAACACGCTGATGTTCGTGTCGAGGTACAATTCGCTGATCGCCGAGCGGCCGGACCTCTTCGTGCGGGTGGACTCGGTGGAGGACCTGGCGAGCGTGCACGGTTCCGGGCGCGCCGGGATCCTGATCGGGACGCAGACTTCGTCGCATTTCCGCCGCCCAGACGACGTGAACGCCTTCCACGCCCTCGGGCAGCGCGTCTCCCAACTGACGTACAACTCGCGGAACCTCATCGGGAACGGCGCCACCGAGCGCATCGACGGGGGGATATCGGACTTCGGCGTGGCAATCGTGGAGCGGATGAACGAGGTGGGGATGGTGGTCGACGTGTCGCACTCGGGCGACCGGACCACCCTGGACGCCTGCGAGATCTCGTCGCGGCCCGTCCTTTTCACCCATTCGAACAGCCGGGTGCTGTCGGGTGGCCACCCCCGCACCAAGACCGACGAGGCCATACGGGCGATGGGTGCAACCGGCGGCGTGATGGGGATCACGGGCGTGCGCATGTTCGTGAAGGACAGGGAGCCGACGACGATCGAGGACTACATCGACCACTTCGACCATGTCCGCGACCTGATCGGCGTGGAGCACCTGGGAGTCGGGAGCGACATCGACCTGTGGGGCTACGACGACATGCCGGAAGACGAGTACGAAGCCCTCAAGAGCGGATACAAGGACTCGTATGCGTTCCGGGAGAAGATCGACATCGAGGGGGTGGACCACCCGAAGCGCATGTTCGACCTGGCCGAGGCGCTGATCCGGCGGGGGTACGCGGATGAGCACATCAGGGGGATTCTGGGCGGCAACTTCCAGCGGGTGCTGGGGGAGATATGGACGGTGTGAGCGGGCGATGGAATGGCTGGGCGGGGCCGATCCTGCGGCCGATTCACCCCCTCACGGGCCGTCGCCCGCGCGGTCCTGGCCAACAGCGGAAAGGAAGAATGTAAAGTGCGATTTACACGACGTAAGGTAAAGTTGACATTGCGGAAGCCCCGAAGGGCGCGGAGCGGCCCGGCTATCGCGGCCATCGCCGCCATCGTCGCCCCTGCCGCGATCGCCGCCCCTGCCGCGCCCGTGACCGCCCAGGCCGCCCCGGTCGCCCTGGTCGGGGCACGGATCCACACGGCGGCCGGGCCGGCCATCGAAGCCGGAACGATCGTCTTCCAGGACGGCGTGATCACGGCGCTCGGCGCGGACATCTCACCGCCCGGCGATGCCGACGTGGTCGACCTGAGCGGAATGGTCATCATGCCCGGCATGCTGGACAACCACTCCCACATCGGCGCCGATTCCCGCGACCTCAACGAGTTCCCGACCCGGTTCGGGCCGCAGCACCGCATCCGCGACGTGCTCTCGCCCGACGACGACTTCTGGAAGGGCGCGGTCAAGGGTGGCGTGACCACGGTCGTGACCGGCCCCGGGAGCGGCGAGGTGTCGAGCGGGCAAGCCATCGTCATCAAGACGTGGGGCGGGTCGATCGACGACCGTATCGTGAAGGAGCGCGGCGGGCTCAAGATCGCGATGGGACGGAAGCGCCCGGACCAGTCGCCGACGACCAGCATGGCGGTGACCGCGCTGCTGCGCGCGAAGTTCATCGAGGCGCAGGAGTACCAGGCGAAGCGGGACGCGTGGGAGGAGGGCGGCCGGGAAGGCCCGGCCCCACCGCGCGATCTGGGCATGGAAGCGCTGGTCCGCGTCCTGAACGGCGAGGATCGGATCCGTTCCCACGTCCACAGCGCGCACGACATCCTCTCGATCATCCGACTGTCGCAGGAGTTCGACTTCCACCTGACGATTCACCACTCCACCGAGGCCTACAAGGTCGCCGACGACATCGCCGCGGCCGGAATCGACGTGGTAGGGCTGCCGCTCTTCACGCGCGTGGCGCTGTCCGACGAGGTCATGGCGACGGGCACGGTGATGAACGAGAAGGGCGTGCGCTTCGCCTTCCACACGGATGACCCCGTGGTCGGGTCGAAGTGGCAGAGGGGCAACGCCGGGTTGGGCATCCGATACGGCATGACCGAGCAGGACGCGCTCGAAGCGGTGACGATCAACCCCGCCGCGATCGCGGGGGTGGAGGCCCGGGTAGGGAGCCTGGAGCCGGGCAAGGATGCCGACATCGTGGTGCTGAGCGGGACCTGGTACGAGGTGAGCAGCCTGGTGACGCGGGTGTATGTGGATGGGCAGCTGGCGTACGACCGGGAAGGAGAGGGGCCATGATCGGGGCGGCGAGGGGGGCCGTGCTCGGGGCGGTCGCGATCTGCGTCGCCGGGGCAGCGGTCCAGGCACAGACCGTGGCTCTCACCGGGGGGCTTGTTTTGCCCATCTCCTCGGGCCCCATCGAAGGGGGGACGGTGGTGATGGTCGACGGCAGGATCGCCGCAGTCGGCGCGGACGTTGCGATTCCCGCGGGTGCGGAGGTCGTGGACGTCACGGGGCGCGTGGTGCTGCCGGGGATCATCGACGCGATGAGCTACTACGGTGTCGCCGGCGAAGACATGAACGAAGTGCCGAACCCGCTTACGCCGGAGCTGCGGATCATCGAGGCGTTTGCTCCCTTCGGCACCTTCGGGTCGGGGGATGCGGGTGAGATTCGGGTGCGCGAGCTGCTCCAGGGGGGCGTCACGGCGATGTACGTCGGGCCGGGCGATGCAACCGTTCTGGGGGGACAGGGAGCGGTGGTGAAGACGGCCGGCGCTCGTTTCGGCGACCTGATCGTGCGTGAGCCCGCGGCCATCGACATCACGCTCGGCGGGCGTCCGGCATCGACCTATCGAGACATGTCACGGTCCCCTTCGACACGGATGGCGGTCGTGTCCCAGTTGCGGGAGCTGCTGGTGAGGGCCCGGGAGTGGGTGGAGAGCGGAGCCGGTCCCCAGGGCGGTGATGCGGGCGACGAAGGCGAGGCGGGTGCCGGCGGAGAGAACGCGGGCCCCCGCAATCTCGGCATGGAGGCAATGGCGCGGCTGCTCAGGGGTGAGGTACCGGCGCGCGTCCAGGCCAACGCGACACGCGACATCCGGGTGGCGATCGAGCTCGCCGAGGAGTTCGGCTTCGAATTGGTCATTGACGGTGGCGCGGGCGCGCATCAGATGAGGGACGAACTGGCCGACCGGGGGATCCCCGTTGTGCTGGGCCCGCTGTCCCATCCCTACATCTCCGGCGAGGAGATTCCGGACCCCGGCGACTACGGCGGGGTCGACGAGCGCAACGCGGTGTGGCTGAACGAGGCCGGGGTGCACATCTCGTTCGCGAGCTTCTCGCGGAGCTTCGGAACGTTCGGTGCGGGGGTTGCCGGTCAGTGGCTGCTGATCGACGCTTCGATCGCGCTTGGGCACGGGATGAACCGGGCCGATGTCCTGCGGGCGCTCACCCTGAGTCCTGCCGAGGTGCTCGGGGTGTCGGACCGGCTGGGGAGTCTGGAAGTGGGGAAGGACGCGGACGTGGTCGTCTTCGACGGCGACCCGCTGAGCATTCGCACCTGGGCGAGCCGCGTGTACGTGGGCGGACGTCTGGTGCATGAGAGACAGGATTGATATGAAGACGAAGTCGGGGCTTCCGGGATGTCCGGTTGGGACGAATGTGCGACCGCCGCGGGGATCGAGGGGGGTTGTGGTCGCCCTTCTTGCCCTGTTGGGCGCCTGCGGGGATGGAGATCCGGGCGCCGGGGACGGGATGTCCGCCGGTGGCCCGATGGACGTCGTCATCGAGAACGGGCGCGTGGTCGATGGCACGGGGGCGGCGTGGTTCTACGGCGATGTGGGCATCCGCGGGGACCGGATCGCGGCGGTCACGCGAGCGGGAGGGCTTGCCGACGAGGAGGCCGGGGTGCGGATCGACGCTTCCGGCAAGGTCGTCTCACCCGGCTTCATCGACATCCAGTCGCACGCCCGCGGGCCGCTGCTGACCGGCGACGGACGCCTCCTGGGGAAGATCACGCAGGGGATCACGACCGAGATCATGGGCGAGGGGTGGACGAATGCGCCTGCCAACGCCAACACGGATGCGGGTGCCGGACTGGTCGATCCCGAAGCGCAGGGCGAAAGGCTCGACTTCTCGGGACCGCGCGGCTTCGACCGGTGGCTGAACGCGATGGCGGAAAACGGGGGATCGCCCAACGTCGGCTCGTTCGTGGGTGCGACGACGGTGCGCGTCTACGCGATGGGCGAAGCGGCGGGCGCCGCGAACGAGGCCCAGCTCGACACCATGCAGGCCGTGACGAGGTGGGCGATGGAGGATGGCGCGTTCGGGGTGGCCAGCGCGCTGATCTATCCCCCGGGCAACTTCGCGTCGACGGACGAACTGGTGGAGGTGGTGGCCGCGAGCGCGCCGTATGGCGGTGTGTACATCACGCACATGCGCTCCGAGGCGGACCGGTACCTGGAAGCGATCGACGAGGCGATCGAGATCGGGGAGCGGGGGGGTGTGCCGGTGGAGATCTACCACCTGAAGGCGGCGGACGTGCGCAACTTCCACAAGGCGGAGCTGGCCATTGCGAAGATCGATTCGGCGCGTGCGGCCGGGGTGGACGTGCAGGCCAACATGTACCCCTATACCGCCGGCGGGACGGGGCTCTCGGCGCTGCTGCCGCCGTGGGCGTCGGAAGGCGGCGCGCTCCTCGACAACCTGACCGACCCGGAGACGCGGCGGCGCATTCACGACGAGGTTCTGGCGGACACCGCGCAGTGGGAGAACCTCGGGGTGTTGACCACGCCGGAGGGAGTCCTGATCACCTCGGTGGCCGAGACGGGACCGGACGGGGAGCCGAATGGCGCAGGGGGCTACGTGGGCATGCGCCTCGCCGAGGTCGCCGCCGGCATGGGTGTGGACTGGGTTGACGCGGCCATCGAGGTCATCCTGATGACGGGAGGCCAGGCCGGGATGGTCGTCTTCATGATGGACGAAGGGAACGTCGCGCTGCAGTTGCGGCAGCCGTGGATCAAGATCGGCACCGACGCTTCCGGCTTCGATCCGGACAGCGTGACCGGGATGGCGCACCCGCGATCGTACGGCACCTACCCGCGCATTCTGGGCAAGTACGTGCGCGACGAGGGGGTCATCACGCTGGAGGACGCGGTGCGCAAGATGTCCTCTGCCGTCGCGACCCGGCTGTCGATCCACGACCGTGGCGTGCTCAGGCCCGGGATGTACGCGGACGTGGTCGTCTTCGATGCGGCGACGGTCGCGGACAGGGCGACCTTCGAGGATCCGCACCAGCTTTCGGTCGGCGTCGAGGAGGTGTTCGTGAACGGGGTGCGGGTGCTGAGCGGGGGGGAGCACACGGGGGCGAAGCCGGGGCGGATCGTGCGGGGGCCGGGGTACAGGCCGTCCTGATGCGCGTAGGGGTCGTGGGTGGCGGGGTCATCGGCCTTTCCACCGCCTGGTACCTGAAGAAGATGGGCGCGGACCCCGTCGTCGTGGAGTCCGGGACCCTGGGCGCAGGCTGCTCCAGGGGCAACGCGGGATGGGTCTGCCCGTCGATATCGAGCCCGCTGCCCGCGCCCGGGCTCACATGGAAGTCCCTCAGCTGGATGCTGCGGCCGGACAGCCCGCTGTACATCAGGCCTTCGGCGTTGCCAAGGCTGGCCCCGTGGCTGATGCGGTTCCGTTCTTTCTGCAACCACGCCGATCAGAAGCGTGGGATCGCTGCCATCGCGGCGCTCAACCGGTTCACGATGGAGCGCTATGACGAGTTGGCCGCGGAAGGTGTGGACTTCGAGTGCCACGAGGCGGGGGTGCTGATGGTGTTCCGCGACTCCGACAAGGCGGCCGCGGCGCAGAAGGAGGTCAAGCTGGTGACGGCGGCCGGCGCGACGAACTGCACCGATTTGACCGAGTCCGAGGTGTATGAGCGCGAGCCCATGCTCCGCCCGGGCTTCAGGTTCGGACTCTTCGTGGGCGCGGACCGCCATGTGCGGCCTGATTCGCTGACCGCGGGACTGGGGGCGGCGCTGCGCGCGAGTGCGGTGGAGGTGCACGAAGAGACGATGGCGACGGGGTTCAGGAGCGAGCGCGGGCGTGTCAGGGCCATCGTCACCTCGAAGGAGGAGGTGGCGGTCGATGCCGTGGTGCTGGCGGCGGGTGCGCATACCGGTTCCCTGACCCGCATGCTGGGGTGGCCAATTCCGCTGACCGCCGGAAAAGGGTACTCGGTCACCATCGATCAGCCCCGGAACCAGCTGCGCCAACCGCTCTACCTGGGCGGCGCCAAGATCGGCATGACTCCCTTCAAGGGTGCACTGCGCTTCTCGGGAACGATGGAGCTGTCGGGGATCAACCGCCGCATGGACACGGCGCGGGTCCGGTCGCTGCGACGCATCGTGAGCCGCGAGGTGGACATACCCGAGGCGAAGGAGGGAGGCCGCGCCTGGGTGGGGATGCGCCCGGTCGTGCCGGACTCGCTTCCCGTGATGGGGAAGCTGCCGTCGCACGAGAACGTGTACGTCAACACCGGCCACCAGATGCTGGGCATCACGCTGGGTCCGAGCAGCGGGTGGGCGCTCGCCGGGCTGATGCTGGAGGGGAAGCCGGGCGTGGGGTTGGGGGCATTCTCGGCAGGGCGGTTCTAGGACATGGGACACCCCGGACGGATGGAATCGGGAACGCCTGACCCGGGCGCTCGTGGGAGAGCGGAAGGGCTGGCCACCCGCATCAAGTCCCTGATTCGTGCCGTCCCCGATTTCCCCATACCGGGGATCAGGTTTCGCGATGTGATGGGTCTGGTGGAAGACGCCGACGGATTCCGCGCGGCGACCGTGGCGCTGGCCCGCCGGTTCCGGGAGGCGATGCCCGAGGTGGTCGTCGGCATCGAGGCGCGCGGATTCATCTTCGGCGTCCCGGTGGCCCAGGAGCTGGGTGTGGGCTTCGTTCCCGTGAGGAAGGCGGGGAAGCTGCCGGGTGAGGTGCGGGGCGTGGACTATGACCTGGAGTATGGGACTGCCCGTGTGGAGATGCAGGTGGTTGCCCCGATCGGTGCCGGAACGCGGGTGCTTCTGATCGACGACCTGGTGGCGACCGGGGGCAGCGCTGCCGCGGCGATCGAGCTGATCCGGGGGATGGGAGGGGAGGTCGTGGGTGCGGGGTTCGTCGTGGACCTGCCGGAGTTGCCGGGGGCCTCGCGGCTGCGGGGGCTCGGGGTCGAAGTGTTCGCGTTGTGCGGGTTCAGTGCCGCTGACCCGTGATTCAGGAAGGGAGCCGCTTGTCGGGACTGCGGAACAGGCACACGCATGTTCTGATCGGCCTGATCAATGAAAAAACCGCCCCCGCCCCACGAACGACTTCCGGGGATGACCACTCCCGGCCACGCTGGCGCTCCCATTCGGTACTTCCGCACGAGGCACGTTACCCCCCGGCACGTCCCCCCTGGCCGCCCTTCCACTCGCCCCCCGCCCCAGCTCATCCAGCCAGTCATTGAACGAGTCCACCCGCTCCGCGATCACATGGATCACGCCGTCCACCTTTTGCACCTTGCCGCGGCAGACCATCAGCCGGGCGGTCAGGGTTTCACGGCGCTGGTTCTCGTACACGGACGGGAAGACGACCAGGTTGGCCGTCCCGGTCTCGTCCTCCAATGTCACGAACATCACGATTCCCTTCCCGGGGCGTTGCCGCGTGAGCACGATCCCTGCGACGACGGCCCGGTCCCCGTCGGACATCCCCTCCAGCGCCTGCGCGGGCAGGATCCCCTTTTCGTCAAGGCGGCGGCGCAGCAGCGCGACGGGATGGTGCTTGAGCGACAGCCCCGTAGTCCGGTAGTCGGCTGCGACCTGCTCCCCCGGGGTCATCAAGGGCAGTGCGGGTTCGGGACGGACGGCCTGACTGCGACCGGCTGAATCGAAGAGTGGAAGCGGCCCGGCCTCGCCCATCGCCCTGATCGCCCAGGCGGCCTGGCGGCGATCGAGCCCCATCGATGTGAAGGCGTCGGCCCGGGCCAGGCGCGACAGGACGGACGGCGGAATGCCGGCCCGCTGCCACAGCTCCTGCGGCGTTCGGTAGCCGTCCTCCCGGCCCACCGTCACGCGGTCGGCGTCCTCCTCCTTCAGCCCCCGGATCCGGCGGAGGCCGAGGCGCATGGCAAGGGGGCCGCCTCCCGCCCCTTCCAGCGTGCAGTCCCAGTCCGAGTGATTCACGTCGGCGGGACGCACCTCGACCCCATGATCGCGAGCGTCCCGCACGATCTGCGCGGGCGCGTAGAAGCCCATCGGCTGGCTGTTCAGGAGTGCGCACGCGAAGACCGCCGGGTAGTGGCACTTCAGCCACGACGAGACGTAGGCGAGATGCGCGAAGCTGGCCGCGTGGCTCTCGGGGAAGCCGTATTCGCCGAAGCCCTCGATCTGGCGGAAGCAGCGCTCGGCGAAGTCGCGTTCGTAGCCGCGGCCGGTCATCCCGGTGATGAACTTGTCCTGAAAGCTGTGGATCGTGCCCGGGTTGCGGAAGCTGGCCATGGCCCGGCGCAGCTGGTCGGCCTCGGCAGGGGTGAAGCCCGCCGCGACGATGGCGATCCGCATGACCTGTTCCTGGAAGAGGGGCACGCCCAGGGTCTTTTCGAGCACCTGGCGCAGCTCTTCCGACGGATAGTCCACCGGCTCGCGTCCCTGCCGCCGGCGCAGGTACGGGTGGACCATGTCGCCCTGGATCGGTCCCGGGCGCACGATCGCCACCTCGATCACGAGGTCGTAGAAGGTCGCCGGCTTCAGCCTTGGCAACATGGCCATCTGGGCGCGGCTCTCGATCTGGAAGACGCCGACGGTGTCGGCGCGCTGGATCATTTCGTAGACGGCCGGATCTTCGCGCTGCACGTTCTCGAGCGTGTGGCGAACGCCGTGATGCTTCTCGATCAGGCCGAAGGCGCGGCGGATGCACGACAGCATCCCCAGCCCCAGCACGTCCACCTTGATCAGCCCCAGCACCTCGAGGTCGTCCTTGTTCCACTCGATCACAGTGCGGTCTTCCATGGCGGCGTTCTCGATCGGTACGATTTCGCACAGCGGCCCCCGTGAAATCACGAAGCCGCCGGTGTGCTGCGACAGGTGCCGCGGGAACCCGTACAGCTCCCGGGCCAGCTCCAGGGTGAGCGCGAGGCGCCGGTCTTCCGGGTCGAACCCCTCTTCGCGGGCCCGATCTTCGCCCACGGGCTTCGACCACCACGAGACCACGGACAGCAGCCGCCCGATCACGTCCTCGCTCAGCCCCATGGCCTTGCCGACGTCACGGACCGCGCTCTTCACGCGGTAGCTGATGACCGTCGCGGTCAGCCCGGCCCGGTCGCGGCCGTACTTGGCATAGATGTACTGGATGACCTCTTCGCGGCGCTCGTGCTCGAAGTCGACGTCGATGTCGGGGACCTCGTCGCGCTCGGCGGAGATGAAGCGTTCGAAGAGCAGGTCGACCTGGTCGGGGTCGACCGACGTGATGCCAAGGCAGAAGCACACGGCGGAGTTTGCGGCCGAGCCACGCCCCTGACAGAGGATGTCCATGTCGCGCGCGGTGCGAACGATGTCCTCGACGGTCAGGAAGTAGGGCGCGTAGTCCAGCTGGCCGATCAGGGCCAGCTCGTGTTCAATGGTCGTGCGCACCCTGGGTGGAATGCCTCCCGGGTAGCGCTCGGCCGCGCCCGCCCAGGTAAGCGATTCCAGCGTCTCCTGGGGCGTGCGGCCGTCGCCGGAGACCTCGTCCGGGTACTCGTAGCGGAGTTCGCCGAGCGAGAAACGGCAGCCTTCGGCGATCTCCACGGTGTTGGCCAGCGCCGAAGGGTGGTCGCGGAAGAGGCGGGCGAGTTCGGCGGGGGGCTTGAGGTGGCGTTCGGCGTTGGCCTCGAGGTGCCAGCCTGCGGTGTCGATCGTGCAGTGTTCGCGAATGCAGGTCAGGACATCGTGGAGCCGGCGCCGCGCAGGGTCGTGCTGGTGGACGTCGCCGGTGGCGACGAGGGGCACGCCGTGCGACTCGGACAGGGACGCAAGGCTGTCCAGGCGGCGGTCGTCGTCGCCGCGGTGGTAGTGGGTGGCGGCCAGGTAGAGCGGGGCGTCGAGGTGGTCGCGGTACCAGGCGAGGTGGTCGGCGAAGTCGTCGCCGGGTGAGGTGGGGGGGACGGCGATGAAGATGTGGCCGTGGGGGTCGGCGGCCGTGGCCACGTCTTCCCGCGAAAGCATGCACTCGCCCTTGGGCGCGCGCCGGCGACCCGTGGTGATCAGGCGGGCGAGTGCGCCGTAGCCGTGCCGGGTGGTGGGGAGGCAGAGAAGGCTCGGGCCGTCGCTGAGGTCGAGGCGGGCGCCGGGGATGAAGTGCAGACCCGCACGCCGGGCGACCTCGTAGCCGCGCACGACTCCGGCCAGCGTGTTGCGGTCGGTCAGTGCGAGCGCCCGGTAGCCCAGTTCGCTGGCCCGTTCGACCATTTCCCCGGGGTGGGAAGCGCCACGCAGGAACGAGAAGTTGCTGGTGACCTGGAGTTCGGCGTAGGGGGGAGGGGACATGGCCCCTGAACGATAACCGAATATTTACCGAACATCAAGAAAACGCGCGCGGCCGTGATGCGCGCCAGGGAGCAGGCGTGTTCCGCGCTCCGGTCACGCAGTAGTTTCCCTCCACGTTGTCCGGACCTGATAGACCCGCAAGGAGTACACCAAATGACCGACAAGGCAAAAGCAGGGAAGTTGACGACCGTGGTATCGATCGTGCTGGCATTGCTCTTCCTGTTCCAGGGCGTGACCAAGCTGGGCGGGATGATGGTCGAGCAGTTTGGCGCGTGGGGCTATCCTGCCTGGTTCCAGTACCTGATCGGCGTGGCCGAAACGGCTGGCGGCGTCGGGCTTCTGGTGAAAAAGACGCGCTCCCATGCAGCCGCAGCCATGTTCGTCGTCATGCTCGGCGCGATCTTCACGCTGTTGCGGGCGGGCCAGATGGGACAGGTCGCGGTGCCGATCATCGTCCTCCTGCTGGCGGCGTTCGTGGCACGCAATTCGCGATAGCGCGGCCACGGCTGCTGGCACGGGCGCCGTAGGGGTCGGTTGGTCGTCTCCCTCTCCCTTATCCGAAAACACCGTGCAGGAACCAGCGAGGGGTCTCGTCCTTCTCGCCGCGGCGCGGGTTTGCCGTCCCGGGACCCCGCGCACCCACCCTGAACAGCCAGTAGCGACAACCCTCCTCGTCTTCGGCCAGGTAGTAGTCACGGGCCGGAGCGTCTTCCCGCCACCACTCGCACTCCAGCCGCTCGGGCCCGCGGGCGGCGACCACCCGGTGCAACCGTCCGCGACGGCGGAAGTGGGAGAGCACGGCGTCTGAGCCGGCCGGGACGCCGGAACCCCTGACCTCGACCGGCTCGGGCGGAGACAACAGACGCAACGGTCGTTCCCGGCCCTGCGGCCAGGCAGCGACGGGCGTCAGCGCGGCCGCCGCCAGATCTCCAATGCCTCCCACCGCCCGTTCCGGAAGCCAACTCTCTTGCGGCAGCGGACGCCCGATCCGGCCGAAGCCGAGGCGGTTCCCCAGCCGGTCGAGCAGGCCGGCCAGCTCCTCGTCGTCACCGGGGTGGCCGTTCTGTCCGGCAGCGGGGTCCCAGTCGGTCTGCACCTCGTCGATGGTCTCGACCACGTCGCTGGCCAGCACGATCTCGTCGATCCCGAAGCCGGGCTCGACCTGGTTCAGCTTTTCGGAGAAGAGCCCCATGAGCGGCTTCTTGCGGCGCAGGGGACGGCTGGTACCGATCATGACCGTGCCCGTTCCGCCATCGGCGCGGCGGCATACAAGGCGCAGCCGCCGGGCTCCTTCACCCGCCCGGCTCAGGTTCAGACACAGGTCGTCCAGGAGTCCGTCCACCGCCGCGTGAATGTCCTCGGCGGCCGAAATCGGCTCGGCAAAGGCGCGATGGGCTTCCCGCAGCAGGCGGGGCCGCAACGGCGTGAGCGGCTCTTCGCGGAGACCGAGGGCCTGTTCCAGCCGCCGAACCGGCTCCGGGCCGAAGCGTTCGGTCAATTTGCCAGATTCCATGACAGATAGTGTGCAGATTCTGTCCAACCCGAAGGAAACAAGCCCGTCCGCGACATCGGCGCTCAGGCGCAGAGCCGCCACGGGCAACTCGGCCAGCGCTTCTTCCAGTCCGGGCGGCCCGACGCCTTCCGGAGCCATCGCGGGATCGTCCGCGCCATAGTGGGCCAGGGCCCACGCCGCGCCGGGAGTGTCGGCCAGCGCCAGCCGTACGGTCAGCCCGAAGCCTTCCAGCGCACCCCGCAGCGATGCCATCAGCGCTTCCTCGCCGCCGAAGAGACGTGCACAGCCGCCGATGTCGAGGAAAAGCGTGTCGACCCCGTCGGGCATGACACGCGGGGTGAAACGGTCCGCCCACCGGGCCAGCCGTTCAAGGGCGCGGGCGTCGCCGGCAGGATCGGCGGAGTGGACGACCACCCCGGGCACGATGGCGCGCCCGTCGGCCAGGGGCATGCCGACAACGAGGCCCGTACGGGTGGCGCGGGGGTTGGCCGCGGTGATGACCTGACGGTTCCGGCTCTCGCCAGCGGTGACGAAGGGCTGGTTGCGTGCCTCGGGACAGTGCTGCGCCAGCCTTTCGGTTGCCCACCACGGAAACCATGCAGCGAGGATGCGGCGGGGGATGCTCGGGCCCGGTCGGGCCGGCGTCCCCGATAGCGCGGATATGGTGTGTCGTTCATGATACATGGCCACCTCCTTCCTGCCAGAGACACGCCAGTGCCCAGCCCCAGTCGGGGCGTTCGCCCCGCCATCGCGTCATTCCGGTGTGGGCACCGATGCCTGGATGGCCGTGCCAGCGGGCGAGTCCGAAGTCCTGCGGCGAGCGTGCCGAGGCGTCCGCCGGCAGGGATCCCGACCGGTCCGCCGGCAGGGATGCCGACAGGTCCGCCGCTGATCCGGCAGAGGCGCCCTGGGGCAGCAGGCCGCCAATGTCCGGGGGCGCGGGCACCACGGGCACGGGAACACCCAGGGGGTTGAAGAAGCGCGGGACTCCCCGCGCGTCCATCTCGACCCGCCAGCCCCCCTCGTGGACCGCGCGGTGGTGGAAGGGGCACAGCAGCACCAGGTTGTTCATTGCGGTCTCTCCGCCGTGGGCCCAGTGGGTGATGTGATGGGCGTGGGTGCGCAGTCGTGATCCGCATCCGGGGAAGCGGCACCCTCCGTCGCGGGCGTCGAGGGCCTTGCGCAGCCGCCACCCCACGCTCCTTTGCCGGCGCCCGACGTCGAGAACGGAGCCGTCAGCACCCCGCGTGATGCGCACGACCTCTGCGTCGCAGGCGAGCCGCGAAGACGTTTCAGCTGAAACGTTCGAGCCGTCTTCGGTGACCAGAGAGGTGGCCGGCGCTGCTGCTCCCTGCTTGTCGCCTTCGAGCGAGTGCACCACAAGTTGCACCCGGGGCTGGACGCGCTCTTCGAGCCACAGCCCCAGGGCGTCGGCCCGACGCTGCGCCGCCGTGGTCCGGTCCTCGGTCCCGGCGGCGCGCTCGGCGCGGTAGAGCTTGTCTTCGGCCACTTCGAGCGCCTTGAGCAGCAGGCTCCCCACCTCGGGGCTGAGCCGGCCCCGTACTTCGTAGCTGCCGTCGTCGGCGAGGTGCAGCGACAGGCCCCGGCGCTCGGCGCGGGCGGCCTGACAGGCGTCGCCCCGGTCCAGACGCCGCCACTCCCTGACCAGGCGCTCGACGTGGGCGGTGGTGCCGTGGCGGGCGAAGGTGAGGAGTTCGGCCTCGCTGTCGGCGCTCGCGACCCGGGTCAGCGCCCGCACCTTCGAGTAGGAGATCTCGCCCTTCGCGAGCGCTCCCGAGATGAGGGGCAGCGACGGCAGACAGCGGGCTACACGGACCTTCTCGCGCGCGGGCCCGAG
>Ga0209543_1000239_pt1 | contig 78082 bp, 58 predicted proteins | sample MesohylFT_FD_187296 | JGI IMG/M metagenome (GOLD analysis project Ga0209543, IMG submission 187296) | Host-associated microbial community of the marine sponge Aplysina aerophoba from Gulf of Piran - sponge mesohyl, lysed by freeze-thaw... | ecosystem: Host-associated > Porifera > Sponge >...
ATACCGGCCGCGGCCTCGGCCGCGACGTGCGCGATGAGGGCAATGGCCTCGACCGCGGCGGCACCGGCACCAGCGAGATCGCCGTGCGCAACCAGTTCCGCGCCTGGGCCGACTACATGACCGACGCCGGCGCCGCCAATACCGGCGCAACCGGTGCCGACGCCGCCGGCATGGCCGTGGCGGCGGAATGAACGACGGCGCGGTTCCCGCCGCAGCCCTGGACCGGGCGGCGGTCGAGGCCTTCCTGATCCGCGAGGCCGACCTGATCGACCGGCGCGAGTTCGAGGCCTGGCTGGCGCTCTACACCGACGACTGCCGCTATTGGGTGCCGCTGGAGGAAGGCCAGGCCGATCCGCAGCACACGGTCTCGCTGATTTACGACGACCGGAAACTGCTCGAAACCCGGGTGCGCCGGCTCGGCCATCCGCGCGCCCACGCCCAGGCGCCGCCGTCGCGCACCCTGCACACGATCGCCAACGTCGCGGTCGATCCGGAACCGGCGGACGGTCAAATCGTCGTGCGCTCCAACCAGATCGTCGCCGAATTCCGGCAGCACCGCACGCGCCTGTTCGCCGGGCGCTGTACGCACCGTCTGGAGCCGGCGGCGGACGACTACCGGATCGCCTTCAAGCGCATCGACCTGATCGATTCCGAAGGCGAGAACCGCGGCATCCCGATCATTCTGTAGGCTGCACCCGCCATGCCCCTTCCCGAAAAGCCCAACATCGTCCTCATCGTCACGGACCAGCATCGCGCGGATCACCTGGGCTGCTACGGCAACGGGATCGTCAGGACGCCGCATATCGACAGCATCGCCGCCCGGGGCCTGGCGTTCGACCGCTTCTATGTCGCCAGCCCGATCTGCATGCCGAACCGCGCGACCATCATGACCGGCAGGATGCCGAGCGCCCACGGCGTGCCGACCAACGGCCTGCCCCTGCCGCTCGAATCCGTCACCTTCGTGGACCTGCTGCGCGACGCGGGCTACCGCACGGCCCTGGTCGGCAAGTGCCATCTCCAGAACATGACTCCGATCCCGGTCGAGGACTGGAATTACCCGGCGCCGCCGCCCGGCCGCAAGCCGCCGCCGGAACTGGCCGAATCGTACCGGCGCGCGGTCGACGGGCCGGGCTACGAGGTCGAGCGGACCGAACTTTTCATCGCAGACCCGGACCGCGTCGTGGAGACGCCCTACTACGGCTTCGACGACCTTCGCCTGGTCACCCGGCACGGCGACGCCACCCAGGGCCACTACACCCGCTGGCTGTTGCAGCGGACCAACGATCCGGACGCGCTGCGCGGGCGGGCCAACGCGCTCGATCCCGCCGGCATCACCGCTCCCCAGGCCTGGCGCACCCGGATGCCGGAGGACCTCTATTCGACGAGCTATATCCGGGATGCGGCGAGCGACCTGCTGACGGAATACGCCCGAACGCCGGACCGGCCCTTCTTCATGCAGTTCTCGTTTCCCGATCCGCACCACCCCTTCACGCCGCCGGGCCGCTATTGGGACATGTACGATCCCGACGAAATCCCGGTTCCGGACTCCCTCGGCCTCGATCATGTCGATCCATCGGCGCTGTGGCAGAAATTCCACCGCGACCTGGCGGACGGCGCCGCCAAGCGCGAGCATGTCCATCCCTATGCCCTTTCGGCGCGCGAGGCGCAGGAATCGATCGCGCTGACCTACGGCATGATAACGATGATCGACGACGCCATCGGCGCGTTCCTCTCCCGGCTCGACGAACTCGGGCTGTCGAAAAACACCGTGCTGATCTTCACGTCGGACCATGGCGACATGATGGGCGATCACGGCCTGATGCTGAAACACGGCTTCGCCTATGAGAGCCTGATCCGCGTGCCGTTCATCTGGAGCGAGCCGGACGGCAGCGCGGCGGGCGGCGCCGGCGGGCGGAGCGACCTGCTGTCGGGCTCGATCGATATCGGCGCAACGATCCTCGGCCGGATCGGCCTGGCGCCGCCCAACGGCAGCCGCGGCTTCGACCTCATGGCGGCGGACGCCGCCAGCGCGCCGGTGCGCGACGCCCTCCTGGTCGAGGAGGACGACCTGCCGGTCAACTCGAACGTCGACCGCTACCTGCGCCTGCGCACGCTGGTGACGGGACGCTGGCGGCTGACCTTCTGGGAGGGAGACCCGCTGGGCGAACTGTTCGACCGCGAGGAGGATCCGCTCGAAGTGCGCAACCTGTGGAACGACCCGGCGGCGCAGGGCATCAAGGCCGAACTCCTCGAACGCATGCTGCGCGAAACCCTGCGCCACCAGGACATGGGCCCGAAGGCGGCCTGGTGCGCGTGAGGGGCGGGAGCGACCCGACTTTGCCAATCTTGACAGAGAGCGCTCTGCTGAAGGGCTGAGCCGCAAGTGGAATCCCCCTCCCCCAAGGGATTCCTCTGCGAAACGGATTCACGCCGCAAAGGATATCCTTCCCCCGCTTCAGCGGGGGAAGTCCCGGAGCGAAGCGGAGGGGAAGGGGGTGTTCCGGGCCGCCGGAGGAGTCGCCTTGCCGCGAAGCGCGCCCCGCAATGGAAACTGGCGACGCGTCACCCCCACCTGACCTCCCCCTCTGAAGAGGGGGAGGAATGGCGGCGCGGATGCGCTGCCGCCTACCCGCCCCGCGTCTCCTCGATCTGGCGCAGGATTGCGCTGCTCAGCGGGCTGCGCCGGTCCATGTAGCCTTCGAGCACGGTGAAATGGTTGAGGCCGGGCAGGTCGAGATAGGCGCCCTTTAGGCCCGCGCGGGTCCAGGCGGCGAGGAAATCCTGCGACTGGCGGTGGAACTCCGCCGATTCGCCGCCGCCCAGGGTGACGATCAGCGGCCCCGCCGCCGCCGGGATGTGCCGGATCGGGCTGTTGCGCTCGATCTCCCCGGCGTCGAGCTTCAGCTTCGGCTGGAGCCAGCTGTGCTCGAAGGGCGCGAGATCGAACAGGCCGGAGATGGCGCAGCCGCTCTTCACGACATCCCGCGGCAGGCCCCAGGCGCCGGCCCAGTCGGTCGCCATCAGCATGGCGGTGAGATGTCCGCCGGCGGAATGGCCGGAGACCGAGATCCGATCGGGATCGCAGTTGAGGCGGCGCGCGTTCCCGTAGAGCCATTTCACGGCGGCCCGGTTCTGGCGCACGATCTCGGTCATCGTCACGTTCGGGCACAGGTCGTAGTTCAGGACGGCGACGGCGACTCCGGCCTCGGCCAGCCCCTCGGCAACGAAGCTGAATTCCTTGCTGCTCAGCGAATGCCAGTAGCCGCCATGGATGAACAGGTGCAGCGGCGCGTCCGGCGCCCGGGCCGGATAGAGGTCGAGATGCTCGGCCGCGGTCGGGCCGTAGGCGATATCGAGTTCGGGCTTGAGCTTGCGCCGCACCCGCTCGCTGTTCGACAGGAAGAATTCGACGTAAATGCCGAAATTCTCGACCGAGGCCTCGACATCGTATTGCGCGTCGATCTCCGCCTGCGTGCGGAAATTGCGGTACAGGACGCCGTTCCCGGCCGCCGCTGCCGGCGCCGCCGCGACGGAAGCGCGGCGCGGCGCAGTCGCCACCGCCGTGTGCGCCGGAGCGGCCGGTTTCGGCGCCGGGGCGGCGCGCCCGGCCGACGCCGTTGCCGGGACATCCGGCGCATCGGCGCTGACCGTCAGCCGGCGCTTGGCCTCGACGGGGATGCCGCGCGCCCGGCCGCGGCGCGCCAGCCGCTCGTCGAGCGCCAGTTCGACCACCGCGGCGCCGCTGCCCCAGACCGGCCCGTAGGCATGGACGTAGGCGCCGCACCATTGCGCGCCCATCCCGCCGAGCAGCCATTCCAGATGCTTCATGCCCATATCGCCCCGGGCGTTCTCGGCATAGTCCGGCAGCAGGGCGCGAAGCTGCGCGGCGTCGCCGGCGATCAGCGCATCGAGCAGGCGGCGGTTCCAGTGGTCGTCGGCGTCGCCGGCGAAGCTGTCCTCGGCCGGGTCGATCTCGCGCCGGTGGACCGCGCCGGAGAGACCGCCGACGCCGATCAGCGCCACCCGCTTGTTCTGGTCGGCCGCGCATTGCACGGCGAGCGCCGCCAGCCGTCCGGTCAGCGCGCCGTCGTGATAGAGATTGTTGGACGCCACGGCGAGCGGCCAGCGCGACTCCGGGTTGAGCAGGTTGGCCGCCACGATCGTGCCGGTGTCGATGGGAAACCGGTCGTAGTTCACCGGCTTCGAGCGCACGCCGACATCGTCCGACTGGTCGATGCAGGCCTGGGCCAGTTCGGCGTCGATATCGAAATCGTAGGCCAGGTCGCCGAAGGCATGCCAGTTCTCGTCGACATGGATTCCGCGCACCCGCGGCCTGGTCTGCCAGAGCTGGTCGAGCACTGCGACCCACTGGGTCGAATAGACCAGCAGCACGTCCGGCCGCGCTTTTTCCAGCGAACGCGCCGCGGCTTCGCAACCCTCGAACAGGGCCTTCCAGCCTGGCGCTTCCGGCCGCAGCAAAGGCAGCGGCGTGCCGGGCACCAGGTAGGCGGCGACCACGGTATTGCCGTTGCGGCCCCGGCGCCGGCGGCCGAGCCGGCCGATCAGGTCGGCCAGGGCCGTCGCCTCGAACAGGTCGCGCCAGGCCGAGCGGGCGTCGCGCGAGCGGCGCAGCACATCGACCGCGCCGATCACGCCGCGCGGCAGCACCAGGATCACGGCGACCGAGGCCAGCCCGAGAATCAGCAACGGCTGATCGAGCCAGCCCGAAAGCAGCCGGTCGATGACCACGAAGATCAGCGCGCCGACGATCGGGCCGGACAGGCTGCCCATGCCGCCGGCGACCACGACGAAGACGAAATAGGCCGACCAGAACACGGTGAAGGCCGACGGCGGCGTGAGCGAGACCGCCTCGATAAAATAGAGGCTGGCGGCCAGCCCGGTGAGCCCGCCGGACAGGACGAAGGCGAGCAGCTTGACCTTGGCGACATCGACGCCGACGGTCCCGGCCGCCTCGGGGTCGTCGCGCACGGCGGTCAGCGCCAGGCCGATCCGGCTGTTCAGCAGGGCGCGGATGATCCAGGTGGCGAAGACCAGCAGGATCAGGCCGACATAGTACATTTCCTCCAGCGTGACCGAGGACGGTATGCGCATGCCGCCGCCGGCGCCGACCAGCTTCCATTCGTTGAAGACGGTGCCGACCGCCGCCGCGATCAGCCAGGTCGCCACGGCGAAATAAGCGCCTTCCAGGGTGAGCAACGGCATGGCGCCGAGGAAGATGATCAGCAGGATCATCACCCGGCGGACATAGGGATCGCCGAACACGTCCCACCACGGATCGTAGAAGACCAGGATCTCGTAGCCGATCCAGACGGCGACCCCGATCGCGACCGGTTTGAGCACCGCCGGGCCGATCAGGCTGGCGCGGACCGGGATCGCCAGCAGATAGGCGAAAGCGGCCGAGACCAACCCGGCGATCGGCAGCGCGACCCAGACATGGACGCCGCCGTAATAGACCAGGATGCCCATGGTGAAGCCGGCGATGCCGACATAGACCTGGTTGCCGAAGGACAGCAAACCGCAATAGCCGGCCAGCAGGTTCCAGGCATGGCCGAACACGGCGAAAACGAACAGGGTCAGCAGGAGCTGGGTGACGTAGCTGTTGGCGCCGAGCACCGGCGGCAGGAGGATCAGGACGACGAGGCCGATGCCGACCAGCGCCTTGGCGCGCCAGCCGGTGAGCCACCGGTCGAGGAAGCCGCCGAGCATCGCCCGCCTGCCTGCCGGCTACCGGCGCCGGGCGAACAGGCCCTGGGGCCTGACCGCGAGGACGAACAGGATCAGGATATAGCCTGCGACGAGCTGGGCCGACGGGCCGAAATAGGTCCCGGCCAGCACCTGGGTGATGCCGAGCAGGACGCCGCCGACCAGGCTGCCGACGATCGAGCCGAGGCCGCCGACGATCACGACGCCGAAGGCGACCAGCAGGAAGACCGGCCCGTCGAACGGCTGGAAGGTGCGCGACATGCCGACCATGACCCCGGCGACTCCGGCGATGGCGATGGCGATGCCGCTGGCGAGCGCGTTGATCTTCGGCGTCGCGATGCCCATCAGGGGCGCGATCTCGGCGTCGTCGGCCGAGGCCCGGATTGCGCGGCCGGCGTGGGTCCGCCGCAGGAACAGGTGCAGGGCGACCAGGATCGCCACGGCGATGACGAAAAAGATCAGCCGCAGGGTCGACAGGTTCAGATCCTCGGTCAGGCGCACCGCGGAATAGGAGAGCGCGTTGCGGATGATCCGGGCGTCCGACGCGAAGCCGCCGAGCAGCGCGTGGGCGATCACGATCGACAGGCCGAAGGTGACCAGGATCGGCGACATCAGGCCGAAGCCGGCCGACATGCCCTTGCGCTCCATCGACTGGACCGAGATCGCATTGAGCAGGAAGCGCTGCAGCGCATAGCCGACGCCGAACATCACCGGGATGACCAGCGCCAGCGTGATGAAGGGCGAGATCGGCACGAACTGAAGCACCAGCACGGCCAGGTAGGCGGCGAGGACCAGCATGTCGCCATGGGCCAGGTTGACCAGGCGCATGACGCCGAAGGTGAGCGCCAGGCCGATGGCGATGATCGCGTAGTAGCCGCCGAGCATGACGCCGGAGAGCAGCCCGTTGGCGATGTCGATGAAGGTCCAGTACAGGTCTTCGTTCATCCGCCCGGCCCTGCCGCTTTCCCCGCCGTTTCAAGGCCGAAATAGGCGGCCGAGACGCGCTCGCGGCCCAGTTCGTCGGGATCGCCCTCGAGCACAACGCGCCCTTCCAGCAACACGGAAACCGCCGTGGCGACCCGCATGGCCCGTTCGGTATCCTGCTCGATGACGATGCAGGTGACGCCGCGCCGGTTGATCGCCGCGATCCGCTCGTAGATCTGGTCGACGACGATGGGCGCCAGGCCGAGCGACAGCTCGTCGAGCAGGATCAGCTCCGGCGACGACATGAGCGCCCGGCCGATCGCAACCATCTGCTGTTCGCCGCCCGACATCTGGGAGACCGGCTGCTGCCGCCGGTCGGCAAGCCGCGGAAACAGGCTGTAGACAGTCTCCAGGGTCTCGCCCAGCGCGGCCCGGCAGCGCGGCAGGAAGGCGCCGCAAACCAGATTTTCCTCCACCGACATGCTGGCGAACAGCCTGCGGCCCTCGGGCACCATGGTGACGCCCAGGCCGACGATCTCCTCGGTCGGCAGGGCATCGATGCGGCGGCCCCTGAATTCGATGCTGCCGGCGGTGTGCGCGGCCCGGCCGCGGTTCATCATGCCGACGATGGCGCGCAACAGGGTGGACTTGCCGGCTCCGTTGGCGCCGACGATGGAGTGGATCGTACCCTTCTCCACCGTGAAACCGACGCCGTAGAGGGCGCGGCTCTCGCCGTAATAGGCCGAGAGGCCCCTGACGGTCAGCAGGGCCGGCTGGTCAGGCGCCGAGATAGACACGGCGCACGTCCGGCGAGTTGATGACCTCTTCCGGCCTGCCCTGGGCGATGATGCGGCCCGAATCGAGCGCCAGCAGCCGGTCCGTCGCGGTCAACATGGTTTTCATGACATGCTCGATCCAGAGGACCGTGATGCCGCCGGCGCGGATTCCGGCCACAAGCTCGATGAATTCGCTGACCTCGTGATCGGTCAGGCCGGCGGCGACTTCATCGACCAGCAGCAGCTTCGGCCGCATGGCAAGGGCCCGGGCCAGCTCGTGGCGCTTGCGCATGAGCAGGGGCAGCCGGCCGGCCAGTGTGTTGCGGGCCGGGGCGAGATGCGTGTCCGACATGACCTTGTCGATCCATTCCTCGACTTCGTCTTCGGCCACGCCGCCGCCGAAGATCGCCGCGACCTTCAGGTTGCCCGCGACGGTCATGTGGGTAAAGGGCTTGGGTATCTGGTAGGTCCGGGCGATGCCGGCGCGGGCGCGGTCCTGCGGCGCCCATCGGGTGATGTCCTTGCCGCCGAATTCGACATAGCCCGAATCCGGCCGGATGTTGCCGGAAATCAGTCCGAACAGGGAGGTCTTGCCGGCGCCGTTCGGGCCGATGACGCCGAGAATTTCGCCTTCGTCTATCGAGAAGGTGACGCGATCCGCAACGTGGATCGCGCCGAACGCCTTGGACAGCCGCGTTGCAGAAAGAACCGTCGCCATCTCATCCCGGTCGCGCCGTCCGGCCTGTCCGGTCGGCCGGTCCGAAGGGTTGCGGCGTCACCCGGCGCGCCGACCCGTTCCGTTCGGGCGGCGCGCCGGGCAACCTGCCGGCCGGTTACTTGGCCTGGTACAGGCGGATATCCGCGGTCTTCTTAACAGACGGATAGACCGCGTTGTAGACGTTATCCTTGACCCAGCGCTTGGTCTTGGCGTCGACCCGCCACTGGGCGCCGCCCAGCGGCTGCACGGAGAATTGCTGGGCGTTGAACTTCACCTGTCCGACCACGGTATCGAGATCGGTCTTGGCCAGCGCCGCCAGCAGCTTCGCCCGGTCGGTCGAGCCGGCCCGCTGCATCGCGTCGAACAGCACATCGTAGGACGCATCGGTGTAGGCCAGCGGCGGCGAATAATATTTGCCGGCGTTCTGCGTCTCGTACCGGTCGACGAGGCCCTGGCCGGTATAGCCGCTGTATTTCGACTTTCCGGGATAGGCCGGCGACCAGAAGTTCACGCTCAGAATATCGATGCCGAACTCGCCGAGCGCCTTCATGGCTTCCGGATAGCCGGTCGCCTTGTCGATGATGTACATGCGCGGCTTGAAGCCGGCCTGCGCCGCCTGCTGCAGGTAGTTCTGCAGGTCCGGCGGGGCGAGCACGCCGGTCACGACCTGGACCCGGCCGCGCTTGAACTTGTTGATGATCGCCGAGAAATCCGGCAGGCCCTGCTTGAAGCGGCCGGGATCGACCGGCTTCCAGCCCTGCTTCTTGAAGGTCGGATCGAACAGCGAGGCGAACACGACGCCGTCGGGATCGTTCGGATAGAGATAGCCGATACTGCCGTTGAAGCCGCCGGGCAGCGCCTTGATCATGCCGACATGGTTGGCCACCAGGTCCGGCACGCCGAAGAAGAAGTGGAAGGTGTATTTGTAGGTCTTCGGCTTGCCGTCGGGCCCGTACAGCCACGCTTCCACCGGCGTGTTCGAGGTGATGCACGGCACCTTGTAGCGCTCGCACAGGTCGGACGGCGCGTTGGTCGTGTCCGGCGTGCCCTGGGCGAAGACCACGTCCACCTTGTCCTTCAGGATGGCGCGGGTCGCCGCTTCGCCGGAACCGGCCATGGTGCCGCGCGAATCGTAGATCTTGTAGTTGATCTTGCACTTCTTGCCGCCGACCGCGAGGCCGCCGGCCTTGTTGATCGGCCCGACCTTGTTTTCGTCGAGCCACGGCGTCTCGCGGCCCATGTCGAGCAGCGGGCCGGTCAGCGGCACGACGCGGCCGACCGTGATGCTGCAGTCCTGGGCCGCGGCAGGCGGCGGCGCGAATGCTACGGCAGCGCCGGCGATGGCCGCCAACGCCAATCCTGAAACGAATACTCTACGCATATTCCATCCTCCCTACAGTCTGAACTCAATCACTGCGGCGCCCGCCCCGTGGGCCGGCCCGTAACCGTGCACCCTGGCGCCGAAGAACCGGCCGCCGATCGCGCCGCGGATCCATGCCAGGTGCTTGAAACCCATATCGACCCGCGCCTCGCGCGCGTAGTCGTCGACCTCGGCATCCAGCCGGCCGGTCTCACCCTTCTCCAGCAACCGTAATATGCGCCGGTTCCAGCTGTCATCCTTTTCCGCTGCAACGCGATCCTCCGCGATGGCGATGGGTTCGCGGAACACCGTGCCGGAAAGCCCGCCCACGCCGACCACCGCCACCTTCTTGTTCTGGACGCGCGCCGTGGCGGTCGCGATCTCGGCCATCCGCATGGTCGTCGCGGCGTCGTGGTAGAGGTTGTTGGCCGCTATCACGAGCGGGAAGCGGCTGTCGGGATCGAGCAGCCGGGTGGCGACGATCGTGCCGCTGTCGATCGGAAACTGGTCGTAGTCGACGCTTTTCGAGGAAATGCCGGCCGCCTTGACCGCGTTCACGCAGGCCTCGGCGAGATCGGTATCGACGCGGATATCGAAGGCCATATCGCCCAGGTCGTGCCAGTTTTCGTCGACATGGGCGCCGGTCAGCCGCGGCCGGGCCTGCCACAGGGCGTCGAGCACCGCGATCCACTGGGTCGAGTAGAGCAGGACGGCATCCGGGCGCGACATGGCGAGCGCCCGCGCGGCCCGCTCGAACCCGGCAACGATCGGTCTCCAGGGCGGATTGTCAGGCCGAAGCAGATGCAGGGGGGAGCCCGGCACCAGGAAGGCGGAAACCGCGGTCACCGCATCGCGCCGGCGTAGGATTCGCGCCCGCCGGCGGCAGATGGCGGAACGGCGGCGCCGGCCAGCCCGGCCTTGACCAGGTTCCATTCCATGACGGCGTTGCCGGTGCCGATCACCGTGCCGTAGCCGTGCAGCTCGCCCGGCAGTTCGGGATAGCCCATGGCGGCGAACATCCAGGTGAAGGCGCCGGATTTGACCTCGGCGAACGCCTCGTCGATGAATTGCGGCAGCAGCCGGAAGACTTCGGCGGTCTTGCCCTGGCGCAGCAGTTCGATCATCCGCATGTCCCACTTGTAGCCGTCATAGCTTTGCGGATGCTCGCGCGACATGTCCTCCGGCGTGTCCGGCTCCTCGTGAAAATGCCAGTGGCACAGGGTGTTGGACGCCAGCAGCACGGCGCGCCGCCCGGTCGCCTCGATGGCCTCGCGGGTCGCTTTGCCCAGCGTATCCATCTCGTCCAGGCCTTCCTCGGTCGTCAGGTAATAGGGCGAGTTGTTCGCCGATATGCCGACGATCGGAATATCCCACTGCGGACGGATCATGTGCAGCGTGGTGATGGTGCCGTAGTCGACCCGGAATTTCGGGTTGCGCATCATCATCGCCGTCAGGCCGCGCTGGGCCGCCTTTTCGCAGCAGGCCTCAGCCAGTTCGACATCGACTTCCAGCTCGAAGGTGTAGCGGAACAGGTTCGGGAAGATCGGATCGACCGACTTGCCCGACAGATGCCGCACGCCGAGGAAATGGTGGCCGACCTGGGTAATCCAGTGCGGCGAGTGGACCAGCAGAACGTCCGGCTGCAGTTGGTCCAGGCTCTCGCGCGCCCGTTCGTAGGCCCAGCGCAGCGGCTCCCATCCGCCTTCGGATTTCGGCTCGTTCTGCGGCGGATTCTCGCCATAGACCAGATGGGGTGGATGCGGCGCGAGGAAGCCCGCGACTATTTCGCCGTTTGCCATGGCCGTCTTTCCCAAACCGCCTTCCCCGCGCCGGTCGTAGAACGGTCCCGGCGGGATCGGACAGCGACGCGCTTGCGCGCCGGAACCTGCGGAAAAGTGCTTCGCCGGAAAGGCGAATCCTGTACGCCGACCCCGAATTCCTCTGGCGCATTGTTGCCGTGACTGCTATCCAGCACAATGACCGATTCGGTATCATACCTTGATCGAATTGGTATCGGTTGAGCGATAAACCGGTGCGTCGGCCGGGCCGCCACCCAGAGGTTTTCCGGTAGGTATCCGTGAACTTCCGCCGCCTCCATTATTTTGTCGCCGTCGCCGATGAGCTTCATTTCGGCCGGGCGGCGGCACGGCTCGGCATTGCGCAACCGCCGCTGTCCCGCCAGATCAAGGCGCTGGAAGAGGAACTCGGCGCCAGCCTCTTCAACCGCTCGCGCAGTCAGATTCGGCTCACCGCCGCCGGCGAAATCCTGCGGGAGCGGGCGCGGGACATTCTTGACCGGGTGGATTCCGCCGAAGACGCCGTCCGGCAGGCCGGGGCGGGCACGATCGGAAGCCTGACGATCGGCTTCGTCAGTTCGGCGACCTACAGCGTGCTGCCCGACATCGTCCATGCCTTCCGCGCAACGAATGCCGAAGTCGAATTGACCCTTGTGCCAATGAACAATGCGGGCCAGCGGGACGCGCTGATCCAGCGCCGCATGGATATCGGCATCGCCCGGCCGCGGATCGACGACGACGAACTTCGTCACGAAACGATCAGCCGGGAACGATTGGTCGTCGCGCTTCCGGCAACCGACCCGCTGGCGCTGCAACCCGAACTGTCGATCGCCGACCTGGCGAACCGGGAATTCGTGCTGTACCCGGACAAGCCGCGCCCGACCTTCGCGGACCACGTCATTGCGATCTGCCGGTCCGGCGGCGTCGAGCCGCGAATCGCGCAGCTCGTCTACGACTATCAGACCGCGGCCGGCCTCGTTTCCGTCGGCGTCGGCGTATCGCTGGTGCCCGAATCGACGGCCGCCGGCGAGCGAAAGGGCCTGATCTGCCGGCCGCTCGCCGGGGTGAAAGCGGAAACCGAGCTGAGCGTGAACTGGCGCATAGACAGCCGGGGACCGCTGGTCCAGCGATTCGTGGAAACCGCACGCAGCGTCAGCCGCCGGCTTCAGACCGGGCCCCAGCCCGGATAACGGCGGATGCACGATACCGGTCCGGTATTGTACGATATCCGATCGGCATGGAGAAATCCTGGGCCGATACCGGATAACGGCTGAAATCTGCGCTTTTTCGGACGGAAATTCGGCAGCCGGGGCGCAGGTTCGGCCATGGCGGCCGGCTTGCCCCGCCGGCTCGCGATTGCAAAGCTGCCCACACAGACATTACTAATCTGCCGGTTTCGCTCTATTCTGCGTAGTCGCCGTAAGCCGCGAACCTGAAAAGGCGGCGCGGCAACCATCCTCCGGGAGGCGGAAATGACCCTGGGCAACGCCGTTCTGGCGATCGTGATCGCCTTAGTCGTTATCGTCGTCCTGTGGCTGCTGTTCTGGTGGCTGTACCGGCGCGCGACCAAGGAGTTGTCGTTCGTGCGCACCGGGTTCGGCGGCCAGAAGGTGGTCATGAACGGCGGCGCGCTGGTGCTGCCCGTCCTGCACGACATCATCCAGGTCAACATGAACGCGCTGCGCATCGACGTGGCGCGGGCGGCGCGCAACGCCCTCATCACGCGGGACCGGCTGCGGGTCGACGTGTCGGCCGATTTCCTGGTCCGGGTCGGCGCCGATCACGCCGCCATCGCGACAGCGGCGCAGAGCCTGGGCACCAAGACGCTGCGGGTCGAGCTGCTCAAGGAACTCATCGAAGGGCGGCTGACCGACGCCCTGCGCTCGGTCGCGGCCGAGATGAGCATGGAGGAGCTGCACGAGAAGCGGATCGAGTTCGTGCGCCGGGTCCGGGAGACCCTGGCCGACGACCTCGCCTCCATCGGCCTCGAACTGCAATCGGTGTCGCTGACCAGCCTCGACCAGACCGACCGCGAGCATTTCAATCCGCAGAATGCGTTCGACGCCGAAGGCCTGACCCGGCTGACCCACGAGATCGAGAGCCGGCGGCGCGTGCGCAACGAGATCGAGCAGGACACGGAAGTCGAGATCCAGCAGCGCAACCTGAAGGCCGAGCAGGAAAAACTCCAGATCGCGCGCGACGAGGAATTCGCCCGGCTGGAGCAGGAACAGGCGGTCGCGACCCGGCGCGCCGAGCAGCGCAGCGAGGTCGCCGCGCGGGAAGCCGAAAGAGGGCGCGAGACCGAGGAAGCGAAGATCGCGTCGAGCATGGCCGTCGACCTCGCCAAGGTCGCCAGCGACCAGGAGATCGAGGCCCGGCGCATCGCCGCCGAGCAGGAGGTCCGCGAGCGCGACATCCAGCGCGACATCGCGGTCGAACTGGCCCGGCACAACCGCAGCATCGAAATCGACACCAGGGCGAAGGAGCAGAGCAGGGTCCGCGCCGAGGCGGAAACGGCCCGCGCCGAGGCCGAGCGCGCGGCGGAAGCCGTCGAGACGGTGCGCGAAGTCGAGCGCGCCGAGCGCCAGAAGCGGATCGACCTGATTGAGGCGCAGCGCGAGGCAGAGAAGACCGCAATCGGGACCGTCTCGTCGGCAGCCGCGAAGCGCGAGGCCGCCGGGGAACTGGCCGAGGCCGACCGGCTCCAGACGGACAGCGAGGCCGGCCGGATCAAGACGATCGCCGAGGCCGAATCCGAGGGCGAGAAGCTGCGCGCCGCGGCCATGGAGCTGCGCAGCAGCATCGAGGCCGCCGCGAAACGGGCGATGAACGACGCCGATTCCGGCCTCAGCCCGGAGTTGATCGACATGAAGATCCGCCTCGCCATCGTCGAGCATCTCCAGGGCATGATCGCCGAGAGCGTCAAGCCGCTGGAGCGGATCGAGGGCATCAAGATCGTCCATGTCGACGGCCTGGCGCCCCAGAGCGGCGGCGGCGGCGCGGCAGAAGGCGAAAAGCGCGAGACCGGCCTGTCCGACCAGATCGTCAACAGCGCCCTGCGCTACCGCGCCCACGCCCCGGTTCTCGACCAGCTGCTCAAGGACGTCGGCTTCTCCGCCGGCGATCCGGAGGAACTGCAGAGCGCGCTGACGCGGATGCTCCGCTCCGGGGAGGCGGGGAGTGACGAATCCGAATGAACCGTCTCGCCGGCCGCCGGCGAACCCTTAACCTGCCCTGAAACCGGCCGGCTATCCGGCACACCCGTCCGGCTTCGTCACACCGACCGGAGCGAACCCCAGCGCCCGCCCCGAGCCTGCCGAAAGGTTCGCGGAGTGGAGACATTGTACCGGCACGGTGAGGGTCCGGTGCTGGGTCCGGGGCAGGTCGCTCCATCCGGGGCGGCACCGCGGGGCGGTTGACGGCGCCGGCTATCGCAAAGCCGGTGGGTCGCAATCGCACGGTCGCCGATCTGATCCGCAAGGAATTGCAATTCGCCGGCGCTGCCCGCCCAAAACCGAGTCGCTTTCCGGGGCCGGCCGCCCCATATTGGCGGCACGCGGACGGGCCGACGGCCGAATTGAAATACCCTCCGAAAGAATGCCCGATTTTCCTGCCGACCCGATGACCCGGACCTTCGCCACACCCGTTGCCCAGCCCGCGCCGGACGCCGATGTCTTTGAGGGGGCCGGGCTGACCCATGTCCGCGTGCGCGGCGCGCGCGAGCACAATCTGAAGAACGTCGACGTCGAGATCCCGCGCAACGCGCTGGCGGTCATCACCGGCCTGAGCGGCTCGGGCAAATCCTCCCTCGCCTTCGACACGATCTATGCCGAGGGCCAGCGCCGCTACGTCGAGAGCCTGTCGGCCTATGCCCGCCAGTTCCTCGAACTGATGGAAAAGCCGGACGTCGACCATATCGAGGGCCTGTCGCCGGCGATCTCCATCGAGCAGAAGACGACCTCGCGCAACCCGCGCTCGACGGTCGGCACCGTGACCGAAATCTACGACTACATGCGCCTGCTGTGGGCGCGGGTCGGCATCCCCTATTCGCCGGCGACCGGCCTGCCGATCGAGAGCCAGACCGTCTCGCAGATGGTCGACGCCGTGATGGCGATGCCCGAGGGCAGCCGGCTCTACCTGCTCGCGCCCATCGTGCGCGGCCGCAAGGGCGAATACCGCAAGGAGTTCCAGGACCTGCAGAAGCGCGGCTTCCAGCGCGTCAAGGTGAACGGCGAGATCTACCTGGTCGACGAGGCGCCGGCCCTCGACAAGAAGTTCAAGCACGATATCGACGTGGTGGTCGACCGGATCGTGCTGCGCGACGACCTTGCGACGCGGCTGGCCGATTCCATCGAGACGGCGCTGGAGCTGTCGGACGGCCTGCTGTTCGTCGAGGACGCCGACAGCGGCGCGCGCACGACCTTCTCCGCCAGGTTCGCCTGCCCGGTCTCCGGCTTCACCATCGACGAGATCGAGCCGCGGCTGTTCTCCTTCAACAACCCCTTCGGCGCCTGCCCGTCCTGCGACGGCCTCGGCGTCCAGGCGGAGTTCGATGCCGCGCTGGTCGTGCCGAACCCGACGCTCAGCCTGGACGACGGCGCGCTCGCGCCCTGGGCCGACACCAGCTCGAAATACTACGGCCAGACGCTGAAGAGCCTGGCCGCCCATTACGGTTTCAAGCTCTCGACGCCGTTCGCCAGGCTGCGCAAGAAGGACCGGCAGGTCATCCTGTTCGGCTCCGGCGGCGTGCCGATTTCGATGCGCTACGACGACGGGCTGCGCAAATACGAGACGACCCGGCCGTTCGAGGGCGTGATCCCGAACCTGGCCCGGCGCTTTCGCGAGACCGATTCGAGCTGGGTGCGCGAAGAGCTGAGCAAATACCAGACGATTGCGCCCTGCGCGGCGTGCGACGGCTTCCGGCTCAAGCCGGAGGCGCTGGCCGTCCGGGTCGCGGAGATGCACGCCGGCGCGGCGGCGCAGATGTCGATCGCCGGCGCGCGCGACTGGTTCGCCGCGCTGCCGGAGCGCCTCACCGCCAAGCAGATGGAGATCGCCGGGCGCATCCTGAAAGAGATCAACGAGCGGCTCGGCTTCCTTGTGAATGTCGGCCTCGAATATCTCACCCTGTCGCGCAATTCGGGCACGCTCAGCGGCGGCGAGAGCCAGCGCATCCGCCTCGCCTCCCAGATCGGCTCGGGCCTGACCGGCGTGCTCTATGTGCTGGACGAGCCCTCCATCGGCCTGCACCAGCGCGACAACCGCCGGCTGCTCGATACGCTGGAGCGGCTGCGCGACCTCGGCAACACCGTCATCGTGGTCGAGCATGACGAGGAGGCGATCCGCGCCGCCGACTGGCTGATCGACATGGGGCCGCGCGCCGGCGTGCATGGCGGCGAGGTCGTCGCCATCGGCCCGCCGGCCAAGGTGTTCCAGACTCAGGACAGCCTGACCGCGGCCTACATCACCGGCCGGAAGGAAATTCCCGTGCCGGAGGGCCGCCGCGCCGCGCCGCGCGGACGGGCGGTCACCGTGTCCGGCGCGGCCTCGAACAACCTGCAGAAGATCGACGCGGTCTTCCCGCTCGGCGTTTTCACCTGCGTGACCGGGGTTTCCGGCGGCGGCAAATCCACCCTGGTGGTCGAGACCCTCTACAAGGCGGCGGCCCGGCGGCTCAACGGCGCGCGCGCCGTGCCGGGCGCCCATCGCGGCATCGGCGGGCTGGAGCATCTCGACAAGATCATCGACATCGACCAGTCGCCGATCGGCCGGACGCCGCGCTCCAACCCGGCGACCTACACCGGCGCCTTCGGCCCGATCCGCGAGTGGTTCGCCGGCCTGCCGGAATCCGCCGCGCGCGGCTACAAGCCCGGCCGTTTCTCGTTCAACGTCAAGGGCGGGCGCTGCGAGGCCTGCCAGGGCGACGGCGTGCTCAAGATCGAGATGCACTTCCTGCCCGACGTCTACGTCCAGTGCGACGTCTGCAAGGGCAGGCGCTACAACCGCGAGACCCTGGAGATCGCCTTCAAGGACAAGTCGATCGCCGACGTGCTCGACATGACGGTGGAGGAGGCGCTCGACTTCTTCCGCGCCGTCCCGGCGATCCGCTCCAAGATGGAGACGCTGCAGCGCGTCGGCCTCGGCTACATCAAGCTCGGCCAGCCGGCGACGACCCTGTCGGGCGGCGAGGCCCAGCGGGTCAAGCTGTCCAAGGAGTTGTCGAAGCGCGCCACCGGGCGGACGCTCTACATCCTCGACGAGCCGACGACGGGCCTGCATTTCGATGACGTGCGCAAGCTGCTCGACGTGCTGCACGAGCTGGTCGACGCCGGCAACACGGTGATCGTGATCGAGCACAATCTGGAGGTCATCAAGACCGCCGACTGGATCGTCGATCTCGGCCCGGAGGGTGGCGACAAGGGCGGCCTCATCGTCGCCGCCGGCACGCCCGAAGAGGTTGCCGCCGTGCCGGAAAGCTACACCGGCCAATACCTCGCCCGCTTCCTCGAGCCCGCCGGCGAAGCGCGCAAGAGCGCGTGATCCGCACCTCTCGCGAGTGGCTTATCGGGAATGCCTCGAGGAATCTGAAGTGCCGCCCCGGCCGACCGCAGGGAGAGCCGGGGTCCAGAGTCGACCCGAAATGCCTGCGCTCGTGGCTCTGGGCCCCGGATCGTCGCTGCGCTCCGTCCGGGGCGGCAATGAGGGAATTTTCGAAAAACAGGGCGCTGCCGCAGAAACCCGGCGGCGCCCCCTACACCAGCTCGATCGGCCCTCTCGGGGCGGCGGCGGCGCGGAGGATGGAGTACCAGGTCGAGCCGAGCATTTCGGTGCCCGAGACGCCGACCGCGGGCTGGCGCTTCTCGGTGCGCAGCAGGCCGCCGCCTTCGTCCCACGCCTCGACCTCGGCGACCGCGCAATCGAGCGCCGGATCGGCGATCAGCCGCGCCTCGCAGGCATCGAGGCCGGTCGAGACCAGGGCGCAGGTCACCATGGTGTTGACGTTGCGCGGATAGAGTTTGGCGACGCCGCGCACCGGGCCTTCGTAGATCGTCGTCTCGCCGTCGATGGCCGCCGGATCGAAGCCGCTTTCGGAAAAGTCGAGATTGTCCGGGTGCTTGCGGAAGGTGATGCGCACGCGCTGCCACCGGCCGCGCCGCATCAGCAGGTCGTCGCCGCCCGTCAGCGCGCCGGCCGGCACGATCAGGCGGGTATCGTGCGCCGCCGCCGTGGCCTCCAGGCGCCCGCGCAGGGCGTCGTCGGCCAGCGCCGTCACGGACAGCGGCATGTAGTCGGCGATTTTCAGGAAGGATTCGCCGTAGCGCGCCGTGATCGACCCATGGGCGCATTCGACGATCAGGCCGGGCCGGCGCGATTGCGCTTTTTCAAGATCGTCCAGCCGCAACGCCGGGTCGACCTCGGCCAGCGCCGCGGCGCTCCGGTTGTAGACGAAGGCCGTCTCGAACCGGCCTTCGCTGGCGTCGATCCGCCCGACGATAAACCGGCCGATATAGCCGTATCCGATAACGCCGATGCGCATGGCGGCCGCCCGCGGTCTCTCCGGCCCTATCCGAACGCCACCGGCAACGTCCGGGGGCCGCGCACGGTGCCGTCGGACCATGTCACGTCGCCGACCACCCGGTAGTCCGGGATCCGCTTCAGCCATTCCTCGATGCCGATCTGCATCTCCATGCGCGCCAGGTTGGAGCCGACGCAGCGGTGGATGCCGAGGCCGAAGGCGCCGTGGCGGTTCTCCTGCCGGTCGAGCACCACCCGGTCGGCGTCCGGGAACATGGCCGGGTCGCGGTTGGCCGCCGGGAAGGACAGCAGCACCATCTCCCCCTTCTTCATCGGGCAGCCGCCCAGCTCGACGTCCTTCTTGATCTCGCGCGCCATGGTGACCGGCGAATAGGCGCGCAGCAGCTCCTCGATCGCCGTCGGCATCAGGCCCGGCTCGGCGATCAGGCGCGCGCGGTCTTCCGGATGAAGGCCGAGATGCATGATCGAGGCGCCGATGGCGCTCCAGGTCGTGTCGATGCCGGCGATCATCAGCAGGTTCAGCGTGCCGAGGACGTGGTTCTCCTCGAACGGCACGCCGTTGAGCGAGCCGTCCATCATCACCCGGATCAGGTCCGGCTCCGGCCCGTCGGGGTCGGCCTCGGTCCGGCCCACCTTGCGCAGGGCGATATGGTGGCGGAAATAGTCGCGCATCGCCTTGGTCGCGTTCTTGCCGATCTCGTCGTCGACGATGCCGACTTCCAGGATCTCGTGGATCCATCGGATGAACAGGTCGCTGTCGCGCACCGGCACGCCGAGCATGTAGGCGATGATGCGCACCGGGATGTGGCGGGCGTAGTGCTGGGCGGCGTCGCAGCGTCCGTCGGCGATGAATTCGTCGATCAGTTCGTTGCACACCCGGCGCGCCATCGGCTCCAGCTTGCCGACCTCCTGCGGCGTGAAGAAGGGCAGGAGCACCTGCTTGTGCGCCTTGTGCTCCGGCGGGTCGGAGGTGATCGGCGGCGCCGGCAGCGGCGGGTCCTCGTATTTCTTGTGGCGCAGGAGGATGCGGCGCGACGTGAAATGCTCGGTATCGTAGGCGATCGCCTTGACGTCCTCGTAACGGGTCGGCAGCCAGGCGCCCTCGAAGCGCTCGGTGCGGGCGATCGGCCCGGTGCGCAGCTCGTCCCAGATCGGGAAGGGATTGTCGCGCCACTGCGGATCGAGATGGTCCCAGTCGGTGCGCCAGTCCGTGACCGGCGGCCGTTCCGGCGACGGTTCGCTCGCTGTCTGGCCGCCCTGACCGGATACCGGGCAGGCTTCCGCTTCGGATCCCGGGCCGGCCTGCGAGCCGGGTCCTGGCCCGGCCCCCGAGCCGGGCTTGCTGTCGCTCATCCCGCGTCCTCCACGATCTCGACGGCGTATTCCGGGCAGTTGGCCACGGCAAGGCGCGCCTTGTCTTCCAGCCCCGGTGGCACCCTACCGTCGCTGGCGGCCGTCGCGTTGCCGAAATCGTCCAGCACGAACAGATCGGGCGCGAGCGCGTGACAGCGGCTGTGGCCCTCGCAGCGCTCCGGATCGACCCGCACCTTCACGACCTGCCTCCCTCGCCGGCAGTCCGGCTGCTGCATGTTCCACCGATCGGCGGTAGATGGAATGGGAATTATACCTCAAATACTATCAACATTGCCGCCCCGGATTTAATCCGGGGCCCAGAGTCACCCGGCACGGCCTCTACATGCGGCACTGGACCCCGGATTTCCGCTTCGCTCCATCCGGGGAGACATTGAGCGATGGCTTACAGTGCCGGCTATCGGAACGGCTGCGGGCCGCAAACGGATCGTCACAGATATAGTCCCCGAAGAAAAGGGCGCGGCCTGACCCATCGGCGGTTTGGTTCCGGCATTCGGGGGCCGATTCAAGCGAGCAGATCGGCGAAGCAGGCGTGGAGCGCCGGCAATTCTTCGATGCCGAAGCCGGGCGCGTCCGGCAGCGTCACCCGCCCGTCTTCCACCGGCGCGCCGCCGGGCAGCCCGCCGATCGGCAGGGCGGCATCGAGCGTGACTTCGGCCATGCCCAGTCCCAGCGCCGCCACGGTATGGAGCGCCAGGACGTGCCCGGCGTGGGGCGCGAACCGCCTTGCCGACCAGCCTTTCGACGCGAAGCAATCGACGATGCGGACAAATTCCGGCAAGCCGTAGCTCAACGAAATATCGAACTGGAGCCAGTCGCGGTCCGGCCGCAGGCCGCCGTGGCGTTCGAGGTTGCGGGCGTCGTCGCAGGAAAAGAGGTTCTCGCCGGTGCCGATCGGGACCGGGAAGCGGCCGGCAATGGCGGCCAGCCCGGCATAGTCGAGGGGCGAGACCGGCTCCTCGATCCAGGCGATGTCGTAGTCCGCCAGTGCAACCAGCCATTCGGCCGCCGTCGCCGGCTCCCAGACGCCGTTGGTGTCCAGCGCCAGGGCGCCCGGCCCGGCGATGTCCAGCGCGGCCTCGATACGGGCCAGATCGGTCGCCAGCGGCGCGCCGCCGATTTTGATCTTGAAGGTCCGGAAGCCGCGCGCGTGCGCGTCCGTGAGGGTTGCGCGCAAGGGCCCGGTATCGGCGGCGTCCGCGCCGTAGTGTCCGCCGGTGCCGTAGACCGCGACCGCGGGCGCGCCGGACGTGCCGAAATAGTCGGCGATCGTGCGCCAGGCCGGCGCGCCGCGCTGGCGCGCCCGCAGGTCCCACAGCGCCATGTCGAGCACGCCGACCGCCCCGGCGCGCTCGCCGTGGCCGCCGGGCTTTTCGTTCGCCATCATAGCGCGCCAGGCTGCCGCCGGATCGATCAGCCCGTCCGGATCCAGCAGGGCGCCGGGCGCGGCGTCGAGCAGGCGCGGGATGAAGCGTTCGCGCAGCAGCGCGCCGTGGCCGTAGCGCCCGACCGAATCGAAGCCGAGGCCGACGAGGTCGCTATCATCCGTCTCCACGACGACGGCGCTGGCGGTCATGGCGTCGTAGGCGATGCCGGCGTTGCGCAGGCCGGAGGCGAGCGAGACCGTCTTTTCTCTGATGCCGGTGATGTTCACGGCGGGCCGCCGTCCGCCCCACCCGTTCCCCCGGCCTATTGCCCGGCCTGGGTCCAGTCGTGGTCGGAAATGTCGAAGACGATGCCGTGATTGTCCTTGTACTTGGTCTCGGCATCGACGCCGGGATAGTGGTCCGGCAACTGCATGAAGAAGGTCCCGCCGGCGTCCTCGATGCGCCGGCCGGTCTCGTCGAGGTCGTCGACGACGAAGCCCATATGGTGCAGCCCGGCCCAGTCCGGCCCGTTGACCTGGCCGCCCCGGCCGTCCGGGAAATGCAGCAGGGTCAGGTTCATCACCCCGTCGCTCAGCATGACGGCGTTGCCGATCGGGCTCTCCGCCTCGCGCACCCGCTCGAGGCCGAACACCCGCTCGTAGAACCCGGCCGCCTTCTCCAGGTCCGGCACCTGAAGCGCAATGTGGCGCAGCTTTGCCATGACGCACGCCTCCCGTTTGACGATCAGGCCGCCATATTCGGCGAAAGCGGGCCGGCCTGTCCAGCGGGGAGGCGGGAGGAGGGATCTCGCTCGGTCCGACGCGCAGGCATCGGACGCCGTGCGCGGACGAAAGTCCGTTGGGGAGGGTTTTAAAGGGGGATTATATCTTTGGCTATGCGTTAGCGGCCTGCTGCCGTACCGATAACCGATGAGGTAAATTATTCCATCGTTGTCTCCCCGGACGGAGCGCAGCGACGATCCGGGGACCAGAGTCGCCCGGCACGGCTTGGCCTTGTGGCTCTGGGCCCCGGATCGGGGTCCGGGGCGGCAATGATGGTGTTTTTCGGACATCGACGAACAACCGGCCTTTGCAGTTTCCGGCGGCTTCCTCTCGCCATTGGAGGGACATCCGGCGCTGCATAGCCAAAGATATAATCCCCGTTTTAAACCCTCCCCAACTACAAAGCCGGCCGAGACGAGACTCCCCTATCCGTCCTTTCGACCGAGCAGCGCGAGGGGAGAATTCCCGGCTCGGCCCCACGAGCAAACGCCGGATGCCGCCGTCTCTCCCTCAATCGCCACCCCGGACGGAGCGCAGCGGAAATACGGGAACCAGAGTCGCCCGACCGAACCAGTCGCCCCTTCGGCTTCGCTCAGGGTAGGCTCCGGACCCACCCTTCGTTGCCACCCCGGACGGCGCGCAGCGGCGATCCGGGGACCAGAGTCGCCCGGCAGGGCCTGGCCTTGTGGCTCTGGGCCCCGGATCGGGGTCCGGGGCGGCATTAATTGTTCTCGTCGGCCATCGCGGAACGAGCGGCGTTTGCAGGTTTCGCCGGCGTCCTGCTACCGCAGGAGGAATGTCCGGCGCTGCATAGGCAATGATATAGTCCGCAAAGATTTCTCCACTCCCTCCGGCCGGTCGCAATGACGGATGGGCTTGTCGGCAATGAGTGATATTTATTCTTGCATTCGTCGTCTTTTTTCCTATATTCGCGAATTGAACATATATCGAACGAAAGGATTGCGCGCCATGTCGAACCCCCTGCCCGCCGCCCCGGCCGAAGCCGCGCCGGAGTCTCCGCCCCCTGCGCCGCCTCCGGATGCGCCCCTCACCCTGCGGCAGGAAGAGTTCTGCCGCCATTATGCGGCGACCGGCAACGCCGCCGCGGCGGCGCGCGACGCCGGCTATGCCGAGGGCTCGGCGCGCCAGACCGGCCACGACCTGCTGGACCGGCCCGCCATTGCCGAACGGGTGCGGGCAATCCGGGCGGCCTGGCGGGCGGTCGAACTGGAGGAAAGCCAGATCCTGCTCGGCCGGCTCGAGCAGGCCTGGGACGCCGCGGTCGAGAAGGGCTCGGCGTCGCTGATGATCCGGGTCGTCAAGTTGCAGGCCGACCTGTCCGGCCTCGACCGGCGCCATGCCCACCGGCGCGCCGGCCTGTGGCCCCTGCCGGGAGAAGTGACCGGAGCAGTGACCGGAGCAGTGTCCGGAGAGGAAGGACCCCGCCCGGCGGATGCAGGCGCGGCGGCATCCGGCCCGCCCATGGGTCCTTTGGCCGAAGCGGTGCGCCGGGGCCGGCACCGGACCGAGCGGGCGCTCGCCCTGCACCGGGCCAACCGGATGATCCTGGAGGAGTATGACGATTTCGACGAGGCCGACTGGCTGGCGACGGCGCAGCGCCTGCACGCCACCGTCGAGGAGCGCCGGCCCCGCACGCGGGACCGGGCGGCCGACGGGCCGGACGCCTCCAACCCGACGAATCATGACATTTCCTTGCACCGGGCCGGCCTGACGCCGGCGAAGGCGGACGGCGGCGCCCGCGGGCCGGTCGGCAGACCCAAAGCGCCCTACAGGCCGTTCTTCTTCCGGCCCGGAGATAGCGACGACCCGCCGGCGCCGGACTGGCGCGACAGCTGCACAGACAACGAGGCGTACCTGCACGCCCTCAGGGCCAGGGTGGCCAGCAAGATGGCAGCGTCCCGGCGAGAGCGCCGCGACGCCGGCCCCGACGAGCGCCGGTCCGACGAGCGCCGGTCCGACAAGATGCTGGACGCCGGCGACGTCCTGCCGCCCGCCGGGGACCCCTGCCCCATAGAGCGGGCCGCCGCCGAAGAGGAACAGGACTATCTCAAGGAACTCGCCCGCACCCGCCCGCCGCTGGAGAACCGGACCGCCGGGGCGTATCTCAGGGAATTCGACTATGTCCGCCCCTGCCGCGGAGACTGACGCAGCGTGGCCGACCATGACAATTCATGACATTTCATGACGGATCGGAAGATCGGCATCGCCCCACCCGTCATCCCGACCGAAGCGCCCGGGTCCGGCAACGAGAGTCCTCCGCTCCGCCCCGGACTCGATCCGCCGCGCCGGTCGGAATGACGGGGAAAGGGGAAACGAAGGGCGATCGCGCCACAGACGGCGGGTTGAGCGTTCGTACAAGAATACTGGCGTCGTCGGGTGGCGGCGCCTTCAGTGCAGCGGGAAGCCCACGGCCGCTTCCAGTTCGGCCAGGGCGGCGGCCGGGTCGGTGACCTTGATCGTGGTCATTCCGATTTCACGCGCCGGTTTAAGATTGATGCCCAAGTCGTCCAGATAAACCGTATTTTCCGGTTCTACCCCGAGCGCATCGCAGGCCATTCGGTAGATGCGCGGATCGGGCTTGCGCAGGCCGGCCCTGCTGCTCTCGATCACATGGTCGAACAGGGCGAAGACCGCGGCGACCTCGGCGGCGAGGCCGGATTCTTCGCCGCCTTCGCCAAGTACCATAGTCGGGCCTTCGCCGGCGGCGACGTTGTTGGTGATGCAGCCGACCCTGAGCCGCGCCTTGCAGGCCTTGAGCGCGTTGACCATTTCGGGGCGTAACCGTCTGGCAAGCAAGGAAATTACCTCACGGCCGTTGACCGGATGGCCCAGTGCCGCGCTTTCCGAGCGGAACGCGGCGTCGAAGGTATCCAGATCGATCTCGCTGCGCTCGAAGCGGGCCCAGGCGTTGTCCAGGTGGTTGCGCGCGTTGACGGAGCGCAGGAAATCCCGCGGCAGGCCGCGTTCGGCCTCGAAGCGGCTGAAAGCGACGAAGGGGCTGTCGGTCAGCACGCCGCCAAAATCCCAGATGACGGCCTCGATGGACATGTCCGCCTGCACGGTTGCCGGAATCGGGGGAGGCCTACCGCCAGCCGGTCAGCCGTTCGAGCGCGATTTTGGCGCAGGCGTCGAGGATCGCGTCGGTATCGATACGGTGGGCGCGATACAGATCCGGGATATCCGCCGACTGGCCGAAATGCTCGACACCCAGGCTGTGGGTGCGGTGGCCGTAGACCGCGCCGAGCCAGCTGAGCGTCGCCGGATGGCCGTCCAGCACCGTCACCAGGCCTGCATCCGGCGCCAGCGGCGCGAGCAGGCCTTCGATGTGGGACAGCGTCTCCGGCGGGGCGCCGCCGGCCCCTGCGGTAACGGATTGACGCGCGCGTTGCGCGGCGCTCCAGCCCGCGTTGAGCCGGTCCGCCGAGGTGACCGCCAGCAGGCCGGCGCCGGGAATGTCTTCGTTGAGCGCCTCCCAGGCGGCGATGGCCTCCGGCACGACGGCGCCGGTATAGACGATGGCCAGTTCGGCGCCGTCAGCCGGCGTTTTCAGCCAATAGGCGCCGTCGACGATGTTCCGCCGCAAAGCGTTGTCTACCGTACGGTTCGGCTGTTCCAGAGCGCGTGTCGAGAGCCGGAGATAGACGCTGCCGCCCTGGGCGTCGCGGAGCCAGCCGCGGCCGCGCTTCGCCGAGCCGTCGCGCTGCAGGTAATCGAAGGACCAGGCCATCAGGACGGCCAATTCGTCGGCGTAGGCCGGCTCGAAGGCCGCGAGCCCGTCCTGGGCCATGCCGATCAGCGGCGTGCCGACGGACTGGTGGGCGCCGCCTTCGGGCGCCAGCGTCACGCCGGACGGCGTTGCCACCAGCAGGAAGCGCGCGCCCTGGTAGCAGGCGTAGTTGAGCGCATCAAGGCCACGCTGGATGAAGGGATCGTAGAGCGTGCCGATCGGCAGCAGGCGCATTCCGAAGATTTCGTGGGACAGGCCGAGCCCGGCCAGCAAGATGAAGAGATTGTTCTCGGCGATGCCGAGCTCGATATGCTGGCCGTCCGGCGACTGGCGCCATTGCTGGGCGCTGACGACCTTTTCGTCCCGGAAGGTATCGCCCCGGTCGCGCCGGTCGAATATGCCGCGCCGGTTGACCCAGGCGCCCAGGTTGGTCGAGACCGTCACGTCCGGCGAGGTCGTCACGATGCAATCCGCCAGCGGTTCCTCGCCGCGCGCCAGGGCGTCGAGGATCTGGCCGAACGCCGCCTGGGTCGACAGCGTCCCGCCCTGCCCGGCCGGCCTCGGCGTCGCGATCGCCGGGACGGGGACCGGCGGCGCCGTCGTGCGCCGCGGATAGCGGGCGGCGAACGGCACGGCGTCGAGGAAGGCCTGCACTTCGTCCGGATCGAACTCCAGCCCGGCGAAACGGTCCCATTCCTCGCCCGGTGCGATTCCCAATTCTTCACGGAATCCAGTGACTTGCGTGGGATTCATCAACCCGGCATGGTTGTCCTTGTGGCCCTCGAAGGGCAGGCCGAAACCCTTGATGGTGTAGGCGATGAAGCAGGTCGGCCGGTCGTCGTCGACGGCGCGGAACATGGCCTGCATGGTCGCCATGTCGTGGCCGGCCAGATTGGTCATCAGCCGTTGCAGGCCGGAATCGTCCAGCTCGCCGAGCAGCGCGCGGATGCCCGCCAAATCGCCCAGGTCGGCCAGCAGATGCTCGCGCCAGCCCTTTATGCGCCCGTCCCCGGCGACGCCGCGGGCCAGTGCCCCGCCCTTGTAGCACAGGGCGGAATAGAGCGAGTTGGGGCAGCGGTCGATCCATTCCCGCAGGGCCGCGCCGTCCGGCCGCTCGAACGCCGCCTCGAGCAGCGAGCCGTATTTCGCCGTCACGACCCGCCAGCCCATGGCTTCGAAAAGCTGGTCGAAGCGGCCGTAAAGCTGATCGGTTATCGTCGAATCGAGGCTCTGGCGGTTGTAGTCGATGACCCACCAGACGTTGCGGATATCGTGCTTCCAGCCTTCCAGCAGCGCTTCGTAGACATTGCCTTCGTCCAGTTCGGCGTCGCCGACGACCGATACCATCCGCCCGCGCGGCTGGCTTTCCGGCAGCCGGCCCTTGACGTGCAGATAGGCCTGGACCAGGGCGGCGAAGCTCGTCATGGCGGCGCCGAGGCCGACCGAGCCCGTCGAAAAGTCGACGTCATCGGCGTCCTTGGTGCGCGAAGGATAGGATTGCGCGCCGCCCAACGCCCTGAAATTCTTCAGATTTTCAAGGCTCTGCCGGCCCAGCAGATACTGGATGGCGTGAAAGACCGGGCTGGCGTGCGGCTTGACCGCGACCCGGTCTTCCGGCCGGAGGATATCGAAATAAAGCGCGGTCAGGATGGTCGCGACCGACGCGCTGGAGGCCTGGTGGCCGCCGACCTTCAGCCCGTCCCGGTTCGGCCGGATGTGGTTCGCGTGGTGGATCGTCCAGCTCGACAGCCACAGCACCTTGCGCTCCAGCGCGCGCAGCAGGCGCAGCCGGTCGGGCGTCGCCGCTTCCGCGGGTATCGGATCGGCTGCAGACACCATCGGATAGCTCCGTTCCTCGAACGGTCCGGACTGTGGATGGCGGCCAGTCTAGGCCGATTCGGGCCGGACCGGCAGAAAGAAATCGCGCACGCCGCCCCATGCAGGTTTCGATTTGCGGCAACCGTTCGATTCCGAGTAAAAGCCAAATTACGGTGAAGACGGAGCGTCCAGTACTGAAAACCAGCGTTGTGTATCCGGAAAACCTGCACGAATTGTCCGGTCCGGTCTCAGAACACGGAGACAATAACGCTCGGGATCGACTTGGCCCGGTACTTCGTCTTTGTGCATACAACATACCGCCGACAAAGGCGGCCCGGATTGAACGGTTCCGTCGGGCGGCGCCCTGGCCGTGGGACTGCGCGCTATCGGGAAGATTCCCGGCCGAGGGCGGCGGACAGGGCTTCGGGCAGCCGGTCCGGCAGGTCGTCGGCCAGAAGGCCAGGCCCGCAGAGCCGGGCGGCCTCGGCATGGCACCACGCGGCGGCGCAGGCTGCCTCGAACGGCGGCATTCCCTGCGCGCGCAGGCCCGCCACCGCGCCGGCCAGGACATCGCCGGTCCCGGCCGTCGCCAGGCTTGGCAAGGCGTTGGGGTTGATCGCGGCCCTGCCGTCCGGCGCCGCGACCACCGTGTCGTAGCCCTTGTGGATGATCGTCGCGGCGGTTCTGCCGGCGACCCGGCGCGTCCGCTCTACCTTGCCCGCTCCGGCGTCCTGCGATCCGGCGATTTGCGCGAATTCGCCGCCATGGGGCGTCATGACCGTTTCCGCATCCAGCGGCCCGGGCCCGTCGCCAATGGTGGATACAACGGCGGATATCGCATCAGCATCCAGTATACAAACTACCGGCAATCGGGCGATTTGGGTCAGATTTCTCACCCGCTCGGCAGTGCGGCCGAAACCCTGTCCGGCAAGTATTACTTGTACCTTCCGGTCGCGGCAGAATTGCGCCAGATCTTCGATGCCACCCAGTTTCCGCCGGAGAAATGCTGCCGGGAGCTGGGCATCGAAGAACGGCCGGACCGCTTCATCGTCGCCGCCGAACCAGCCGACCGTGACCATGCCGGCGCCGCTACGCGCAGCGGCGCGCGCCGCCAGCGTCGACGCGCCGGGCATTTCCCCGGCGACAACCAGGACATGGCCGCGGGTGTATTTGTGGTCCCTGGACGACGGCGGCCGCAGCGCGCTTCGCCACAGGGCCGGCGCGTTGACCGCCGTCTGCGGCGCGATCGGATCGAGCACGGCGTCGGCGATCCCGATATCATGGACCACCAGGTCGCCGCACACTTCCCTGCCCGGCAGCAGATAGTGGCCGGGTTTGGCGCGGAAGAACGTCACCGTCAGGTCGGCCGGCACGACCGGACCGAGGCACGCGCCACTGTCGCCGTCCACCCCGCTCGGGACATCGACGGCGACGACCGGCGCGCCTGCGCTCCGGCGGCGTCCTGCGGCCCGGGCAAGCAATTCCGCCGGGCGGCCGGAAACCGGCCGGGTCAGGCCGGCGCCGAACAGGGCGTCGACGATCAATTCGGCCCGGTCCACCGCATCGGTCCGCCATTCGGACGTTGCGGCCCGCAATTCACCGGCGCCTGCCGTCCGGACCCACAGGTCGAAGGCGGTCCGGGCGTCGCCGGCCAGCCGTTCCGGGTGCGGCGCATGGAACACCGAGACAGGCCATCCCGCCCGGTGCAGCAGCCGGGCGACGACCAGGCCGTCGCCGCCATTGTTGCCCGGTCCGCACAGGATGGCGGCCGGCCTGGGCCGCCAGCGCAGGCGGATTTCCCGCGCCACTGCCGCACCAGCCGCCTCCATCAGGTCAATGCCCGGCGTTCCCGCCGCAATCGCCGCGCGATCGGCGGCGGCCATCTCCGCCGTCGTGAGGAGGCAATGGGCGTGCCGGTCGTCTGCTGCCATCATCCGAGTCTTCAGGTTCGTCGGGCGTTCCGCGCGATGCCGGGTTGCCGGAGCCGCATACAGCCGCCCGTTCCCGTCCGGCAGAAAAGCGCCTAGAGTGGCCGGGCACAATCTGCAAAAAGCCCCGCCGCGAATAGCCGGCCTCGTGAATCCGACCGGTACACAGCCGCCTCAGCCATGCCCGACGACCCTACGCCCGCCGCCGAGGCGATCGAACTTCCGGAGCCCGACACGCCGCCCCGGCCCGGCCTCTCCGGCCGGATCTGGATCCCCCTGCTCAGCGTCGCCCTCGTCCTGCTTCTTCTGGCGGTCGGCCGGTCGGCGATCTCGCTCTGATCGCGGCAGGACTGCGGCACTCCCTGGCGGCGCTACGGGATTGCAGGCTTTGCCGCGGCGTTTCCCGCCATTCGCAGCTTGACGCTCTCCGCCCCCTCAATAGACTAGTGCCAGTGTTACACGGCGGTCGAGGGGGCAGGCGCCGAAAGGCGCCGGTTGGTGCGGTCGCGGTGAAGTCTGTCAAACGTGTTTCTGGGAGAAGCGCTCCATGACTGTATCTGTCTCGTTGACGGTGAACGGCGAGGCCGTTTCCGCCGACGTCGAACCGCGCACCCTGCTGGTGCAGATGCTGCGCGAAAACCTGGACCTCACCGGCACCCATGTCGGCTGCGACACCAGCCAGTGCGGCGCCTGTGTCGTCCATGTCGACGGCGAATCGGTCAAGGCCTGCACGGTGCTGGCGGTCCAGGCCGAAGGCGCGGATGTCAAGACGATTGAGGGCGTCGCCGACGGCGACACGCTGCATCCCATGCAGCAGGCATTCCATGAAAATCATGGCCTGCAGTGCGGTTTCTGCACGCCGGGCATGATCATGAGCGCGCTCGATCTGGTGAAAAACAACCCGGCCCCTTCCGAGAAGGAAATCCGGGAGTGGCTGGAAGGCAATCTGTGCCGCTGCACCGGCTACCACAATATCGTGAAATCCATCGATGCCGGCGCCGCCGCAATGCGCGGCTGACCTCGGACGAACCGTCCTGTCGCGCCGCGACGGACAACGGACCGAATTGAAATGGATTTGACCGTCTCAAGCGCAGTGAGGAATTCATGACCGAGCAAGGCATCGGCGCTGCTGTTGCGCGCCGCGAAGATCGCCGTTTCGTGACCGGTCAGGGTCACTATACCGACGACATCAACCGCAGGGGTCAGACCCACGCCTGTTTCGTGCGCTCGCCCCATGCCCATGCGACGCTGAACGGCGTCGATACCGCGGCCGCCAGGGCCATGCCCGGTGTGCGCGGCATCTTTATCGGCGAGGATATGGCCGAGGTCGGGCCGCTGATCTGCGGCTGGGCGATCACGGATGTGAACGGCGAGCCCCACAGGGCGCCGCCCCATCCGGCGCTCGCCATCGGCAAGGTGAATTTTGTCGGCGACGCCGTCGCTGTCGTCATCGCCGATACGCTCGAGCAGGCCAAGGACGCCGCGGCGGCTGTCGATGTTGACTACGGCATACTGGGTGCCGTGGTCGATCCGGCCACGGCCGCGCCTGACGGGCAAATCCAGATCCATGAGACGGCGCCCGGCAATCTGAGCTACGAATGGGCGATCGGCGACCAGGCCGCCATCGATGCGGCCTTCGAAGGCGCGGCCCACGTGACTTCGCTGGAATTCACCAACAACCGCCTGGTGCCGAACGCCATGGAACCGCGGGCCTGTATCGCGGAATACGAGGACGGCACCGGCGACTACACGCTCTACCTCACCTCGCAGAACCCGCATGTCCACCGGCTGGTGATGTCGGCGTTCCACGGGTTGGCGCCGGAGCACAAGCTTCGCGTGGTGGCGCCCGATGTCGGTGGCGGTTTCGGCTCGAAGATATTCATCTACGCCGAAGAAGTCGTGCTGACCTGGGCGTCCCGGCATATCGGTCGGCCTATCAAGTGGACGGCGGAGCGCACCGAGAGCTTCCTGACCGATTGCCACGGCCGCGATCATGTGACCAAGGCGGAACTGGCGCTCGATGGCGATGGCAAGTTCCTCGCCATGCGCGTCAACACCATCGCGAATATGGGCGCCTATCTCTCGACCTTTGCCTCTGCGGTGCCGACCTATCTCTACGCAACCCTGCTGGCCGGCCAGTACACGACCGGCGGCATTTACTGCAACGTCAAGGCAGTGTTCACCAACACGGTGCCGGTCGACGCCTATCGCGGCGCCGGGCGGCCGGAAGCGGCCTACGTCGTGGAACGGCTGGTCGAGGCGGCAGCGGCCGAAACCGGCCGAGATCCGGCCGAGTTGCGCAAAACCAACTTCGTGCCGACCGACGCCTTCCCCTACGAGACGCCGGTCATCATGCAGTACGATTGCGGCGACTTCGCCGGCTCGATGGATCAGGCACTGGATCTGGCCGGCTATTCCGGCTTCCAGGCCCGCAAGGCGGAATCGAAGGCCGGCGGCAAGCTGCGCGGTGTCGGTTTCTCCTCATACATCGAAGCCTGCGGCGTCGCGCCGTCTGCAGCTGCCGGGTCCCTCGGCGCCGGTGTCGGCCTGTGGGAATCGGCAAATATCCGTTTTAATCCAACGGGTAATGTCCAGTTGTTCACCGGCTGCCATTCCCACGGTCAGGGCCATGAAACGGCCTATGCCCAGATCGTCGCCGACAAGCTGGGCGTGCCCTACGAGCAGGTCGATGTGATTCACGGCGATTCAGCGAAGGTTCCCTTCGGCATGGGCACCTACGGGTCGCGGTCGGCCGCGGTCGGCGGCTCAGCGATTGTCAAGGCTGCGGATAAAGTCATTGAAAAGGGACGAAAAATCGCTGCCCACGCCCTCGAGGCTTCGGAGGACGATATCGAGTTCGCCGGAGGCAACTTCACGGTCACGGGCACCGACAAGGCGATGAACATCGCCGAGGTCGCTTTCACCGCCTATGTGCCGCACAACTATCCGGAAGGCCTGGAGCCCGGGCTGGACGAGACCGCGTTCTACGATCCGCTGAACTTCTCCTTCCCGGCCGGCACGCATATCTGCGAAGTCGAGGTCGATCCGGAAACCGGCAGCGTTTCTATCGAGAGATACGCCGCGGTCGACGATTTCGGGGTGCTGATCAATCCGCTGATCGTCGAGGGCCAGGTCCATGGCGGGATCGGCCAGGGCGTCGGCCAGGCCATGCTGGAGCAGGCGGTCTACGACAACGACGGTCAGCTGATCAGCGGCTCCTACATGGACTACACCATGCCGCGCGCCGACGATGTACCGAACTACGATGTCGGATTCAACGGCGTGCCTTCACCGCTCAATCCGTTGGGTGTCAAGGGGTGCGGCGAGGCCGGCGCGATCGCGGCGCCGGCGGCGGTCATGAACGCGGTCCACGATGCTCTGAGCGATGTGGGTGTGGGCCATATCGAGATGCCGGCGACGCCGCTGCGCGTCTGGCAAGCCATCCAGGACGCTGCAGCTTAGGCGCTGTCGCCGAGCATTACCGAACAGGAACGGACCGGGCCCGTACCCGGCAGGAAGGAACCCAGCCATGTACAATTTCGAATACAGAAAGGCCGGTAGTGTCGATGAAGCCGCCGGCATCGTCGGCAGCGACGAGGATGCAAAATTGCTTGCCGGAGGAATGACTTACATTCCGACGCTCAAGCAGCGGCTCGCCTCACCGACCACTGTCGTCGATCTCAACGGAGTCGGCGGCCTGGATGGCATTTCGGCGGACGGGAACGGCGTTACCATAGGCGCCATGGTCCGGCATGCGGCGGTCGCAGCTTCGGCCGACGTTGCGGCAGCGATCCCTGCCCTGGCGGACCTGGCGAGCCATATCGGCGATCCGCAGGTGCGCAACCGCGGCACGCTCGGCGGTTCGATCGCCAACAACGATCCCGCGGCGGACTATCCGGCTGCGCTGGTCGGCCTCGGAGCGACCGTCCAGACCAACAAGCGGGCGATCGCCGCGGACGATTTCTTCACCGGGCTGTTCGAGACGGCTCTCGATCAGGACGAGGTCGTGACCTCGGTGTCGTTCCCCAGGGCCGGCAAGGCGGCCTACATGAAGTTCCCGAACCCGGCATCGCGCTATGCGATTGCGGGCGTCTTCGTCGCGCAGGCTGCCGATGGCGTCCGGGTCGCTGTCACCGGCGCGGGCCCCTGCGTCTTCCGGGTCGGGGAGATGGAAGCGGCCCTCGCCGCGAACTGGTCGGCCGATGCGGTGGCCGGCATCGGGATTCCTGCGGACGGTCTGAACGAAGACATCCACGCCAGTGCCGAATACCGCGCCCACCTGGTGACCGTCATGGCCAAGCGCGCCGTGGCAAAAGCCGGGTAATGGTTGCTGGAATTATTGACCTTCTTCCCCGCGGAGGGAGGTTAATTTTTCCTCTTACCCTTTTGTTTTCCGGGTCTGATTGGCGATCTACACCTGCCGAATCTCCTGGCGTTGAGCCGCAGCAAGAATGGGGATGCTGCGGCGAACCGGCGACCGTTACCACGCCTCGAGGGGAATAACCGAGCCCGAGGCAAGCCTCGCTTTTGCGGCGCATGGCAGGCTTCCGGCCTCGCTCGCCTGGCTGATTGAACATTCGCCCAAAATACGTTTCGGATTTTCTGCGCGGATCCCCATTCTGGAATGGACATGACAGAAAAAACCGCCCTGCCCAATTCCGTCGACGCGACCGAAACGCTGCTCGCCGCCGGGGCCTACGTCGCCGACCGGTCGCTGGCGACGGCGCTGTATCTGGCGCTGAAGCTGGGCCGCCCGCTGTTCCTCGAAGGCGAGGCCGGCGTCGGCAAGACGGAAATCGCCAAGGTGCTATCGGAATGCCTGGGCCGCGACCTGATCCGGCTGCAATGCTATGAGGGACTCGATGTCTCCAGCGCCGTCTACGAGTGGAACTACGCCCGGCAGATGATCGAAATCCGCTTGGCCGAGGCGACCGGCGAGGCGGAAGGCCAAGCCGGGCGGGCAACGCTCACCCGCGATGTCTTTGCCGAAGAATTCCTGATCAAACGGCCGCTGCTCCAGGCCCTGGAGCCGCGGGACAGCGGCCCGCCGGTGCTCCTGATCGACGAGCTGGATCGCACCGACGAGCCGTTCGAAGCCTTCCTGCTCGAAGTATTGTCCGATTTTCAGATCACCGTGCCGGAAATCGGCGTTTTCGAGGCCGACGATCCGCCTATCGTTATCGTCACGTCGAACCGGACGCGGGAAATCCACGACGCACTGAAACGGCGCTGCTTTTACTACTGGGTCGACTATCCTGATGCCGACCGCGAACTGGAAATCCTCGGCAAGAAGGCGCCTGAGGCCGGGGAAGCGCTACGCCGCGACGTTGTCGCTTTCATCCAGAAGCTGCGCGATGTCGATTTGTTCAAGCTGCCCGGCGTTGCCGAATCCATCGATTGGGCCCAGGCTCTGGCGCAACTCGATGTCGTCGCCCTGGACCCGGATACGCTCAACGCCACACTCGGCACGCTGCTCAAATACCAGGATGATATCGAGCGCATCCGCGGCAGTGAAGCCATGCGTATCCTGGACGAAATCCGGACCGAGGCGTCCCTCAACCGGGTGCGCGGGTCCTAAGGCGAATCCGAGCAGGCAGTCCCCATGCCATTCGATCCCCCGCCCGAACCGGAAATGCCCGAGCGCGGCGGTGACGGCATTCCCGGCGGCGGCCGGTTGCCGGAAAACATCATGCATTTCGCCCGCGTGCTGCGCGCGGCCGGCTTGCCGGTCGGGCCGGGCCAGGTCATCCGGGCGATCGAAGCCGCGGACGCGGTCGGTATCGGCACGCGCGAGGACTTTTACTGGACCCTGCACGCCGTTTTCGTGAACCGGCGCGACCAGCGCGAGTTGTTCGATCAGGCCTTCCATGTCTTCTGGCGCAATCCCCGGCTGCTGGAACGGCTGATGTCGGTGATCCTGCCGACGATCGAGACGCCGGCGGACGAGGAAAAGGAGGAGATGTCGCGGCGGCTCGCGGAAGCGCTGAAAGGGTTAGCGGAAGCCGCCGACCGGGCACCGGAACAGGAACGAATCGACCTGGACGCAGTGATGACGTGGACCGACCGCGAAGTCTTGAAGACGCGCGACTTCGAGAAAATGTCCCGGGACGAGTTGGCCGCCGCCAAGAAAGTGTTGTCCCGGCTGCGCCTGCCCGTTGAACGGGTGGCGACCCGGCGATTCCGCCCCGACCCGGCCGGCCCGCGCATCGATATGCGGCGCATCCTGCGGCGCAGCGTGCGCAGCGGCGGCGACACCATCCTGCTCGCCCGGCGGCGGCGCAAGATCCGGCGACCGCCGCTGGTAATCCTGTGCGACATTTCCGGGTCCATGAGCCGCTATTCGCGCATGCTGCTGCACTTCCTGCACGCCGTCACCAACGACCGGGACCGTGTGCATACCTTTCTGTTCGGCACGCGGCTCACCAACGTCACCCGCTATCTGCGCTACAAGGATGTCGACGAGGCGCTCGACAAGATCGGACAGGTTGCGGAGGACTGGGACGGCGGTACGCGAATCGGCCAGACGCTCGGCGAATTCAACCGCCTCTGGTCGCGGCGCGTGCTCGGCCAGGGCGCCATGGTCCTCCTGATCACCGACGGGCTGGACCGGGACGGCGGCGCCGGTCTTGAGAAAGAGATGGACCGGCTCCACCGCAGCTGCCGCCGCCTGATATGGCTCAATCCCCTGCTGCGCTACGAGGGATTCGAGCCCAAATCTGCCGGTATTCGGGCCATGTTGCCCCATGTTGACGACTTCCGTACCGTGCACAATCTGGAGAGCCTCGAACAACTGGGCGCGGCGTTCGCCCATCCGGGAATCCGGCAGGACAGGAGCGTAACCAAATGGCTGCCGACGCTGAGAACCTGATGCCATCGAGCGAGGAAGTGCTGGGCCGGGCAGCGGCGTGGCAGGACAGCGGCAAGGCTGTCGCCATTGCCACGGTGGTCAATACCTGGGGTTCGTCGCCCCGTCCGGTCGGAAGCCAGCTTGCCGTCAGCGGCGCCCAGGAGATGATCGGCTCCGTATCCGGCGGTTGCATCGAGGGCGCGGTGGTCGCCGAGGCCCAGGAAGTCATTCGCAGCGGCGCGCCCCGGCTGCTCGAATTCGGCGTCGCCGACGAGGACGCCTGGGCCGTCGGCCTTGCCTGCGGCGGCCGGATCGAAGTGTTCGTCGAACGGTTGGATTAGATGGACCGGGCATTGATCGACAGGTTGGCCGCCGCCCGGGCCGCACACCGCGCGGTCGTGGTCGCGACGGATCTGGGCTCCGGCGAAAGAACCTGGATCGAGAACGGGTCGGCGGCCGGTCCCGTCACGGTTGATGGAGCCATTCTCGCGGCCGCTGCTGCAGCGCAGAGGGATGACAAGAGCCAGACCGTAGAGACCGGAGATGGCCGGCGCCTTTTTCTGCATGTCTTCAACCCGCCGCTCCGCCTCATGGTTGTCGGCGCCGTACATATCGCCCAGTCGCTGGCGCCGATGGCTGCACTTGCCGGCTATGCCGTCACCGTCATCGATCCCCGCGGCTCGTTCGCCACGGCCGATCGGTTTCCGGGCATTAACCTGACCGACGATTGGCCCGACGAGGCGCTGGCGGCGCTCAAACCCGATTCGCGCACCGCTGTCGTCACGCTGACTCACGATCCGAAGCTGGACGATCCGGCATTGCACAGCGCCCTGCGCTCCGGCTGTTTTTATGTTGGTTCCCTGGGCTCCCGCCGAACCCACGCCTCGCGGGTCGAAAGGCTGAAACAGGCCGGCTTCGACGACCCACAGATCGGCCGCATCCACGGTCCGATCGGCCTTGACATCGGCGCCAAGTCGCCGTCCGAAATCGCCCTTGCCATCATGGCCGAGATCACGGCGACGCTCCGCAGACCGCAGGCGGCGGCGGCATAGCAATGGAATTCGGCCCCGTTCCCCTCTGCGAGGCCGAAGGCGCCATCCTGGCCCATGCCGTCCGAACGGCGACCGGACGACTTCCCAAAGGCCGCCGGCTGACCGGAGACGATGTCGCCGCCATCGGCGCTTCCGGCTTCGACACAGTCACGGTCGCCCGGCTGGAACCGGCTGACCTCGACGAGAATGCTGCGGCGGCGCGCATCGCCGGAGCGCTCACCTCCGGCAGCTTGCGTCCAGGGCCGGCAGCCAATGGCCGTTGCAACCTGTATGCGCGACGTGCCGGTCTGGTCCTTGTCCAAGCCGAAGGGGTCATTGCCGCCAACCGGATCGACGAGGCACTGACCCTGGCTACCCTGCCGGCGTTCGCTTCGGTCGTTGCCGGGCAACTCGCCGCCACCATCAAGATCATCACGTTCGGCACTGCGGAGGCCAAAGTCGGGCAGGTCGCCGCGGCTGCCGCCGGCACCGTTTCGGTCGCAGGGTTCCGGCCGCAAACCGCCGCGCTGATCCAGACCCGTCTGCCCCACACGACCGAAGCACTCCTGACGAAAACGGAACGCTCAACCCGTGAGCGCCTGCGCCGAATCGAGGCCAGAGTCTCGCAGACCTACGTCACGGAACACCGGGAAGACGATCTGGCTGCCGCCCTAGCCGAAGCCAAGGTCGCTGCCGGCCTGATCGCCGTGATCGGCGCTTCGGCCATCGTCGACCGGCGCGATGTCGTGCCTGCTGCCATCGTGGCGGCCGGCGGCGAAATCGAGCATTTCGGCCTGCCGGTCGATCCCGGCAACCTGACGCTGCTGGCCAGGCTGGGCGAGGCGACGGTCGTGGCCATGCCAGGCTCGGCGCGCTCGCCGCGGGAACAGGGTTCGGACTGGGTTCTCGAACGGCTCGCCGCCGGCCTGCCGGTCGATTCTGGCACGATTGCCGGATTCGGCGTCGGCGGCCTGCTCAAGGAAATCCGCGCCCGGCCCATGCTGCGCGACCGCACACCGCCGGAAGAAGCGAAACCGAAGCCGACAGTCGATGCGATCCTGCTCGCGGCCGGCCAGTCGAAACGGATGGGTCTGCGCAACAAGCTGCTGGAGCCGATCGGCGGCGAGCCGCTGGTCCGGCGGGTTGCGGCGGCCGTCGGTGCGGCGGGAATCCGACGCCTGATCGTCGTGACAGGTCACGAGGCCGACCTGGTCCGGGACGCGTTGAGCGGCCTGGAATGCCACTTTGCGGACAATCCGGATTACCCGACGGGTATGGGCTCGTCGGTCGCAGCCGGGGCGCGGGCCGTGTTCGATTCGGCCGAACCGCCGGACGCCGCGATCATCTGCCTTGGCGATATGCCCGACATTACGCCCGCCGTGCTCGACGCGCTGATCATCAACTACGACCCGGCGGCGGGCCGGACCATCGTTGCGGCCGCCAACGCCGGCAAACGGGGCAATCCGGTCCTGTGGGATCGGCGTTTTGCCGAGGATCTGGCGAGCCTCGGCGGCGATGCCGGCGCCCGCGACATCCTGCTCGAACACGCCGAGCATGTCGTGACCGTTGAGATGGAAGACGACGCCGTGTTGCACGATCTCGACACGCCGGCGGCGTTAGACGCCTACCGGGAAGGGAAGGTCGGCACCGGGGACAACGGCGTCTGAGGCCTGTGCGACTTGCCGATTCGTCTTCAGTCGGCGACCAGGACGAAGTCGTATTCGACCTTCTGGTAGGGCGCGGTAACGCCGAAGGCGCTCGCCTCGTCGGGATCGGCGGCGGCGTTGAAATCGACCCGCAGGGAATCTCGCACGGCGAACACGGCGTCGCGGTCGATCCAGTCGTCGTCGCCGGGGAACAGCTCCGTCACCAGCGGAAGATATCCATCGGCATTGATCCAGATATGGAAGTGCGCCGGCCGCCAGGCGGTGCGCGAGGTGGAGCGCAGGATTTCACCGGCCGGCCCGTCGTCCGGCACCTTGTAGGACACCGGTTTCACCGTGCGCACACCGAACCGGCCGTCCGCTCCGGTGAACTGGTGACTGCGCAGGTTGGGGACCGCTCCCTCATGGGTTTCCTGCACGTCGTACAGACCGTTCGACTGGGTCTGCCAGAAGTCGATACGCGCGCCTTCGACCGGTTCGGACTGTTCGTTCAGCACACGCCCCGTCAGCACGACCTCCGGGCCCGGATCGTCGCCGGCGAGATTGCCTCCGACCGACACTTCCGGCGCGCCATCGACGAAGAACGGGCCGAGCGCGCTGTATTCCGTCCCGCTCGTCACGCCGCGACCCTTGATCATGTCGACCAGCGACGACAGGCCGAGAATATCGGAGGTCAGGATGAACTCATTGCGCTCCGGCGTCGAAATCTTGCCGGCGTCGTACAGGTACTGGATGCCGCGCATCCACTCATCCTGCTGCAGGTCGACTTCCCGGGCAAAGGCATGCAAATGCTTGACCAGGCTGGTCATGATCTCCTTGAGCCGCGGGTCCTCGGTCCCGTCCATGGTCTCAAGTACAGCTTCCGTGATGTTGTCTTCCTGCAGATTGCGCATCGGTCTTACCCCCGCCCTTGCGATTCCTCGTTCGGCCTATAGAGACGCGGCGGCTGCGGGCCGTCAATGCCGGGTCCGGCTATCCGGTGTAGATGTTCGTATACCGGTCGCGCAGCGTCTTCTTCTGGATTTTGCCCATCGCGTTGCGCGGCAGTTCGTCGACGACGAAGATTCGTTTCGGTTGCTTGAAATTGGCCAGCGACTCCGCAAGCCCGGTCAACATCGCTTCCGGGTCGAGCGCCATTGAGCCGTCGGCCACCACCGCAGCGGTCACGCCTTCGCCGAAATCGGGGTGTGCCACACCGAACACCGCGGATTCCCGGACCCCCGGCAAGGCGTCGAGGCAGAGCTCGACCTCTTTGGGATACACGTTCAAGCCGCCGGAAATGACCAGGTCTTTGGCCCGGCCGACGATAGTGACACGGCCGGCTTCATCCATCCGGGCCATGTCGCCGGAAATGAAATAGCCGTCGGGCCGGAAATCTTCCGCTGTTTTGTCCGGCAGGCGCCAGTAGCCGGAAAAGACGTTCGGACCGGTCATTTCCAAGACGCCGACCGTGCCGCGCGGCGCTTCCCGGCCGGCTTCGTCGGCGATGCGCACGGAAACGCCGGGCAACGCAAAACCGACTGTGCCGGCAATCCGCTCGCCGACCAGCGGATTGCTGCACGCCATGCCGACTTCCGTCATGCCGTAGCGCTCCAGAATGCGCTTGCCGGTGAGGGCTTCGAATGCGGCGAAGGTTTCTTCGAGCAGGGGCGCCGAACCGGAGATGAACAGGCGGACACTGCGGGCGGACCCGGCGGTGAATCCGGGCGTATCGAGCAGGCGCGTATAGTAAGTCGGCACGCCCATCATCGCCGTTGCCTCCGGCAGCCTTGCTATGGCCTTTTCTGCCGCGAACGCCTTCTGAAAAATTACACGCGATCCACTGGCCAAGGCGCAATGGAACGCCACGAACAGGCCGTGGACGTGAAAAATCGGCAGGGCGTGCAACAACACGTCGCTCCGGGTAAAACCCCAATAATCCCGGAGTACGAAGGCGTTGGACGACAAATTACCATGGGTGAGCATCGCTCCCTTGGGCATTCCCGTCGTGCCGGAGGTATAGAGGATTGCCGCCAGGTCGTCGGCCTGCCGCGCGAAAACAGGGGGCCCGGCGCGCGCCTCGGCAGCGGCGTCAAGCAACGATCCGCCACCGTCCCGCAGCGTCAGGACCGCGCCGACCCCGGCCCTGCCCGCGATCGCTTCGGCCGTCTCGCGATCCGCTTCCCGGCACACAAAAACGGCGGGCGCGGCGTCTTCCAGGAAGAAGGAGACTTCCTGCACGGTATAGGCGGTGTTAAGCGGCACAAAGACCAGCCCGGCGCGCAGGCAGGCCAGATACAGCATCACGGCATCCGGAGATTTCTCGACCTGGGCGACGACCCGGTCGCCGGCTGCCGCACCGTGCGCACTCAGCGCTGCGGCGATCCGGGCGGTCCGGCCATCGATCTCGCCGTACAGTAACGGCGGTCCGTTCTCGATATCGAGAAACACAGCTGAAGGATCGTCTGGAAAGTTCGCCGCGAGCAGCGCATAGAGATTTTCAGACATGGTCACCCGGAAACGGCTTGGCCCGGCGGCAGTTCAGCCTTCGTCCTGCGTTGCACTCAAGCGGGCAAATTGCCCGTCCCTACTCCGCTTTCCGCTCCAGGCGCTCCCGGATTCGCGCGGCGAACTCCGGCCGGTCGGCGATGAGCGGCAGCAGCTTGCGCCAATAGGCCTTGCCTTCGGTCTCACGGCCCCGCTCGAAGGCATAACGACCCAGGTAGTAGAGGGAAAGCGGATGGCGCGGTTCAAGCGCGTGGAGACGTTTGAAGAGTTCGACCAGTTGCGGATCGAGCGGATCGTCGGAATTGCGCAGGCGCAGCACGGCCATCGTGTACAATGTCACAACGCGAACATTGTCTGGCGCGAGGGCGACTGCCCTGCCATAGGCGTCGGCAGACTTGTCCGAATCGCCCAGCACGGCCTGCGCCCGGCCCAGACGCAGCCAGCCGGCAAGATCGCCCGGATTCTCCTCCAGCCGCGCCGCCAGCCGGTCGACCATCCCCCGGATCATCTCCTGGCGCTCTTCCGGCGTCATCCGCTCGGCCGCGCGCATATCCTCCCGGGTTGGGCCGCGCGGTTGCTCCTGCACGGTGAGCCGGTTGCGGTCGGCGAGTTCGGGACGGCCGAGCACGGCATAGAGCGTCAGGCTCAGCACCGGCACAGCCGCGGCCAGCAGCAGTACCGTTAAGCGCGAAAGGGACTGCGCTGCGCCGGTCGATCCCGCCGCTTGCCGGCTCTCGGCGGCGAGCGCCCGGCGGCGGATTTCATCGCGCGCCGCGCCGGCTTCCGCCGCTTCGATCGTGCCGCGTCCGAGATCGCGGTCGAGTTCCCGCAACTGGTCACGATAAACTTCGAGGTCGAATGCCGCCGGATCAGGCGTCGGCGCCGCGTCGGATGCGTCGCGGGGATACAGGCGCCATAGAATAGCGGCACCGGCTGCGATGCTCAGGACTGCTGCGACCAGCCAGATCACGGCTCGTCTCCGCCGTCCCCAAGAAGAACGTCGGCGCGCGCGGCGTCTTCCACCGACAAGGCCTCCACCGGCGAAATGGCGCGCGGCCGGCGCAATCGCCAGAGCAGGAACAACAGCGTCACGAACAGCGCCGCTGCCGGGCCGAACCAGAGCAGCCAGGTCCGCTCGTCGACCGGTGGGCGCAGCAACACGAAATCGCCGTAGCGCGCATGGATATAGGCGATGGCGTCGCGGTCGGTGTCGCCGGCAACCAAGCGCTTGCGCACCAGTCGCCGCAGGTCGCGCGCGAGCGGCGCATCGGAATCGTCGATCGACTGGTTCTGGCAAACCAGGCAGCGCAACTGGCGGCCGATGTCGCGCGCGCGCGCCTCCAGTCCGGCATCTTCCAGGGCCTCGCCCGGCTCGATTGCGTGCGCGCGGAAAGGCAACGACGCCACGACAAAGAACAGCGCCAGAATCAGCAAGGGCAGGACGTTCCATCGCCTCATTGCTTCAGCGCCTCGATTGCCGGCAGGAATTTATCTTTCAGGACCGAGATGGTGATCGGTCCGACATGCTTCAGGCGAATCCGGCTCCGCGGCCCGATCAGGAAAGTTTCGGGTACACCGTACAGGCCGAACTCGGGCGCCAGATCGCCGGTTGGATCGACGCCGATCCGGGCATAGGGATTGCCGTGGCGGGCCAGCCAGGCCGCGGCCTCATCCGGCTTGTTCTTGTAGTTGATGCCGACCAGCGTTACGCCGCGCACCTTGGATAGCGCCGTTATCTGCGGGTGCTCGACCAGACAGGGCGCACACCAGCTTGCGAAGAAGTTCAGAACGGTAATGCGATCTTTGAAAAACGCGCTGGAAAATCCTTTGGCAACGATAGTTTCGCCGACTGCAAGATCGGCTGCGGCGAATACCGGCGCCGGCTTGTCGATCAGCGCCGAGGGCAGCAGGCGCGGGTCGCGCCCGCTTGAGAGATAGTAGGCAGCAATAGCCGCGACGATGGCAAAGACCGCGAGCGGCACAAGGAACAGCAGCCGGCGCGAACCCATCGCGGGTCAGGCTTCCGACGGTCGGGCCGATGCGGGCCGGGCCGAACGCCGTGGCGCGCCGACCCGGTGGCGCCGGTCGGTCAGCGAGATCATTCCGCCGAGGAACATGAACACGGCCCCGATCCAGATCCACGGCACCAGCGGATTGTGGTAGAGCCGCACAGCGTGGCCGCCCTTCCCGTCCGGATCGCCCAGCACGACATAGAGGTCGGCAAATAACGTAGTCCGGATCGCCGCTTCGGTCGTCGGCATGCGTTGCGGCAGGTAGACCCGCTTCTCCGGCCACAGCGCGTCGACGGCGACACCGCCTTCGGACACGATGAAATGGCCCCTTCGGGCGAGATAATTACCCACCCTCACTTCGCGCACACCGGCGAAACCTATGGTATAGCCGGCGACGTCGGCCCGGTCGCCCGGTTTCATGGTACGGATGACCTCGGTCTGCCATACGCCGGAGGCCGTGATCCCGGCGACGACCACGCCGGCGGCGGCATGAGCGACAGTCATACCCAAGGCGCTGCGCGGCATAGCGGCGGCACGGCGCAGCGATTCGCCGGGCGGGGCGCGGAACAACCGGATCCGGCCGGCGATTTCCCATGCGGCTGCGCCGATCAGCCAGGCCGCCAGACCGAGGCCTAGGGCCGCGGCAAAGCTGTGCCGGTCCTCGACGAAGGCAACTGCCGCCGCCAGGGCGACCGCAACCCCGGCGATCAGCTTCAGCCGGTCGAACGCGCCAAGCAGGTCGGCCCGCTTCCAGGGCAGGAAGGGCGCGACGCCCATCGCGAGAATCATCGGCGCCATTAGAGGCACGAAAGTAGCGTTGAAATACGGCGGGCCGACGCTGATCTTACCAAGGCCCAACGCATCGACGACCAGCGGATAGAGGGTGCCGAAAAGCACGGTCAGCGCGGCTACGGTCATCAACAGATTGTTGAGAATTAACGCTCCTTCGCGCGAGACCGGCCTGAACAAGCCGCCGCCCTTCAGCGTCGGCGCCCGCCAGGCGTAGAGCAGCAGTGCGCCGCCGATAGCGACGGCAAGAATCGCAAGGATGAACAGGCCGCGCTCGGGATCGGTCGCGAATGTGTGAACCGAAGTCAGCACGCCGGAGCGGACCAGGAATGTCCCGAGCAGGCTGAGCGAAAATGTCAGGATCGCCAGCAAGATCGACCAGCTTTTCAGCGCGTCGCGCTTTTCCGCCACGATAGCGCTGTGCAGCAGCGCGGTGCCGACCAGCCAGGGCATGAAAGAGGCGTTCTCGACCGGATCCCAGAACCAGAATCCGCCCCAGCCAAGCTCGTAGTAGGCCCACCAGCTGCCGAGCGCGATGCCGAGGGTGAGAAAGCTCCAGGCGGCGAGCGCCCAGGGCCGCACCCAGCGCCCCCAGGAGGCGTCCACCCTGCCCTCCAGCAAGGCGGCGATGGCAAAGGAGAAGGTTACGGAGAAACCGACATAGCCGAGGTAAAGCAGCGGCGGATGGAAGGCGAGGCCGGGATCCTGCAGAATCGGGTTCAGGCCTCGGCCGTCGGGCGGCATCGGGTTGACCCGGTCGAACGGGTTCGAGGTCAGCAGGACAAAGGCCAGGAACGCCAGGCCGATCATGCCCTGGACGGAAATTGCGCGGGCGCGCAGGCCGGGCGAGACATTGCTGCCGAACCAGGCCACGCAAGCGCCGAACAGGCTGAGGATCAGACACCACAGGACCATCGAGCCCTCGTGGTTCCCCCAGACGCCGGTGATCTTGTAGAGCAGCGGCTTGCCGCTGTGCGAGTTCTGGACAACGTTGGCGACCGAGAAGTCCGAGGCGACGAACGCCCAGGTAAGCGCACAGAACGCGATCAGGACGAACACGAACTGGCCGGTCGCCAGCGTATTGCCGAGAGACATCAGCGCGCCGTGGCGCCGGGCTGCCCCGGCCATCGGCAAGATACTCTGGCCGAGCGCCAGGATCGCCGCGACAATCAGGGCGAAATGGCCGATTTCCGCAGTCACGCTTGCGCCCTTCGGATCAGGATTTTGCCTCCGGGCAGGGTTTGCCGCCGCCGTCCTTGTGCCATTGCCCCTGCTCTTTCAACTGGTCCGCCAGATCCTTCGGCATGTAGTTTTCGTCATGCTTGGCTAGGATCGAATCGGCCCGGAAGGTGCCGGACTTTTCCAGCCGGCCGATCGCCACGACACCTTGTCCTTCCCGGAACAGGTCCGGAAGCACGCCCTTGTAGACGACGGGCAGGCTCCGGATACAATCCGTTACCCGAAAGGCGACGCTGACACCGTCACCAAGCGTCTTGCGGCTGCCCGTTTCGACCAGCCCGCCGAGGCGGAACTGCTGTCCTGCCGGCACCGCATTAGCCGCAACTTTGGACGGCGTGTAAAAAAAGGTGACGCCATCGTCGAGCGCCGCCAGAACCAGCGCGGCCGCCACGCCGAGCAGGCACAGGCCGACCGCCAGAAAGGTCATTCGCCGCCGCTTAGGCCGCAATTTCGGCCTTCCCGTCCGGCTGCTCTGCTGTCGCGCGTCCTGTTTTCAGAATCCGTTCGAGTTCGGCCGTTGCCGCTTCCTCGCGGCGCAGCCGGCGCCACGATTGCCAGGCCAGCCCGATCATCGCGGCCGCGGTCAGGCCGAGGGCAGGCCAGACGTAGGCCGCATAGCCGCCCATCGCGAAGAATTCGGCGACACTGTCCACTCCGATGCCTCCGGCAACTTTCTCAGGTGGAGCAGCAGCAATCCGCCACTTTCACCGTGCAACGGTGATAGCAGCCGCGCTGCCGCGCGCCAGCGGGCCAATCATCGCATAATGAGCAGGGGCCGCCCTACCCGCGCATGCGCGCGCCGGCCGGATCGAACAGCGGTTCATCCAGAATCCGCGCGGCGCAACGCTCGCCGAGGATTTCAACATCCAAAGAACCCGGACTTTGCGCCACATTCCGCGGAAGATAGCCGAGCGCCACCGACTGCTGCGCCACATGGGCGTAGCCGCCGGACGTCACCCGGCCGACGACGGCGCCGTCGTGCCAGATCGGTTCGTCGCGGAACGGATCGGCGTCCGATACATCGACCGCCATGGCGACCAGTCGTCGTTCGCCGCCCTCTTCCTTTTCTCTGAGCGCCGCGTCGCGGCCGATGAAATCGTTCTTCGCGAGATCGACAAAACGGTCGAGGCCTGCTTCGTAGGGCCCGTAGATCGGCCGGTACTCGAACGCCCAGGCGCCGAAACTCTTTTCCAGCCTCAGGCTGTCCAGCGCCCGGAGACCGAAAGGCTTAAGGCCGAGCGGCGCGCCCGCTTCCGTCAACAGGTCGTACACCGCGATCTGGTATTCCGGCGCCATCCAGATTTCGTAGCCCAGGTCGCCGGTATACGAGATCCGGCCGACCAGCGCCGGTGCCGGGCCGATCTCCATGGCGCGGAAGTCGAGAAACCGGAAGGCTTCGGCCGAGACGTCCGCATCCGTTACGGCCTGCAGCAGGTCGCGCGATGCCGGCCCGGCGATCATCAGGCCGACACGATCGAGGCCGAGGGCGCGCACCGCAACCGAGCCGTCGTCCGGCAGATGCTCTTCGAACCAGCGCATATGGTATTTCTCCGCCGGGCCGGAGCCGACCATGTAGAAATTCTCACTGCCCGTCTTGGCCAGAGTAAAATCGCCGATCAGCTTGCCATTCGGGTTCAGCATCGGGCTCAGAATCAGCCGCCCTTCCCGCGGCGTCCGGTTGGCCAGAAGCCGCGACAGCCAGAGTTCCGCGCCCGGACCGGTCACCGAATATTTCGCGAAGCCGGAAGTTTCGTAGAGGCCGACACCGTTGCGTACGGCCGCGGCCTCGCGCCCGACACTGGCGAAATCGTTGGAACGCCGGAAGCTGACGATATCTTCCGCCAATTTGCCTTCGTCGGCTAACCAGAGCGGGTATTCGAGGCCGTAGGCCTCGCCGAACACGGCGCCCTGCGCCTTGAAGCGGTCGTAGAGCGGTGTGGTGCGCAGGGGCCGGCCGGCCGGCAGTTCCTCATTCGGAAATGGCACGTTGAACCGGCGGCTGTAATTTTCCCGCACCTTGGCGTTGGTATAGGCAAGCGTCGCCCAGTCGCCGAAGCGCGCGACATCCATGCCGAACACGTCGAACCCGGGATCGCCCTCCGTCATCCAGTTGGCGAGTGTAACGCCAACGCCGCCGCCCTGGCTGAAGCCGGCCATCACGGCGCAGGCGCACCAGTAATTCTTCAGACCGCGGACCGGCCCGACCAGCGGATTGCCGTCCGGCGCAAAGGTGAACGGGCCGTTGACGATCTGCTTGATACCCGCACGGCCATAGGGCGGAAAATGCTGGAAACCGATTTCCAGCGACGGCGAGATCCGGTCGAGGTCGGGCGGCAGCAATTCGTGGCCGAAGTCCCAGGGCGTCACCTTCGGCGACCAGGGCTTGCCGGCCCGCTCGTAGGTGCCGATCAGCATGCCCGGCCCTTCCTGGCGGGTGTAGATCTCGCCGCCGAAATCGAGGGCATGCATCATCTGGCGACCGGTCGATTCGTTGAAAGCGGTGACTTCCGGAATCTCGTCGGTCAGCAGATACATGTGCTCCATGGCCAACACCGGCAGTTCCACACCCACCATGCGGCCGACTTCGCGCGCCCAAAGGCCCCCGGCGTTAACCACATGTTCGGCATGGACCGTTCCTTTTTCGGTGACGATGTCCCAGCTGCCATCCGGCCTTGGCTGCAATTCCTCGACCTTGGTCCGAAGATATATCTCCGCCCCGCCGATCTGCGCCGACTTCGCATAGGCCTGGGTCACGCCCGACGGATCGACGTGGCCTTCCACGGGGTCATACATGCCGCCGACAAAGCGGGCGGGATCGATCAGCGGAAATAGCTCATAGGCTTCCTGCGGCGTCACCAGTTCGGTGTCGAGGTCCAGGTAGCGGCCGATCGCGTGGGCGGTCTTCAACCAGTCCATACGATCCGGCGTGTCGGCCAGTATGACGCCGCCGGTCAGATGGACGCCGCAGGACTGGCCGGAGATTTCCTCGATCTCCCTGTACAGGTCGATCGTGTATCGCTGGAGCGCCGAGACGTCCGGATCGCCGTTCAGCGTGTGCATGCCGCCGGCGGCGTGCCAGGTCGAGCCGCTGGTAAGCTCGGAGCGCTCGAACAGGGCGACGTCTTTCCAGCCGGCCTTCGTCAGGTGGTAGAGCACGCTGGCGCCGACAACGCCGCCGCCGATAACCGCCGCCTGCAAGTGAGATTTCATATGCTCGCTCCGATTCACCGCCGGACGCACCGCCGGCAATGGTTCTCCGCTAAAAGTCCGTCGGTACGCCGCCTTCTTCCTTGCGCCGGGCGACGAAGGCGTCGAGTTCTTCGCGCACCGCCGGATCCATCGGCGGCGCTTCGTATTGCGCCAGCTTTTCCTTGTAGAGCCGGTGCAGATGATCCCCCGCGGTCGGCGAGCCGGCCGCCGTCCAGGCCTCATAGTTGCGCCAGTCGGACACCATCGGGGCGAAAAAGGCCGTCTTGTAGCGCGACTGGGTGTGTTCCGCGCCGAAATAGTGGCCGCCCGGGCCGACCTCGCGCATCGCGTCCAGCGCCATTTCGGCCTCGTCGACCCGGAACGGCTCAAGGAAAGCGGCAATCATGTCCAGCAGGTCCGCATCCAGCACCATCTTCTCGAACGAGGCCTGGAGGCCGCCTTCCATCCATCCGGCGGCGTGCTTCACCAGATTGACACCGCCCATCACGGCGGCCCAGAGCGAAAACACGCTTTCATAAGCGGCCTGGGCGTCGACGGCGTTGGCGGCGTTGACGTTGGACGAGCGGTAAGGCACCCGGTAGCGACGGGCAAACTGGCCGCCGATCAGCGTGGCCTTCATATATTCCGGGGTACCGAAAGCCGGCGCCCCGCTACGCATGTCGACATTGGAGGTGAAACCGCCGTAGACGAACGGTGCGCCGGGACTGTTCAGCTGATGGATCGTCAGCCCGGCCAGGAATTCCGCATTCTGCTGCGCCACCGCGCCGGCCAGCGTGACCGGTGCCATCGCGCCGGCCAGGGTGAACGGCGTCATTACGACCGGCTGGCCCCGGTCGCCCATGCGCAGGATGCCTTCGACCATCGGCAGGTCGAGCCGCAGCGGCGAACTGGAATTGATCACCGTGATGACCGACGGTTCGCGCGCCAGCGTCTCGCGGTCGACGCCGCGGGCGATGCGGGACAGCTCGATGCCGTCCAGTACGCGCTCCCGGCCGAGGCTGTAGGCGTGGATCGGCTTGTCGGTCATGGTGAGCGCGGCGTGCAGCGCATCGAGATGGCGCACGCTGGGGTGTATGTCCGTCGGTTCGACCGGATAACCGCCCCACATATGGATCGCCGGCAGCACCTGCCCCAAGCGCAGGAATTGCTTGTAGTCCTCGAAATTGCCGACCCGGCGGCCGCCCTCGAAATCGCAGGCGTTCGGCGTACTGCTCACCGCGCCGAAGACCAGCCTGTCGCCGCCGAAAACGAGCGTACGCTCCGGGTTGCGGCAGTAAAACCGGAAGGTTTCCGGCGGTTTACCGATCTGTGCCTCTACAAGATCGGCCGGAAAGCGAACACGGTTACCGTCCGGCGCGACATCGGCGCCAGCCTCTCCCAGGAGCGACCTGGCCTCGTCGTGCAGGATATCGATGCCGATTTCCTGCAATACGGTCAGTGCCGTCCCGTGGATGGCCTCCAGTTCGTCTTCCGACACGGCAGGCACCGGATCGAACGGCCGGCGCGGTTGCGGACGGATCGCGGGCTCCTGGACCTCTGCCACGGGTCCGGCTCCGCCGCGTCGCCGGCGGCCGGTCCGGCCGCGTCTCTCGGGAGACATCGCATTCCTTTCCTGCATCGCCTGCAGGGCCCGTCGCCGGTATCGGCGATCCCTGAGGGTGGCGGGCCGGATTAGACCAATTCGGCCTCCGGGTCATGCCGAAAGTACATGGCCGCCAGCAGATTGTCCGCCCGCTTGCCGCTTGCGGCCGCTGCGGCGCCCCGCTACCTTGCCGCGTCGCTACCGCAACGAGGAGGGTCGCCGATGAGCACCCTGACCTTCGACGCAACGCCGTTGCCCATCCGGGACGACATTGCGGCAGCCCTGCCGCAGGTCTGGGCCCGGATCGGACTACCGGGAACCTGGCTGACCGCGCAGGAGCGGGTGGCGGTCGCCGCGGAGAGCCGGAACGCGCGTTTTTGTGCGCTATGCGCCGAACGCGCGGAGGCCCTGTCGCCCTATGCGGTGCACGGGGAACACAATTCCCTGGGCGAGCTGCCGGACGACAAGGTCGAACTGATCCACAGGATGATGACCGATCCCGGCCGCATCGCCGGACATTGGTACGAATTCCTCACGGAAGGCGGCCTGCCCGAGACCGAATATGTCGAGATTGTCGGCCTGGTCGCCTGCACGGTCGGCGTCGATACCTTCTGCAGGGGCATCGGGATAGCGCCGCCGCCCCTGCCCGAGCCGCAGGACGGCGACCTGTCGCGCGAGGCGGTCGGCGAAGGGTACCTCAACCGCGACCTGGCCTTTGCGCCTACCCTCGATCCGTTCGTCGACGGCCCGCTGCAGAAGGAGTTCTTCCCAGGCGGCCCGCCGAGCGCGGCGCATATCCGCCGGGCATTGTCCTCGGTGCCGGACAGCCAGCGCCAGTTCTGGCAGATGGCCACCGTGCTCTACATGAACGGCATGCAGATGCGCGACTTCTCAACCGAGTACCGCGCCATCACCCACGCCCAGATCGAACTGGTTGCCGGACGGGTCTCGGCCATCAACCAGTGCGTCTACTGAACAACCAGCCATGTGGCCCTGCTCCGTGCGAGCGGCGAACATACCGGTGACGACTACGATCTCAGTGCCGTTCTGGGAGATTCGGGCAAGGACAGCGGCATCCCGCACGCCGACGTGCTGATACGGCTCGCCGAAACGGCGATCGCCTACGACGATGCGGCGACCGCGGCGGCCCGCGCGGCGGTGATCGAACGGATGGGCGAAGCCGCCCTGGTCGACGCCGCAGCCATTGCGGCCAACTTCAACGCCATCGACCGGGTCGCCGATGCCATCGGCATACCGCTGGAGGACGAGAAGGCTGCGGTCTCGGCAGATTTCCGGGAAGAACTCGGGATAGACACCTTCGGCAGAGCCAGCCTGGCGGCAGCGGCCGAGTAGCGCCTGCCGGCGCGCGCGGCCGCCTCCGCATTCTGCCGGCTGGCCACGCTGGAACCAATCGAATGACGAAAGGCGCGTCTGCCATGAAGGTCGGCATTCTCTTCACTTCGCACCCGGACCCGAAGTCCGAACCCTATCCGCACCGCGGCATTCACGAGCGGGTCACGCGCGAGATCCTCGAAGCGGAAGAGTTGGGCTTCGACGCCGTGTGGATCGCCGAGCACCACTTTTCCAACAAGTACGGCATCCTGCCGGACCCATTCAGCTTTCTGTCCTACCTCGCGGCGAAGACGACGCGAATCCGGCTCGGCGCGGCTGTCATGGTCGTGCCGCTGCACCATCCCCTGCGGATCGTGGAGAATGCCGCCTTCGTCGATATCCTGAGCGACGGGCGCTTCCAGCTCGGCATGGGCTCCGGCTACCGCCCCTACGAATTCGAGGGGCTCGGCATCAGCTACGAGGAACGGCGCGAAATCCAGGCAGAAGCGATTCCGCTGATTCTCGACGGTTTCCACAGGAAGCGCGTGAATAGCGACGGCAAGTATTTCCGATTCTCGATGGACGAGACCTGCGAGATATTTCCGCAACCGATCCAGCAACCGCACCCGCCGTTCTTCATGGCCGCCGGCACGGACGCCTCCATCCGCACGGCGGCGCGGAACGGATTCGGGTTGATGCAGTCCCTGCTGCCCTCAGCCGCCACTATAGGCGAGCATATCGCGCTCTACCGGGAGCATATGGCGGAAGCACCGGCCCCTTTCGACGCGAATCCGGCGTTCGGCGAGGTGGATGTGGTGCGTATGACCTATGTCGCGCCGACTGACGCCAGGGCGCGCGAGGAAAGCGAGGCCGGCATCACGAACCATATGAAATCGTTTCTGAGCGGTGCGGTCGGTCGCTACCTGGGCGATGTCGCGGAGAAGACCGACGAAAGCCAGTTCGCCTACGAAAATCTGGTGGAGGACACCATCCTGCACGGCTCGCCCGACACGGTGCTGCGCAAGATCGAGATGTTCCGCGATGTCGGCGCGACCTCGCTGATGATCCACTATCCGCCCTACTACGGCCCCGAGCGGACGCTCGACATGCTGCGCCTCTTCGGCGCAGAGGTGCTGCCGGAATTGAAGCGGATGGATGCTGGCGCGCAGTCTCTCCGCGCCGCTGAGTAACCCTTCCGCGCCCTGGGCGGGATGACCGGGGAACGGTTGGCCGGCCGTTCGGTCAACTGCGTCGGGTACGTGCGATGAACCGGATCCGGTTTGGACCCGGCGATCGTTCGGCCATGTCCCCGATGACCGCGGCGTCGCTGTAGCCGGCCTCGCGCAGTTCCGCGATGCAGGCATCGGCGCTGTCCGGCGGCAAGGCGGCGAGCAGGCCGCCGGCGGTCTGCGGATCGGCCAGGATTTCCGGCGCCGCACCGTCGCACGCTGCCGTCAGCGCCGCCCGGTTGGCCGGATGCAGGGTGCTGGCGTGACCAGCGGCCAGCAGGTCGGCAGCACCCGGCAGCAGCGGCAGCGCCGCTTCGTCCAACACGACGCTGCAACCCGACGCTTCGAGTATTTCCAGGAGATGTCCGCCCAGCCCGAATCCGGTCACGTCGGTGCAGGCGGTCGCGCCGTGCTGCCGCAGGATTCCGACGGCCGGCCCGCTGTTGATCAGCATCCTGCCCAAAGCCGCTTCAACGTCGCGGCCCTTGGCGGCGCGGGCCATTTCGGCTGCCAGCAATACGCCGGTTCCGATCGATTTGGTCAGGATCAGCCGGTCGCCGGGCGATGCGCCGCCCTTGCGCCAGGGCGCGCCGGCGCGCACCGCCCCGTTGACGGTGAGGCCGATCGCCATTTCCGCGCCTTCCGCCGTATGACCGCCGATCAGGATGGCGCCGGCATCGCCCAAGCTGTGCAACACGCCACGCAACAACTGTTCGAGGTCGCGTTCGACGATCTGAGGCGCGGCGTACGGCAGGGTTACCGCAGCCAGCGCAGACAGCGGCGCGCCGCCCATGGCGTGGATATCGCCCATACAGTGATTGGCGGCGATGCGGCCCAACAGGTACGGGTCGTCGATAAAGGCGCGGAACTGGTCCACGGTCTGGAACAATTGTCCGCCCGCCGGCGCGGGCAGCGCTGCCGCATCGTCCGGATCGTCCAGCGCCAGCGCCCTGGCGGTCGCAGGGTCGGCGCGCAGCCGGTCCAGCACCGCATTGAGGATCGCCTGGGGCACCTTGGCGCCGCAGCCGCCGCAGCGCATCGCCTCCTCTCCCCCAACCGCCGCCGGCGCGGTCATGTCCGGCAGGTCGGCGCCGTAACGCGCCATCCATCGGCGGTCAATCCGGTCCTTCCAGCGCCAGACCCAGTCACCCTCGCCGGCGCAGACGCCCTTCGAGGCAACCGCCCGCTTCCCGCCCAGCGAAATCAGGGCGAGGACGCGGCGCTGCGGCCGGAACGGTTGCAGCGGTTCGGCGCGGGCGGCGCGGCGCAGATTGTCGGCCAGCACCGGACCCTGGCGGACCGCGTATACGCCGGACTTCGGCAACACGGCCGAATCGAAGGCAGCGCAGTCGCCGGCCGCGAAAACCCGTTCGTCCGTGACGGATTGCAGGGTCTCGCAGACCCGCAGAAACCCACGGTCATCGGCGGCAAAGCCGGTTTCGCGCAGCCACGGCGCTGCGCCGCCCTGGGTGACGAGGATCGCTGCGTCGTGTTCGTACGCGCGGCCCGACGCGCACCGGACGCGGCCGGATTCGATCACCACCGCCGTCTCGCCGGCTTCGACTGCGATACCCTTCCCGCGCAGCGCGGCGAGCACGCGTCGGCGGACGCCGGCGGTGTGTCCCTGCATGATTTCCGGGGTCAGCGACAGGATCGTGAACCGGGGTGAATCCGGCTTCGTTATTTCTTTGTTTTCAATCTGTTCAAGTCCCTTCTCAATTCGATGATGCAATGCCATCGTGGCTTCGACACCGCCTGCGCCAGCGCCGACAACGACGATCCGGACCGCCCCGCGCCGTTTCAAGGCCAGTTCTTCGACCGCCGACCACCGGCCAAGGAATGCCGGCACCGGCTTCAGGGGAATGGCGTGCTCCGCACCGTCTATGTCCCCAGTTTCGGGGACCGAGCCGATATCGACGCTCAGCAGGTCGTAGGCCAGCGGCGGCCGCCCGGCGAGCAGCACCTGCCGCGCGGCGCGGTCTATTCCGGCCGCCCGGTCGACGATCAGCCGCGCGCCGGCGAAGCGGCACAGGCGCCGCAGGTCGATCATGCAGTCTTCATACCGGTAGTGCCCGGCCAGATAGCCCGGCAGCATCCCCGAATAGGGCGTATCGACCGGCGTCGAGACCAGTGTCAGCCGCACGCCGGGTTCCGGCTGCATGCCGAACCGTCGGACGACCTCGACATGGGCATGGCCGCCGCCGACCAGCACGATATCGGTTTCGATGGGTGAGGACGGTATCACCGCTTCAAACGGCGGTCTGGGCCGGGAGAGAATGGCGGAAGAGGGTGGGAGTCGAACCCACCAGACACGCGCTGGCGCGTCTCGACGGGTTTGAAGCCCGCGCGGCCCACCGGGAGCCGATCCTCCTCCGTCGATGGCGGATTGCTAGCACGGTTCGGCAGCGTTCGGAAACGGTCGCATCACTTCTTATCTCGGGCTGCGGCAAACGCCTCGGCGGCCGGCTTGCGGATTACGCGGTCGTTGCCAGCCCGGCGGGTAAATCCAGCCCGGTCGAAATATTCGAGCATCTCGACACTCAGGTTACGGCCCAGCCCGGACCAGTCGCGGAAATCGGCCACGGTAAATCGCTCGATGCCGGATGTGACGAGACCGGATTCGGCAGTTGCCGCTAGCGCGGCCAGCGCCGCCTGCGTCATGAAGCGGGACTTCGATACTTGGACAACCAGCCCGGCCGCCTGCGCTCGTTTGAAGAAACGCATCGCGTCCTGCTGCGTGATGCCGACGGCCTCCGACACTTCCCACACCGTGCGTGGCCGGCCCGACGACATGAGCGCGGGTTCGATCCTCGACCAGAGCCCGGCATCGCGTGTGTCAAGCTCGATCCGCCGGCCGGCGAGGACGATTCGGTCGCCACGCCGCTCGACGACCCCGTCGCGCACCAAGCGATCCAGCGCCGCATCGACGACCGGGGTAAGCGGCCGGCCGGGCAGCAACCGCGGCAACGCCGCGGCGGGCAGGCCGGAAACGCTGTCTCGCCCTTCCTTCCGACCAATCAGCAAAGACCTGACGGCTTCGGCGACACCGGTCAAATGGCGCTCCAGGACCGCCGCTGGTCGGCCGGCGGCGCCGACCCTCACCAGCCCCGGCGCGTCGATGTCGGCCAATTCAGCGGTGGTGATGTTGCGGTTTCGCGCAAATGCCGCAAGGTCAATGCCGCCGGCGGCCGTTTCCATTTGGGTGGCGAGCACCTCGGCATGTTTCTCGCGCCGCTGCGCCTTGACGAGGGACAGGCGCTGTGGCGTCGCCCGGCCGCGCCGCGGGCCGTCGCGGTCCAGAACCGTGCCGCCGCCGACGGTCCGTTGCGCCGACTGGTCGCGCAGAATGACGGCATCGCCCCGGCAGACGCAGACCCCGCGGTCCAGAACCAGTTGCGCCAAGGCGCCGTGCCCCGGCGCGAGTTCGTCCGCTTCCAGCAGCGCGACCCGGCCGGGAATGTCGGCCGTTCCGGCATGGACATGGACCGGCGTCCAGTGGCGCAACGGCCGTTCTTCCGAGCCGAGCAGTCGAAGGTCGATATCGACCCGCGGACCAACGGATTGCAACTCGGGCGCGACCAGCCATTGGCTGCGGCCGATCGCGGCCCGGTCGACATCCGGCCCGGCCAGATTGATCGCGCAGCGGTCGCCGGCCCGGGCTTCGGCAGCGGGCGCGTCTTGCACCTTCAGGCCGCGCACCCGCGCCTCGATCCCCTTCGGGCCGGCCGGACTGACAGCCAGACGATCGCCGACTCTCAGCGTGCCCGACTGGGCAAGGCCGGTGACAACCAGCCCGGCGCCGCCGACGATGAAACTGCGGTCGATCGCCATGCGGAAGCCGCCGCCAGCCGGTTTCTCCGCGGGCCGGAGTGCCCGGATCGCCGCGATGAGCCGGTTGAACCCGGCGCCTGTCGCCGACGACACCGGTACGACCGGCGCTGCGGCCAATCCGGTCGGCTGCACAAGGGCGCAGGCCGCATCGACGACCTCGTCCAGCCACTCTGCGTCCGCCAGATCCGATTTGGTGACCGCAACGATTCCGGTGTGCACGCCGACGAGGTCGAGGATCGCCAGATGCTCGCGGGTCTGGGGCATGGGCCCGTCGTCGGCGGCGACGACCAGAATCGCCGCATCGATCGCGGTCACGCCGGCCAGCATATTGCGGATGAACTTCTCGTGGCCCGGCACATCGACGAAACCGGTCGTCTCGCCGGGCCGCAAGCGGTCGGTATAGGCAAATCCGAGATCGATCGTCAGCCCGCGCCTTTTTTCTTCCGGCAGGCGGTCGGTATCGATTCCGGTCAGACGCTTCAGCAGGCTGGTCTTGCCATGGTCCACATGGCCGGCAGTCGCGATAATCATGTAGGCGCCGGCCAGGCGAAGCTGTCGATCTGGTCGAGCAGCAGTTCCGGCGTTTCCAGACAGCGCATGTCGAGCCAGAAGGCGCCCTCCCCGACCCGGCCGATCACCGGGACCGGCAACGCGCGGAATGCAGCGGCAGTGTCGCCGAGCGCACGGCCCGCGGCCTTGCGACCGGCCTGCGGCGTCAGGCGCACGGCGACGCTGGGCAGGGCCTCCGCCGGTAGGGCGCCGCTGCCGATCTGGCTGAAACAGTCGGCGACTGCAACCCGCCAGATTGACGGCGCGGCCCGGTCCAGGCCCGCTGCGACATCGTCGGCGACCGCGCGGATCTCCGACAGCGGCCGGGCAAGCCAGCGCAAGGTCGGGACGGTTTCGGTGAGCTTTTCAGGCTGGCGGTACAGGGCGAGCGTCGCCTCGAGCGCCGCTACCCGCAGTTTGTCGAGCCGGAACGCCCGGTGCATCGGGTTCTTCCTGATCCGCGCGACCAGATCCGCACGGCCGGCGACGATCCCGGCTTGAGGCCCGCCGAGCAGCTTGTCGCCGCTGAATGTCACCAGATCGGCGCCGCTGGTCAGCGCTTCCTGCACCGTGGGTTCGTGCGGCAGGCCGAAGCGTTCGAGATCGACCAGCGTGCCGCTGCCCAGATCGACGCAGAAAGGCACGGCATGGCGCCGGCACAGGGCCGCCAGTTCCCGTTCCGGAACGGACCCGGTGAAACCGATCACGGCATAGTTGCTGGTATGCGCCTTCAGGACGAGAGCTGGCCGCGCGGCCATCGCTTCGTCAAAATCCTTCAGATGGGTCCGGTTGGTCGCGCCAACTTCGACAAGGCGGGCGCCGGCACGGCGCATGATGTCCGGTAAGCGAAACGAACCGCCGATCTCGACCAGCTCGCCGCGCGATACCGGCACCGCCCGGCGATTGGCCAGCGTGTTCAGCACCAGCATGACGGCGGCGGCATTGTTGTTCACTGCCGTGGCCGCCTCGGCGCCGGTCAGGGAAACGATCTGCGATTCGAGATGGCTGTCGCGGCTGCCACGCTTCCCGGCCGCAAGATCGAATTCCAGATCGACCGGCTGCCGCGCCACCTGCGCTATCGCTTCCACCGCCACTTCCGGCAGGCTGGCGCGCCCGAGATTGGTGTGTATGACCGTGCCGGTCAGGTTGAGAACCGGCCGGATCGACGAGACGGTAGCCGCGGCGACATGGGCGGCCACGCTATCAGCCAGCCGTACCCGGTCGATCCGGCCGCCGGCCAGAAGGCTTTGCCTCCCTTCCTCCAGGACGGCCCGCGCCGCCTCGACGACGCATGTCCGGCCGACCCGATCGGACAGATCCGCCAGGCGGGAATCCTGCATGAGCCGGTCCACCGACGGAAGGCCGGCCGGCAAGGCAATCGGATCGGCGGCGCTTTCTGCTTTGTTCATGAACTGCGCGGAGGAGCGTGATAAGACCGGCCTAACCTAGGCAGTGCACCGCTCTCTTCAATCCGGAACAAGGTCATGCGTTCGACAGCAATTTTTGCCACCCTATTCCTGATCGGTATTCCGTCAGCCGCATTGGGCGACGCCATCGACGGTCACTGGTGCCACAAGGACGGGCGCAGTATGAGCATCGACGGGTCGGCCATCGTCACGCCCGGCGGCACGGCCATGACCGGCGACTACGACCGCCACGGCTTCGCCTATGTCATCCCGCCGGGCGAGTCGGGCGCCGGCAAGCGCATCACGATGCAACTGATCGACGAGTATACCGTGATCCTGCGCACCGGGCTCGATTCGGCAAAAAGCGTCGAACAGGTCTGGAAACGCTGCGCCAAACCGATGGCGTAGCCTCAGGCCGCCGCCTTCATGTTGCTGCGCGGAAGCACGATGTTGAAACGCTCGCGGATTGCGGCGTCGACCGGCTCCGGGATGTGGCTCGGAAAGACCGTGGCGAGGATGCGGTGCTTTTCCGCCAGCGCCTTCTCCACCAGGTCCGGCTTGCCCTGTTCGATCCATTCCTTCGGACTGCTGCGGTCTCCGACCTCGGGATAGACATATTCGGACTGCATGAGCGAGAGGGTCTGCGGATGGCCGAGATAGTGGCCCGGCCCCTCCAGGCAGACGCTGCGGATGGCCTCAAGCGACAGGGTCTCGTCGGTGACCTCAATGCCGCGCACGCAGCGCAGGCACTGGCCGATCATGTCGTTGTCGATCAGCAGGCTCTCGTGACAGAAGCTGAGCAGCGAGGCGTGCATACCAACACTTTCATACACCAGGTTCAGGCCGGACAGGCCAGCCATCGCATTAGCGATGCCGCGCTCGTAGCCGGCCTGCATGTCCGGCGCCTTGCTGTCGGACATAGCGCACGCTGAGCCGCCGGGCAGATCGTAGAAGCGCGCCATCTGCCCGCATGCAGCGGTAAGTAATGCCTGTTCCCCAGAACCCCCGGACATGGCGCCGGTGCGCAGGTCGGAAACGAAGGGCCAGGTGCCGAATACCGCCGGATGGCCCGGTTTCATGGCGTTGACATAAACCAGACCGGCCAGGCATTCGGCCGTCGCCTGCGTCACCGCCCCGGCCAGCGCGGCCGGCGCAGTGGCTCCCGCCTGCCCGGCCGACAGGAGCAGGACCGGCATCCCGCCCTCGATCACGGTTTCCATAACCCGGCAGGATTCGGTGGCGAATTTCAGCGGCGGGACGACGAAACAGTTGGAGTTCGAAACGAAGGGCCGCGCCCGCCAGGCCACTTCCGATCCGGCGACCATGTGGAGCATGTCCAGCCCCATCTGCGTCCGCTCCGACGAGGTGAAGGACGTGCCGATATGCTTGGTCGTTCCGGCGACCGAAGCGTAGAGCGTGTTGACGTCGAGATCGGTCGGGTCTTCGGTATCGCGGGTCGTCAGCGGCCGCTGGAAGAAATGGATATTGTCCAGCACCTCGACCATGCGCGCGGCGTCGAACAGGTCCTGCACCGTCGGGTCGCGGTTCACCCGCGCCTCGACATCGTAGACGTGGACCGCCGCGCCCGCCGTGCCGTAGTGCACCCGGCTGCCGCCCGGCCGGATATCGAATTTCGGGTCCTGGCCGTGCAGGGTGATGTCCCGCGCCGCTTTTGCCAGCATGTCCTCGACCAGCGCCGGCGGAAAACGCAGCCGCCCGTCGCTGCCCTGGATCGCGCCGGCTGCGGTCATGAACCCGGCGCCGCTCTCCGGTGCGTCGGCGAGGCCGATTTCCTCCAGGATGTGCAGCGCCGCCCGGTGGATCCGCTCGACCTCTGCGTCCGTCAGCGCCTTGTAGCGCCCGCCCTCCAGGCCCGGCCGGACCGGCCGGACGTCGTCTGCCAGCGGCGCCGCCCGCAAGGCCCGCCTGGCTTCCCTTCCGCCAGCGCGGCGCCCTGCCCGTTCTTTCGAATTGCGATCGCGGGACATGTCAGCCTCCCCGGCAGATTGGCGGCCGGCGCCGCTCACATTCGTACCCGCTCGGCCGCCGGGTCATACATGGGCCGGAGCGAGACATCGGCGGCGACGCGTGTGCCGGCGATCTCGATCTCGTAGCCGGCAGCAAGCTGCGCCTCGGCGCTCTCTCCGTCCGGGCACGGCACATAACCCAGGCCGACCGCGCCGCCCAACGCATGGCCATAGTTGCCGGAGGTCAGATAACCGACCATCTCGCCGTCGCGTACGACCGGCTCGTTATGGAACAGCAGCGGGTCGGGGTCGCGCAAGCGGAATTGCAGCAGGCGCCGGGACAGGCCTTCCTCTCGTTTGCGCAGGACAGCGTCCCGGCCGAGAAATTCCGGCTTTTTCGTGCGCACGGCGAAGCCTAGGCCGGCCTCGAGCACATGATCCTCGTCGGTGATGTCGTGGCCGAAATGGCGGAAGGCCTTTTCGATCCGGCAGCTGTCCATCATGTGCAGGCCGCACAGTTTCAGGCCGTGCGCCGCCCCGGCGTCTTCCAGCGTCTCGAACGCATGCGCGGCCATATCGGCGGAGACGTAGAGTTCCCAGCCCAGTTCGCCAACATAGGAAACCCGGTGCGCCCGGGCGAGGCCCATGCCGAGTTCGATCTCCCGGACCGATCCGAACGGAAACGCCTCGTTCGACAGGTCGGCCGGCGAGCAGGCGTTCAGCACGGCACGGGATTTCGGCCCCATGACGCACAAGACCGCCTCGCCCGCGGTGATATCGGTGACGACGACATGGGCGTCTTCCGGGGTGTGGCGGCGCAGCCAGGCGAGATCGCGTTGCACGGTCGCCGCCGGTGTGACGACCAGGAAGGCGGTTTCGGACAGCCGCGCGACCGTCAGGTCCGCCTCGATGCCGCCGCGCGCGTTGAGCCATTGGGTGTAGACCAGCCGTCCCGGCTGCACTGCGATATCGTTGCCGCAAATTCGGTTCAGCACAGCCTCGGCATCCCGGCCCTCGACCCGGAGCTTGCCGAAGGAGGTCATGTCGAACAGTCCGACGCCCTCGCGAACCGCCATATGCTCGGCGCGCGAATAGTCGAACCAGTTCTGGCGCTTCCAGCTGTAGCGGTATTCCGGCATTATTCCCGCTGGCGCGAACCAGTTGGCGCGCTCCCACCCCGCGGTTTCGCCGAAACAGGCGCCGCGCGCCTTCAGATGTTCGTGCAGCGGCGAACGGCGGACGCCCCGGGCGCTGGCCGGCTGGCGGTAGGGAAAATGGTCGGCGTAGAGCAGGCCGAGGGTCTCGCTCACGCGATGCTTGAGATAGTGCCGGTTCTTCTGGAAAGGCTGGACCCGCCGGATATCGACTTCCCACAAGTCGAACGGCGCTTCGCCGTCGGCGATCCACTGGGCCAGCGCCATGCCGGCGCCGCCCGACGAGACGATGCCGATGGAGTTGTATCCGGCCGCGACCCAGTATCCGCGCAGTTCGGGCGCCTCGCCCAGATAATATCGGTCGTCCGGGGTAAAGCTCTCGGGGCCGTTGAAGAAAGTATGGATGCCGGCCTCGGCGAGCAGCGGCATGCGCCCGACCGCCTGTTCGAGGATCGGCTCGAAATGGTCGAAATCCTCGGGCAGCTGGTCGAAGCAGAAATCTTCCGGAATGCCGTCCATGCCCCAGGGTTTGGCGACCGGTTCGAAGGCGCCGAGCAGCATCTTGCCGGCATCCTCCTTGTAATAGGCGCATTCGTCCGGCACGCGCAGAACCGGCAGGTTGCCGAGATCCGGGATCGGCTCGGTGACGATGTAGAAATGCTCGCAGGCGTGCAGCGGGACCGTCACGCCGCTTGTCGCGCCCAGTTCGCGGGCCCACATCCCGGCGCAGTTGATCACAATGTCGCTGGCAATTTCGCCCCGTTCTGTTCCGTTTTCGCCGTCGCGTTCCCACGATACTCCGGTGACGCGGCCGTTCGCCTGCGAAACGCCGGCGACTTTCACGCCCTCGGCCAGCAGAGCGCCGTTCTGGCGCGCGCCTCTGGCGAGCGCCAGCGCGATATTCGCCGGATCGCACTGGCCGTCGAGCGGCAGGTGAACGGCGCCGGCGACGTCGTCGACATTCAGATGAGGATAGAGCGCCTTCGTTTCGGACGGCGTGATTTCCGCAACATCGACATCGAAAGCGCGCGCCAGCGAGGCCTGGCGGTAAATTTCCTCCCGGCGCTCTTCGGTCAGGGCCACGGTGATCGACCCGTTCTGGCGCATCCCGGTGGCGATGCCGGTCTCCTCCTCGAGCCGGACGTACAGTTCAGCGGAGTATTTCGCGAGGCGGGTCAGGTTCAGGCTGGCCCGCAACTGGCCGATCAGGCCGGCGGCGTGCCAGGTCGTGCCGCAGGTCAGCTGCTTGCGCTCCAGCAGCACAATGTCTTTCCAGCCGAGTTTTGTCAGATGATAGGCGACCGAACAGCCGGAAACGCCGCCGCCGATAATGACGGCGCGGGCCTGCCTGGGCAGCGCCGCCATCGATCAGACCCTCATCCGGGCATTGTCCGGGTCGTAGAGCGGCCGGTCGGCCTGGACCACGGCGCGGCGGCGCTCGCCGAAGATTTCGACATCGAGTTCGGTACCCTCGACCGCCAGATCGGCGCGCGCCATGCCCAGCGCGATTGACTTGCCGATGCGGTGGCCCCAGCCGCCCGACGTGGTCTCGCCGACCTTTTCCTCGCCGTAGCGCAGAGTCGACATATAGGGTGCATCGCAAGCGCCGGCGTCTACGACCAGGGTAACAAAGCGCTTGGCCGGGCCGGCCTGGCGCTCGATCTCCATGGCCGGCTTACCGACAAAACTTTCCTTGCTCCAGCGCACGAACCGGTCGAGCCCACCTTCCAGAACCGTGTAGTCGGTCGAGAGATCGCCTTTCCAGGCCCGGTAGCCCTTTTCCAGCCGCAGGCTGTTCAGCGCGTACATGCCGAACGGCTTGAGGCCGAGGGGCCGGCCGGCCTGCCAAATCGAGTCGAACACAGCCCCAGTTTCGTCGGTTTTCGTGTGAACCTCCCAGCCCAGTTCGCCGGCATAGGACACACGCAGCAGCAAAACGGCCTTGCCTGCGATATTCGTCCTCTGCCAGCTCAGCCAGGGTTGGTTCAGGTCCGCATCGCACAGGCCGGACAGGATATCCCTTGTCTTTGGGCCGGTCAGGATCTGGCAATCGAATTCCTCGGTCCGGTTCTCGATGGCGATGTCCGATCCATCGGGCAGGTGCTTTCTCAGCCATTCCAGATCGTGCCATTCTGCTGCCGCAGCAGTGATGAGCAGCACCCTGTCTTCGGCGAGGCGGATCAGCGACATCTCGGTGACGATCCGGCCCCGCTCGTCCGGGAAATAGCCGAGGCCGATGCGCCCGACAGACGGAATCCTTCCGGTCATCAGGCCGTCGAGCCACGCCACGGCGCCAGCGCCGGTTACGAGATAGCGGGAGAAACCGCACAGGTTGAGGATGCCGGCGGCGTCGCGCACCGCTTCGCACTCTTCCCCGATGCGCGCAAACCAGGGCCCGTCCCGCTGCCAAGTCTGCGTCGCTTCCTCCGAGGTGTCGTCGCCCGGCTGTGCGAACCAGTTGGCCCGCTCCCAGCCGCCGTAGACGCCGAACTGCGCGCCGAATTCCTTCAACCGGCTGTGGATCGGCGACAGGCGCTTGCCGCGGCCGGCCGGCCATTCGTGGTGCGGGAAGTGCATGGCGTATTCGTGGCCGTAGACCTCCATGCCCTTCTCGTTCGTGTGATCCTGATCGGCATAGCCCGTGAAGCGGCGCGGATCGCAACTCCACATGTCCCATTCCGTGCCGCCCTCGGCGATCCATTCGGCCAGCACCTTGCCGGCACCGCCGGCCTGGGCGATGCCGAAGGTGAAGACGCAGGCCTCGTAGGCGTTCGGCACGCCCGGCATCGGCCCGATCAGCGGGTTGCCGTCCGGCGTGTAGGGGATCGGCCCGTTGATCACCTTGTTGACGCCGGAAGCGCCGAGGATCGGCACCCGTTCCATGGCATCCTCGATATACCATTCCAGCCGGTCGAGATCGTCCGGATAGAGCTGGAAGGAGAAATCCTCCGGCATCGGATCGTCCGGCGTCGTCCAGTGGGCCCGGCAATTGCGCTCGTAGGGGCCGAGGTTGAGGCCGAACTTCTCCTGGCGCAAATAGTAGGAACTGTCGACATCGCGCAGCAGCGGCAGTTTTTGGGCCTGTACGACGCTCCAGGCTTCGAGTTCGGGAATCGGATCGGTCAGCATATACTGGTGGGACATGCTGACCATCGGTACGAAACGACCGAACATCGCGCCGACTTCCTGGGCGCGATAGCCCGCGGCATTGACCGCGAACTCGCAGCGGATGTCGCCCTGTGGTGTCTCGACGATCCACTCGCCGCCGTCGCGGCGTACCCCTGTGGCCGGACAGAAGCGGACGATTTTCGCACCCAGATCGCGCGCGCCCTTCGCCAACGCCTGGGTCAGCTGCGCCGGATCGATATCGCCGTCATAGGGATCGTACAGACCACCGGCGAGATCGTGGGTTTCCAGAAACGGATAGCGGTCTTTCAGATCGCTTACCGAGACCATGGAAACGTCCATGCCCTGGTAGCGGCCCATGCCGACGACCCGTTCGAACTCCATCATCCGGTTGCGCGAATGGGCGAGGCGCAGCGACCCGGTGACATGGTAGTTCATCGGATAATCGACCCGCTCGCCCAGGTCGCGATAAAGCTCGGTCGAATAGCGCTGCATGTTCATGACCGACCAGCTTGCCGAGAAGGTCGGCACGTTGCCGGCGGCGTGCCAGGTCGAGCCCGAGGTCAGTTCGTTCTTTTCCAGCAGGACGCAGTCGGTCCAGCCCTTGAGCGCCAGATGGTACAGGCTCGAGGCGCCGACGGCGCCGCCGCCGATGATGACGACCCGGGCAGTCTTTGGCAGATCGGCCATGGCTCTTCTCCCGCCTATCCCAGGACGGAAAAGCTGCTTTCAGGATTGATCTCGCGCTTTCGCGAGAAGAATCCCACATCCAGCGTCCGCCCGATATAGGGCAAGGTGAACTGCAGCGGGCTGGTATCGTGATCGTTGCCAGCCTCGCAGTAGTCGATCAAGGCGGCCATCATCTTGCCGGCGATCGCCGCGTTCTTGAACTGGTTCCCGCTCGACCCGCAAGCCATGTAGAATCCCGGCAGCGCGGACTTGTCGTAGATCGGGATCCAGTCGTCGGACACGTCGTAGAGATCGACGACGCCTTTCATCCGGCTCGGGATGCCGAGGGTCGGCAGCCGCTGGGCAAAGCGGTAGGCCTGGTGGGTCCACTGGTCGGTGAAGTTGGTGTCGTAGTCGTCCGGATCGACCCAGTCGCGCGGATCGCATTCCGGGTCCTCGCTGCCGATCAGGATGTGGTTGCCCTGCTCCGGCCGGGTATAGACGCTGATGTCGCTGTCGGACATGACGAAGCCGTTCGCTTCGAAATCCATCCCCTCGGGCGCCGGCACATGGACCACTTCCTGTTTCAGCGCCCGGGTCTTGATCGTCATGTCGCCGGTGACGCCGGCCATTTCGTTGAGCTTGTAGGACGCCGGTCCGCCGACATTGACTACAACCGGCGCATGGATTTCCGCGCCGTCCGCCAGCCTGACCCCGGCGGTGCGGCCGTCCTGCTGCAGGATATCCGTCACGCGGGCATTGAACCGGAAGCGTGCGCCTTTGGCTTCCGCCGCTCGGCGCAGGTTATGGGAAGCAAGCTGGGGATCGGTGATGTATCCCGCGGTCGGCCAGTAGACCCCGGCCTTGACCGATCCGCCGGTCGGTTCGCCGAAACCGGCATCGTCCATGCGCTTGGCCGGCGAATGGCAGGCCAGGTCAAATTGCGGCAGGCAGCGCAGAATAGCCTCGGCATCCCAATCCTCATACGGAATATCGAGTTCGTCGCAATACCTTTTGTGTTTTAAGAGATATCCGTTGGCATCCACTGCCATCACCAGAGCGCCGCACTGGACGAACCGGGCCAGGCCGGCCTCGTCGGCGACCTCCAGATAGTCGGCCCAGTCGCGCCAGTAGAAATAGCCTTCGTAGGCGAAGGCGGTGCCATCCAGCGTAGAGTAATGCACCCGGATTATGGCGCAGGATCCGGCGGTCGATCCCATGCCGGCGTCGCCGTTGGCGTCGACCGACACGACCTTGCGACCGTCTTTGGCAAGTTCGAACGAAGTAGCCGCGCCGATGACCCCGGCCCCGATAACGATAGCGTCTGCAGTATCGACCACGTCTCTCACACTCCTTTACGGTTCGCCGGGCTGCCGCCGTCAACTGAGCGGTGGTGCTCCGCCCTCGGCAGTGCGGCGGGCGACGAAATCGTCCAGGGCCTCGCGGACGGCTTCGTCCATCTCCGGCGCTTCGAAATCGTCCAACACTTTTTTCCAGATGGCGTTTGCCCGTTCCGGCGTCTGAACCGAGCCGTTCTCGGTCCACTGGTTGAAGTTGCTCCAGTCGGACAGGAAGGGTTCGTAAAACGCCGTTTCGTACCGATCCATCGTGTGCTGCGTGCCGAAGAAATGGCCGCCGCTGCCGACATCGCGCATCGCCTCGAAGGCGAGATCGTCTTGGTCGAAAGTAACAGGCTGCATCAGTTCCGCCATCTGTTGCAGCATCTCGATATCGACGATGAATTTCTCCATCGAGCCGGTCAGTCCGCCTTCCATCCAGCCGGCGGCGTGGGCGACGAAGTTCGCCCCGCCGAGCGTCGCGCCCCACATTGCCATCTGGGTTTCGTAGACCGCCTGGGCGTCGACGCAGTTGGCCGTACACGACCCCGAAGATCGCCACGGCACACCGACCAGCCGGGCAAGCTGTCCGCTGGCGAAGGCCGCCCGGACATTCTCCGGCGTGCCGAAGGCCGGTGCCCCGCTGCGCATGGCGACGTTGGAGGTGAAGGCGCCGTAGCAGACCGGCGCGCCGGGGCGGGTTACCTGGCTGACCACGAGGCCGGCAAGGAACTCGGCATGCTGCTGGACCAGGGCGCCGGGAATGGTGACCGGCGCCATTGCGCCGGAGAGCGTGAAGGGCGTCAGAAGGATCGGTTGGCCATTGTCGGCGAAATCCATGATCCCCTGCAGCATCGGCCGGTCGAGCACCAGCGGGGAATTCGTGTTGATGACTGTGTAGACCGAAGGGGTGTTCCGAAAAACCTCTTCCGAAAGGCCGCGGGCGATCCGCACCATTTCCATGCCGTCGGCGACCTGGCCCTTGCCGCGGCAGTAGACGAACGGCGCCTTGGTCGAGAGGGTGAGTTGGGCCGCGGTGACTTCGAAATGGCGAAACGCAGTATCGATGTCCTGCGCTTCGACATTCGGGCCCTGGACGTGCATGACATCGTAGTGCTCGCACAGCCGCATGATGTTGCGGCTGTCTTCCATGGTTCCGGGCCGTTTTCCGCCATCGAGGTCCGAAACATGCGGCGCGCCGCCGACCGCGCACCAGACGACATGCCGCCCGCCCCACACGGACGAGGTTTCCGGCGTGCCGCCGTGCAGGGTCCACTGCGCCGGTGCCGTCGCCATCGCCTCGGCCACCAGCCCCCGGTCGAACCGGCAATGCCGAGCGTCGTCGTCGATGGACACGCCGTCCGGCGCCTCTGCGCGCAAGAGGTCGAGGGCTTCCGGCAGCAAAAGGCGCATGCCGAGTTCCTGGAGCACCCTAAGCGCCATGTCGTGGATGGCGGCAATCTGGTCTTCGGAATAAACGCGGACCGGCTCGAACGGATTGACCAGCCGGCGATAATCGATCTTGCGCGCAGGCCGGTCGGCGGTTGCCGGAGAACCGTCGCGGCTGCGGTTCCGCCGGCCCCGACGTTCGCGCGCCGGGGCACTCGCGGCACTCCGCGGCGACCGGTCTGTCGATGAAACTACATCCGCCAATTCCGCACGCTGCGCCGCCGCGTCCTTGAAAATTCGAGGATCAAATGTGCCGGGCGTCCGTATACCCAAGACGGCGGCGACGCAAGGCGGTTTCAGCAGGCTTCGAGAAGCCGGAGCGGCGCTGCCCGGCACATTGTACGCCGTTGCGAATCGCCGTAAGCGGACGATCCGGGTATAGAGTTCCGGCAGGCGCACCGCGGCGGTTTCCCGCCGTTCGATCACGCAGACAGGCAGGATGGCGAAATATGGCAAACCGCGCAATCGAACCCTTGGTGGCGAACGCCTGGTATCTGGCGGCCTGGTCCGCGGAGTTGCCGGACTTCGAGCCGGGCCAGCCGCCGATCGCCCGCACGATCCTGAACCAGTCCCTAGTCCTGTTTCGCGATGCCGCCGGAACCGCCGCGGCGCTGGAAGACCGGTGCTGCCACCGGGCCGCACCCCTGCGCCTCGGCCAGGTCGTAAACGAAGGCCTGCAATGCGGCTATCACGGCATGACCTTCGGCGCCGACGGCGCCTGCACGGTCAATCCGGGCGAAGACCCGGCCGGCCACTCGGTCAGGAGCTTTCCACTGGTCGAACGGCAGCAGATGGTTTGGATTTGGCCGGGCGATCCGGCGCGCGCCGATCCGTCGGAGATCGTCGACTATCCGTGGCACGACCGGCCCGGCGAATGGCCGTTCCGCTACGAACGGTTCGAGCTGGACTGCAACTTCATGCTCGTCATGGACGCCCTGATGGACCAGACCCATCTCGGCTATGTCCACGCGAAGACGATCGGCGGCACGCCGGAATTCCACAACGCCGCCGGCCAGATCACGACGCGTACCGAGAACGGCACGAAAATTGTCCGCCATGTCCTGGACCATCCGCCGCCGCCGACCTTCACCAAGGGCATGTCCTTCCAGGGCAACATCGACCGGATCGCTGAGTTCGACTATGTCGCGCCGGCCTCCGTCCGCCAGTTCACGACGGCCATGGACATCGGCCGCGGCGCGGTCGAGAACCCGGACCAGCCGGGGACCTTCCGCTTCCGCCTGTTCCATCACGCGACGCCGGCAACGGAAACGCGCTGCTACTATTTCTGGTCGGTTGCGAACGGCTACCGCCAGCACGATCCCCAGGCGACGCAGGACCTCTACGACGACATCTACCCGACCTTCCTCGAGGACAAGGTGGTCCTGGAGGCGCAGCAGCAGTCGATCCTGCGCGATCCGGACCGCCCGCTGGCGTTGCGCGACCACGACGCCGGCGTCGCCGGCGCCCACCGTGCGCTGGCGGCATTTGCGCGGAGGTCGGAAGGGATGAACCGCGAGACCGCCGTCGCGGCCGAATAGAGCGCGCGAATTTTCCCCGAGAGGCGGCGCTAAATCCCGCTGCGCCGCGCCGTTTCGTAATACGAGCGCAGTACGGCATTCATGCGCGCCTGGTAGCCCCGGCCCTGTGCCTTGAACCAAGCCACCATGTCGGCGTCGAACTTTGCGGTGATTTGGATCTTTTTGCGCCGCTCGGGCATTATGATACGAGCCTTGGCCCAGAAGTCGTCATCCAGTTCCGGGATATCGGAATAGTCGATGTCTTCGTCTTTGAGACGCAAAAGTTCTTCAGTTGTCAATTCTCTGTCGTAAGGCCTTTTCATAACGTCGCCTTTCGATGCGGTTGGCTCTCCGGGCGGAAATCAGTCGAATGACGCCGTCTCGTTCCGTGTGGATCACCGCCAGTAGCAATATTCCATCGAGCATTCCGAGGGATATAGTTCGAACCTCACCGTAGTCGGTCCGGTTATCCACGGTGCCTAGGGTAGGCCCGGCGAATATCGTAGATGCTCGGGCAAATCCAATGCCGTGCTTCGCGATGTTCAGCCGGTTCTTCGCTTCGTCCCATTCGAAGTCCATGGATGCGCCTTAGCCGGCCAATACAATTATAATTACAATTAGCATTGTTTCAATGTCTTTGAATCTTGAGAGTCGGGGAAATGTGGCACCGCCATCCGCCGCCTTCGGAACCGCAGTCACATATTTCGGCGATATTTTCCGCCGACCTCGAACAGGGTCCGGGTGATCTGCCCGAGGGAGCAGACGCGCACGGCGTTCATCAGCACTTCGAAGACGTTGTCGTCCCGGCGCACGGCCTCGCGCAGGCGCTCCAGCATGGCCGGCGCCTCGGCTTCGTGCTCGTCGTGGAAACGGGCGAGCGCGTCGAGCGCGCCCTCCTTCTCTTCCTCTGTGCCGCGCATCAACTCCAGGGTGGTCTCCTCCCACTCCTCGGCATTCGGGTTGCGGAAAGTGTTGACGCCGACGATCGGCAGGTTGCCGTCGTGTTTCAGCGTCTCGTAATAGAGGCTCTCTTCCTGGATCAGGCCACGCTGATAGCCCAGCTCCATCGCACCGAGCACGCCGCCGCGCTCGCCGATCCGGTCGAACTCGGCGAGCACCGCCTCCTCGACCAGGTCGGTCAGTTCCTCGATAACGAAGCTGCCCTGATTCGGGTTCTCGTTTTTCGCCAGCCCCCATTCCTTGTTGATGATGAGCTGGATCGCCATGGCGCGGCGCACGCTCTCCTCGGTCGGCGTGGTGATCGCCTCGTCATAGGCGTTGGTGTGCAGGCTGTTGGTGTTGTCGTAGGTCGAGATCAGCGCCTGCAGGGTCGTGCGGATGTCGTTGAAGCTGTATTCCTGGGCGTGCAGCGAACGGCCCGAGGTCTGGCTATGGAATTTCAGCTTCTGGCTGCGTTCGCCGGCGCCGTATTTTTCGCGCATGACGGTTGCCCAGATGCGCCTCGCCACCCGGCCGATTACGCTGTATTCCGGGTCCATGCCGTAGGAGAAGAAGAAGCTCAGGTTCGGCGCAAAATCGTCGATGTTCATACCGCGCGCCAGATAGCTCTCGACATAGGTGAAGCCGTTGGAGAGCGTCAGCGCCAGCTGGGTGATCGGGTTCGCCCCGGCCTCGGCGATGTGGTAGCCGCTGATCGAGACCGAGTAGAAATTCTGCACGTCGTGCTGGACGAAATACTGCGCGATGTCGCCCATCACCTTGAGGCTGAACTCGGTCGAGAACAGGCAGGTGTTCTGGCCCTGGTCTTCCTTGAGAATGTCGGCCTGGACGGTGCCGCGGACGGTCGAGAGGGTCCAGGCGCGGATCTTGGCGATTTCCTCGTCTGTCGGCGCGCGGTCGTTCTCCTCGCGGAACTTGTCGAGCTGCTGGTCGACGGCGGTGTTCAGGAACATCGCCAAAATGGTCGGTGCCGGCCCGTTGATGGTCATGGAGACCGAAGTCGTCGGCGCGCACAGGTCGAAGCCGCTGTAAAGGATCTTCATGTCCTCCAGCGTCGAAATCGAGACACCCGACGTGCCGACCTTGCCGTAGATGTCCGGCCGCAGCGCCGGGTCCTGGCCGTACAGGGCGACGCTGTCGAAGGCCGTGGAAAGCCGCTTGGCTTCGGAGTTGGCGGAAAGATAGTGGAAGCGGCGGTTGGTGCGCGCGGCGTCGCCCTCGCCAGCGAACATGCGCGTCGGGTCCTCGCCCTCGCGCTTGAAGGCGAAGACGCCGGCGGTATACGGATAGCTGCCCGGCACATTCTCGCGCAGCAGCCAGTGCAGAATTTCGCCCTCGTCCTGCCATTTCGGCAGTGCGACCCGGGGCACCGGCGTGCCGCTCAGGCTCTTGCTTCTCAGTGCATAGGTCAGGTCGCGGCCGCGGATCTTCACCTTGTATTCGTCGCCGCTGTAGCCTGCCTTCACCTGCGGCCAGATCTCGAGCAACTTGCGGGCGCGCGGTTCGAGCGCGGTTTCCCTTTCGGCGATCAGCGTGTCGAGGGCTTTCGGGCTGCCCTTCTTGCCCAGCATGGCACGGGTCGCTGTCAGTTGTTGGCGTTCCCGCGCGATCTGCGCCTGCGTGCGAACCCATTCGTGGTAGCCGCGCACGGTCGCCGATATCTCGGACAGGTAGCGCGTCCGGTCGGCCGGAATGATGGCGCGGTTGTCGGAGGAATGGCGCACGTCCGTCGCCGGCCATTTGCTCTTTGCGGCGGCAAGGCCCCTGTCGCGCAGGCGGTCCAGCAGGCCGAGATAGAGCGCCGTCACGCCGTCGTCGTTGAAGCGGCTGGCGATGGTGCCGTAGACCGGCATCTCCTCCGGCCGCTGGCCGAAGGCCTCGCGGTTGCGCTGGACCTGCTTGGCGACGTCGCGCAGCGCGTCCTTGCCGCCCTTGCGGTCGAACTTGTTGATCGCCACCAGATCGGCAAAATCCAGCATGTCGATCTTTTCGAGCTGGCTGGCGGCGCCGAACTCCGGCGTCATGACATAGAGCGACAGGTCGACATAGGGCACGATGCCGGCGTCGCCCTGGCCGATGCCTGGCGTTTCGACGATCACCAGATCGAAGCCGGCTGCCTTGCATACCTCGATCGCCCGGGGCGTGACCGGCGGAACCTCGCCTTCCGCGCCGCGGGTCGCGATGGAACGCATGTAGACCCGGTCGCTGTCGATCGCGTTCATGCGGATGCGGTCGCCGAGCAGCGCGCCGCCGGTGCGCCGGCGGGTCGGGTCGATGGCGATCAGCGCGATGCGCAGTTCCGGCTGGTCCTGGCGGAAGCGCTGGACGATCTCGTCCGTAAGGGAGCTCTTGCCCGCGCCGCCGGTACCGGTGATGCCGAGGACCGGCGTGTCGATTTTCGCTGCCCGCTCCGCGATTTCTGCCGCCATCGACTGGGGCAGCGTTCCGGTCTCCAGGCAGGAGATCAGCCGGGCGACCACGCCGGTATGGGCGGCGTCCAGCGCGTTGAGATTGGGCGGTGGCGCAGCGGCGAGATCGACATCCGCGCTTGCCAGCATGTCGGCAATCATGCCCGGCAGGCCCAGTTTCTGGCCGTCGTAGGGGCTGTAGATGCGGGCGACGCCGTGATCGTGCAGCGCGCGGATTTCCTCCGGCACGATGGTGCCGCCGCCGCCGCCGAACACCTTGATGTGGCCGGCCCGCAGTGCGTTCAGCCGGTCGACCATATATTTGAAGAACTCGACATGGCCGCCCTGGTAGGACGAGACGGCGATGCCGTGGGCGTCCTCCTCGATCGCCGCCTTGACGATCTCGTCAACTGAGCGGTTGTGGCCGAGATGAACGACCTCCGCCCCGTGCGCCTGCAGAATGCGCCGCATGATGTTGATCGAGGCGTCGTGGCCGTCGAACAGCGACGCCGCCGTGACGAAACGGACGGAATTCTTCAGGGCGGGGCGTTTATCGGCTGCGGCGAGCGCCTGGCGACTGTCATCCGGCATGCGAAACGGCCTCCTCGGAAGCGATAATCCGGCGCGGCACGCAATCGGTCGCGGCCGCTCCGATGCCGAATTTAAGACAGAGCAGGCAGCAGGGATAGGGGGCGGCATGGCGCGGGACGCGCCGGCAGCAGCCGGCACAGACGCGCGGCATCCTTCGCTCTGGACAGCGACCTGTCATCCGGTCATTGAAAGCGCGCAAATCGAAATAGCCGGACCCCGCACCATGCCCTCAGACGTCCCTGCCGAATACGTCCCGCCGAAAATCTGGACCTGGGAAAAGCCCAGCGGCGGCAACTTTGCCAACATTAACCGGCCCATCGCCGGCGCGACCCACGATAAGGAACTGCCCGTCGGCAAACATCCGCTCCAGCTCTACTCGCTGGGCACGCCCAATGGCGTGAAAGTCACGGTGATGCTGGAAGAATTGCTGGCCGCCGGCCAAAGCGGCGCGGAATACGATGCCTGGCTCGTCCGGATCCGGGAAGGCGACCAGTTTGGCAGCGGCTTCGTCGGAGCCAACCCGAATTCCAAGATCCCAGCACTGATCGACCATAGCGCGGAACCGGAGGGCTCGCCGCCACGGCGCGTCTTCGAAAGCGGTTCGATCCTGCTCTATCTCGCCGGGAAATTCGGCGCATTCCTGCCGGAAGATCCGGCAAAGCGCACGGAGGCGCTGAATTGGCTGTTCTGGCAGATGGGCAGCGCACCCTATCTCGGCGGCGGCTTCGGCCATTTCTACGCCTACGCGCCGGTTAAGATCGAATACGCCATCGACCGCTTCGCCATGGAGGCCAAGCGCCAGCTCGACGTGCTCGAACGCCATCTGGCCGGGCACGAATATTTTGCCGGCGACGAATACAGCATCGCCGACATGGCGATCTGGCCGTGGTACGGCGCGCTGGCCAAGGGCCGGATTTACGATGCCGGCGAGTTTCTCCAAGTCCAGGAGTATGCGCATGTCAACCGCTGGAGCGACGCCATCGCGGCGCGGCCGGCGGTCAAGCGCGGCCGCATGGTCAACCGCACCATGGGCGATCCGGCAAGCCAGCTCCACGAACGCCACGACGCGTCCGACTTCGAGACGAAGACCCAGGACAAGATCGAAGCGGCAGCGGCCTGAACGATCCGGTTCGTGTCCATCTGCGTGACCGGAGCATAGAGCGGCCCCGGCCTTTCAACCGCCCAGCCTGAACACTTCGACCTCGCCGGCGCGCCCCTTGACGCGGTGCTTGCCGGCCGCCGTCGGATCGAAGTCCGGTCCCAGGCCCGATGCGGTCGCGCCGCTGATGAGGATCGCGGTCTCGCTGCCTTCGGGATACAGCGTCTTGCCGAGCTGTTCGAGGCGCGCGCCGACATTCACCGTATCGCCGATGATCGTATAGTTGACGCGGCCCGGTGAGCCGATGTTGCCGACGGTAGCGCTGCCGGTATGGATGCCGATGCGGATACCGAGCAGCGCTTCGCCTTTGGAACGGCGCCGGGCATTTTCCGCCCGGATACCGTCTGCGATTGCCAGCGCGGCGCGGCAGGCCCGCTCGGCGGCATCGACCTGGGCGTCCGGCGCACCCCAGAACGCCATCACGGAATCGCCGATGAACTTGTCGACCGTGCCGTCCTCGGCTTCGATGCAGCCCGCAACGATCTCGAAATGCCGGTTGACGACGGCAGCGACCTCAGGCGCCGAGAGGTTTTCGGACACCGTTGAAAATCCCGCGATGTCGGTAAACATGACGGTGATCTCCCGCGCCGAGGACATTGTGTCGTCGATCTCTCCGCGCTTTACCAGCCGCTCGACGACCTTCCTGGGAATGTAGAGTTCGAACCAGCGCAGCGCGCGCAGCATGGCGTTGAAGGAATTGGCCTGCTGGTCCAGTTCGCGGAACACGCTGCCCGGCAGGTCGCCGACCTCGCCAATGTTCAGGTTGCGGACCTGCCCCGCCGCCGCTGAAAACCGGACGATGGGGCGGGCGATGCGCCGGCCGAGAAGCACGGCGGCAAGGATCGCCAGCAGCAGGGCCGAAATGCCGACGACGATGGCAACGATCATCCGGCGCATCTCGGTGCCGATATCGGCAACGCGGAAATAGCCGCCGACCATAAGCGGCTTCGGCCCGTAGCCGTGGAGGCGCCGGTACATGAAGACGTAATCCTCGCCGCCGACCCGGACGCCGTGGCCGTTGGTTCCCTGGGCGAGTTCGATGAGCAGGTCGAAGCGTTCATCCCCGTCCCACATCGCGGCCAGAACGGGATCGCGGAAATCGGAGAGGCGGGGCAGCGGGTTCGCGACCGAAAGGCCCGGATAGCCGCGCGCCATCGTCGGATGGGCCAGCACGCGGTCGCGGCCATACAGGATGAACCGGGTGCCGGAGTCGGCCCTGCCGGTGCGGCGGACGAAGGCCGACAGTTCCCGGATCGAGACGATTGCGACCACGGCCCCGATCGGCCTGCCGTCGCGACGGACGGGATGGACCAGGTTGAAAAAGGTTTTCCCGTGCTCATCGCGCCAGATCGGCGCCGCCCATTGCGGGTCGTCGGCCAGCATCGGGCGGTGTCTGCGGATCTGCGGATCGCGCGACAGGTCGGCCTCGTGGACCTCGATATCGTCGCCGTCGCGCCGCGCGGCGGTCAACGCGACCAGCCGCCGGTCGAAAAAGGACACGGCCTCGATCTGCCGGACGCCCGCAAGCGCCCCGGTCAGCAGGCGGCCGAACGCGGCGCGATCCTCCGGGTCGATCTCGCCCTTTTCGATGCGCCGCGCGATGAAGCGCGCCTGGTCTTCGGCCGGCCGCAAATGCTGCTCGAGCCGGTCCACCGCGTTTGCGATACCCTGGTTGGCGTTCTGGCCCATCAGGGCGAGCGTGTTCTTCCCGGCAAGCCAGACGCCGACGCCAAGCACGCTGCCGACCGACACCAGGACGAGCAGCGAGATCGCCGTCGCCAGCGTGATCGTAATCGAGAACCGCCCGTTCCAGCTTGCCGAGCCGGGGGCTTCCGGATTATCGGACTTGAGCGGCATGGCGGATTTTGTTTTTCCGTCCGAAACGGGAGGCAGGGTGAAACCGGACCCGTGTCATCAATCTAGCGTTGAACGTCCGGAACGCAGGATACCGGCGGTACCCTCCGAATCAACGAAGCGTACCGATGCACAACCGAGGATCCTGAAAGGAGAATTCGGTGGTGACCCCAACGGGATTCGAACCCGTGTCTTCACCTTGAAAGGGTGACGTCCTGACCTGGCTAGACGATGGGGTCGCTGGTGCCGCCGGGCGCGCGCCTGACCTATGGGAGCCGGCCGGGAAAATCAAGCAACGCCGCCGGAGCGCGCCGGCTTCGCGACATTTTGGTGAGGGCCGGAGCCGCCGGGCGCTGCGTGCGGCCCTGCGCCCGCTGGGGCAACTTGGACCTTCATCTCTGCCGGCCGCTTCGCTAGACCGGACGGCAACCGATCTGCCGACACCGCCGGAAAGAACCGCACCATGAAAACCCGAATCACCGAAATGCTCGGCATCGAGCACCCGATCATCCAGGGAGGCATGCATTTCGTCGGCTTCGCCGAACTGGCGGCTGCGGTCTCGAACGCCGGCGGTTTCGGCATCATCACCGGGCTAACCCAGCAGACGCCCGAAGACCTGGCGAAGGAAATCGCCCGCTGCTACGAGATGACGGACAAGCCCTTCGGCGTGAACCTGACGATCCTGCCGTCGTTCCAGGAGACGCCCTATCCGGAATATGTCGACGCGATCGTCGAGAGCGGCGTCAAGGTGGTCGAAACGGCCGGCCGCAATCCGCAGCCGTTTCTGCCGCGGTTCAAGGAAAACGGCATCAAAATCATCCATAAATGCACCTCC
>Ga0209543_1000247_pt1 | contig 76638 bp, 59 predicted proteins | sample MesohylFT_FD_187296 | JGI IMG/M metagenome (GOLD analysis project Ga0209543, IMG submission 187296) | Host-associated microbial community of the marine sponge Aplysina aerophoba from Gulf of Piran - sponge mesohyl, lysed by freeze-thaw... | ecosystem: Host-associated > Porifera > Sponge >...
CCTCCGCCTCCCGCTTCGCCGCCAACCAGCTCCGGCTCCTCTTCTCCGCCTTCGCCTCGATCCTCTTCGACGCCCTGCGCCGTGCGCTCCACGGCACGCGCCTGGCCCGCGCCACCGCCGGAACCCTCCGGCTCAAGCTCCTCAAGATCGGTGCCCGCGTCATCGTCTCCATCCGGCGGCTCAAGGTCGCGATGGACTCCGCACACCCCTCCGCGACCGCCTTCGCCCGGGTCCACGCACGATTGCCCGCGTAGTTCCCACGCACTCCGGACATCCTCTCGGCAAGACCGCCGGGACCCGTGCGCCCCGCGAGCAGTGAAGACCCCTTCAGCCAGCAGTTCTCCCCGTCTCTCGCCTCTCACACGACGAAACCGGGACCCTTCCCGCCCTGCAACCCGGTTGACCCGCCCAACCACGGCCTCAATCCTTCATTCCACACCCAAATCCGCCACCCTGTGAGAAATCCGGGCTAGTCCCTCGTTCATCGGATCTGCGGCGGCAATCGCCTGACGGTGATGACCGGTACGTCAAACTCGTCCCTGCCGAGGAAGGCAGCCAGACCGTCGGGACCGAAGGCGTCCGGCATTTCGAGCCGTCCGGCGGGCAAGGTACCAATGTAGCTCCCGTCCGGTGCGAGCACGTCGATCGGACCCGGCTCGCCTGTACCCGGCTCCGTGCTCCGCTCGACCCACAGGTTACCATCCCAAGTTGCCCGGAGAGCCGCGATCACGGGCACTTCGGGGAAGAACTGCATGTTCTCGATCGCTTCCAAGTGAACAGATCGAAAGCGATCAAGGATCGCTTGGGCCGTTGGAGGCACTGCTTGTCCCGCGCGGACCGTAACTTCCCGATTGCGACGCGCTTCGAGGCGGCGCTCGCGTTCGCCGCGTCTCATCGCCTCCGTCACGGGCAGGGGCCGCAGGGGTCGCCGAAGGATGTGAGTGACTTCACCGAGATTGTCGGCGAGCCTGATGGCCCAGGCGGAGGAATCCGCAAAGGCGACACCGCCCGACGGCAGTGCATCGAACAGCACTTCGGGTTCGAATCCCCACACCTCGCCTACCACATCCTCGATGTCTCCGAATCGGGGGCCTTGGTCCTCCCGGCCCAGGGGCGTCCAAGGCTCCAGCAACGTCCGCTCCGCCAGGTCGCCCGAAGACAGGTCGACACCTACGATGGAGCGCCCGCTCCGGCCAATCAGCGTCCAGGTGTCCGTCCTCTGCGGACGGAGGTCCGGGCGGGTCCTGATTTCAAGGCCCACACTCACTTCGCGCACCATGCGGTCGAAATCGCCGCGGGAATCGAACACGTGGTATGCCTGATGCATCACGTCTTCGACCGCAGTGCGGCCGTCCGCCCAAACAATGAGCTGCACGGCCGCCCGGAACTCCCCCGGACCCTCACCGACACGGCCAAAGTCGTGTACATGCCTCCCGGCCACGTCCACCACTACGACCCGCTCACCGCCCCCGGTGCCCGGCCCGTCAAGCAGGTAGAGGTTCCCCGCAGCATCGAAGCCCATGCTCCGGATGGAGGAGAACTCCTCCCATCGGTCCAGCGCGTCCGCAGAGCCTATGCGGTACACCAACTCGAAATCCGGTGAGAGAGGGAGGTCCTCCTCCGGCAGGTCGACAACCTCCTGCGCGAAGAGACCGATGGCTCCGGTGGCCGATATCAGGGCTCCCGCGATCCCCATTCCTCCGATGGCCAATGCTCGCAGATTCTGATGCATTGCAGACAATGCCCCACTCGACTAAGGGTGGTCTCAGGCCTATCTACGATATCTGTCGTAGTTCCGGCGCGCAAGGAGCACTGACCGGCCGCCGAGGCGAGGTCCATCAGCCGTATGGCGGCACGTTGGCGGCTGCGGAGCTCTGCTCGGAGGTCGTCATTCCGGTCGAAGATGCGCACGCGACGATGATGGGACATTGCAAGCGCAGTCAGATCGGCAGTCCGAGTTCTGGCCTGAGCCTCAGGCGGTCCAGACGGGCCGACTACCCATGTCGGGAACGGCCAATGGGGACCATCAAGAGGGACTCCCGGCGAATCAGAATCTCCGTCGGCGGCTCGATATTCCCGCGTGGCAAGCGCGCTGGTAAAAGTACCTCACACCTCCCCGAGTCTCCAACAATTCGGGATGAGAGGCTCGATAAGCCCGGCCAAGCCAAGAGCATGCCCATTTCGTGCCGGAGATGAAATCTGGTCACAAGCAGGAATCGGAAACCCCCACCGCAACCTCCTCGCCCTTGGAATACGGGAGCCGCAGGGACACCCCGTCTCCATCCTCCCGCGTGATCACCCTCTGGAGAGCGGCGTGCTCGCTGTACACGGGACAGGGATACAGGTGCGCGTGGAGGGACACGAGCCATGCGCGGAGAACCGGATCGTGAGGAGCGCAGACGGTGGTTTCAGGTCCACAAGCAGCGATCACCGTACCAATCGTGGCTGGAACACCAAGACACGCACATCGCCAGACGCGACCTCTTCCGCCGTGTACATCATGCCGCTGGCGCAAACCGGGGCGAGCGTGTTTTCGAAGCGAAGCTGTGCCAGAACCCGCCCGCTGGCGGTCTCAATGACTTCCACCATGGTATCCAGCACCCGCTCATTCCACGCGGGATTCGGGCGCTCCGGCGGCCCGGGAGCCCAGTCCTCGTCGGGAACCAGCGAATATGTCCAAAGCAGGCCGTCCGAGGATTCCCAAACGTGGGTGAGCCAAGAAGGCGGCGGCTCGCTCACATACATTTCATCAGAAGGGGCGTTGTTCAATGGGAACCAATCGACCCCATCGCGAACCAGCATGTATTCCAAGGAATCAGCGTGTGCCCACCGGTGCAGTTCGTACTTCCAACCGCTGGCGGTCCAAAAACCACCGTGGGCACCACTGCTCACCACCCACTGATCCAGATCCGCCAGATCGGTGGCCACCCCTCCGAAGGATCGCACTTCTCCGGCATCACGGTCCACTAGGGAAAAGCGATCTTCCGAGTCGCCCGCCAAGCCCGAAGGTCGCCCGTGAACCAGCAGTTGCCCGCCTTCCAGCAACGCCAGGGACTGGATGCGGCGTGGCAAGCGAACGGTGCCCACGGCTTCACTATCGAGCAAGGTGGTCAATCGCAGATAAGAGTTGTCAGCAACCAGCACCACGTCGTCCGATTCAACGACGATGTGAAGATCCGTGCCGTACTCCCCTGGACCCTGTCCAGATCGCCCGATTGTATGGAGCATCGACCCGCCTGAATCGTATACCCCAATCTGACCGCCCCCGACAAGCCCGCTGACCGCCCACGTTCGGTTGGGAAACTGAGCAACCATGCAAGGCCAGACGCTCACGTCGGGGCGAATCGAAGCTGAATCGTCGTCGGCACCAAGTCTTGCCACTTCAACGAGTTCGATGGAGCACCCGGGACACTCCTCGGTGTCGAGGACCTGTCGGATGGCGTGTACGGCCTCGGGAGTCTCATCATTGCCACAGCCCACAACTGTCAACAGCACGAGTGGCAACGCGACTCCAAGTCGCAAACGAGGCGCCAGCCGAATGCAGAGAGGGGCGGTCACCTGGATGTCCTGCGGAGGCCAGCCGCCCGATTACGACGCCAGCGTGCGTTGCGAACGTACGCTTCCAGGTAGGCGGGACCAGGGCTCCCCTGGAAGAGCAGCAACTTCCACGCGGCGGGTGAGCGGAGCCGTGGGGATAGAGGCCAACCGCAACGATCGGAGGATCCGTTCGAAACGCTTCGGCGACTCCCGCCATCAGACGGCGATTCGCCCGCGGTTTCGGCAGACTCGCCGGCTGGCCGGCCCATCAGTCTGCCATTTTGGCAGGTCGGTGACCTGAGGTCTCGGCCTCCCGCCCCCACGGCCGCACAAACGTCTCCGGCTCCACCCCCAGCCCGTCGGCCACGCGGGTGATGTAGTTGAAATACCCGATCACCTGGGTCGCGTCGTGGATCGCCCGGTCGTCGAAGCCGTGGCCGCGCAACACGTCCAGGTCGTCCGCCCCCACTTCCGCCTGCCTGAGCGTCAGCTTCTCCGCGTATCCGCACAGCGCCTGGTCCGCCTCGGACAGTCCCGCCTCACGCCAGTCGCGCACGATGGCGTGCACGAAGGCGTCCCGCTCCTCGTCGCTCTCGAACAGCTCCTCGATCTCTTCCCGGAGATCATGCGCGTGCGCCTGCTCTCAGTAGAAGCAGCCGTTCACCTTCGAGGTGACCACCGCGAGCATCTCGCGGCGCCATCGGTTCAGTGGCGAGGACCCGAACATGAGGGTTCGGTAGAACCCCATGGTGGTCTGCATGACCCGGGGGTTCAGGCTCATCACCCGCACGATGTTCCAGATCCGGCCGGCCCGGTCCTGCGCTTCGCCGTAGAGCCTGCGCAGGAGGCCGGTGGCTTCGGATTCGGAGATCTGTCTGATGTTGGACATGGGCAGGACTCGATGTCTGAATGGGGTCCTGGATCTCGCCTACCTCGAAACCCCTTCGAAGCTGGTGTTCACGCCCGAGCGCCGGCTGCGGACCATCTGGGCGTCGGCGAATCCGCGCACCAGGCCGATGAAGTCGCCGGTGCTCGCACGGAACATGGGCCCGCGTCCCGAGTCCGCGCCAACCGGCCAGGCCAGGTCGATGCGCGTCACCCGGACGCTGCCCGCCGGGAATCCCAGGCGCAGCCCGGCGCCGACCGACGTCTTCCAGCCGGTGTCCATGCCGAAGGGCACATCGCCTGCCCAGGCCCGTCCGGCATCGGCGAAGAAGGTGAGCCCCAGGTCCATGGAAGACGGGGCGGGCCACCCCAGGTCGACGCGGTTCTCGAGCGAAGCGACCACCCGCCGGCCCGCGGGAAAGTCCTCTTCCTTGTATCCCCGGACCACCTCCCGGCCCCCGAGGGTGAGCTGGAAGGGCGAGATGGTGTTCCAGCCGCCGGCTGCGGAGACCCGCGCGACCAGCGTCCTCGCGACGCCCACGCCGGGTTGCCAGTACGCGAGCAGGTCGGCCTCCGAGAAGATGTCCCGCCAGCGCCCATCGACCTCGTCCTCGAACCTCACCCGCCGGGCTTCCGTCTCGGCATTCACCAGCAGCACCGCCGATGCCGACGCCACGCCCCCGAAGAACGAGACGCGGCCCATGAAGTCGCTCGCGAGTTCGGCCGGCGACGCGGGAGATGACTCGTCCTCCGTCGACAGCCACCCCAGCGGCAGCCGCGGCCCCAGCGTCAGGGACAGATCCAGGCCCTGCGGCACGCTCTGTTCCCCGCTCACCGCGTCCAGCCCGCGCCGGCTTTCGAAGCGCACCTTTCGCCGCGCAAGGAGCAGATTGAAGCGGGTGAGACCGTGCCCTCGCGTCTGGCCCGCGAGACGGGAGCCGATGCCCGGTTCGTCGTCGAGCAGATTGCCGAAATCCAGGCCCCGGACGAGCGACACGGAGTCCGGATACTCGTCGAAGCGAAGTGTTTCGCGGGTGATCCCGAAACCGAGCAGGGTCAGATCGCCCGGCTCCCCGAAGCGGTACGCCTGGGTGGCTTCGACGCGCTCTCCGTACACCGGCAGGAGCGCGTAGCTGTAGTCCAGCGAGGGGTCGAGCACGTACGGAAAGAGCGACTCCCGACGATGGAAGCGCAGACGCCCCGCGAATCGCCCCACTTCTCCCACGAAGGGGTACACCAGCATCGCGTCCGTGAAGCCGCCCGAGCGCGTGCGGCCCGCGTTGAGGCGCCCGTCCAGCCGCGTGCCGCCGAGGCGCGTGGAGTGCAGGGTGATCCCGTAGTCGCGGCGCTGCTTGCGCTCCTGATAGAAGGCGCCGATCAGGTTGCCCGAGCCGAGGAAGTTCTCCTCCACCATGCTCGCGCCCTCGAACTGCGGCCCGTCGTCGACGGTCACGTCGATCTGGATCTTGGTGGTCCACTCGTCGCGGGTCGTCACCCGCACGTGGCGGGTGCCGTCCGGCTGGGGCTCGGCGACGATGTCCGCGGTAGCGATGAAGCCGAGTTCGCGCAGGATGCGTTCGGACTCCTCGAAGAGAAACTGGTCCGGGCAGTCCCCCTCGCCGAACAGCAGCTCGCCGGCGATGAATCCCTCGCGCGTGTCGACGTGCATGAAGTTGGCGAGCCCGCGGGTCCAGCGCAGGATGCGCGGTTGGGACGGAGGTCCCGGATCGAAGATGGGCCGGCTTTCGATGACGATGCGCGAGACCGGTCCGGCCTCGCAGGCAAGGTCGTCCCCGGGCTCCTGTGCGCGCGCCGGAGCCACGGCCGCGAGCCCGAACAGCAGGCAGCCGAGCAGGCCGCGGCAGCGGGCCGCCAGCGGACGAGTGCCGGCAACCCGAAGGAGACCGGACGGGCGGACGAAGACGGAAGCCGCGCCCGCAGGCGGAGCCGGAACTGCGAGATGAGGCAAAGGAGCCGTGGAATCTTGCCCGGAGGGAAGTTTGACTCGGAACCGGCGGGAAAACGCCCCCGAAAACCGGTAATCTGCCCGAAGTCGACCTTCCATGCTATGGCGCCCGCCGGTCCGATGTTCCCGGGCGGCTGCGCCCCCGTTGACCCTCGCCCGTTCTCGCGAATAAAATTGGAACCGTTGTCTCCTCCGCGCGGCGTCGGGATTCGAGAGGCCCCGCGGAGGCTCGTGTTTTGGGCCGCTGACCTCGTCCATCCAACCCGGAGTCCCCCGGATCCAATGACCCTGCCAGCGCTCGACATGTCTCCAGCCGCCTCGCGCGCGGCCGTCCAGCTCGACGCCCACGGCCTGGCCCCCGCGGGGATCGTCCACTGGAATCTCTCCCCCGCGCAGCTCTGCGAGGCCGCCCTTGCCCGGGGCGAGGGCCATCTTCTGAACATGGGTCCGTTCGCCGCGGTCACCGTCCCGCACACCGGCCGCTCGCCCAACGACCGCTTCACCGTCGAGGAACCCTCCACGGCCGACCAGATCGACTGGGGCTCGATCAACCGCCCCATGAGCGAAGCGCACTACCGGGCCCTCAGGGCCGACGTCATCGAGTATCTGAACCCGCGGGAACTGTTCGTGCGCGATGCCCACTGCGGAGCCGATCCGGGGCACCGGATCTCGGTTCGCGTGGTGAGCCCCAGCGCCTGGCACACGCTCTTCGTCTACAACATGTTCCTGCGTCCGTCCGCCGGGGAGCTGGCCGCAATCCGCCCCGACTTCGTCGTGCTGCACGCACCCCTGCTCCAGGCCGACCCCGCTCGCCACGGCACCCGCAGCGGCACCGCGGTGGTCGTGAACCTGGCCGAGCGGACCGTGCTGGTGGCGGGCACGCGCTACGCGGGCGAGATCAAGAAGTCCATTTTCTCGTCGATGAACTTCTTCCTCCCCGGCAAGGGCGCGCTGCCCATGCACTGCTCGGCCAACATCGGCGAAGACGGTGACTGCGCGCTCTTCTTCGGGCTCTCGGGAACCGGCAAGACCACGCTTTCCGCGGACCACGCGCGCCGCCTGATCGGCGACGACGAACACGGCTGGAGCGATGACGGCATCTTCAACTTCGAGGGCGGCTGCTACGCGAAGGTGATCCGGCTCTCCCCGGAGAACGAGCCCGAGATCTACCGCACCACGCGCATGTTCGGGACCATCCTCGAGAACGTGATCTTCGACGAGGACACGCGCGAGGTGGACCTGGACGACGACACCCTCACCGAGAACACGCGCGCCTCGTATCCCATCCACTACATCCCCGGGGCCGTGCCGGAGGGGCGGGGCGGCCATCCGAAGAACATCTTCTTCCTCACTGCCGATGCCTTCGGCGTACTGCCGCCCATCGCGCGCCTGACCCCGGAACAGGCGATGTATCACTTCCTGTCCGGGTACACGGCCAAGGTGGCGGGCACCGAGCGGGGCGTGACCGAGCCGCGCGCGACCTTCAGTGCCTGTTTCGGCGCACCCTTCCTGCCCATGCACCCGAGCGTCTACGCCCGCATCCTGGGAGAGAAGCTGCGCCGCCACGGCTCGCGGGTATGGCTGATCAACACCGGCTGGACGGGGGGCGGGTTCGGCACCGGCAAGCGCATGGACCTGCCCCACACGCGCGCCATGATCCGCGCCGCCCTCGACGGGTCGCTGGACGGCGCCCCTACCCGAACCGATCCCTTCTTCGGGCTGGCGGTGCCGCTGGAGGTCGAGGGCGTGCCCGGGAAGGTTCTGACCCCGCGTGCCACCTGGACCGACGCGGGGGCGTACGACCGTGCCGCCGCGCGGCTGGCGGCCATGTTCCGGGAAAACTTCTCGCGCTTCGCGGACGCCGCTCCGGAGGAGGTGCGGGCGGCGGGGCCGAAGTAGCGCCGAATCACCGGGTCCGAGCGAGCGCCGGGATCCGAAAACCGGGCTGAGACAGCGCCGGGACAGGAGCCGAAATGGCGAAGAAACACTGGCTGATGAAGACCGAGCCGGGCGTCTACTCGATCGACGACCTGGAGCGGGACGGGTACACCTGGTGGGAAGGCGTCCGCAACTACGGGGCCCGCAACAACATGCAGGCGATGAGCGTGGGCGACGAGGTGCTCTTCTACCACAGCATGGCCAAGCCGCCCGGAGTCGCGGGGCTCGCGCGCGTGTGCAAGGAAGCCTATCCGGACCACTTCGCCTTCGATCCCGACGAGCACTACTACGACCCGAAGTCCGACCCCGCGAAGCCCCGCTGGTACATGGTCGACGTGGAGTTCGTCGAGAAGTTCCCCGAGGTGGTTGCGCTCAAGGACATCCGCCAGGTGTCGGCCCTGAGCGAGATGGTGCTGGTGAAGAACTCCCGCCTCTCGGTCCAGCCGGTGCGCGAGGGGGAGTTCGAGATCATCAGGACAATGGGCCGCGGCGAGGGCTGAGTCCCGTCCTGAGCCGGCGTCCCATCGCGCCATTGCTCCGCCCGCGCACGCGCCGGTAGACTTCCCTCCATGTCCTTCCGGAACGCGCCCGCCCTGATCCGCGACCCGATATGGGGCTCCATCCGGCTGGACGCGACCGCGGTCCGCATCACGGACGCCCCCGCCTTCCAGCGGCTGCGCTACATCCGCCAGCTCGGGCTGGCCCACCTGGTCTACCCGGGCGCCACCCACACCCGCTTCGCCCACGTGCTCGGCGTGTACCACCTGGTGAGCACCGCCCTGCGCGCGCTGCGGGAGCGGGAGCCCCTCCCCGACCACGTGTGGCGCGGCGCCGACCTGGTCCCGTACGCGGCACTCCTGCACGACATCGGCCACTACCCCTTCTCGCACGCGCTAGACGACCTGCGCGGCGACGATCATCCGGGCGACCACGAGGCGGTCGCGGCGCACTTTCTCAAGTCACCCGGCGTGCGCGAGGCCCTGACCGGCCTGGGACCCGGGGCCGCCGAGGAGATCGGCGCGCTCATCCGCGGCGAGAGCACCGCCCCGCTGCGGGGTCTGGTGCACGGAAGCCTCGACATGGACAAGATGGACTACCTCAGGCGGGACGCCCGCTCCTGCGGGGTGCCCTACGGAGAGGTCGACGTCGAGCGCCTTCTGCAGGGCCTCGTCATGCTCGAGGACCCGGAGACCGGCGCATTCGAGCTGGGGGTGGGAGAAAAGGCGGTCAGCGCGCTGGAATCCCTCCTGTTCGCCAAGTATCAGATGTTCCGGAACGTGTATTGGCACCACGGGGTGCGCGCGGCCACGGTGCTCTGCGCGCGCATCGTCAACGACGCGGTGGCCGCCGGGCTGGTCGGGGGGCGTGAGCTGGCGGGCCCGACGGATGACGAGCTCCTGCATCTGATCGGTCGCCGCGCCGAGGCCCGCGGGGGACCCGTCGCCGACCGCATCCGCCGCCGCTGGCTCCCCGCCCTGCGGGCGCGGCGTCTTCCCAAGCGCGCCGCCGAACTCACCGCCGCCGACCTGGGCGACCGGAGTCTCCCTTCCTGGATCGAGGCCCCGGATCCGGAACGCCGGCGGCGGGAGGACCAGCTTGCCGAAGCGCTCTCCCTGGAGCCCGGCGAGGTAGCGATCGACTTCCCCTGCAAGCCGGCCATGTTCCAGCTGGACCTACTGGTGCGCCGCCGCAACGGGCGTGCCGAGAGGCTCGGCAAGACCGGAATCCCCGGCGTCATCGATCTTCCCAGGGTCGCCCGCGAGCTCTACCGCACCTCCCGCGTGCTGCGCGTCTTCACCTTCAGGAAGAGGTCTCTCACGCCCGACGAGGTCATCGGTCTGATTACGGAAACGAATCGAACCGATGCGTGGCCGGACCAGCGGTCGGTCTCATCTGTCGCCCGGTCGTCCGAGCGCAAGGAACCCCGCTGACGGTGGGGTTTAGGATGCGTGGCACCTTTCCGCTGTGGCGGTGACATCCCGGCTCATGCTGGCGAGCTGGATCGACACCGTTCTGGACAATCCTGGGAATCCTGTTACTTTTCAGGGCTGCGGACCTTACGTCTCGCGCGTGGGTACGCGGGGCCGACACGAATGCGATGCCAGCGCGCCGTCGCCGGAGCTGACAAGGAGACCGTTTTCAGATGCCCGCTACGCTGCGAAAGAAGGTCGTTCGTCGAAAGAAGAAGGTTGTTCGTCGACGCAAGAAGCGCTCGACCAGCCTGCTCGTCGGTTTTGACACCGGAGTTGAGGAACAGAGTGCGCTCGACCAGTACCTGCGCGATGTCAGCCGGCATGAGCTGATCACCCCGGAGCAGGAGAAGGTGCTCGGAGCCCGGGCTCAGCTCGGCGACGAGGACGCGGTGCAGGAACTGGCGCGCGCCAACCTGCGGTTCGTCATCAGCGTGGCCAAGAAGTACCAGAATCGGGGGGTATCGCTCACGGACCTGATCCAGGAGGGCAACGTCGGCCTGGTTACGGCGGCGCGGAAGTTCGATCCCGAGCAGGGGGTCAAGTTCATCAGCTACGCCGTGTGGTGGATCCGCCAGGCCATCCTGGCCTCCCTGGCCAATCAGGGCCGCTCGGTGCGGGTTCCCCTGAATCGCGCCTCCGACCTCGCGCGCATCTTCCGCGAGAAGGAGCGGCTGCGGCAGGAGCGCGGCCGCGAGCCCTCCCCCGAGGAGCTGTCCAAGGCCACCCGGCTCACGCCCGAACTGATCGAGTCGCTCCAGACCCTGAACGCCGCCGAAATCCGTCTCGACGCGCCCATCGGCGACAGCGAGGACTCCCAGCTGGTGGAGCGGTTCCTGACGGAGGAGGCGACCGAGCCCGAGCTGGGGGTGGAAGCCCGTCTGCTGGCCGAGTCGGTCAACGTCGCGCTCACCACGCTCGAGGCCCGCGACGCCAAGGTCCTGCGCCTCTATTTCGGGCTGCAGGGCGAGCGGGAGCACACGCTGGAGGAGATCGGCAACATGCTGGGGGTCACGCGCGAGCGGATCCGCCAGCTGCGCGACCGCGCGCTGCGCCGCCTGCGGGACGGCGAGAAGGGATCCGCGCTGGAATCCTTCGCCGCGTGACGTAGGGGTGCGGCGCCGTCTCGCACCCTTCTTCCCCCACCGGGGGTCCGGAACTCCGTGGAGTCCAGGGGCTGCCAGGTTCTGCGCGTCGCCCGTCGGGACTCACCGTATCGCCGGCTTGTGACCTCCGTCGGGCAGGTTCATGAAGTCGTCGGCGGCGTCTACCGCGTCCAGCTCGACAACGGCGGGTCGGTCAACTCCACGCTCCGCGGACGCCTCAAGGCCAGGCCCTGGAAGGGAGGCCGCGTGGTCATCGGCGATCGCGTCGGGGTGGCGCTGGACGGCGGCGACGCCACGGTCGAGGAGGTGCTCCCGCGCCGGACCACCTTCCTGCGCCGGGGAGCCCACGGGCGGACGGCGAAGGTGATGGCCGCCAATCTCGACCGGGTCGTCGTGGTGATGTCCGCGCGCGATCCGGCTCTCAGCCTGGGCTACCTGGACCGCATCCTCGCCGTGTGCGAGGCCAGCGCGCTTCCATCGACGCTGGTGATCAACAAGCAGGATCTGCCGGGGGCTCGGACGTCCTCGGATCCGGTGCGCGACCTCTATCGCGGGATCGGCTACGAGGTGGTCCTCACCAGCGCGGAGTCGGGCCTCGGCCTCGAGCAGCTGCGCTCGGTGGCCGTGCGCGGCATCTGCGCGCTGGTCGGCCCCTCCGGGGCGGGCAAGTCCAGCCTCCTGAACCGGCTGGACCCGTCCCTGGGGCTGCGCATCGGCGACCTCAGCCGCAAGACCGGCACGGGCCGGCACACCACGGTGACCAGCCGCCTGGTTCGGCTCTCCGACGGCACCCTGGTGGCGGACACGCCGGGTTTCGGGGATGTCGGGCTGTGGGGTGTTCCGGCGAAGCGACTTGACCGATGTTTCCCCGAGATCGAAACGCTGGCGGACGGATGCCGGTTCCGGGGATGCAGCCATGTGCATGAACCCGACTGCGCCGTTCGCGAAAGCCTTCGTTCGGGCCGGATCGCACAGAGCCGCTACGCGCACTACCAGGCATTGCTGGGGGAAGTCGATTGAGTGCGCCCGGGCGGGGAGGATCGGCAATGGAAGCCGGGTGCGGGACGCCGCGGACGGTGGGGATCGCCTCCGGATTGGACGGAATGGTAGACGAGAATCGGTTTCGGGACGCGATGAGCCGCCTTGTGACCGGAGTTGCGGTGGTCGCCAGCCGGCTCGACGGCTCGGTACACGGGCTGACGGTCAACGCCGTCAGCTCGGTGTCGCTCGACCCGCCCCTGGTCCTGGTGTGCCTCGACCGGAGCGGAAACTCGCACGATCCCGTCATCGCCTCGGGGGCGTTCGCGGTCAGCGTGCTGGCGAGCGACCAGGAAGAGCTGGCCCATCGATTCGCGCGCGGAAGCCACCGCGAGCGATTCTCCGGGGTGGAGTTTCGCGATGGCGCGTCCGGGAGCCCCGTCCTGCCGGACGCACTCGCCTGGCTTGACTGCGCGATCCGGGCCGTGCATCGCGCGGGCGACCATTCCATCGTGGTGGGTGAGGTGCTGGGGTGCGGGGCCGGGGAAGGCGACCCGCTGGTGTTCTTCCGAAGCGAGTACGGGTGATGACGGGCATGGGCACGACGATCCGCCGGACGCATCTGGCGGCGTTTCTGATCGGCGGGGTGATGGGCGTCATGGCCGAGATGGCCGCCGGGCTGATTCTCTACGAGGGCCCCGGGCTCCTGCGTGCGACCACCGCCGTCCTCACCACCGAGGCCGCCGCCGCGGGGGCGGGGCTGCTCTTCGCCACCCGCGTCGCCGCGGACGAGATATCCGCGCATCTGCGACGACACCTGCACCTCACGCTGGTGTCGCTGGGGCTCGCCGGCATCCTCACCTCGCTGTGGGGCTACCTGGGCGGCCTGTCGGAGGTGCCGGGCGGACAGGCGGCGGCGCTCGCCCTGCTGGCGGCGCTTCCGCTGTACATGGGGGGATCCGTGCTCGGGCTGGTTTGCCGGGCGGGCAGCCGCGATGCGGAGGGAGGAACGGTGGCCGGGGGCGGGCCCGCCCTGCTGGGCGCCGCGGCCGGATTCCTGATCTACGGGCTCTTCCTGATACCCCGTCTCGCACCCCCGGTGCTGGTGCTGCTGTGCATGGCCGCGGTGTCGGGCGCTGCGCTTCTGGTTGGATCCGGCCTGACACGCGCGGCGGATTCGGCCCACCGGGAGAAGGACGGAACGGATCCTGACGCGCCGGCCGGGGAAGAAGATGCGGCGGGCGCGGGCGGGGAGCTTCAGATGACCCTGGAGGACGAGGGGCTTGACCTGCCGGCCGGGCCGTCGACGCTTCAGGCATCGGAGGAGCCGGAGGCGTTTCGGCCGCCGGAGGGACCGGAAGCAGCTCCGGAGCCGTCGGGGCGCTCCATGTTGAAGGAACCGGAGGCATCCGGTCAGTCGGATACGCAGGATCGACCACAACCACTCGAACCAGCAGGAAACCCGGAGTCATGACAGAGATGAGGGACAGCAGACACGGCAGATGTACGGACAACATGCGCGCGGCAGCTTTCGCTCTTGTCGCGACGACCGCGCTGGCGGCTTGCGCTCCCCAGGGCGGCGGCGGGCGGCTGGAGGTGCGCACGCTCGAAGTCCGGGCCACCAGCGCGGACAGCATGGTCTTCGAGGGCGCCGCCGTCGATTCCACCTGGACCATTCCCGGGGATGACGCCCGGCAGCTGACCCGCTCGCTGGTGCTGGAGCCCGGCGACCAGTCCGAGACCCCGAACCGCCTGGTGGACATCGCGCTGGGCGCACTGGTCACGGGCTTCGCGTTCCTCCCGCCGGGCGAACTCGCCGACGACGCCCAGGTCACCGAGGACGTGGCCAACGGGCTGCTTGAGATCTCCCTGCAGGCGGGAATCGCCTTCCGCACGTCCGTGGTCGCCAACTACAGCCGGGGCGAGGACCTGGCGTGGCGGGGCACGGCCAACTTCACGGACCGCATGGTGTGGATCGACAGCCGGGTGACCCCCGCGGATACCCTCAGGCTCGCCCTGGACGGGGACTTCGAGGACGTCCGCGGCGGCGCGGGCGGGCAGCAGGCCGTCCTGCGCGCCCAGGGCACCCTCTACGTGGCGACCGGCGGTGAATACACGCTCGAGCTGACGGAGCGCGTCGAGGCCATGGAAGTGTCGGCAGAGGGCGTGGCGCGGATGATGGGCGGCGTGCAGGTGGGCCTGGACCCGTAGGCGATCCGCGGGGTGCCCCCCCCCGCGTAGCATGGCTCGTTGATGACGGGCGCCGCGTTCCCATCGTGGCATCGGCGCGCCTTGGCCGGGCCCAGGTCGGTGATGGACTAAGTCCAATTAGTTGGACTAATTCGTCCGTCGCAGCAGCAGATTCCCCGATTCGTCGACCTCGGCGCGCCACCCGGAGGGAATCCAGGTGGTCGAGCTGTACTCCAGGACGAGGCCCGGGCCCGGTAGCGCGTGCCCGGCGCGCAGATCGCGACGCCACCAGCAGGCGGCGTCGCGGAGGCGGCCGCCGGTGTGCACCCGGGCCGTGCGGGCGGGCGGAGTCGCCCCGGTGGCGGGCTCGAGCGCGGGCGGGTCGAGGGGCAGGCCGGGGGCGCGGGTCACGACCCGCAGCGTCACCGCCTCGACCCGGGCGTCGTCCTGGCGGTAGCCGTACCGCTGCCCGTGGGCCTCGTGGAATCGCTCCACCCAGCCGTCCGCGCGCACCGCGAGCTCGTAGCTCTGGCCGAGGTAGCGGGCGTCCACCCAGCGCTCCACGGCCAGCGACGCGCCGCCATGGCCTTCTTCGGCCATGCGGGTGGTCGCGGTCTCTTCCAGCTCGGCGAACACCTCGCCGAGCTGGCCGTCGCAGGCGGCGTCATCGTGGGCGACGAGCACCGTGCGCGAGACCTCCTTGGTGACCGGCGCGGCCAGCATGCCGTAGGCGGACAGGAGTCCCGGGTCGGGCGGGATCATCGCGCCGGCCGCGCCCAGGCGCTCGCTCAGCTCCGCCACGTGGAGGCCCCCCGCCCCGCCGAACGCGACCACCACGAAGGCGGCCGGATCGTGGCCGCGCTCCACCGAGATGACGCGCAACGCCCGCTCCATCGAGCTGTTCACCACGGCCAGGATGCCGGCCGCCGCGTCCTCCATGGTGGAGCCCAGACGGCCGGCCAGTTCCGCCAGGGGCTTCTCGACCGCGGCCCGGTCGAGCGCCGCGCTACCGCCCAGGAAGCCGTCCGCGGGCAGGCGGCCCAACCACACATGGGCGTCGGTGACGGTCAGCCCCCCACCCCCGCGACCGTAGCAGATCGGCCCCGGCACCGCGCCCGCGCTCTCGGGACCCACCCGGAGGGCGCCGCCGGGGTCCACCCGGGCGAGGGAGCCGCCGCCGGCCCCCACCGTGTGGATGTCGATCACCGGGATGGCGGCCGGCTGTCCCCCGATGGTGAATTCCCGGGTGCGCAGCGGTCGTCCCGGACAGAGCGACACATCGGTGGAGGTGCCGCCCATGTCGAAGGTGACGATGTCCCGGAATCCGGCCCGGCGCGCCCAGGCCAGCGCCCCGACCACCCCGCCCGCCGGGCCCGACAGGACGGTGTGCACCGGCTCTTCGCGCGCCCGCGCGACCGGCAGCGCCCCCCCGTTCGACCCCATGATGCGGACCGCCCGCGCCCCCGACCGCTCCTCCAGCCGTCCCAGGTAGCCGGAAACCACCGGCGCGATGTAGGCGTTCACGACCGTGGTCGAGGTCCGTTCGTACTCGCGGTACTCCGGGAGGATCTCCGAGGAAACCGAGACCAGATGGCCCGCCGCCCGCAGCCGTTTCGCCACCGCGGCCTCGTGCGCGGGGTCGGCGTAGGCGTGCAGCAGCGCCACCGCCCACACCTCCGGCTCGCGGCCCCGCAGAGCCTCGACCTCCGCCGGGTCGAGCGGCTCGATCTCCTCTCCCTGCGGACCCAGCCGGCCGCGGATGCCCACCCGGTCGGCGCGCGCCACCAGCGGAGGCGGCCGGTGTCCGGCCAGGGCGTAGAGCTGCGGGCGGTTCTGGCGCCCGATCTCGATCACGTCCTCGAAGCCCCGGTTGGTCACCAGCACGACGCGCGCGCCCTTCCGTTCGAGCAGCGCGTTGGTCCCGACCGTCGATCCGTGCACCATCAGGAAGGGCCCGACCTCGTCCATCAGCTGCCGCACCCCCTCCAGCACCGCCTCCGACGGGTCCGCCGGAGTGGAGGGCAGCTTCAGGGTGGAAACCTGCCCGCCGCGGTAGAGCACGAAGTCGGTGAAGGTCCCGCCCGTGTCTACCGCCAGCACCGGGAGACCGGACAGCCGGTCCAGCCGATCCGGCGCCACCTGCCCGCCCAGGGTGTTGCTAGGCACCGGCGCGCGCGTCAGGTTCGGTCGCATGAATCCTGGCCTCTCCTTCGAGCGCTTCCGCGACCTCGCCGTGGACAGCCGTCTGGTGCCGGTGTGGACGGAGCTGCTCTTCGATGTGGATACGGCGGTCACCGCCTACGCGCGGCTTGTGCGCCCGCCATGGGGCTTCCTGCTGGAGTCGGTGGTGGGAGGCGAGCGGTGGGCGCGCTACAGTTTCCTGGGGACGGATCCGGCGGCCGTCTGGCGCCTCCACGGCGGCAGCGCCACCTGGTGGACGCGCGACGGCGGCTGGCAGCCGGTCGACGCCGACGACCCCCTCGCCGACCTTTCCCGGCGGCTGGAGGAGTACAGTCCGGCCTCCGTCCCCGAACTCCCCCGCTTCTGGGGAGGCGCCGTCGGGTATCTGGGATACGACGTGGTGCGCCAGCTGGAGCGGCTGCCCGACGCCCCTCCGGACGATCTCGACATCCCCGACGCGGTGTTCATGTTCACCGACGTCGTGCTCGCCATCGACAACCTGCTGGGGCGGGCGAACGTCATCGCCGCGGTCCCGGTCGAGGCCGGGCTCGGGGAGGCTGAGCTGCGCGTGCGTTACGAGCGCGGCCTCCGGAAGGTCGCCGCCGTCATCCACTCCCTGCGCACGGTTCCCGCGCCTCCCCCCATGGAGCTGCTCCCCGAACCCGCCTCCGACCCCGATTTCGAGAGCAGCATGAGCCGGGAGGAGTTCGAGAGCGCCGTGCAAGCCGTCCGCGACTACATCTTCGCCGGCGACGCCTTCCAGGTGGTGCTCAGCCAGCGGCTCGAGATGTCGCTCGCGGGATCGCCCTTCGAGCTCTACCGGGTGCTCCGCACCCTCAACCCCTCTCCCTACCTGTACTTCGTCGAGCTGGACGGCGTGACCCTGGTGGGCAGCTCCCCGGAGCTGCTGGTGCGGGTGGAGGACGGTGTCGTGACCGTGCGCCCCATCGCCGGGACGCGCCCGCGGGGCGCAACACCCGAGGAAGACGCCCGCCTGGCCGCCGAGCTGGCCGCGGACGAGAAGGAGCTGGCGGAGCACCGCATGCTCGTCGACCTCGGGCGCAACGACGTGGGCCGGGTGGCGCGCTCCGGCACCGTGCGGGTCTCGGAGCTGATGGCGATCGAGCGCTACTCGCACGTCATGCACATCGTGAGCCGGGTGGAGGGAGACCTCAGGAAGGGGCTCACGGCCCTGGACGCGCTCCTGGCCGGCTTCCCCGCGGGGACGCTCTCGGGAGCGCCCAAGGTGCGCGCCATGGAGATCATCGACGAACTGGAACCCGCGCGCCGGGGTCCCTACGCCGGCGCCGTCGGCTATCTGGCCTACGGGGGCAGGACGATGGACACCGCCATCGCCATCCGCACGCTGCTGGCGACGCGGGGGAAGGCCTACGTGCAGGCGGGGGCCGGGGTCGTGGCGGACTCCGATCCCGGCGCCGAATACGAGGAGACCCTCAACAAGGCGCGGGCGCTGCTCAGGGCGGGCACCATGATTTCCGGAGCCGATTCGGCGGGCTGAGCCGTTCCCCGCGCCTGTCCGGCGCGCGCCCGTCGCCACGCTGCAGCTTCGAATTCGAGCCCCCACGAAGCGCCCGCTCAGGACGCGAAGGCGCCGCTCCCGAGCTCCTCCAGCAGCGCGGCGAGGGCGACGATGCCCTTGTCGAAGTTCTCCAGCGGGAACCACTCGTCCGGAGCGTGCATGTTGGCCCCGGGGAGCGCGAACCCCAGAAGGAGCACGGGAGCCTCGAGGATGCGCTCGAACTCGCCCACGATGGGGATCGAACCCCCCTCGCCGGTGAGCACCGGAGGGCGGCCGAACGAGCGCGCCAGCGCCCGGCTGGCCGCGTCGATCAGTCCTCCCGACACCTGCCCCCGCCAGGGCATCCCGCCGTGCAGCTCCTCGATCTCGACCCGGACTTCCGGCGGCCCCACCCGCGCGATGTGGGCCCGCAGCAGCTCCGCCACCCGCGCCGGATCCTGGTCGGGGACCAGCCGGAAGCTGACCTTGGCCATGGAGTGCGCCGGGAGCACCGTCTTGGCGCCTTCGCCGGTGTAGCCGGAAAGGAGGCCGTTCACCTCGCAGGTGGGACGGATCCAGAGGCGCTCCAGGGTCGAGTACCCCGCCTCGCCGGAAAGCGCGGCCACGCCCACGCCCTCGCGGAACTCCTCGTCGTCGAACGGCAGCGCGCGAATCTCGGCGCGGGTCTCCTCGCCCCAGTCCACGACGTCGTCGTAGAAGCCCGGGATGGCGATGTGCCCGCGGTCGTCGTGCAGCGTTCCGAGGATGCGCGCGAGCGCCATCGCCGGGTTGACCACCCCGCCCCCGTAGCTGCCGGAGTGCAGATCGCCGGCGGGTCCGTGCACGGTGATCTCGAAGTAGGCCAGGCCCCGCAGCGAGAAGAGCACCGAGGGCAGGCCGGGCGCGAACATCGCCGAATCGGAGATCACCACCACGTCGCACGCCAGCCGCTCGGCGTGCGCCTCCACGAACGGGATGAGGTTGGGCGAACCGATTTCCTCCTCTCCCTCGGCCAGCACGATCAGGTTGACCGGCAGCCGGCCATCGGCGGCCAACAGCGACTCCGCGGCCTTCACGTGCAGGAAGAGCTGTCCCTTGTCGTCGGCGGATCCCCGCGCGTAGATGCGCCCGTCGCGCACGTCCGGCTCGAAGGCGGGAGCCGTCCACAATTCCAGGGGCTCGGCGGGCTGGACATCGTAGTGGCCGTACACCAGCACGGTGGGGGCGTCCTCCCCCGCCCCGCGCCACTCGCCGAGCACCACCGGGTGGCGCGGCGTCTCCAGGATCTCCGCCTCCAAGCCGATATCCCGCATGCGGTCGCGCAGCCAGCCCGCGGCATCGCGCGTGTCCCCGTTGTGTTCGGACTTCGCGCTGATGGAGGGAATGCGCAGGAAGTCGAAGAGCTCCGCCAGAAACCGGTCCAGGTTGGCGGCGGTGAATTGCTCCGCAGCCGTCACATCCACCCCCGGATGCCCCAGCGGTAGGTCCAGGACATGAGCGCGGCCAGCACGACCGCGCCGATCATCCCTCCCGCGCTGAGCGCCACGGGATCGTCGAATTCGAGGATGCCCACGCCCAGCATGCCCCCGATGACCGCGCCGAAGGCCCCGAACACCACCAGCAGCCAGGTGTGGCCGGCGGTTTCCTCGGGCCGCTTCACCATCACCTTCATCATCAGCCCGATGAAGGCGCCGACAACGATCCAAACACCGACGCCGATCCAGTTTTCCATGGCGTTATCCGAATCTCGTTGGAGGAGTTGGTCGAGCGGCGAAAATCTACCCGCGCGCGTAGCGGGAAGCCACCCCGGGGACCGGCCCCCGCCGGGCGCTGAAGACCCTCGTGGCCGGGCGGCTCGAGCGCGCCGGGACGTTCTATCCCTTCCGCATCCGGCGCTTCAGCTCCGCGAGGCGCTCCTCCAGGTTCTCCTCCCTGGAGGGCCCGGTTTCGAATTCCCGGTCGAATGCGGCGGCGGCTTCCGCCTCGGACTCGGTGCCGGAGACCTTCTCCCCCATGCGGTCGAAATCGCGGAAGAGGTCGTCGGCCCTGCCGAGTGTATCGCGCGCGTCCGTCCGCCCCGCGGTGGCGCCGAGAGCCTCGCTCTTCTGACGGGCGACCTTGATCTGCTCCAGCATCTCGTCCACGTCGTTCCGGCATACCGTGAGCTCGCGCAGAATCGCCTCCGCCTTGCCCTCGAACACCTGGGCCCGCTCCTCGTGCTTCCGGGCGAATTCCTCCGCGACGCGCACCGTCTCCTCATCGCCGATGTGCTCGGCCTGCTGCTGGCGGCGGCGACAGACCTCGGCCTGCTCCGATTCCCGCTGCGCCCGGGCCCGCGCCGCGGCCAGGTCCTTTTCCAGCTTGCTGACGTAGGCCCTGGCATCGGTGGCTTCGCGGTACATGCCCGCGAGCAGGCCATCCACCGTCTCGGGGATCTGGTCGCGGTTGAGCTCGGTCTTGAAGTTCTCGACGGCTTCCCGGAACGCGGCTCGGAGCTTGGCGAACATGTGACGTGGACGTCCTTCCCGGGATGGCCCACCCTCGGCCGCGGCTGGCGCCGCTCAGTTCAGATAGGGTTCGATGCGCTGGGCGAAGGAGTTCCGGGCCCGGTGCAGGCGGCTCTTCACGGTGCCCAGGTTCACGCCGGTGATCTCGGCGATCTCGTCGTAGCTCTTGCCGTCGAGCTCCCGCAGGCGGAAGACCATCCGGTGATGCTCGGGCAGCTGGGCGACCGTGTCCTCGACCAGCTTCTTCAGATAGCGCTTGCGATAGAGCCCGTCCGGGGACATGGAGGAGTCCTCGAACTGGAGGGGCCGGGGATCGTCTTCCCAGCGGCTGCGCAGCACCTGGAAGAGTACCACCGGGCTGCGGGACCGGTTGCGCAGCTCGTTCTTGGAGAGATTGCTCGCGATCGTGTAGATCCAGGTGGAGAACTTCTTGGTCGTGTCGAAGCGCCGGAGGTGCCGGGCGACCCGGATGAAGGCCTCCTGGGTCAGATCCTGCGCGCGGTCGGCGTCCCCCGTCTTGCGGACGATGAAGTGGACGAGGCGCTCGCGGTACCGGTTGAAGAGCTTGGTGAAGGCCCCGCGGCGGTCGTTCAGATGCGACACCACCAGCTCCTCGTCGCTCATGCAGTCGAGCGGCAGTCTGAAGAGCAGGTCCGGTTCGCGCACGTTCGACTCCGCCATCGGCTTCTCCTTCACACCTCCACCGTACACCCCGCACTCCCGGACACCCCGGCGAACTGCGCCGACGGAATGCGCGTCGGACGGATGCGCCGGCCTGCGAGCGCGGGAGTTTCCCAACCCGGAATATGCCCGCTCACCAGGCGTTACTCAAGTGTGACAGGGCATCCGAAGCAATTGTTCGCGGGACGCGGATCGCGCCCGCGGGGCAGGGTCCGGCGCCGGGTCCCGGGACTCAGACCGGACGCTGTTCCAGCGAAAGCAGCGTGCCGCCCTGGGAGATGCCCTCGTAGAGCGCCTGCTCCGGCGCAGGCTGCCGGTCGCGGGAGGCGAGCGCTTCCTCCGCCGCCGCCGCGACTTCGTCCGTTACCAGCTCCTCGATCTCCCTCAGCTGGTCCGGGTCGATGCCCCGCGCCTCGAGGTACGCTTCGTAGAGGCCCACCGGATCCCTTCGTCCCCAGCGCTCGAACAGCTCCGGGGGGAAGGTCTCGCGGGCCTCGCGCTCGTCATGGGTGGCGTGTCCGCCCATGCGGAACGTGGAGGCGACGATGATGGCGGGACCATCGCCGGCGCGGCAGGCGTCCGCGGCCATGCGGGTCACCGCGTACACGTCCAGGATGTTGTTGCCGTCGCAACTCCAGCCCTGAACGCCGTACATGGCGGGCCAGGCCTCCAGGCTTCCGGCGCCGTGCTGCTCGAGCGGAGTGCCGAGCGCCACCTGGTTGTTCTGGATGATGAAGATGGCCGGAAGGCGCTGGACGGCGGCGAGGTTCAGCCCCTCGTGGCACTCGCCGGTCCTTGTGGCGCCGTCGCCGATCCAGGTGAGGGCGACGCGCTTCTGTCCCAGGTTGCGGAAGGCGAGCGCTACGCCCGCCATCACGGGCACGTTGGTGCCCATGTGGCTGATGGGCTGGATGACGCCCTTGGCCAGCGCGCCGATGTGCAGGTCGCGCCCCCCGTTGGGCCCGTCCTCGGTCGCGAGGTAGCCGCGGAAGATGTCCGCCACCGGCATCCCCATCATGTGACACGCCCCCGCGTTGCGGATCATCGGGCTGACGATGTCGCGGGTGGGGTCGAGCGCGCGCACGCTGCCGACCGTGACCGCCTCCTCGCCGGTGGCGAGCCACGCCTTGGAGATCACGCCCTGGCGCACCCAGCGCTTGAGCCCGATGTCGTGGAGGCGGGTGGTGAGCAGGTCTCGGTAGAAGGCGAGCAGGTCGTCCTCGGAGAGCTCGGCGACGAGGGCGGCGCGGGAGGGTTGGGCCAGCGTTCGCTCGAACGCGCGCACCAGCTCCGGGTCGGCCTCCCAGTTGTTGTACTCGGGCGGGTCGAAGGCGGGATAGCGCTTCACGGGATGCCGGCCCCGGCCGGAGCGGCCCCCTGGCTGGGGCGCCTCGATGCGAGTGCGGGATGCCCGATCATCGATCTGCCGTGGCGGCGCGATGAGCTCGATACGCGCACAGGTCCTGCACGACCCGGATCCCGCGGGCGCGCGCCTCGGCCGCTTCCTCGTCGGCCCGGATGTCCTGTTGCAGCCACACCACCGGGCGCTCCGGGCGGGCGGCGGCCTCCGCCAAGTGGGTTCCCGCCTCCTCGGACGGCCGGAAGACGACGACCATGTCCACGGGCTCCGTGACCTCCGCGAGCGACTTCCTTGCGGGCCTTCCCAGGATGCGGGTCGCGAACGGGTTGACGGGCAGGATGTCGTATCCCTTGGTCGCCAGATAGGACGGCACCCGCCGCGCCGCCTTGGTGGGATCCCGGGAAATGCCCACGACCGCGATCGTCCTCACGGAGCGCACGATGTCCAGCAGCTCGGCGGCATCCGGATTGGCCGGATCCGACGATTCCTGCAGCAGGGCATCGAGCGCGGTCAGGTCGGTCATGGATCGGGCAGCCGGTAGTGCGGCGCGCGCCCGGTGGGCATCGGTCGGCGAGCGAGCAGTGGACGGTCGGGAGCGTCAGGATACGGGATGGGGGCCGGGGGAGCAACGGTGCGGCGGGCCGGGCTGGCGGGCCGGGTTCGCCATCGTCCCGTGCACCGGGTGAGTCGGGCGGCGCGGGGCGTTTCCGGACCTCCCGCTCGGGACGCGCGCACAGCGCGATGAACCCGGTAGCGGTTGCTCGTAGTTCGCCGGGTCGCCATCATCCCCGGCGTCTGCGTTCCGAACGTCATCGGAATGCGGGGTTTCGCAGGGAGGCCGCCTTGGATATGCTCGGATTCGTTCTGTTCTTCGTCGCAGTCGCAGCCTTGCCCGTGGTTTGGCGCGTGTCGGGCCAGAGGGCGGCGGCGCGGTATCGACGCGCGCTCGAGCGCCTCGACGCGGAGGCGCGCTCCGGGAAGATCGGCGCGGATGACCCTTCGTTGCCGGCCGGGATCAGAACGGTCCGCCAACGCCTCGCGAGCGGGTGGATGCCTGTGCGGGGCGCTTCCCCGGAGATTCTCTCCCGCCTCGCGCAGTTCCTCCAGACAGCCGTAGTGAAGCCGCTCGTGCAGGCCCTGCACGCCCGCGGCCGGGGCGTGCGCCCGCGCATTCAACAGGCTCTCGACGCCATCGAGGACATCGAGTTCTACGCGGAAACCCCGGAACTGAAGCGCACTTCCGCCGACCTGGTCGAGGCGGTGCAGGGCGTCGCCGGGGAGTACCGGAAGGCGTTCAAGGTCGAGGTGGAGCTGGATGTGCCCGCGGAGCCGGTGCCGTGTCGCGCGGACCTCGCCGCGCTGCAGGATGCGGTCTACATGATTCTGGCCAACGGTGGGCGCCACGGGGGCGGAGAACCGATGGAGGTCTCGCTCCGCAACGCCGGCGGCCAGGCGCGGCTGGTGGTGCGCGATTCGGGCGAGGGGTTCTCGGACGAGGCGCTGGGGCGCGCGGCGGAACCCTTCTTCAGCACGGTGCCGGGCGCGCTGGGACTGGGGCTCACCCACGCCCGCTACGTCGTCCAGGCCCACGGGGGGACGCTGGAGGTCCGGAATCGCGAGGGAGGCGGGGAGGTGGTGGTGGAGCTGCCGGTGGGGTAGATCGCCGCAGCTCCTGATCACCGCAGCTTCAGCGGACAATCTCCCTCGCCTTCATGGCGCGACTCCTTCCTCGCCACCAGCGCGGGACGGTCGTGGCGTGCACGTCGTAGCGGTGCCGCAGGTCGATGATGTCGCGAGGGGAGCCGAGGATGGTCAGGCGGTCGCCCTGCTCGATGACGGTGTCGTCGTGGGGGACGACGAGTTGCCCGCGCCGCCGGATCATGGCCGCCAGGGTGCTCTCGGGAAGCGCCATGTCCCTGATGGTCATTCCCGCCAGCAAGCTGCTCGCCCCCTCACGCAGGACCTCGACCACGAGCATGCGCTCATCCCGCAGCATGACCTCGCGCAGCTCCAGGTTGTCCTCGGCCTCGAGCCACTCCGTCAGGAAGCTGGTGTCGTCCACCCGTCCCGCAATCTGGGCCAGGGTGCGCAGATGCCGGCCGGAATCCGCCTCCGGGCTCGCGAGGAAGAACGCCGCCTGGATGAGCTCGTCATCCGCGGGCGGGACGTCGGGTTCGCCGACGTCGATCTCGATTCCCCCGTGGACGCGGGCGAGGACCATGCGGGGGCCGGTTATGGAGGCGAGGCGCAGATGCTCCAGGACGACGCCCTGCGACACGGGGGTGAGGCCGCTGCCGCTGTCATCCAGGAACCCCTGCGCGAGACGGTGCGCATCCACGCCGAGCTGTTGCGACAGTGCGTGCGACGCACGATCCACCAGCCGGGAGAAGGCAACGGTGCCCTGGAACTCCAGGACCGCGGAGGACGCGATGAGTTCCTCGAAGGGATCCGCGTCGCGCACCCCCTTTTCCTTGAGAATCTGGAGCAGCTCCCGCTCCAGTCCCTCGTTTCGCTGCTGGCCCAGCCGCTCGAAGACGTGATAGATCGCGCCCTCCCGGCGCACGTGGTCGCGGGCGTAGACCCGGTACCAGACAAGGCCGAAGACGATGAAGGCAACGCTGAGAAGGGTGGCCATCCAGCCCATCTCGACGATGAGCGGAAACGGGACGACGATGCCGACGATCTGGACCCATGGGTAGAGGGGGGCGCGGAAGCCCGGGTCGTAGGGGGCGAGGCCGCTCTCGCGCATGACGATCACCGCGAGGCACGCGAGGCCGAACATGATGAGCTGGAAGGCTCCGGCGAGCTTTGCGATGCTGGATGGATCGAACAGCGAGAGCCACAACAGGATCAGCCCCACGGTGGCCAGCACCGCGACCCAGGGAGTGCCCCAGCGGCTGATGCGCCGAAGCGCGGCGGGCAGCACGTGGTCGCGGCTCATGGCCAGCGGGTAGCGGCTCGCGGAGAGCACCCCGGCGTTCCCCACGGAGATGAAGGCGACGATCGCGGCCACGGTCATGACCGCTTCGCCGGCGTTTCCGGCGACGGCCCGGGCCATCGATGCGGCGGGCGCGAGATTGCCGCCATCCGCGGACAGCACTTCGACCCCTACCGCCCCCACCATCGCCCAGGTCCCCAGCACGTAGACGAGCAGCACGGTGAAGAAGGCCAGCAGCATTCCCAGCGCCAGGTTGCGGTCCGGGTTCCTCACCTCTTCCGAGACCGACGCCACATGGGTGATCCCCATGTACGACACGACCACCAGCCCGACGGTCGAGAAGAACGGGGAAGCCCCCAGGTCGAACGCGCCCTCGAAGACGCCGGGGTCGAGAACGGTGACGGCGGCCCCGATCACCCAGCCCAGGATCCCCAGCAGGACCGTGGTCAGGATGAGCTGGATGACGCCGATCTTCTTGGCGCCGAAGAGGTTGACCGCGGCGAAGCTCATCGCGAAGGCGAAGGAGACCGGGCCGGCGGGCATCCCGGGAAAGTAGACCTGCAGATAGGCGCCCAGCCCAACCAGTGCGAAGGCCGACTTCAGGGTCAGGGTGGTCCAGGTGCCGAAACCGCCGATGGTGCCCACCCTCTGGCCCATGCTGCGGTCCAGGAAGTAGTAGATGCCGCCGGCACGCGGCATGGCGGTCGAAAGCTCCGCCATGCTGAGGATGCCCGGCAGGAGGAGTAGTCCCGCCAGCAGGTAGGCGAACGGGATCGCGCCGCCGGCCTGCGCCGCCGCCAAACCGGGCAGCAGGAAGAAGCCGGAGCTGAGGGTTGCGCCGGTCGCGATCGCATAGACGTCGAAAAGCCCGAGCTCCCGCTTGAGTGTCGCCATTGCGGTCTCGTCCGGTTGTGGTTCGGTGGGGACGGGGTGCCCCCGGGACGCGGATGTCGGACTGCCGCGTCCGCTGCTACTCCACGTACCCGTACACGTGGTAGAGCAAGGCGTAGACCACCAGCCCGGTCACCGACACGTACAGCCAGATGGGAAAGGTCCAGCGCGCGAGGCGGGCGTGCTCGGCGAAGCGCTCGCGGCCCGCCAGGAAGAGCAGGCGGATGACCAGGGGGGCCGCCACCACCGCCAACACCATGTGTGAGAACAGGATGGCCAGGTAGACCACCCGGGCGGTCCCCTCTCCGGCGAAGGTGTGGGTGCCGGTGAGGGAGAAGCGGATGACGTAGAAGACGAGGAAGAGGCCGGACGCGCTCGCCGCCGAGATCATGCACAGGCGGTGGCGGGGGATGTTGCGCGCCCGGATGAAGGCGAACCCGGCCACCAGGAAGCTGGTGCTGAGCAGGTTCAGCGAGGCGTTGACCGGTGCCAGGAAGTTGCCGAGCGCCTCAGCGTCCATGGAATTCGGCGGCGGCGGTCAGGCTACAGCGCGGGATGCGGATCGGGTTCCCGCCCGGCGCGCGCACTTGCCGGGCCGCGCACATCCGTCGCGCCTCCCGCGGCGCCGGCCGCGAGCCGCAGCTCGGGCTCATGCCCGTAGGTCGCGAGTGCCGCGGTCAGCGAGAAGAGCAGCGCCGCCAGCAGCGTGTGCAGCGAAACCGGCGCAACCGCGAGCCCGCTGCTCACCGAGAGGAAGCCCACCGTCACCTGGGCCAGCACCGTGACCAGTGCGCCGCCCGCGAGGGCCGGAAGCGGGGCGGCGGCCTTCCGGCGCAGCACGTAGACGGCCAGCGCGAGGGTCGCCAGCGCCACCAGGATGCCCAGCACGCGGTGGCCGAAGTGAAGGATCACCAGCGGATGCTCGAGAGGAGGCACCACCCGGCCGAGGCAGAGCGGCACGTCCGGGCAGGCCATGCCCGCGTCGGTGTGGCGCACCACCGCGCCCAGCACCGACTGCGCCAGCACCAGCGCCGCCACCCCTCCCGCCATCCTCCCCAGCGTCGTTCGCGCGGCACTCGCCAGGCGCGCCCCCCCGCCCCATCCGCGCGCCGTGACCACCGTCAGGACCGTGGCCAGCCCGAGGAAGAGGAACGCGAGCGCCAAGTGGGAGGACGAGATGGCGTCCGGCAGGCGCATCAGCACGGTGAGGCCGCCCAGCACCGACTGGACGATCAGCAGCGCGATCCCGGCCAGCCCCGCCCGGTGGAGCCAACGGCGTTCCGGCTGCCGGCGCCAGGTCAGCCAGGCCGCCGCGGCGAACAGCAGCACGAGCACGCCCGCGACGAGCCGGTGCAGGTGCTCCCAGAAGACGCCGCCGGTCATCTCGGGCATCATGGTGCCGAAGCAGGTCGGCCAGTCCGGGCAGGCGAGGCTCGACTCGGTCGCGTGCACGATGCTGCCCAGAAGGAGGAGCCCCAGGGTCCATCCCAGGACGACGGCCAGGGCGATGTGGTGAAGACGCGAAGTCATCGGCATCCCGGCTAACGCGCCGCCAGGGCGGCCTCCCATGCCTGCTTCGCCGTCGAACCGGGGGAGGCGGCGGCCTCGGCCTCCTCCATCGCCTCCACGTCGGCCATCGTGACCACGCCCTCCTCCAACCACCCGTAGGCTCCCTCCATGGTCCTGGCGGCAACCTTGTAGGTAGCGACGTCGTCGTTGGAGAACAGGGCGGCGAAGTGCGCCCGGATGCGCCGCCGCGCGTGCCTGCAGAAGAGGTCCGCGAGGTCCTCGGGGGAGGAATCTCCGGGCGTCTTGGCGGCCAGCAGATCGACCCGCACGATGACCGCAGTCATCGCGAAGAGTTCGGATCCGATGTCGACGATCCGGCCCAGCACGGCCTGCCGCTTCTCGAGCCCGGCCCCGAACCGGAGCATGCAGTAGAACAGGGCCCGCGCGAGCTTGCGCGAACTTCGCTCGATGAATCCCACGTGTCCCGCCATACGCCCGAATTCCGCGAATCTGGGCCAGCGGCTCCAGCCCACCCAGCGCGTGGGATACCACCAGGCGTAGTGCAGCCCGGCGCGCGCCGCCGCGGCCATCCGCTCCCGGAACGGCGCCCGCGGATCCACCAGGGCCCCGGCCAGCTTCAGGTGCTGATCCACCGCCTCGCGCGCAATGAAGAGGCGCATGATTTCGCTGGAGCCCTCGAAGATCCGGTTGATGCGCAGATCGCGGAGGAGACGTTCCACGGGAGCAGGCATCTCCTCGCCCCGGGCACGCAGGGAATCGGCGGTTTCGTATCCTCGGCCACTCCGCATCTGGACCGCGTCGTCCGCCAGGGCCCAGGCGGTCTCGCTGTTCCAGAGCTTGGCCATGGCGGCTTCGATGCGGATGTCGAAGGTCTTCGCGTCGGCCATCACCGAGGACAGCTCCATGACCGCTTCCATGGCGAAGGCGTTCGCGGCCATCCGGCCCAGCATCTGGGCGACGGCGTCGTGCCTGCCCACCGGCGCGCCCCACTGAACCCGGTCGCGGCACCAGCGGCGGCACATGTGCAGGGCCGACTTGCCGGCCGCCGCGCACAGGGCCGGAAGCGAGAGCCTCCCGGTGTTCAGCGTGATGAGCGCGAGCTTGAGACCGAGCCCCTCGCCCCAGAGCAGGTTCTCGCGCGGCACCCGCACGTTGGTGAAGCGCAGGACGCCGTTGGAAAGTCCCCTCAGTCCCATGAAGCGGCTGGTGTGCACCACCTCCACCCCGGGCCAGGCCCTGTCCACGATGAAGGCGGAGATGGGCCGCTTCCCCTTGACGCCGGCGCGCGCGGGCGTGCGCGCCATGACCACCAGGAGCTCCGCGCGTGGTCCGTTCGTGCACCAGAGCTTCTCTCCGTTCAGGAGATAGGCGCTGCCGTCCGCCGTGGGCGTGGCGGTGGTCGACATGTTGGCCGGATCCGAGCCGGCTTCCGGTTCCGTCAACGCGAAAGCGGAGAGCGCTCCCGCGGCAAGGCGGGGCAGATAGGCGCGCTTCTGCGCCTTGGTGCCGAAGTAGGAGAGAGGCTGGGGCACGCCGATGGACTGATGCGCCGAAAGGAACGCGGCGGTGGAGATGCAGCGGCTTGCCACGATCTCCAGCGCGCGGTTGTAGGTGATCTGCGAGAGTCCGAGGCCGCCGTATTCCCTCGGGATCTTGATCCCGAACGCGCCCAGGGCGCGCAGTCCGTCGAGCACTTCCTCGGGGACCCAGGCTTCGCGGTCGACGGCGTCCCCGTCGATGTTCGCGCGCGCGAACTCCTCCAGGTCTCTCAGGAAGTGGCTCGCCCGAAACTGCTCGCCGGGCTCGGGCAGCGGATGGGGATGGATCCAGTCCAGATGGAACCGGCCCGACAACAGCGACTTGACGAAGCTCCGCTGCTTCCAGCGCTTCTCCCGCGCGCTCTCCGCCACCTCGCGCGCTTCGCGCTCACTCGCGTGGCCCCGGGCCGGGTCCGGCGTCATGTGCGGCTCCGGTGAATCGGGGCCTTCGATACGGTGGTCCGCCTGCGCGATGCTCGTAGCACGGCGGCTATCCCGTGCTCTCGAGCAGCGAGCGGCCGATCGCGGCGACGCCCGCCCAAATCAGCGCCAGCGCGATCAGCGAGGACACCGCGTGGGGCGCGTAGGTGCGCTGATCCTCGGGGCGGCGGCGCATCACCGAGACCGGGAGCTGCACGACGACGGCCGCGATCACCAAGGGCAGAATGTGGCCCATCAGCGCCGCACTGAAACTGCCCGGGATGGTGAGGATGACCGCAAATCCGAGCAGGATCTGCAGATGAAGCGTTCCCGCGAAGGTGGACGCGATAACCCGCATGGTGCGGTCGTACGGGCGACCCGTCGCCCACCCCACGAGGGCGTAGAGCGCGCACGCCGCTCCAAACAGCAGAACCAGGTAGCGAACTCCCGAATGGGCCATGAACATGTGGGCAACGCTCCTTGTCGGTTGTCGGAATCGAGGGTGCGTCCTCAGCGAAGACCGTCGATTTCCTCCAGTTCCTCGCGGGCGCCGGCGAGCAGGGCTTCGACGCGCTCCTTCTGCTCACGGTGGGTCGCCGTCGGGGGATAGAGCGAACCCTGGCGGACGCCCCCGCCATTCATGGACTGGTAGATGCCGGCCAGCGCCGCCCGGCCCTGGTTGAGGGCCTGGTCGAGTTCCTCGATCCGGTCGCCCCCTGCGCCGCCCCCGCCCATGCCGCCCAGCTGGTCCCTCACCCGCTCCACCTCCTGCCTCAGCGCCAGTACCTCCGACAGGAACTGCTCCCGCTCCCGGTACTGGGCCAGGGTCACCGGCAACGCCGGATCACCCGCGACCACCAGGCTCTGCTCCGAGGTGGCGCCGCGCGCTTCCAGCATCACCCGGAACGTGCCCGGCGACACGAAATGGCCCCGGTCCTCGATGGTGCGCGCCAGGCCCTCCACATCGTGGGCCCGCCACCGCGTCGAGCTGCCGGGAAGCGGATGCCGGAGATCCCAGTTGACCCTGTGCACGCCCGGAGAACCGGGTACCGAGAGCTCGCGCACGAAGTTCCCGCCCCCGTCCTCGATGACGATGCGCGCCGGGCCGTCTCCCTCGCCGAGGCTGTAGGTGATGATGGCGCCGTCCACGGGATTCTCGCCCGCATACGCCTCCTGCGCCCGGTACGAGGTGTCCTTCCAGTACTGGAAGATGGTCGCCGACCGGATGGGGAAGAGGTGCGCGGGCGCCGAGGCCACCCGGGCGTTCCACGAGGCGAGGGCCCCGAGGTCGTCGAGAATCAGGATGCCCCGCCCGTGGGTGCCCATCACCAGGTCCTTGTCGCGCGGATGGATGACGAGGTCGTCGTAGGCGGTGGCGGGCGCGGGCATCCTCGCCCAGGTGGCGCCCGCGTCGGTGGAGGCGAACAGGCCGTGCTCGCTTCCCGCGAAGATCAGGTCGGGGTTGTCGGGATGCTCGGCGAGCGAGTTGACCGAACCGCCCGCCTCGAGCCCGACGCTCAGGTTGAGCCAGGTGGCGCCCGCGTTCTCGGTTCGGAACACGTAGGGGGCGAAGTCGCCGCTGCGGTGGGCGTCGAAGGCGACATAGGCGACATCCTCGCCTCGCACCGAGGGAACGATGCGGCTCACGTAGGTGCCGTCCGCCACCCCGTCGATGTTTCCGGAAAGCTCCGTCCAGGTGGACCCCCGGTCGCGCGACAACTGCACGTTGCCGTCGTCCGTGCCCACCCAGAGCACATCCCCGTTCAGGGGCGATTCCGTGATGATGGTGATCTCGCTGAAGCTGCTCGTGCCGTCGTTGCGCGAAAGGCGGATGTCGGATCCGCGCACGCCCATGATCTCCAGGGCGTCGCGATCGACCTGGCGCGTGAGATCCTCCGTTCGGGTCCAGCTGTTGCCGTAGTCGCTGCTGATGAAGAGCCGGTTGCCGCCGGTGTAGACGAGCCCTTCGGTGTGCCTGGACACCAGCGAGGGCGATGCCCAGTCGAAGCGGTAGCGCTCCTCTCCCTCGGGAGGCTGCGGGCGGATGTCGAGCTGGTCGCCGGTTTCGGAATCGACCCGCACGTAGCCGCCGCCGTTGGAGTTCACGTAGACGTAGCGGGGGTTGTGCGGATCCGGCTGCTGGTACATGCCGTCGCCGAAGCCGGTCTGGCGCCAGTCGTCGTTGAGGATGCCGGCCCAGCGCCGCGTGCGCGACGGGCCCGCGAAGGAGTGGTTGTCCTGGAGTCCCCCGTGCACCCAGTACGGGTCGCGCAGGTCCACCCCGATGGCGTAGAACTGCGCGATGGGGATGTTGTTGATGCGCCGGTAGTTGACGCCGCCGTCATAGGTTTCGTGCAGCCCGGCGTCGCCGGCCAGGTAGAAATGCTCTGGATCCGACGGGTCGATCCACATGGTGTGCATGTCGGCGTGCACGCCGACGTCGTAAGTGGGACGCGCGGAAATGTCCTCCCAGGTGCGCCCGCCGTCCCGGCTCCGGTAGGAGGAGGTCGCCAGGGTGTAGACCACGTCCTCGTCGTTCGGGTCGATGTAGACGTGGGAATAGTACATGGGGCGGCCGTTCAGGTCGCTCATCTTCTCCCAGGTGTCGCCGCCGTCCGTGGAACGAAACGTCCCCGTGTCCTCGGTGTGTTCGATCAGCGCGTTGAGCACCATGGGATTGGAGCGCGAGATCGCCAGGCCGATGCGCCCCTTGTCTCCCGCGGGGATGCCTTCGGTCAGCTCCTCCCAGGTGTCGCCGCCGTCCGTGGAACGGTAGATGCCGCTGCCGGGACCGCCGCCGTTGAAGCCCCAGGCGGTGCGGCGGCGCTGGTACATCGCCGCGTAGACGATGTCCGGGTTGTCCTGGTTGAGGACGAGGTCGATGGCGCCGGTGTCCTCATCCACGTGCAGGACCTTCCGCCAGTTGCGGCCGCCGTCGAAGCTGCGGTAGACGCCCCGCTCCTCGCTGGCGTTCCACAGGTCGCCGCTGGCCGCCACGTAGACGACGTCGGGGTTGCGTGGATGGACCTGCACCTCGGCGATGTGACGGGTGCCCTCGAGCCCCAGGTGCTCCCAGCTCTCCCCGCCATCATCGCTGCGATAGACGCCATTTCCCCACGAGGTGCTCTGCCGGTTGTTCTGCTCCCCGGTGCCCGCGTAGACGACCATCGGATCGGAGGGCGCGAGCGCCACGTCGCCGAAGGTGTTGACCTCCATGCCCTCGAAGACGTTCACCCAGTTGTGCCCGCGGTTCAGGCTGCGCCAGAGGCCCCCGGAAGCGGTGGCGACCCAGAGCACGGAGGGGTCGTCCGCGAGCGCCTCCACGTCGTGGATCCGCCCGCCCGTGACCGCCGGGCCTATGGCACGGGGACGGAAGGCTTCCAGATGGGCTTCGGAGATGGGCGCCGACTGCGCGGCAACCGATAACGGGAGCGAGAACGCCAGGAGCAGGCCCCCCAGAGCGCCTGCGCCGACTCTCCGCAAATGGACGGACATGCTGATTTCTCCTGACACGAAAAGACCCGGCCGGACGGCGAGGCTTGAGACGGGTAACGCCTTTCCGGCACTTGTGGACGGCCCGAAAAAGAATCGTATCCGCGCCGGTTCGGTGCAAGCTGACCGGAGTCAGAAACCCCGTCCCGGGGGTTCGCCGCCGGCTCCGGGCGGTTCGCGGCCGCCGAAGCGCTCGAGCGCCTGGCGCACCGCTTCGAGCACATCGTCCGCCATGTCGCTCGCCGTCAGCATCCAGTCCAGGTAGTCGGGCGAGGTCGCCGCCACTTCCGCCAGCCGCGTCCCCCGATGCTTTCCGCGGGCGAAGACGTAGCTCTCCAGGCCGCTCCCCGAGAACCACCTCCGGAACTCCGTCAGAAAGGGCCTCACCTCGTCGCAGTAGGCGTGGAGCCCGGCGATGTCGCCCGGAAGCTCCGGGTAGTGGGCGAGCTGCGCGGCGAGCACGCGGGCGGTCATGCGCACGTCCGCGCGAGCGCTGTGCGCGCCGTCGTGCTCGTCCTGGACGTACAGGCGGGCGGCGGCGGCCAGATCGCGCGGCTCCTCCCGGTGGAAGATCACCTGGGCGTCGATGAGCCGGCGGTCCTGCAGGTCGAAGGGGACCTCCGCGCGCCGGAACTCCTCGAGCAGGATGTGCAGGTCGAAGCCGCGGATGTTGAACCCGGCCAGATCGCACCCGTCCAGCAGGCCGGCCAGGCTGCGTGCCCGGCTCCGGAAGGGGGCTTCGTCCGCAACGTCGGCGTCGCTGATGCCGTGGACCGCGGAGGCCTCGGGGGGGATGGGCTTGCCCGGGTTGAAGCGGCGGACCCTGTCCACGACCCGGCCGTCGGGATACAGGATGAGCAGCGCCAGCTCGACGACGCGGTCCTCGCTTCGGTTCAGACCGGTGGTTTCGAGGTCGAGGAAGGCCAGGGGACGGGCCAGGCTGACGGGAAGGGCAAGGTCCATGGGCGCCGGGTCAGGGGCTTCGGCCGCGCGGGCCCGCACGTCCGGCGGTCGCTCCGCTCGCGTCCGATTGCAGGAGCGTTGAGTCTGGCAGCCGGAGGGCCGGAATGCCAGATTGGCGGCGGATCAACTCGCCCGTCGGGCGGGAGCCGACGGCGGAACATGGGACTTCCGCGATCAGCAGATCGTCATTCCTACGAACCGGGAGGACATCGTGCACTCGGGAATCATCACGACCGCGCTCTTTCTGGGTCTGGCCACGGTCGGGCCGGGGGCCGTACGGGCGCAGACCGCGCCGGCCCAGTCCGACGCCCGCATCTACGAGATCATCGACGCGGTGTCGGCGGAGCGGCTGGAGGAGGATATCCGCATCCTCGCCGGGTTCGGAACGCGCAGCACGCTGTCCGACACCCTCTCCGCCACCCGCGGGATCGGGGCAGCGCGGCGCTGGATCAAGAGCGAGATGGATGCGATTTCGGCGGCGTGCGGCGGATGTCTCGAAGTGAGCTTCGAAGGCGCGCTGGTGCCCGGCAGCGAGCGCGGCCGCATCCGCGAGGACACCTGGGTGGTCAACGTGATGGCGATTCAGCGCGGCACGGTGCACCCGAATCGCTACATCATCATGTCGGGCGACATCGACTCGCGTCCCTCCGACGCCTCCGACGGGGTGACCGACGCCCCCGGCGCCAACGACAACGCCTCGGGGATGGCCGGAGTGATCGAGGCGGCCCGTGTGCTGACCCGCTACACCTTCCCGTCGAGCGTCGTCTATCTCGGGCTCTCGGGAGAGGAGCAGGGGCTCTTCGGAGGGCAGCACATCGCGGGGCTCGCGGTGGACCGGGGCTGGGACGTCGTCGGCGTGCTCAACAACGACATGATCGGCAACATCGAAGGCGTCGACGGCGTGATCGAGAACAACACCTTCCGCGTCTTCTCGGAGCCCACACCGTTCACGGACGACCTCGACGCCCTTCGGCGGCGGCGCACCACGGGGGGCGAGGTGGACGGCCCCTCGCGCCAGATCGCCCGCTACGTGGCGCGCATCACGGACCAGTACATCCCCAACCTCGACGCGATCATGATCTATCGGCTGGACCGCTTCGGGCGGGGCGGCCACCACCGCCCCTTCAACGACCGCGGCTTCCCGGGCGTGCGCATCATGGAGACCCACGAGTACTACCCGCGCCAGCACCAGGACGTCCGGGTGGAGGACGGGGTCGAGTACGGAGACGTGATCGAGGGAGTGAACTTCGACTACGCGGCCAGGCTCACCGCCGTCAACGCGGCCACCATGGCGTCGATCGCGTGGGGTCCGCCGGCGCCCGCCAACGTGGCCATCGGCGGTGCGGTGCGGGCGTCCGCCTTCCTGGTGTGGGATCGGGTCGAGCACCCGGATCTGGCGGGCTACAAGGTCTACTGGCGCGAGACCACCGCGCCCCGGTGGCAGCACGCGCGCTTCGTCGGCGACGTCGGCGAGTACACCTTCGAGGGGCTCGTGATCGACAACTACCTGTTCGGGGTGGCGTCGGTGGCGCGGGACGGCAACGAGAGCCCGGTCGTGTTCCCGGGGGGAGTGGCGCCGAGGAGGTAGCACGGCTGATCCCCCCGCGGTCTCACGGCTCGCTTGTCCGGATCCGTCGAAACGACGGCCCGCATTCCGGAGTATGAAACGTGTGACTCCAAGCGCCTGCCCGTTGCGGGGTGGACCCGACCGCCGACCGCCGGCGGACAGCTGGCCGCTCCCCCCGGGCGCGCCGGGCAGTGATCAGAGACGTGCCGATGCTCTTCAACGATGGTTCTGACTGCGACTCCCCGAAGATGCCGGAGAATGCCACGGGGTTGGCGGGAATCGGCTGACCACGGCTTGTCGTTCGCGGCGCACGTGAGCGCCCGGATGGCGCGGGGGCTGTGGACGCGGGTGCCGGCGGCCCTGCTGATCGGTCTCTGTCTCGCGCTCGCGGCGGCCGCCGCCATCGGGGGCGAGGCCGGCTTGCAGGGGGAAGGGGATTCCGTGGTGCTCCTGCACGGGCTCGGCCGCACTCGGACCTCCATGCTGCTTCTGGCCCAGCGGCTCGAGCGCGCAGGTTACAACGTCACGAACGTCGGGTACGACTCGCGGGGCGGATCCCTGGCGGAGCACGTGGAGACGTTGGCCGCGGAGGTATCGGGCTGTTGTGCCACGGCTTCGCGCATTCACTTCGTCGGGCACTCCCTCGGCGGGCTCGTCATCCGCCAGTACCTGGCCGACTCTCCCCCTGACGCCCTGGGACGCGTCGTCCTGCTTGGGCCTCCCAACCAGGGCAGCGAGATGGCGGACTGGTTCCGCGAGCAGCCGTTCGGCCACCTCCTGGGACCTGCGGGGGAGGCCCTCGGCACCGGCGCCAGCGACATCCCGGCCAACCTTCCTCCTCCGGGGTACGAGGTCGGAATCATCGCGGGCAGCCGGAGCCTCAACCCGATCGGGTCGGCTCTGATTCCGGGGCCGGACGACGGCATGGTCGGCATCGAGCACACCAGAATCGAGGGCGTGCCGCTGATCGTGGTACCGGCGACCCATACCTTCCTCATGAACAGCCGCTTCAGCGCCGAAGCGGTAATCAGCTTCCTCGGGACGGGGAGGTTCCCGGAGGCGCCCGACCGGCGGTAGCACACCGGCGGCGGCTGCCTTGTGGCGGGCCCGACGATCTGTTGCGTACAATGTCGCGACGGAGGCCCGCAGGTCCCGCTCGCTCATGGCGACGGGGACTCCGGAACGGTCCCGGCGGGCGCTCCCTCGCCAACTTCGTCGAAAGGCAGGATCCGATGGGACGCTTTTCCATTTCGATGGTGACGCTCTTCGCCGCCGCGCTCCTCGTTCTGCCGCGCGGTGCCGCGGCTCAGGACAGGGGCCTTGAGCGGCACCTCGACCGCGCGGCGCACCGGCCCGCGGTGCCTGGTCCCAACGGCCTGGTGACGGCAGGGCACCCGCTGGCGTCGATGACCGGCCTCCGCATGCTCATGGCCGGAGGCAACGCCGCCGATGCCGCCGTCGCGACGCTCGCCACCCTGAACGTGGTGCGGCCCCAGATGTCCGGGATGGCCGGGAACGGGTTCGTGACCCTCTACGACCGCGTCTCCGACCGCGTGTACTCGCTGGGAGCCACCGGCGCCGCTCCCCTGGCGCTCGATCCGTCGAGTCTCGGCGCCGAAGAACTGAACAAGGGCATCCACGCGGGCGTCGTCCCGGGCCTGTTCGGAGGATGGATCGCGCTTCTGGACCGCTTCGGCACCATGAGCCTGGCCCAGGTGCTGGCTCCGGCCATCGACTACGCGGAGAACGGCCATCCCATCGAGGCATCGGTGGTGGCGGCGATCGAGTCCCACAGGGATCTGTTCGAGAGCTTCCCGTCGAGCCGGAGGATGTTCCTTCCGCTCGGAAGGGTGCCGGAACCCGGCGAGAACTTCCGGATGCCCGATCTGGCGAACACGCTCCGCAAGGTGGTCGAGGCGGAACGGTTGGCGCTGGCGGCCGGCAAGACGCGCTCGGATGCGCTTCGCGCCGCCTTCGACCGCTTCTACAGCGGCGACATCGCCGATGAGATGGCGCGCTTCTACAGCGAGAACGGCGGCGACTTCACCATGGAGGACTTCGCGCGTTACGAGCCCATCTGGGCGGAGCCGGTTCACACCACCTACCGGGGCTACGACGTGTACTCCAGTCCGCCCACGTCCCGCGGCGGGCTCGAAGTGACGATGCAGCTGAATCTCGTCGAGGGCTTCGACCTCCGGGCCCTCGGTCCGGGAAGCCCGGAGACCATCCATCTGCTGTCGGAGGCGATCAAGGTCGCCAAGGCCGATGTCTACGCGTATGCGGCCGATCCGGCTCTGGTCGACGTGCCCATCGACGAGCTGCTGTCGAAGGACTACGCCTCGGCGCGTCGATCCCTCATCGACCCCTCGCGGGTGATGGCGTACCCGGGAGCCGGCAACCCGGCGCGGGTCGAGGTTTTGCAGTCGGGCGCGCGCGCGGCGGGCGCGGAGGCGGCGAAGCGCCCACGGGGCCACTTTGCCGAACAATCCTACGCGGGGAGCACGACCAGCTTCTCCATCGCCGACCGGTTCGGCAACGTCATCGCGGCGACGCCGACGCACGGCGGAGGCTTCGGCACGGGCGTGGTGGTCGGCAACACCGGCCTGACCTTCAACAACGGCACCCGCATCGGTTCGACGTCGCCCTACCCCGACAACGTGAACTACGTCAGAGGCGGGCAGATTCCCATCCTCAACAACTCGCCCATCATCGTACTCAGGGATGGGCGGTTCCATGCGGCACTGGGAACGCCGGGCGGTGAGACGATCGGCCAGACCCAGTTCCAGGTGCTCGTGAACCTGCTGGACTTCGGGATGCCCATCCAGGAAGCCATCGCGGCGCCCCGCTTCGCGCTGCGCGGGGAGCCCAACTTCTATCAGCCGGGGGCGGAGGTCCGTTTCAGCCTCGAGGATCGGCTGCCCGGTGACGTGGTCCGGGCGCTCGATGGGCTGGGATACACCGTGGAGCTTGCGCCCGGCTACGCCTTCGGCAGCATCCAGGGAATCACTCTGGATGCCCGGACGGGGGCGCTGATGGCCGGAGCGGATCCCCGGCGCGTCGCGTACGCGGTGGGCTGGTGAGGAAGGGCCGGCTACTGCGCGAACGCCTCCCGGATGATGCGCCGCTGGCCCTTCATGTGGTCGGACATCTTGCCCTCGGCCGGGCTGGACCACTCCGGGCGCGAAGCCTGACGTAACGTCAGGGTTGCGGGCAGCAAAGCCCGGAGCAGGGGCTCGACATACGAGCGCGCCCCCATGTTGCGGGGCTCTTCCTGGGCCCACACGACCGCGCTCAAGGCCGGCAGGCCCGCCAGCAACTCCGTGATCTCGCGGTGCGGGAACGGATAGAGTTGCTCGACCCTGGCCAGCACGGCGTCCTTCGCGTGCGCGCGCTCCTCGCTCGCGAGCAGGTCGTAGTAGACCTTGCCGCTGCACAGGATGAGCCGGGTCGCGGACCTGCGGGCCCTGTCCCCCACGTCCTCCGCCAGCACCGCACGGAAGCCCCCGCTGGTGAGCTGCGAGGCCTCGGAGCGGGCCAGCTTGTGGCGCAGAAGGCTCTTGGGGGTCATGACCACGAGCGGGCGCTCCGGGGTGTGCGCCTGGTGACGCAGAAGGTGGAAGTACTGGGCGGAGGTGGTGGGATTGGCGATCCGCATGTTGCCGGCGGCGCACATCTGCAGAAAGCGCTCCAGGCGCGCGCTCGAGTGCTCCGGTCCCCGTCCCTCGTACCCGTGCGGCAGCAGCAGCACGAGACGGGAGAGCTGTCCCCACTTGGACTGCCCCGACACCACGAACTGGTCGATGATGGGCTGGGCCACGTTTACGAAGTCGCCGAACTGGGCCTCCCAGATGACCAGATCGCTGTCCGCGCCCACGCTGTAGCCGTACTCGAAGCCCAGCACCGCGGTCTCGGACAGCGGCGAGTTGTGGATCTCGAAGCGGGCGCCGCCCAGGGCCGCCAGCGGCACGTGCGTGGAGCCGGTGTCGGCGTCGTGGAAGACGAGATGGCGATGGCTGAAGGTGCCGCGCTGCGCATCCTGACCGCTGAAGCGGATGGGCACCCCATCCCGGAGGAGCGAACCCAGGGCGAGCACTTCGGCGTGGGCCCACTCCAGCGAGGACTCCCTGGTGAAGTCGCTCCGGCTCCGGTCCAGCTGCCGCCGCAGCTTGCGGTTGACGGCGAATCCCTCCGGGACCGCGGTCGAGGCTGCGTTGATCTCCGCGAGGGCTTCAAACGGGACGGCCGCGGCGCAGGTATCCCGGCTCCACGATTCCGTCGGGTCCCCGGCTTCGGCCAGCGCGGCACCCGCGGCGGAGCCGGATGCGTCTCCCGGGGACGGCCTGGGTGAATCGGCCCGGGCCGTCGCGGGCTCGGCGGGCGGCTTTGCCGCGCTCGCCGCCACCAGCGCCTCCCGCAGGTGGTCGGTGGCGTCGCGACGGGCCGCGGCGACCTCGTCCGCGGTCACGATCCCGGCCTTCACCAGTCCCTCGGCATACAGGGTGAACACGGTGGGATGCGCCCGGATGCGCTCGTACAGACGCGGCTGGGTGTAGGCCGGATCGTCCCCCTCGTTGTGCCCGTGCCGCCGATACCCGATCAGGTCCACCACGATGTCGTCGTGGAATTCCGCCCGGTACGCCATCGCCAGGCGCATCGCGGTGAGGCAGGCGGGAGGATCGTCGGCGTTCACGCGCAGGACCGGAATGTCGTAGCCCTTGGCGAGATCGGACGCGTAGCGGGTGGAGCGGCCCTCTTCCGGGTCGGTGGTGAAGCCGATCTGGTTGTTGACGATCAGGTGCACCACGCCGCCCGTCGCGTATCCCGTCAGCCGGGCCAGGTTGAGCGACTCCGCCACCACGCCCTCTGCGGCGAAGGCGGCGTCGCCGTGGATGAGAAGCGGCACGACCGCGGCCGTGTCCTGTTCGTCATCCTGGCGGGGACCCGCGAACTGGCGTGCCCGCGCCACCCCCGCCACCACCGGATTGACGAACTCCAGGTGGCTCGGGTTGGGGGCCAGCGTGACCCGCACCGTGCTTCCGTCGCGCAGGACATGGTCGCGCGTGGCGCCGTGATGGTACTTCACGTCCCCGATCCCGCTCTCGTCGTCGGGCAGGGTCAGGATGCCGTCCGCGGCCGGGGCCGCGCCCTCGAACTGGCGCAGGATCTCGTCGTAGCCGACGCCCACGCTGTGCGCGAGCACGTTGAGCCGGCCCCGGTGGGCCATCCCCATCACGACTTCCCGGCATCCCCGCGCCGCCGCGATCTCGAGCACCAGGTCGACCATGGGCACGAGCATGTCGTTCCCCTCGAGGGAGAACCGCACCTGCCCCGGATAGACCCTGTGCAGGAACTGTTCGAGGCCTTCCACCCGGGCGAGGCGGATCAGCAGTTCCACCTGCTCTTCGCGGGGCCGCTGCTGCGCGTGGGCGCCCGACTCCACCTGGTGCCAGAGCCAGCGCACCCGCTCCGGCGACTCCAGGTGCTCGAACTGGTATCCGATGGATCCGCAGTAGACGCGCTCCAGCCGCTGCAGGTAGTCCGGAACCCGTTCGTCGCCATCGTCGCCGAGGACGGTGGAGGCGGGGAGTGCCTCCAGCTGCTCCATGCTGGTGCCGAAGAAGGACGGGTCGAGCTGCGGGTGCCCCGGGGGATCGCTGCCGAGCGGATCGATGCGCGCCAGCTGGTGACCGTGGTCGCGGAAGGCCTGCACGAGCGAGGTGGCGCGTGCGACGAGATGGAGGAGTTCCTGCATCGCGCGCAGGGTGGCGCTGCGCTGAGGTGCGGGCGCCGGCGGCGGGGCGGTCGGCGATGGAGGCGGTTCCCCGGCCTCTTTGGCGAAAATCGAGTGCCAGTGGGCGGAGACCGACCCCGGATCCGCGAGATACCGTTGGAACAACTCCTCCACGTATCCGGCGTTCGGCCCACTGAATAGTTCGGACGACGGCATGACTCGCGACATCTTCCAGTACGGACAGCAGCGTTGGGGGGAGTGGAAGATAACCGCAACACCTTCCAAGTTGTACGGACTGCGCGGCCCACCCACCACTGCCCCCGGAGAAAGCTTGCCCAACCCGCACCCAGGCACCTCCCCGGGCCGCGAACCGGTCCGCCGGGTGACGGAGGAGATTCGGCGCGGGCGGATCCCGCTGCGCGTGCACCCGGAGTGGGCGCGCGCCCTTCCGTGGGTCGTTCAGGGGACCACGGTCCGCAGCCGCGCCGACGTCGGGCAGACCGGCCACGACCGCGCGGGACGCAGCCCCGCCAGCTGCAGCCGCGCTGCCGGACGCCCAACCGCCCGCGCCGACAACGGGGAAGGCGGAGACATCGACTTCGGGCTGTTCACGGGTGCGCCGGCGGGCGCGGTGATGAAGCGGTGGGAACTGCTGGTCGAGGACGCCGGATGCGGCAGCCTGGTTCACGCCCGCCAGGTGCACGGGTGCGAGATCGCCCGGCACCAGGCGACCCCGCCGGGTCTTCTCCTCGCTCCGCCCTGCGACGGGCACGCCACTCGCCGGCCCGGCACGCTGCTCGCCGTCTCGGTGGCCGACTGCGTTCCCGTCTTCGTGGTCGCCCCGGGCGCCCGCGCCGTGATGCTGCTGCACGCCGGATGGAGGGGGGTGGCGAGCGGAATCCTGGAAGCGGGCCTTGCGATGCTGGAACGGGACTTCGGCACCCATGCCCGTGAGGCCCGCATGCACATGGGCCCGGCCATCTGCGGGGGGTGCTACGAAGTGGGGCGGGAGGTGCACGAGGCGCTGGGGCTGCCGCGGCCGGCCTCCCCCGCCCAGCCGGTCGATCTGCGGCGCGCGCTGGTCCACCGGGCCCTCGCTGCCGGCGCCGATCCCGCGCACCTGACGACCTCGACGTTTTGCACCCGCTGCGCGGACGCGCCATTCTTCTCGCACAGAGGCGGAGATGCCGGCCGCCAGCTCGCGGTGCTGGGCATCGCCCCGGACGACTCCGTCCCCTCACGAGGGGAATGGTCCCCCGAACACCGCCGGGAGCGGAACTAGTGGACCGTTCCTTGCAGGACTTGCGCGCCGACCCCTCGGTGGGGCTCTGCTCGGTCTGCGCGCACAGCAGGGTGACGGGGAACCGGAGAGGCTCCATCTTCTGGCTCTGCCGACGCTCGACCGACGACGCGCGCTTCCGGCGCTACCCGCGCCTTCCGGTGGCGCGCTGCCCGGGATTCGAACCGGCCGCGGCCGGAAAGGCGGGCGACGACGGGAAGGACCGGGAGCGACAGGCTCCACCTGACGGAAGCACAACAGCGAAACCGAACCGGGAGAACCGGAAATGAGCGAACCCTTCTACGTGTCCAGAGTGGAATTCGAGAAGGTGGCCGGTGCGCGCAGGCGCGGTCGGCTCCCCGCGGGGACCACGGTTGAACTCGGCGTTCACGGGCCGGTGAAGAGCCACTACCGGCTCGACGCCGAACCGGATCAGCCCCTCGCCGTGGATTACGTGGTCGCCGCCGCGGGCGGGTGACTGCTCGGAACCCTCAACGGCGCACTGGAGGTGCGCGGGATCAGCCTCACCCCGGACCAGATCAGCGCCCGGGCGGAAGGAATCAACGAGATGGCCGGCAGGCTGCCGGTGCTCAAGCGCATTCACGTTCACTACCAGCTCTCGATCCCCGAAGGATCGCGCGCCCCCACCGACCGGGCCCTCGCCAGCCATGTCGACAAGTGCCCCACGGCCGCGAGCCTGCGCGACGCCATCGACATCACCTGGAGCGCGGACATCGTAGAGCACTCCCGTGCCTGAGCTGCTGGCGCAGACGATCATCGGCCTCTCGCTGGCCGTTCTGGCCCTGCTGCTGCCCTTCGCCGCCCACCGGACCTACCTGCTGCTGCTCAGCCGGCGGCCGCCCCCGGAGCTTCCGCGCAGGTGGGCGGGCCCGTTGCCGCCGGTCACCGTCCAGCTACCCCTGTACAATGAGGCCCCCGTCGCCCGGCGGGTGATCGACGCCGCGTGCTCGCTCGACTATCCGGCCCGCGCCCTCGAGATCCAGGTGCTGGACGACTCCAGCGACGAAACCGTGGACCTCGTCGCCCGGCGGGTGGCGTGGTGGCGGGCCCGGGGCGTCAACGTGTGCCACATTCGCCGCCGGCAGCGCTCGGGCTTCAAGGCGGGCGCCCTGGCCGCGGGCGTGCGCCGTGCGCAGGGCGAGTTCCTGCTGGTGCTGGACTCGGACTTCGTGCCCGAGCCGGATCTGGTCAGGAAGCTGCTGCCGCCCTTCCAGGAGCCCCGCGTCGGGATGGTGCAGGCCCGCTGGGATCATCTCAACGAAGACGCCAACTGGCTCACCCGCGCCCAGAGCCTCCTCCTCGACGGGCACTTCTTCTTCGAGCACGGAGGACGCTACCGGGGCGGCCTCTTCTTCAACTTCAACGGCACCGCCGGCATGTGGCGCCGCGAATGCCTCGAGGACGCGGGCGGATGGCAGGCGGACACCCTCACCGAGGACCTCGACGTCAGCTACCGGGCACAGATGCACGGATGGCGCTTCGTCTTCCTCGAGGACGTCGGGGTTCCCGCGGAGTTGCCGGACCACACCGGCGCCTTCGAAATCCAGCAGCGGCGGTGGTCCCAGGGAGGGATTCAGACGGCGCGCAAGCTCCTGCCGGAACTGCTGCGAGGCCCCTGGCGGCTCTCCGTGAAGAAGGAGGCGGTGATCCATCTTTGCGGGCACGTCGCCTACCCGCTCACGCTGCTCCTCGGGCTCCTGATCTATCCGTCCGCGCTGGCCCGGCGCGCGCTCAGCGGGGAGGAGTTCCTCTTCATCGACCTGGTCATCTTCTTCGTGGCAACCATCCCCTTCGTCATCTACTACGCGGCCGCGGGCCGAAAGCGGAACCGCCCCTGGGGTGACCTGCTGCCCGCGGTGGCCGTGACCCTGGCGACGGGCGTCGGGCTGACAGCGCCGGCGACGCGGGCTGTGCTGCGCGGTCTGGCCGGACGCCGGGACGGTTTCGCCCGAACGCCCAAGAAGGGCAGCGGCGGGTCGTTTCGCGAACGTCCGGGAAGCAAGACCCCGGACACCCTGTTCAAGCTGATGATGGCGCTGGTGATGAGCTTCTTCGTGGGTGCCGCGATCCAGGCTCGACTATACGCTTCCGTCCCGTTCCTGCTGCTCTTCGCCCTGGGCTACTGGAGCCTGGGGGTCGGCGGCCTGAAGCTTTCGGGAGGGAAGGCGCGCGTCCCACACCAGCAGGGCATAGAAGGGAAGCCAGAGGAGGAGAACCGTCCACAGGGGCCTCGGCCACTCCCCGATCTCCAGGTACGGCCCCAAACCCCGGTACGTGACGAATGCGAGGCCGCTTAGCAGGATCCAGGCGCGGTTCCGGCGCAGGGCCGCGAAGGGCAGGATCCAGAGCGCGTACCATGGATGGAAGGTCGGCGAGAGCAGCAGCCCCGCCCCGAGAATCCAGAAGAGGGCCCGCTCGGCGTCGAAGTTGCGCAGCATCGCCCAGGCCACGACCGCGAGCACGAGCGCCCCGGACAGGTAGCGCGGCGCCATCGGCCCCGGCAGAACGGCTTCGATGACGGCGAACGCCCCCTCGTACGCGCGCCAGTGTTGCGCATAGGTGGCGAGGCCGGCCCAGAGCGCGGACCCCGCCTCGGCATAGGGAAGGTGGAAGAGGACCAGCACCGCCACGCACGCCGCGAGCAGGCGGAGCCCGTGGCGGCGGATGAGCGCCGGCAGCACGGCGATCGGCGCAAACTTGGTCAGGGTCGCGAGGGCCAGCACGGCCCCCATCGCCCAGGGCACCCAGGACCTCAATGCGAAACCCGCGCCGGAGGAGCCGGGATCGGCGTCGCCGGAAACGCGAACGGTGTCGGGCGCGTCCGGGGCGTCGGCGGCGGACCCGGTCCCGCGGGCGGGCAGGGCGAGGAAGACCAGGAGCACGAGGAGAAGGATCCCGAGTGACTCGAAGTGTCCGCTCCAGGCCGTCTCGACCACCAGCAGCGGCGACCACGCAAACAGGACGAGGGTACCGGCTACGGAGCGGCCGGTCCGGCGGGCCACCTTCGCCAGCAGCAGACAGGCCGCCAGGTCGGCGAGCGTCCACAGTGCCTTGAGTGCGAGCACCGACCCGCCGGCGAGCGCGCCCGCCGCGAAGACCACCTGGGCGAAGGGCGGGTAGATGGTGGAGATGGAGGGATTGTTGATGCGCGCGTGCCAGGCGGTGCGAATGGATTCCAGCTCGGGCGCATCCGGGGGGTACAGGTAGGGGTTGATGCCCGCCACCTGCACGTGCCCGTCCCAGAGGTAGCGGTAGATGTCGTCGGACAGAAACGGAACGCAGGGGAGTAGTACCACCCGGAAGAGGATGGCGAAGCCCCAGATGAGGCGGGTTTCGGCGCGCCCGCCGAACGCGGCGCGAGCTGCCCACCAGTAGACGGCGAACGCACCTGCAAGGAGCGCGAGGCGTGGAAACGGAACCCCGGCTTCGGGCCACCAGCCCGAAGCCGCAAGAAAAAGAAGTTCCAGGAGGCCGAGGACGATCAGCGGGCGCGCGCGGGCGCCGTGGAACCAGCTCACCGTTCCCGCCCTCCTGAGCGCCCGCCGGCCATGACTCCTTCACCACAACCCCGGGCACCCTCCGTCACCGGCGCCGTGGCGGTGCTCATCCCCGCCCTCGACGAGGCACCGACCATCGGGTCCGTAATCGGCGCGCTGCCGGCCGGCCTGGTGGACGAAATCGTGGTCGCGGACAATGGCTCGCGGGACGCCACCCCCCGGATCGCGCGCGATCTGGGGGCGGTCGTGGTGGCCGAGCCGCGCCTGGGATACGGTTCCGCGTGCCTGGCCGGCATGCGGCACCTGGCCCGGCGGCCGCCGGCCATCGTGGTGTTCCTCGACGCGGACGGGAGCGACGATCCCACCGGGCTGGCCCGGCTGATCGAACCCATCCGCTCGGGCGCCGCCGACATGGTGCTGGGGGTGCGCACCGGCGACCCGCCCGGCGTGCCGCTGCACGCGCGCATGGGCAACCGGGTCGTGCTCACGTGCGCGCGCCTCCTCTTCGGCCTTCGCTTCCGCGACATGCCCCCCTTCCGCGCCATCCGCTACGATCGCCTGTGCGAGCTGCACATGGATGACCGCGACTGGGGCTGGACCCTGCAGATGCAGATCCGCGCCGGCCGCCTCCGCCAGCGCATCGTCGAGATCGACGTCCCGTACACTCGCCGGACAGGGGGTGTTTCCAAGATCAGCGGCACGCTGAGCGGTTCCCTCAAGGCCGGCGGCAAGATGTTCTACACTCTCGCCCGCGAGAGACTGATGTCCGTGAGACGATACAGATGAACCACACCGATACCGAAGTCATGTCGCGCGCGCGGAACACATCCGCCGTCATCGACGATGTCCGCAGCCGCCTGAAGCGCGTCCTCCCCCACGGGGACGCCGACCTCGCGGCGGATTTCGCGGCGCTCTTCCTCGCCCGGGCGCCCGCCCACTATCTCCGCGAGCGGAGCCCGGTGGAGCTCGCGCGGGCGACCGCGGACGCCTTCGCGTTCCTCCGGGAGAGCCGCCCGGACCGGGTGGACGTGCGCGTCTTCAACCCCGCCACGGAGCCGGAAGGGCGGCGGGCTCCCGTGACCGTGATCCGCACCAACGTGGGCGAGCGCCCCTTCATCGTGGACTCGATCCGCGAGTATCTGCACTCGCGCGATCTGACCATCGAGCACTTCATCTACCCGCTGCTGGGCATCGTGCGTCACGACGACCGCATCCTGCGCATCGTACCGCCCGGCGACGCGGAGGAGCGGGAATCCCTCATCCACTGCGAAATCTCGCGCGTGACCGATCCCGCCGTCATCGAGTCGCTTCAGGAGGAACTGGAGCACCGCCTCGAGGACGTGGTGCGCGCCACAGACGACTTCCGGCCCATGCTGGGTGCGCTGGACGACACGATGCGGCGCCTCGAGACGCGATCCCGCGAGCTGCCCCTGCTCGGGGACCGGCTCGACGAGATCCGGGCCTTTCTCGCGTGGCTGCGCGACGACGGCTTCGTCTTCCTGGGGCACCGGCGCTACGACATCGCCGACGACCCCGGCACCGGCGAGCCCTTCGTGATGGTGGAGCGCGGTTCCGGACTCGGCATCCTGCGCGGGGAAGAGCGTTCGGGCTACGTGAACCCGGTCCCCCTGGCTTCCATGCCCGACACCCTGCGGCAGCTGCTCGCCGACGGTCCCCTGCTGCTTATCGGCAAGACCAACGCCTGTTCCACCGTGCACCGGCTGGCGCACATGGACTACATCGGCGTCAAGAAGCTGGATCCCGAGGGGCGGCAGGTGGGAGAGGAGCGCTTTCTGGGGCTCTTCACCTCGAAGGCGTACGGCGACCACGCGGACCGGATCCCAATCCTGCGCCAGAAGCTGCGTCGCATTCTGGAGGACGCCGGCGCCCAGGAGGGGGCGCACGACTACAAGGAGATCAACACGATCTTCAACTCGATGCCGAAGGAGGAGCTCTTCCTCGGTTCGGAACGGGAAATCGCCAAGGACATCAGAACGGCGCTGACCTCGTACCACACCACCGGGGTTCAGGTGACCCGCCGGGAGGATCCGCTCCGCCGGGGAGCCTCGTTCATGGTCATCATCCCGCGCGAGAAGTTCTCCGCCAAGGCGCGCAAGGCGATCGAGTCCGCGTTCGTCGACGTCCTCGACGGCGAGGTCCTCAACTATCACCTGGCGATGGGCGGCGGAGAGCAGGCCCGGCTCCACTTCTACCTGAGGGTGCGTCCCGAGCTGCTGGACGTCGTCACCGATGTGGAGCTCAAGCGGCTCGTGCAGGAGCTCACGCGCGACTGGACCGATCGGGTGGCCGACGAGCTGGGGCAGGTCAGGCCGCGCAACGAGGCGCGTCGCCTCGCCCGCCGCTACGCCACCGGCTTCGGCGCGGACTACCGGGCCGTCGCGGACCCCGACGCAGCCGCCCGCGACATCCTTCAGCTCGAGACGATGGTTGCCGACGGGCGCAACCTGTCCATCGCCCTTTCCAACCCGGAGCAAAGCGCCGTGGCGCCGGGTGACCGCGTGACCGAGCTGCGACTCTACCGGCTCGGCCCCCGCCTGGTTCTGTCGCACTTCATGCCCACGCTCGAGAACGCGGGACTGCGGGTGATCGCGGAGAAACCGGCCCAGCTCAGGGGATCCGGCGTGCCCGAAGGAGCGGTCCACACCTTCGCCGTCCAGACCGCCGGGAAGTCGCCGCTCGACCTCGGGGAGGCCGGCCCTCCCCTGGTGGACGCCATCCTGGCGGTGAGCGCCGGCGACGCCACCAACGACCGGCTCAACGCCCTGGTGCCGGCCGCCGGCCTGGCCTGGCGGGAAGTCGAAGTGCTGCGCGCCTACTCCAGCTACGCCTTCCAGCTCGGCGCGGTGCCGAGCAGGGATTCCATCGTCGACGCCCTGCTCAACTATCCCCGCATCGCCCGGCTGCTCTTCGCCTTCTTCGCGACCCGCTTCCAGCCCGCGGAACGGGCGCGCGCGCGCCGGGAGGCCGACATGGAAGCGATGCGCGCGAAGCTGCTCGCCGCCCTGGACGACGTATATCTGCTGAGCGACGACCGTGCCCTGCGCCACCTGTTGACGCTGATCGACGCCACGGTGCGCACCAACTACTACGCGACCGGGGGCAGCACGCCGACGCGGCGGTCGGGCGGTGTCCCGTACATGTCGTTCAAGGTGATGGCGCGCGCGATGACGTCGCTGACCCGGACCTCCCTGCTCTGCGAGGCGTGGGTGCGCTCGGCCCGGATGGAGGGGGTGCATCTGAGAGGGGCGCGTGTCGCCCGGGGCGGCATCCGCTACAGCGACCGCCCGGACGACTTCCGCACCGAGGTGCTGGGGCTCGCGGAAACGCAGATCGTCAAGAACTCGGTGATCGTCCCCGCCGGCTCCAAGGGCGGCTTCGTCATCCTCGACCAGCCGTCGCTTTCCGTCGCGATCCACAGCGAGGTGAAACGGCAGTACCGCACGCTGATGCGGGGGCTCCTCGACCTGACCGACAACCTCGGCCAGGGCGAACCGGTCCCGCCCGACGGCGTGGTCAGCTACGACGACCCCGACCCATACCTGGTGGTGGCCGCCGACAAGGGCACCGCGAGCTTCTCCGATGTCGCGAACGCGGTGGCGGACGACTACGGCTTCTGGCTGGGCGACGCCTTCGCCTCCGGGGGCTCGAACGGATACGACCACAAGGAGCTGGCGATTACCGCGCGCGGCGCGTGGGAGTGCGTCAAGCGCCACTTCCGCGAGATGGGCAAGGACATTCAGTCGGAGCCGTTCACCGTCGTCGGCATCGGCGACATGAGCGGCGACGTGTTCGGCAACGGCATGCTGCTGTCGCCATCCATCAGGCTGATCGCGGCCTTCGACCACCGCCACATCTTCATCGATCCCGATCCCGATCCGCGCACATCCTTCGAGGAGAGGGAGAGGCTGTTCCACAAGCCCGGCTCCTCGTGGGCGGATTACGACGCCGGCGTGATGAGCCCCGGCGGCATCGTCGTGCGGCGCGGTTCGAAGGAGGTCGAACTCTCTCCGGAGGCGCGCAGGGCCCTGGGCATTTCGGGAGATCCCGGAAAGGTGAGCGGCGAGGAGCTGGTCCGGCTCGTGCTCCAGGCCGAGGCCGAGCTGTTCTGGAACGGGGGAATCGGCACCTACGTGAAGGGGTCGGACGAGACGCACGCGGACGTCGCCGACCCCTCCAACATCCCGGTGCGGGTGGACGCGAGCGAGCTTCGCTTCAAGGTCGTGGGCGAGGGCGGCAATCTCGGGCTCACGCAGAGGGCGCGCATCGAGTTCGCGCTGGCCGGCGGACGGCTGAACGTGGACGCGCTCGACAATTCGGGGGGCGTTTCGCTGTCCGACCGCGAGGTCAACCTCAAGATCCTGCTCAACGCGGTGGTGGAGGAGGGGCGCATGACCGTGGTGGAGCGCAACCGCATGCTGCGCGACCTGGCGGATACCGTCTCCGAGCTGGTGCTTCTCGACAATGCCTCGCAAAGCCTGGCGGTGTCGCTCGACCTGGAGCGGGCCCGCGAGGGGGTCGACGACTTTCGCCAGCTCATCTCGGAGCTGGAGAGGGACGGCTTCTTCGACCGTTCCCGCGAGGATCTGCCCACCTGGGAGCAGCTGCTCGAACGCGACGGGACCGGCTCCCGCCTGACCCGGCCGGAGCTGTGCGTCCTGCTCGCCCACGCCAAGCTCCACCTGATGCGCCGCCTGCTCAAGGGGACGCTCATCGACGACCCGGTCGCGAGCGGCTACCTGGCGCGCTACTTCCCGCGGGCGGCCCTGAACGCCGCGGGGAAATCCGGGTTGGCTGCCCACCGGCTGGGGCGCGAAATCGTCGCCAGCCAGCTCACCAATGATCTGGTGGACCTGATGGGCGCCGGATTCGTGCATCGCATGATGCGGGACTCGGGCGCTTCCGCGGACGAGGTGGCGCGGGCCTGGCTGGTGGCTTCCCGGCTCTCGGGACACCGGCAGCTCCTCGCGGACCTGCGGGAGCAGGAGCGCGAGGCCGGGACGATGGTCGCGCACCGCTGGTACGTCGGGCTCGGCCGGGTGCTGGACCGCACGACCCGATGGGTGCTGGGCAATGCCGGGCGCGAGGAAATCGATAGCCTGGTCGGCGGGAACTTCGGTACCCTGCGCGAGCTGCAGCGCATCTTCCCCGACGTGGTGAGCGGGGAGGACCGGCTGACCTTCGAGCGCCTGGTGTCGGCGATTCAGGAGGTCGGGCCGGGGGCGGACATCGCGCCCGCGCTGGCCACACTGCGCTTCCTGGACCAGCTCATGGACATCCTGCGCGTGGCCCGCGACACCGGGACCGCGCCGGTGTACGCGGCGCGGGCCTATTACGCGGTGTCGGAACTGCTGGAGATCCCCTGGCTCCGCCAGGCGATCGACGAGTGCGCGCGGGACGAGCGCTGGGAGCAGCGCGCCGCGCGGGCGCTCAACGACGACCTGACGCGCGCGCACCACCGGATCGCCAACTTCTCGGCGGCTGCGGCGGCCGGGCGGGACGCCCAGGCCGGCGGCGTGGCGCATGTCCTGACCGCGTTGCGCAGCCGGGAGGTGGCCTACTTCGGCGAGCTGCTCACCGAGTTACGCGCCGAGACCACCCTCACCCTGTCCGGCCTGGCCGTGGCGGTGCGCGCCATCATGGTGCTCTCGGAGCGCACCGGGGAAGGCGCGGACGAGGGCGAACCCTAGCCCGGATTCCTCACGCAGTCAGCCCGCGGACGAACTTCTCCCGGCGGTCGAGCGCGGATTCGCCCGGGGACTGCCCCTATGCGATGCGGTCGATGTAGTCGTCCATGGCCGCGAGCACCTTCACGACCGCCGACGTGCCTTCCGCCGCGGTGATGTCGGCCGCAAAGTCGAACAGCATTTTGCGAACGGCTCCGCGGTCGAGGCCGGCGGGGGCCGCCTCGGCGGCAGGGGCCGGTGCGGCAGGGGCGGGCGCGGCAGGAGCGGGCGCGGGCGCGGGGGCCGGCGCAGCGGGCTCGGGCTCGGGAGCCGGCGCGGCCGCCGCGCGGCGGGGACGCCGGCGGGGCTTGATGCCGGCCGCCGCATCCGCCGCCCGACGAGCGGCCCGCTTCACCTGAAGCGGATAGCGCGCGTGGAACTGGCGCTTGGTCAAGTCGGCGATTCCCGCGTTCAACTTGACCGCGCCGGCGCGCAATTCGTCCACCGAAACGTCGGGATTGTCCTTCAGCTGTCCCTCGACCCAGCTCATGACCTCGGCGTCCGTCGTCGTCTTGCTCTTGGCCGGCGCCGGGGCCGGGGCCGGGGCCGGAGCCTCCGCGGGTGCGGCTTCGGCGGCTTCGGCGGCTTCGGGGGCGGCGTCCGCGGCGGCTTCGGCGGTAGCCTCCGCGGCCTCGGCGGCCGCTTCCGCCGCGGCGGCCGCTGCAGCAGCCCTGCTGGCCCGCCGCTTCACCTGAAGCGGATATCGCGCATGGAACTGGCGCTTGTTCAGTTCGGCTACATCGGGCTGAAGGATCTTCGCGCCCTCGAACAGCTCATCCACCGTAACTTCCGGATTGTCCTGCAGTTGCTCCTCAACCCAACCCATAACTTCAGCGTCTGTCGCGACCATCGATCAACTCTCCCCATGATGTGACGATTTGAACAGCCAGGAATCGGTTGCCAGCGCAAACGATAAGGTGTGGCAAAGTGATGCGCAATATCCCTCAGTGCTGACAGGAATATGATTCCGCGACGAACGGCGTCCCAGTGTCCCCGGATTCAGAAATCAATGACGACGGCGAGTCCGAAGGTCTCCTCGAAAAGGTCTTTCTTCTGTGCCACGGTCCAGCGCTCCAGCAGCACGTCGCCATCGCATTCGGCGCTCAATCGAAGGCTGCGCCCCTCCGGCGTGGCCGTGACCGAGCGGATCAGCTGGCGACGCTGCCGGTCCAGTCCGTCCACCAGGCGCAGAATCGCGCCCAGGTGGTCGACCAGCACGCGGTCCCTGGGGGAGAGCGACGTGTAGCGCCGGTGATGCGACCTGGGATGGCTCTTGCGATGGTAGCGCGCGACGTTGCCCACAATCGCCATCTCGCGCGGTGAAAGACCCGGTATTTCCGAGTTGCCGAGAATATAGAGCGTGTGCTTGTGGTGCTTCTTCATCGCGACGAACACGCCGATATCGTGGAGGATCGCCGCGACTTTCAGGAGATGCCGCGCATGGGGCCCCTGACCGTGCAGGGACCGGAGCTGGTCGAAGACGCTGACCGCCAGCCTGGCGACATGACGGCCGTGGGCCTCGTCGAACATGTAGCGGCGCCCGAACGACACCGCCGCCTGGGTGAGCTGCTTCTCCTGCCGGGTGTAGTTGGTGGCCCTGGAATTCAGGTCGGCCATCAGGTCGAGCGTGACGCCTTCCTTGACTCCGATATGGGGCACCAGGATCTCGCGGGTGCCGGTGAGCTCCGCCAGTCGCCTGAAGACTACGGCGGCCGGCAATATGACGTCGGCGCGGTCGTGCCTCAGCCCCAGTTGTTCGATGCGCTCCGAGTACGACAGTCGCGCGAGCAGCCCGATGGCGGAATCGAGGCCCGAGACGGGCAGCCTGCTGACGCCGTCCTTGCGCTTGCCGGGGGCGGCCAGCGCGGCCAGGGCTTCGATGTTGCCTCCGCAGCCGATGAACCCGGTCGGCTGCCAGTATTGCGCCGGCGCCGGAATGTTCAATACCGCCACATACTCGGAGAGGAGTCTCTGAAATGCTCCGGGCTCGTCCCCGGGCTCCGCCAGCCGTTCCAGCAGACGCACCGAACCCATGGAGTGGGTTTCGCTCCACAGCATGCCCGAGTCGTCCACCAGGGAGAGCTCGACGCTGCCGCCGCCCAGATCCACGAGCAGCCAGCGGCCGCCTTCCAGGCCGATGCGCCCCGCCACCGCAAGGTGCACCAGCCTCGCCTCCTCGGATCCGGTAATGGCCTTCAGCCGAATCCCGGTCTCGCGCTCGATGCGCTCGACGAGGAGTGGCCCGTTGCGCGCCTCGCGCACGGCACTGGTCGCGACCGCCCGATAGTGCTCGATGTCGAATTGCTTCAGGTACTTCCGAAAGCGCTGGAAGGCCTCGACGGTCGCATCCATGGTCTCGGGAGCCAGCCGTCCGGTGAGGAAGACCTGGTGACCAAGCCGAATCGGCACCCGTTCCGAGTGAAGCGCGGTGTATTTTTCCGGCGTGGTGAACTCCACGGCCATGAACCGGATCGCGTTCGATCCCGTGTCGACGCACGCAAGCCGGATCGGGAATTCGACCTGTGCCTCGGGGCCGTTCTGATTCGTCATTGCGGACGCCTGGTCAAGGTCCGGGCCAGTCGTCGAGGAGGACGGCGATCACACGGCCGGGCCCGTGGACGCCGGTCACCATGACCTGGCCGATGTCGGCCGACTTGCTGGGACCGGAGTGCAGCGCCAGCGCGGAACCGCCGTCGCCGCGGCACGCGTCCAGCGCCTCGCCGAGGGTGGCGGTGACGGTTGCGGCGTCCACCAGCACGACGTGGACCGGCGGGAGCAACTGGGTGCGCCGCCCGTCCCGGCTGCTCAGCACCAGCGACCCGGACTGGGCGGCCGCCGCGCGCGCCACCGACACGCCGAGTTCGGCCCGCCGGGGCGGGGCTTCGGGCGCCGGCAACGCGAGGCTCGCGGGAACGCCCGCCCCGTGGCTGACGCTCGCGAACCGCGCGGCGAACCCATGCAGCCACCGGCGCGCCGCGTCCGCGCCGGCGAAACGGTGCACTTCGCCCCCCGCCGCCCGAAAGCAGTCCGCGAAGTGCTCCACCGGCGCCGGGGCATCCGGGACCCCCGTATCCAGTGTGCCCGGATGAGGCGCCCGGGGCCGTCCCTGGAGCGCCTGACGCACCCGCCGGAGCACCTGCTCCCTCATTCGATGCCCTCCCGCCAGAGCGCGCGGAAGGAGGTGCGCGACGGCTCCGGATCCGCGCGCACCTCGCGCCAGCCGCCCACCACGGGCAGGGGGACGCGGCGCACCGGGTCGGGTAGGGCGTGCAGCACGCCTCCCGCGGCCCTGTACGCGCCGGGCCGGGTCGCGACCGCCGTCCACGCCTTCAGCAGGGCCGCCTTGGCGCGGGAATCCATCCCCGCCTCCACCGCCCGCCGGCGCCAGCTCAGGAGCAGCTCGGGGATGGGGATGCGCACCGGGCACGCCTCCTCGCAGGCGCCGCACAGGCTGGAGGCGAAGGGCAGCGGCATGGCCGCGTGCAGCCCGGCCAGCCCGGGGTTCAGCACCGACCCGATGGGGCCCGAGTAGACGGCCCCGTACGCGTGCCCGCCCGTCTGGCGGTAGACGGGGCAGGCGTTCAGGCACGCGCCGCAGCGCACGCAACGGAGCGCCTCCCACGCCTCGGGGTCGGCGAGCACGTCGGAGCGGCCGTTGTCGACCAGCACCACGTGCACCTCCTCCGGGCCGTCGGGGTCCTCCGCGGTCCGGGGACCGTGGATCATGGAAACGTAGTTTCCCACCGGCTGCCCTGTGGCCGCCCGGGCCGTGAGCTGCAGGAACACGGCCAGGTCGCTCCAGCGCGGCAGCAGTTTCTCGATGCCCACCAGCGCAACGTGGACGGGTGGTGCCGAGGTGGTGAGCCGGATGTTGCCCTCGTTCTCGATGAGCGCCACGGTCCCGGTCTCCGCCACCAGGAAGTTGCCGCCGGTAATGCCCATGTCGGCCGCGAGAAAAGCCTCGCGCAGGATCACGCGCGAGACCGCGGCCAGTTCGTCCGGCGTGGCATCCGGCTCCGTCCCGTGGGTTTCGTGGTACAGCCGGCGGATCTCGTCCAGGCTCAGGTGGATGGCGGGGCCCACGATGTGGCTGGGGGGCTGTTCGAGCAGCTGCAGGATGTACTCCCCGAGATCCGTCTCGAGCACGTCGACGCCCCGCTTCTCCAGCAGCTCGTTCACCTCGAGCTCCTCGGAGAGCATGCTCTTGCCCTTGACCGCGCGCCGCGCTCCCCGGCGCTCGACGATGCCGGAGAGGATCCGGTGGACATCCTCCTGCGACCCGGCCCAGTGAACCTGGGCGCCGTTGGCCTCCAGACGCGCCTCGGCCTCCTCCAGGTATCGGTCCAGATGGGTCAGCAGGTGCGTCTTGACCCCTTCGGCCCAGTGTCGCCATTCCTCCGCGGCCACCCCCGCGTACGCGGCCCGGCGGTGTGCGTCGAAGGTCAGGGTCGCCCCGGTCACGGACGCGCGCACATCCCCGCCCCGGCGCGAGCGTTCCGGGTACTCCCGGCTACGAATCTCCACCGGCCGCCTCCCAGAGAACGTCGGCAAGATGGCGCACGGCGAGGTTCTGCCCCCGCCTTCGCATGCGGCCCGAGAGCTGGAGCAGGCAGCCGCAGTCGGCGGAGGTCAGGAGGTCGACCCGGCCCGCCTCGGCGAGCGTGTCCAGCTTGCGGTCGGCCATCCCCGCGGAGACCTGGGGGAAGCTCACCGAGAACAGGCCTCCGAACCCGCAGCATTCCTCCGCCGCTTCCCACGGGACCACTTCGGCCCCGGCGTTGGCCATCAGCGCGAGCGGCTCCTCGCGGATCCCCAGCTCGCGCAGGGCGTGGCATCCGTGATGGTACGCGATCCGGCGTCCCTCCAGGCCCTGCCCCAGCTCCGTGACCTCAAGCACCCGCACCAGGAACTCCGCCAGCTCGAAGGTGCGCCCGGCGAGGTCGGCCACCTGCCCGGACAGGCCGGCGTCCTCATCGAAGAGGTGGGCGTAGAAACGCCGGAGCATGGAGGCGCAGCTCCCCGAGGGAAGCACCACGTACTCGCTTTCGCGAAAGACCTCGAGGGTGTGCCTGGCCATGCGCCGCGCCTCGGCGTCCCGGCCCGCGTTGAATGCGGGCTGCCCGCAGCAGGTCTGCGCCTCGGGAAAGTCGACCTCGACCCCCAGCTTCCTCAGGAGCCGCACGGCCGAGGCGGCGGCGTCTGCGTAGAAGTGGTCGCCCAGGCAGGTTACGAAGAGGGACGCGCGCACGGGGGCAGCGGGCCCGGATGCGGAAGCGGGCCGCGCGGGCGCTGACATCATCGGCTCGCGTGCCGTCTTCGGTGGCTCGGACATGGATGTCGAGCGCCTCAGGCTCCGAACCCGGAACTGCGCACCAGGTCGAGCTCCCTGGTGACGATGACCCCTTCGGCGCCATCGACCCGTTCCAGCAGTTCGATGCCGTGAACGGGGCCCAGCACCATCGCCGCGGTGGCGAGGGCGTCGGCGTCCATGGCGGACGGGGCCACCACGGTGGCCGCACTGGTGTGGCCCGGCGAGGCGCCCGTGCGCGGGTCGACGATGTGGTGATGCCGGAGGTCGTCGGTGTACGCCCGCATGTAGTCGCCCGAGGTGGCCACCCCCTGGTGGCGCACCTCGATCGTCCCCAGCATCGTCCCCGGCTCGCGCGGGTGCTCCACCCCGACCGGCCATCCCGTCCCGGCCACCTCTCCCTCGCCGGCCGAGACGTCCCCACCCCCGTCGGCCAGCACGCCCGCCGCGCCCGCCGCCGTGACCTGCGCGACGACCCGGTCGAGGATGTACCCCTTGGCGATGCCGTCGAGCGAGACCGACATGCCCGGACGCGCGAACGCGATGCCCGCCGCATCAAGCCGGACGCGCCGGTACCCGACCAGCGACCTGGCATGCATTACGTCATTTTCCGCAGGCGGTGCGTCATTTTCGGCGAAGCTGCTCCGGTAGAGTTCCATCAGCGGGGCCACGGTGGGGTCGAAGGCGCCGCCGGTCAACTCGGCGAAGTGAAGGGCGCGGCGCACCACCGCCACCAGTTCGGGGGGCGGATCACTCAGAACCCCGTCCCGGTTGAGGCGGGACACCGCCGTGTCGGGCCGGTAGCCGCTGAAAACCGCCTCCAGGCGATCGATCTCGTCGAAAGCGGCGGCGGCCAGCTCACGCGCGCGGGCGGCCTCCGGATGCACCACCCTGACCTGCACCAGCGTGCCCATGCGGGTTCGGGTTTCGCTCGCGCCGTGCAGCCCGGCCCGACGAAGGACCGCCGCCGTGAGTCCGCCGCCCATCGCCAGCAGCAGGCCCGCCGCCCCGCCGATCCGGAGCGCCCGGCGGCGTGAGAGACTCCGTCCCGGTTCAGGCACCGGTCTCGACCCGAGCGCCGGTCTCGACCCGGGCGTCGGGCGCCACCTTCAGTTGAACCAGCCGGCGGCGCACGTCGTGGATGTCGTGGCGGCAGACGCCCGCCTGCTCGATCAGCTTCGCCTCGCAGATGTTGCAGCGCACGCACTCGCGGAAGTTGATGCGCGGTCCCTCGATGGCCCCGGTGGGACAGGCCTGCTCGCACACCTTGCAGTGGTCGCAGTGCTCCACCCGGCGGATGCGGAAGGGCGACACGGTGGAGGCGACCGCGAGCGCCGCGCCCAGCGGGCAGGCGTAGCGGCAGTAGAAGCGGGGCACGATCGCCGAGGCCGCCAGGACCGCCCCGGCGATGCCCCAGAGCACGATGGACGAGCTCAGGAAGAAGACGGTCCCGAAGGGCTCGAAGAAGGGAAAGATGCTGGCCCGGCTGCCCGCCAGCGCCGGGAGCAGGACGGCCGCCAGGACAACGTACTTGACCAGCCACAGGCGCTCGTGCAGGGCGCGTGGCAACTCCCGCTTGAACTTCCTGGGAACCACCTTCTCCAGGATGTCCTGCAGGACCCCGAAGGGGCACAGGAAGCCGCAGAAGACGCGCCCCACCAGCAGCGTGGTAACCACGGTGAACACCACGAACAGCAGCAGCGGGATGTCCTCCAGGAACACCGCCGGCCCCACGGAGATGGCCGCGGTGATGTGCGACACCGAGAGGAAGCCGCCGTCGAACCACCCCAGGTAAAGGAAGGTCGCGACCAGGGCCACCCAGCGCAGCGGGTCGCGCTTCAGGAAGAACGCCACCGTGACCAGCGCCAGCAGCCCCAGCATCCAGGCGACTTCCGCGGGCGAGGTGCGCGCCAGCGTGCGCTCAAGGACGGTCTGCTCCTCGGCGAGGGAAAAATCGAGGTCGGGCGGGACGGACGGCCGGGTGGTCGCGGATGGATTCTCCCCGGCTGCGACTTCGGACGGGTTCCCGGTTGGCTCGGACGGGTTCGCGGATGCCTCCGACGGATTCGCGGATGGCGCGGGCTGGTCCGCGGACGCTCCGACTGCCTCCGTCCCGGCCATCTCCGCGGCCTCGGCCGCGGCATCGACGGGGGATGGGGGACGGGCCGCGGCATCCGCTTCGGTGGGGACGGCGTCGACCGGCATGCCCGGATCGCCCTCCGGAGCAGCCTCGACGGCATCTGCTCCTGCGGAAGTCGCCGCGGCGCCACTGGGCGCGTCGCCCGCTGCCCCACCGGCCGCAGCCGGATCCGCGGGCGGCCCGGACGCGACGGACGAGGGATCGCCCGAGACGCTTTCGGGCTCGGTTACGACAATATCCGTCGCGGCTGCGACGGTCTCCGCACCGGCTGCGGCCGCGGCCGCCTCATCCACCGGGTTGGCGGGCTCCGGGTCTTCCACGGGAGGCGCCTCCGCCACCACCCTCTCCGGGACCTGCGGAGGCGGGTACTCCGTCGAATAGAGATCCATCCCGGGACGGAGATCGAAGTAGATGTCGAAGTGCCGCTCGACATCGAGGGAGCCCGGCACCGCCATCACCCCGACGTTGCGGAACTGTCCCGAAACCATCCCGCTGCGCGGCTCCCCCAGCATGAAGACGTCCGGGTCGTCCATGTCGAGAGTGTCGGCGCCCTGCACCAGCGAGAGCGTGCGCGGATAGAAGAGGAGCGCCAGCGCGCCATCGACCCCCACGAGCATCAGGTGGTCTTCCTGCGTCCGTTCCCCGAACTGTTCCGCCACTTCCCCGAATCTGCTTCGGCCGACCAGCATCTCGCCGACGGAATCGCTGCGGATGTGCGCGAAGGAGAGCACGATGCGGGTGACGTCGTTCTCGAGCACATGGATCTGCGGCACCAGCTCGCCCGCGACCATGTCCGACCAGGACAGCTCATCCAGCTCATTGATGCCGATGGTCAGGAGCGAGCCCCCGGATTCGGCGGACGGCCGGGTGGCCAGATAGTTGGCGTACACCCGGCGCGCGGAGGCGCGGATGCCGCGCGACATGGCCGAGACGGAGATCGTGGCCCGCGAAACCACCCGGACATCGCGCTTGGCGCGGAAGGGGTCGGAGATGGACTTGCCCGTGAACTGGGCCTCGTAGCCCGGAGTGCGCAGGAAATCGCCGCGGGTGCGGATGTAGGATTCGACGTAATGGGTGACCCGAACCCCGGTCAGCACGCCCTCCCGGTCCATCCCCACCAGCACCTCGATGGGGCCGTTGTAGCCGAGTTCCTCCGGAGGGACGTCCGACGTCAGGAAGGCGTATCCGACCACGGCCTCCTCGTCCGGGGCTTCGGCGGCGTAGCCGACGATCACACGCGGGTCGCCGTCGCGCACATCGAAGGAGATCGCGCCCGGCAGCACTTCCTCCACGAGGCTCTGCGGCACCGGGAAGTCGCCCACGCCTTGCTGGCCGATGGCCGGAACGGGCGCAAGAGCGCCCAGGATCGCCGCCGTCGCGAGGACGCGGGCGGCCCGCTGCCGCTCTCTCGCGTCAGACATCCACGCGCGCGAGGCGGAGCGCGTTGGCGGTCACCAGCAGCGAGACGCCCACGTCACCCACCAGGACCGCGGCGATCAGCGAGACCATCCCGAGCGGCACGCCCACCACCAGGACGAGCTTCACCAGCAGGGCGGTGGCGATGTTCTGGCGGATGACCGCCCGCGACTTGCGCGACAGCCGGAACAGATAGGGCAGGCGGGTGAGGTCGTCGCCCATGAGCGCCACGTCCGCGCTGTCGATGGCGGCGTCGCTTCCGGCCGCTCCCATGGCGATGCCGACCGAGGCGGCCGCGAGCGAGGGCGCGTCGTTCACGCCGTCGCCCACCATCGCCACCCGGCCGTGCTCCCGCTCCAGCTCCCTGAGCGCGTCCACCTTCTCGTGCGGGAGCAGCCGCGCCTTCACTTCGTCCACCCCGGTCTCCCCTGCGATCCGGCGGCCGGTGGCGGCGTTGTCGCCGGTCAGCATCACGACGGGACGGATGCCCATGGCGTGCAGCCGCCCCACCGCCACCCGCGCCTGCTTGCGGGCCCGGTCCTCCAGCGAGATCCACCCCAGCGGCCCGTCATCGTCCGCGACGGCCACCACCGTGCGGCCGTCGCCGGCCATGCCCGCGGGTGGTTCGCCGAGCCCGAGGGTCGCCGGCTTGCCGACGAAGTGGCGCACGCCGTCCAGGCGGGCCGTGACCCCCTCGCCCCGGCGGGTGGAGAAGTCGCGAACGGCGTAGTGGGAGTAGATCTCGCGCCTCACCGCCTCCTCGTGGATCGCGCGCGCGATCGGGTGCTCCGATCGGGCCTCCACGGCCGACGCGCGCGCCAGCACCGTGGTGGGCGGCGCCCCCCGGGTCGAGCGCACGTCGCGCACCTCCAGGTGCCCGACCGTGAGCGTGCCGGTCTTGTCCATCGCCATCGCGCGCACGCCGCTCATGGCCTCCAGGTAGACCCCACCCTTGATGAGCACCCCCCGGCGCGCGGCGGCCGTGATGCCGCTCACCACCGCGACCGGCGTGGAGATCACCAGCGCGCACGGACACGCGATCACCAGCAGGGTGAGCCCCCGCACCAGCCAGGTGATGAAGTCCGCGCCCGCGAGCGTCGGCACCGCCACCACCAGCACGGCCGCGACGGTGATCGCCGGCGTGTACCAGCGCGCGAAGCGGGTCACCACCCGCTCCGTCTTCGCCTTCTCGGCCCCCGCCCGCTCCACCAGCTCCACGATGCGCGCGAGCGAGCTCGAGTCGGCGGGCTTCTCCGTGCGCACGTGCATGAAGCCGTCGCGGGTGATCGTGCCGGCGAAGACTGGGTCGCCGGGGTCCTTCTCCACAGGGAGCGACTCCCCGGTGAGGGGCGACTCGTCCACCGCCGAGCCCCCCTCCACCACGCTGCCGTCGACCGGGATCCGTTCGCCGGGGCGCACCACCACCACGTCGCCGACCGCGACCTCGGAGGCCCGCACCGTCTCCTCGACCCCGTCGCGCAGCACCACGGCCGTCTTGGGGGCGAGGTCCATCAGCGACTCCATCGACGCCCGCGCGCGGTCGACCGCGTAGCTCTCCAGCAGCTCGGCGGTCGAGAACAGGAAGGCGATGGCGGCCGCCTCCAGGTACTCCCCGATCGCAACCGCCCCCAGGATCGCCACCGTCATCAGGAAGTTCATGTCCAGCGAGAGCTCGCGCGCGGCGCGCAGCCCGTCGGGCATGAACCTCCATCCGCCCACCAGGGCCGAGGCGACAAACAGGAGCGACGGAACCCGCACCTCGTTCAGCGGCAGCGTGAACAGCAGCGGCCCCACCCCGGCCAGCTGGAGCGCGAGCCCGACCGCGAACAGCGCTGCCGACGCGTACGTGATCCGGGCGTCGGGGGTCGCCCAGGTCGCGGTGGCGCGCTCCCGCCGGGCTCCGGTGTCCGGCTCGGCCAGGTGCCCGAGGCGCCCGATCGCCCGCCGGACCTCGTCGGTCTCGAGCTGGCCGGCGTCGATCTCGACGGTCACGGTGCGGCCCACCAGGTTGGCCCCCACCCCCATCACCCCGTCGACCTTGCGCAGCCCGTCCTCGATGCGGGTCACGCAGTGCGAGCAGTCCATGTCCCGCACCCGGAACCGGACCGCCGTCGCCGTGGCTCCTCCGTTCCCATCCACCATCACGCCGCCCGCGCCGTCCCCATCCACCGTCGCGGCACCGCGGCCGTCCCCATCCATCAGGGCGCCCTGGCCGTCCCCATCCACCATCACGCCGCCCCGACCCGCCATCCTCGTCGCCCGGCTAGACCGCCGCCGCCACCGGCTCGCGGTCCACCCCCGCGCCCGGATAGGGCGACTCCAGCCGGTACTCCGGCCGCGCGTCGAGGAAGGCGGCCACCCGGCTCTCCCGGGTCACCGCTTGGGCGATGAAGTCCAGCGCCTCCTGCAGGCGCTCGTCGGAAGCCGCGCAGCTGAAGCGCAGGAACCCGGCGCCGGCGTCGCCGAAGCACTCGCCGCCCAGGCAGGCGACCCCGAAGTCGTCGTCGGCCCCCTCGAGCAGGTACATCGCCAGGCCGTGGCTGGTGATGCCGAGCCGGTTGCACACCGAGGCCACCTTCGGGAAGACGTAGAACGTCGCGTGCGGGTCCAGCGACGAGAACCCCTCGATCCGGTTGAGCCCCTCGGTGAGCAGCTCCACCTTGCGGCGGAAGCGGCGCATGGCCGCATCGCGCTCCCCGTCGTCCCGCTCGAGCGCGGCCACCCCCGCCAGTTGAATGAAGGGCGGCGCGCACGAGACGCTCGTGTTGATCATCTTGCCGATGGCCTCGACGGTCTCGGGCGCCGACACCGCGAACCCCAGCCGCCAGCCGCCCATGCTGTACGACTTGCTGAAGGTGTAGGCGGCCACCGAGCGCTCCATCATCCCCGGCTGCGCCAGCGGCGACACGTGCTTCCCCTTCCACACCATGTGGCAGTAGGGCTCGTCGCTGAAGACGGCGACGCGCGTGCCCCGAACCAGCTCCGCGATGCCGCGAAAATCATCTTCCGTGGCCACGCCCCCGGTGGGATTGTGGGGCGAGTTCAGGAAGATGGCCCTGGGCCGGGGATCCTCGGCGAGGAACCGCTCGACCGCGGCCAGACTCGGACGGAAGGCATCCTCCTGGCGAAGCGGCGTGAACACCGGACGCCCCCCGCGCCTGAGGATGTTGGGCACGTAGGTCGGGAAGTAGGGGCTGAAGACCAGAACCCCGTCCCCCGGATCCACGAAGGCCTCGCAGAAATACTGCTCGAAGACCTTGGTGCCGGTGGCGATGACGACGTTTTCGCGGCTCGCGGGCACGCCGAACTCGCGCTGCATGTAGCGCGCGGCCGCGTCGCGAAGCTCCGGCAGCCCCAGCGAGGCGCAGTAGCGCGTCTGCCCCGCGGCGATGGCTTCCCTGCCCGCCTGGGCCGCCGCGCTCGTGGTCGAAAAGGGGCTGTCGCCGATCTCGAGCTCGACGACGTCCTTCCCCTCGGACTGAAGCCGCTTGGCGACCGCAAGCACGGTAAAGGCGGCTTCCGCCGTCAGCGACCGTGCGAACCCGCTCAGTTCCATGGCCACCCGTCAGTTCTCCGTATGTCGTTGCGTGGAAGCGAAACGGGCAACGGCGTCAATTCGCAGCGCTGCCCGGCGCGGAATGATAGGCGACCCCTCATACTAACCGGAAGGGTAGGCGCCGGTTGCGTTGGCCGCCAGAACCGGGCAGCGGGGTCACGGCCCTGGCTCCGCAGAACTCCAGTCATCCCTCTTTCAACGCGGGAGTTCTCCCACGCGAGGCGGATGCTCAATCGAGTGCGCACTCCGTGCCTGACGCCTGATGCAGGTTTAGGATGAGTGAGGTGTTGACCTAAATTTAGGTGGACAGCTAATTTTAGGGATTACCCTAACAACCCCTAACGATCAGGTGGACCCGATGGAAGCTGCAACTGTGTTTCGGAACCCATTCCGTCCCGGGGCTGGCCACACGCCGCCGTATCTCGCGGGAAGAAAGGAAGAGCGGAGGGAGTTTCTCAAGCTCCTGAACCAGGACGTGATTCTCTCAAACCTAATTCTTACCGGGCTCCGCGGTGTGGGCAAAACGGTTCTTCTCGACACCTTCAAGCCTCTGGCGGTGCAGAAGGACTGGCTCTGGGTGGGCGCCGACCTTTCCGAGAGCACGACGGTCGACGAGGAGCGCCTGGCCACAAGGATCCTCACTGATGTGGCCTTGGCAACGTCCAACTTCGTCTACGACAAGCAAGAGATTCGTCGTCCCGGTTTCGGCCACCGGTCGGATCCGTACGACGCCACCCTCAACTATCCCACGCTTCGCGCGGTGTACGAGCGGACGGACGGCCTGGTCTCTGATCGGCTGAAGGCCGCGTTGACGTTCGTCTGGTTGGCTCTGCGCGCATCGGCAAAACCGCCTCGGGGAATCGTCTTCGCCTACGATGAAGCGCAGAACATGGCGGACCATGCCAAGAAGGACGAGTACCCGCTGTCGGTGATGCTTGATGTGTTCCAATCCATCCAGAGACAAGGCGCTCCTTTTCTCCTGGCTCTGACTGGACTTCCCACGCTCTTTCCCAAGCTGGTCAAGGCAAGAACCTACTCGGAACGGATGTTCCGCGTGGTCTTCCTCAATCGCCTGGATCCCCCGGACGTACGGGAAGCGATCGTGAAGCCGATCGCGGAGGATGGCTGCCCGATCACCTTCACCGAGGAGTCCATCCGCCAGATTGAGAAGCACTCGGGCGGATACCCGTACTTCATCCAGTTCATCTGCCATGAGGCATTCGACGTCTTCGTGTCGCAGATCACCACTGGATCGAACGACCCGAGCGTCCCCATCGCGGAGATCACAGCAAAGCTGGACAGCGATTTCTTTGCGGGGCGCTGGTCCAGGGTGACCGACCGGCAGCGCGATCTCCTCCATGTCGCATCGAGGCTGGACCCCGAATCCGAGTTCAGTGTCCAGGAAATCGTGGAACTGTCAAGACAACTGCCGGTGAAGCCGTTCAGTTCCAGCCACGCCAGTCAGATCCTGGCCGCGCTCATCAACTCGGGGATCATCTTCAAGAACCGGCACGGCAAGTACTCTTTCGCAGTCCCTCTCCTGGGCGACTTCATCCGTCGACAGTATCCTGTGGAAAGCACCGAAGAGCAGCACGCTCTCTTCGACTAGCGACCCGCTCACAGCTTGCCCACCTCCCCGCACATCTTCATCTTGCGATGCTCGCTTTGTTGTGCGAGGCGATACACATCTGCTGGAAGGGGGACGCGGAAGATGACTGGACAGAACCGTCGATCATGGACATCGGCTACGCGAAACGAGCAACGGGGCATCCCCCGCCAGGTTTCCTGGTGCTTGCTGGCCCTGGTTTCGCTCGGTGTGGGCGCGTGCGCTCAGATCTCGGATGCGGGACCGGCCGGGAGCGTCGTCACAGAGGGCGACTGGGCCTACATCGGCGGAGACGCCGGCAGCCAGCGCTACACCGAACTCACGCAGATCAACCCCGGCAACTTCGACCAGCTCGAGGTGGACTGGATCTGGGACGGCTCCGCGTATCCGGTTGTTAACGCGCGCGCGACGCCGATCTACGTCAACGGCAAGCTGATCAGCGTCGCCGGAGAGAAGCGCCACGTGATCGCCACCGATCCCGCCACCGGCGAAGTGCTCTGGGACTGGGTCGAGCCCGAGACCTTCCGCTGGGAGTACTCGATGCGGAAGAACCACGGCAAGGGCGTCGCCTACGCCAACGTCGACGGCCGCGACATCGTCTACGTGGTCACGCCCGCGTTCTTCCTGCACGCGCTCGACGCCGAGACCGGCGAGCCCATCGAGGGCTTCGGAGGCTCGGTGGACATCGAAGGCTTCCCGAAGACCGGGACCGTGGACCTGCTCGACGACCTGGGCCACGAGCACGACGACTACATGGGCGTCCCGCTCGAGAAGGGCTACATCACCAGCTCGTCCCCGGCGATCGTGGTGAACGGTGTGATCATCGTCGGCAACTCCGCCGAGCAGGGCTACAACCAGTCGCGCCAGGAGAACATCCCGGGCGACATCCTCGCCTATGACGCGCGCACCGGCGAGTTCCTGTGGAAGTTCGACGTGCTGCCCGGCCCCGGCGAGTTCGGGCACGAGACATGGGAGAACGACGCCTGGGAGTGGACCGGCGACATCTCGTCGTGGGCGCCGCTCTCGGCGGATCCGGAGCTGGGGCTCGTCTACATTCCCACCAACGGCGCCACCCAGGACTTCTACGGCGGCTTCCGGCCCGGCGACAACCTGTTCAGCACCAGCCTGATCGCGCTGGACGTGCAGACCGGGGAACGGGCGTGGCACTACCAGCTGGTCCATCACGACATCTGGAACTACGACACCTCCACCGCGCCCATCCTCGTGGACGTGACCGTGGACGGGGAGGACATCCCCGCGGTGGTGCAGATCACCAAGCAGTCCTTCGCCTACGCCTTCAACCGCGCGACCGGCGAGCCGCTCTGGCCCATCGAGGAGAAGCCGGTGCCGAAGTCGAAGGTGCCGGGCGAGAAGCTGGCGGAGACGCAGCCGCATCCCACCAAGCCCGCGCCCTACGACATGCAGGGCCTGAGCGTGGACGACCTGATCGACTTCACGCCGGAGCTGCGCCAGGCGGCCCTGGACCTCCTCGAGCCCTACGACTGGGGTCCGTTCTTCCAGCCGCCGCTGCACCGCGACAACGACGAGGGCAAGCTGGGCGCGATCTGGTGCCCGGGCGACGTGGGCGGCACCAACATCGACGGCACACCCGCGGTGGATCCCGAGAGCGGCGTCATCTTCGTGACATCGCAGAAGGGCTGCTCGGCGCGGCTGCTGGTGCCCGGGAAGGAGGTCGACGAGCGGACCGAGCTGCCGACCGGCACGACCATCAACGACTATGCGGTGGGCGGCGGCGCGCGCATCGGGCGCGTACAGGGGCTGCCGATGTACAAGCCCCCGTACAGCAAGATCACCGCGATCGACATGAACACCGGCGAGCACCTGTGGTGGATCCCGGTGGGCGACACGCCCAACAACGTGCTCAACCATCCCGCGCTCGAAGGCATCGACCTCCCCAACACGGGGACCGGGCGGCAGGCCGCGCAGATCGTGACCCCGGACATGCTCATGTACACGGGCAACGCGAGCGACGGCACGCCGAAGCTGTACGCCGTGGACAAGGCGACGGGCGAGCGGCTGGGCGAGGTCGAGCTCCCCGGCAACCCGCGCTACGGCATGATGACCTACATGCACGAAGGCAAGCAGCGGGTGGTGATCCAGGCGCCGAACATGCTGATGGCGGTGAGTCTGCCGTAGGGGATCGCCAGCCCGGATCCCGGAAAGTAGAGAAGCTGGGCTGAACGCGTCGCGCATCTGAAGCGCGATAGCGTTCAGTTCAGCTTTTCGTTATTCTGAAAAATCAGAATTTCTGATCGTAAGAACTTCTGCGGGGATCCAAAGATGGAAATGTCCAAGATCACATCGCGCGGCCAGACGACGATTCCCAAGCGAATCCGTGAAGCTGCCAACCTGCGTGCCGGTGATGTAGTCGCCTTCGAAATCGCGGGTGATCATCTGCGGCTGCGCAAGGTGGAGCCGGGGCAGGATGATTATCTGGAGGGCCTTGCCGAAGTGATGAGCGAATGGGTATCGCCGGAGGACGAGGAGGCCTGGCGTGACCTATGAAGCTCTCGACGTAGTCGTTGTTCCCTTTCCCTTCACGGACCAGCCAACCGTCAAGCGCCGACCAGCTCTCGTCATTTCATCGGCCAACTTCAACGAGCTCCATCAACAGTCCGTCCTGGCGATGATCACCACGTCCCGGCTCACGTGGCCGAGCGACGTGGTGATCGAGGAATGGCACCATGCGGGGCTGGTCGTCCCATGCAAGGTCCGCTTCAAGCTCTTCACTCTCGACCATGCGCTGATCATCCGAAGGATCGGCGCGATGCATCCGCGAGATGGGCAGCGCGTGAAGAACGTGCTTTCTCGTTTGCTGATCCACTGAAAAGCTGACAACACAATTCGAAGCGGGAGCGGCAGATGGATGATTCCGAAAGGGCAGGCAGTCCAGCGGTAGGGGAGACTCCCGCGCCGCAACCGCGGTCGCTGGGTCACCGCATCCTCCAGTTCGGGCTCACCCGGATCGTTCTGGCAACGCTGGCCATCCTGGCCGCCACGGTCGTGGTTCAGGCGGTCCTCGGGGGCGTGCTGGGCGGTCTGCGCGCCGGCCCGCTGCGCAGGGACACCCTCCTGTACGTCATCCCGCTGGTGATTGCGGTTCACTTCGCATACATCGGCTACGTGCGCCTGGTGGAGCGGCGGCGGGCCAGTGAGCTGGCCGGGAAGGGGGCGGTGCGCGAGACGGGTGCCGGGATTGCGGTCGGTGCGGGCCTGCTGGTTGTGAGCATCACCATCATCGCGGTGCTGGGATACTACGAGGTCACCGGGTCGAACCCCGTGAGCGTGATTATGCCGGCGTTCGCCATGGCCATCATCTCCGGGTACGTCGAGGAGGTCCTCTTCCGCGGGGTGCTGTTCCGGATCGTCGAGGAGAGCCTGGGCACCTGGATCGCCCTGGCGCTCACCTCGCTGCTGTTCGGGTTCGCGCACATAATGAACCCCAACGCGACGCTGTTCAGCTCGTTCGCGATCGCCATGGAGGCCGGTGTGCTGCTGGGCGCCGCCTACGTCCTCACCCGGCGGCTCTGGCTCGCGGTCGGCATCCACTTCGCCTGGAACTTCACCCAGGGCGGCATCTTCGGCGTGCGCATGTCGGGGATCACGGTGGACGGCCTGCTGGAGTCGCAGCTGAGCGGCCCCACGCTGCTTTCGGGCGGGGAGTTCGGCGTGGAGGCGTCGATCTTCGCGCTGGTGCTGGGGATGGGGACCGGGGTCTGGTTCCTGGTGAAGGCCGGGCGCAAGGGGCACTTCATCGCGCCGTTCTGGAGGAGGGCGTAGGGTCGCAGCGGCGAACGCGTGATTACGTAGTCGACGCGGGCCCGAATCAGGGGCTTTACCACCCAAGGAACTGCTTCCGCTTCATGACGAAATGCTCGCGGATCAGCTCAGGCGGAATAACCGTCCCAAGTATGCCCTGACTGTCGTACACCCGACGCCAAGGAGTATCGGGGGCGTGAGTACGATTTCGCAGACTCGCAGCCGAAAGATGACGATAGGCCTGCCAAGTCCCGGAAATGGCCCCACCCATCCACAGGTGGCAACATATGACTACGGCGGATCCCCCGCTAACGCATGCCCGTGCCGCCGTCGGGGGACCCTCCGCCTCATCTTTTCGATCTGCCCAGTCTAACACCTCGCAATCAGCAAACGTTCAGCATCGTTCCAAGGCACGCCGAGTAGCCGCACCCAGACGACCCCAGGGCGCATCCGGGATGCGTGCGGTTGCCATGCAAGCTCACGCTTGCGTATCATCAGGCCTTGACATGCAAGCGAACACTTGCCTAAGACTGCATGTGGACATCTATCGCGCGATCGCTGACCGAACCAGGCGGACCATCCTGGACGAACTCGTCGATCGGTCGGGGCAATCGCTCTTCGAACTCTGTGCGCGCCTCATCATGAAACACGGCATCCACTCCTCGCGGCAGGCGATCTCGCAACACCTGGACGTCCTGGAAGCCGCCGGGCTCATTCGCACGAGGCGCGAGGGGCGGTCCAAGCTCCACTGGTTCGATGGCGCCCCGCTGAAGGCGATCGGGGAGCGATGGCCGATCCCAGCGGACGAGGACACCTCACACTCAACGGATGAGGGCATCGAGAAATGAGAATCCACCTGACCGGCGTCTTCGTCGACGACCAGCAGAAGGCACTTCGCTTCTACACGGAAACGCTCGGCTTTCGGGTAAAGCACAACATCCCTCTGGGAGAACACGCCTGGATCACCGTCGTATCCGAGGAAGATCCGGAGGGGACGGAGCTGCTGCTCGAGCCTGACGGCCACCCCGCAGTCCGTCCATTCCTGACTGCGCTTGTTGAGGACGGGATCCCCAGTGCCAGCTTCGCGGTCGATGACATCGAAGCCGAGCACGAGCGTCTCGTGGCAAAGGGCGTGCGATTCGTTCAGCCGCCAACAGACCTCGGGAGCGTCATCTGCGCGGTCTTCGACGATTCCTGCGGCAACCTGATCCAGATTTCCGAGGAGAAGCGTCAGACCTGACGAGCTCCAGGCGGTTGGGCACGGTCGCCCATATTGCAGGACGCACCCGTCGTGTGTATTGTGCATGTGTCTACACATGCCAGTTACCCATTCCCGAAAGTCGATGTCGCGCATCCACCTGGTCGTTTCGGAGCCGGACCGCACCCGCTACGCCGCGGCTGCCCGCCGCGAAGGCCTCTCGTTGAGCGCGTGGCTTCGCGCCGCCGCCGCCGACCGCCTAGCCGACCACGCAGGCGCTGAATCGTTTCGCACGGAGGATGACGTGCGGCGGTTCTTCGCGGACCGCGACGCGGAGATGGATTGCGGCCCCGAGCCCGACTGGGAGCAGCACCTCGACGTCATACGCGCGTCCCGGAGCCGGGGCGCAGCCGGGACCTGACCCTCCGAGCCATGGTGTTCGTCGACACAAGCGTCCTCATGTACGCGGTGGGGAGAGAGCACCCGCTACGTCCGGCCGCCCGGCGCTTCTTCGCCGCCGCAACGACGGAGCAGCAACCGCTCGCGACATCGTCGGAAGTGCTCCAGGAGCTGGCCCACGCGTATCTGCCCGTTGAGCGGACGCAGGCCCTCGCCGCTGCGCTGCTGCTCATCGACCGGACCCGGACCGAGGTGTGGCCCCTGGAGCGCGACGACGTGATGCTCGGCATCGAGCTCGCAGGCAGGCACCCGGCGCTCGGCGCCCGCGACCTGTGCCACCTCGCCAGCTGTCAGCGCCGCGGCGTCACCCGCATCCAGACATTCGACCGCGCCCTGAGGGCCGCCGCGGAGTCCTTGCGCTAGCCCGGGGTATTCGGGGCGGAAGGCGGTACACTTCGCAGATAGCCGGTTCGGAAGGACGCGGAACAGCCGTCGAGAAATGCACCCATACTCCATGATATGTGAGTGTCAAGCCCAAATTCAGGAGGTCATCCCTGCCGCAGAGCCTCTGCGATGTTTCAGCCAGATTCTGATCGGTCCAGGTCAACCAGTAGTGTGTCAACTTGGGATTGTGCCGTCATCGCCCTCTTCCCCCAAGGTCTCACGCAACTTCGTCAGGATGGGGCGATGGGCGTTGAGAAGCGTCCCGAAGCCCTCGCTTCCCGTGGGACCAAACCACCTGTCAACCAGGGTGAGGTACTGGGAGACGAACGCCTCCACGCCACCTGCGTGGAACTCGCCGTTCTCCTGGAATGAACCGATGGCTTCGTGAACGGACTGCCAACTGACATGGGCAATGTCCGGGACTTCCACGCTTCCGTCCGGCGAGGTGGTCAGCAGGACGCCCCCTACGGTGTGGTCCTTGTACTTGTCGCGTAGCTCCGTAACGTACCTCCTGATCTGATCAAAGTGTTGAGGAGACGCCGGTCCCGGCTTGTTCTCGATCGCGATCACACACTTCTCCCTCTTGAAGAAGATCGTGACGTCGACGTAGTCCAACTCTCTCCTGACAACGACATTCGCCGCCTCGAAATCGGTCGCGCAATGAGGCCCTCCATCCGCTGCGGCGAGCCGCTCTTGGACGTGGCCTACGAACCATTCCAGGAACCGTCCACCGAGACCGTGGGTGTCGGCAGGCCGGAGCAGTCAGCCAGCACGTTGCTGTGGCGTATCTCGTAGTCCGCGTACCGGAGAACATCGAACGTGTTGAACTCCCTTGGCTTCGGGAACTCTCGATGATAATTCCGGAACAGGCGATCGTCGATCAGTTTCCGCAGGTCGCTTTCCACAGGTCTGCCTTCCTCCTATTCGGGCCGTGCAAGCCCGCCTTGGACCCCGCACGACCGTCGTAGTGCCAGCCCCCCCGCGGTATCAGCTCAGACGCACCGCGACAGCCGTGCTCCAGAACAGGAAGAACGAGTAGGCATACAGCCAGCCGACCAGGCTCGCGGCGATCAACACCGTTCGCGTCCAGAGCCCCGCGCCGCGGAGCCCGAAAACGGTTCGTAGCGACCGGTTCAGGTGCCATGCGGTCAGCCCGATGAGCGCGGCCACAACCGCCAACGTGGCTACCTGGGACACGATCGGGTCCTCGAGGAGCGGGTCCAGAGGGATCCCCATCACGCGCATGAAGATGTTGCCGAAGAGGATCATGACAATGACCCACGCAACAAAATCCGTTGCGTAGACAAGGTGTTCTCCGAATAGCCGACTGGGAAGCAACGCCTTGGTAAGGCTGGCGATAGCCGGGATCATCAGGAAGAAGAAGGTGGGTGCATGTTGCGCGATCGTGAAATCGAAGCGCAGCCCATACATCTCCGCGCTCATCCCCAGGTCGAGCAGCTCCCGCTCCACGAACGCGCGAAGGAACACAGAGCCGGCGGTACGCTCATCCAGATACCCGTCGAGACCGAAAGCGACGGCACCGATGTACGGACCCACCAGGAAGATGACCAGGTTCGCCACCAGAAACAGCTTGAGCGCCGACAGGTAGGCGTCACGCTCTCCCTCCAGCGTCGCCCGGGTCAGAAAGCCCGGATGCGCGAACAGCTTCCCCAGCGTGCGCGGGAGGCGGCCTTCGATTCCGACCACCTCCCGCAACCATTCGGAGAGGATGCCGCGGAGGGAGAGATCGCGGGTCACCGCGGCGGCCCGCCTCCCCGGCTGCTGCCGCCGATCGGATCGCCCTGCGGCATCACCAGCGCGCCGCCGGGGACCGTGTTCTCGATGCGCTGCTGCCAGCGGCGGATGTCCGCGGCCACGAGGCGCTGGTGGGGCGACGGGTCCGCCATCGCCTCCAGGTCCGTGGCCAGACCCTGCAGGCGGTCGGCGAGCACGGCGCGCACTTCGGCCGCGTTTCCGTCACGCGCGGCCTGCTGCATCATGCGGTCGGCGACCGAGCGCTGGATGGCGTGCAGCACGCGCTGCCGGTAGCCGTCCGCCGCCGCGTCCGCGCCCCAGGTGTGCTCGATCAGCCGGTCCGCGACCTCCTCCAGGCCCGGGTAGTCGCCCATGCTGCCGAACACCAGCAGGCGGGCCATGCGGTTGGGGTGCAGGATCTCGCCCACCGCGAAGTCGGCCGCCGCCTCCGCCGCGCCCACCGGATCGAAGATCAGCCCGGTGTAGCCGGGGAAGGCCTCGCCCTCGTCGTGGCGGTAGGCCGGGGGCGGGAGCATCGACACGACGTCCTCGGGAAGCGTCAGGAAGTCGACCGTCAGCGTCGAGAGAATCGTCTCCAGCGCGTCACGCTGCTCCTCCGCCGGGATGATGGCGAACGGCGTCTGCCCATCTCCCTTGAGCGCGTAGCGATAGTCGGCGCCGCCGAGGGTCTGCGCCGCGGAGCGCAGCTGGAAGCGATGGTGCATGTAGAGCGGCAGCAGGACGTATTCGAGGTCCGAGAGCGGCTCGCCGGTGCGGATCACGTCGGTGCCGAACTTCTCGAGCCCGATCTCGCGCACGTCGATTTCGAGCTTCAGATGGTCGACCAGGTTCGCCCCGTTGTCCCATACGCTCGCCCCCGGATGCGCGGCCCCGATGAAGTTGTTGTTGGTGTGCGCCATGAAGATGAGCCCGTCGTCGATGCCCTGCATGACGATACTGTTAAGGGCGGCCGCCTCGTCGGCGCCGTCGGGGAACTCCCGGTAGAGCCAGTTGACGGAGAGCTTGTCGTATTCGCCGATGCGCGGCACGTAGGCGTCGGAGAGGTCGATGTTGCCGTCGTCGTCGATGGTGGCCAGGGGCGCGGGATAGTCCATGACGCTCTCGCGGCCGTAGGTGCTGGCGAGATAGTTGTGCGGGAAGCCGAGCGTGTGCCCGACCTCGTGCGCGGACAGCTGCCGGACGCGCGCGAGCGCCATCTCGACGGCGTCGGAGTTGCCGGCGACCTGGGCCAGGTACTCGAAGTCCGGCGCCCCCGCGAGCATGCACGCTTCCCAGTAGGCGCGCTCCTCGGCGCTCATGGGGATGTCGAAGTAGCCGCCCCCGTCGTCGGAGGTGATCCCGCCCGTGAACGGCGGCACCATCCCCTGCCCGTGCAGGTAGTCCTGGCGCAGCCGCAGGCTCCCCAGGTTCACCACCCCGCGCACGATCTCGCCGGTGCGCGGATCGATCACCGAGTTGCCGTACGAGTAGCCGCGCGTCCGCCGGTGGGTCCAGTGGATCATGTTGTAGCGGATGTCCTGCGCGTCGACCCCCTCGGGCAGCACCTCGACCCGGTAGGCGTCGATGAAGCCGGCCTCCTCGAAGGCGTCGGCCCACCACTCGGCCCCCTCGATGAGCGCGCTCCGCACCGGCTCGGGCGTCCCCGGATCCACGTAGTAGACGATAGGCTCGACGGCCTCGGAGCGCTCCGCGTCCGGGTCGGCCTTCTGCAAGCGATGGCGGGCCACCCAGCGGATGCGCATGTCCTCGTCGATGGGACTCGCGTAGTCGCGCACGGTCGGCCCGTTCACCCCGATGCGCGGATCGGCGACCCGCGGTTCGTAACCGGGGCCGGGCAACTGGATGAAGGAATGGTGCTGCCGGACCGTGAAGGTGCTCCCCGTGGCCGCGACCCCGCTGACCAGGTTGCCGGGACGGTCGCTTGTAAACGTGAGCATCGCCTCGACCTCGGTGTTCTCCGGGAAGGACTTGGTGTTGGGCAGATAGATGGCGCTGCGGGACGCGTCCAGCTCGAACTGCCCCTGCCCCCGCTGCGCGATCTGGTTCACGACCCCGCGCGCGTCGCGCATGAAGAACTCGGTGGCGTCCACCAGCACGCGATCCCCGGTGCGCGCCACGATGTCGAACCCCCAGTGCACCGACGGCGCGAAGGCATCGCGCACGGCCCGCGCCTCGGCGGTGTTGTCGGTGATCGCCCGGAACTCGTAGTTGGGCTCGACGAGCAGCACCCGCGGCCCGATGCGCCGCGCCTCGAAGACGTGCGTCCCGCGCAGCTGCCCCCGGTCGATGCCCACGGGATTGCTGCCGAGGCCGGATCCCATCGAGATCTGGTAGAGAAACTCGGTGTCCAGCTGGGGGATCTCCCAGAAGAGGGAGCCGCTGTCGTCATCCCAGTAGAGGTTGAAGAAGCCCTCCATGGCGGTCGTGCCCTCGGTGTGGGCTTCGATGGTGGGGAGGTCCTGGGCGGTTGCGGGGGTGGGGGTGGTCAAGGCCGCCGTGGCAAACGCGGTCGCGGCGGCGATGGCGAGGGGGAGGAGGGGGGTGGGGGGGACGAGTCGGCGAGTTCGTCGGGTCGTCATGGCGGGG